>Ga0315280_10004811_pt1 | contig 19637 bp, 15 predicted proteins | sample YL17G06_40_MG_FD_203697 | JGI IMG/M metagenome (GOLD analysis project Ga0315280, IMG submission 203697) | Sediment microbial communities from Yellowstone Lake, YNP, Wyoming, USA - YL17G06_40 | ecosystem: Environmental > Aquatic > Freshwater > Lake > Sediment | place: USA: Wyoming | collected... | reverse complement strand
AGAGTTGGAGCGTCGGCTCGCAGACCTGGCAAAGAAGGCCCAGGACCTCAAATCAGCCGGCAAATACGAGGAATCCCAGCGGGTTTGGCAGGAAAGCGAAGAGATCAGGCGAAGACTCGCTGGGCCGCCCGGCGGCATGATGGGATTCGGCGGCGGCATGGGCGGCGGATTTGGCGCCGTCGGCCCAATCATGACCCTCAGCCCGGAGGAACGCGAGCGGCGTATGCAGCACTTGAAGGTCGCCGTGGAGAATCTCCGTGCGGCCGGCATGGCGGAAATGGCCGACCGGATTTGGCAGCAACGCGAGGCGGCCCTTCAGGGTAGGCCGGTGCAGGGACCGTTCTGGGGCCCGCCTCCCGGCTACCCGGCCGCGCCTGGACAGATTATGCCGGGTGCTGGCCTTCGTCCCGGCTTTGTGCCGGGCCCCGGTGGACCTTCGGGTATGCCGGGCGTCTCGCCGGTGCCCGCTCCCTCCGGCCCGCCTGAGGCGATGGTTCGGGAGATGCAGGAGCAAATCCGCGCGCTCCAGCGCCAGATGGACGAGTTGCGCCAGCATCTCAGGACGCGTGACCAGCCCAGGGTGCGCGAGCAGCCCGGGCCACGCGAAGAAGCCAGACCCCGCGACACCGGCAGACCCCGCGGGGAGGCCGGACCGCGTGACGAGGCCCGGCCGCGCGAGCAACCCAAGCGCGACGAGCCTAGACCCCGCGAGGAGCCGAACAGGCCCTAACCGTGCGTCAGACCGTAAACCGCGGCGGCGCAGACGTCTGGCCATGTCGAGAAGCCCACGGGCCCGAAGCGCGTGGGCTTCTTCATTTGCTCTTCCGCTTTTCGATGGGCCGCCCGGAGACCTTCGGCAACTGCTTGCTCACGCGCCGCCGGCCAGTGCCCTTGCGGACCCCGGGCGGGCGATGAGCCGGTTCGCCTTCTTTGGTGGAAACCGGCACAAACCCCCGCCGGGGCGGGGCCAGACCGGCGTAGAATCCCCGCGCCGCCATCCACTGGAACACGCCGGAATCGGTCGCGGCGAATCGGCACTCGCGCTGGGCGCGGCCCCCGCGGATCTTCTGTGCGTACCGCGCCATCACGCAGGCCCCCATCGCCAGCCGTCCCATGAGCCGCGAGAACGCCCCCGGGCTCCGCTGGACGCCGAGCTTTCGCAGCGTCTTGCGAAGCTCCGTCCCGGTCTTCTCGCCGGTGAAGAGCAAATGGACCACGAGGTATTGAAGTGACGTCAATTCGGGCAGTTTCATAAGCGACTCCTTGTCGTTGTCCATCCAATTTAGTCACCCGTGCGGGCCGCCGCCATCATGAGTTTTTGTCCACCGCGCCGGGCTTCTTGCCTGAAACCGCGACGAAGTCCGGTGCTCGGCCTACGGCACTTTCTTTGCGGCTTGGGCCCGGCCAGTAACCTGCCTAGCGGCTTGGACTTACGGCTCTCCTCAAAGCTCGAAGCGGCCTCTGGACGCGTATGGCACAGTGACGTACAATTGGGTAGAGTGCTGTGTGGCTCCCGACCGTACATGCCGCGTCCCCCAGGTCGCGTGAGGATACCCATGGCGACGACCGCCAAGAACGACGCTCGGCTCGATTTCCGCCTTCCCTCGGACCTCAAGCGGGTCATCGAGGAGGCGGCAGCCCAGCTTGGCCAGTCTGTGAGTGACTTTGCCGTCTCCGCCCTCGTCCGGACGGCCCGCAACGTGATCCAGGAGGGAAACGTCACCGACCTGTCCCGCCGGGATCGCGACGTGTTCGTGGCCCTTCTCAACAACGCCGACGCCAATCCCGCCGAGGCCCTGACCCGTGCGGCCAAGCGCTATCGGAGGCAGGTCAGGTAACATGCCGCAGTGGGAGATTCGGCGACTGGCGCCCGACCACGACCGCGCCCCGTTCGATTGTGGCAATCCGGCGATGAGCGATTGGCTCAAGCTCCGCGCCGGCCAGTTCGACCGCAAAGATCTCGCCCGAGTCTACGTGGCTTCAAGGCCCACCGGGATTATCGTGCTCGGGTACTACGCCATCTCCAATCATCGAGTGTGCTACGAAGCGCTCCCGGCCGAGCAGGCCAAGGGGCTGCCCAGAATCGATGTCCCGGTGGTCCTGCTGGGCCGGCTCGCCGTGGATCGGACGGTCCAGGGTCGAGGGCTGGGATCCCTCCTTCTGGTCGACGCCCTTCGGCGGGCACAACACGTCTCCGAGCAGATTGGGGTCCATGCCGTCGAAGTCCATGCTGCGAACGATGCCGCCCGGGGGTTCTATTCGAAGTTCGGCTTTGTGCCCGTGCTGGACGACCGGCAGCACCTTTTCCTGCCCATGCAGGTGGTCCGAAAGTTGAACCTGCCGCCCTTCGGCGGAGATTGACGAAAGACCGCGCATCGGGTACCTCTATATCTCAGTTCGCTGCGAGACTCCTCCGGCTGGCCTGCGAGGATTTCCCATGACCAATTTCCGTATCGAACACGATTCGATGGGCGAGGTGCGTTTGCCCGCCAAGGCGTACTTTGGGGCGCAGACGCAACGGGCGGTGGAGAACTTTCCCATTTCCGGGCAAACGTTGCCGCCGGAATTGATTCACGCCTTGGGCCTGGTCAAGTGGGCCGCCGCCGTGACCAACCGCGACCTGGGCCTGCTCAACAAGGGCGGCCGACCGCTCGCCGATCGCCAGGTCGAGGCCCTCATCGCCGCTTGCCGCGAGGTCGCCGAGGGCAAGTTCGACGACCAGTTCCCGGTGGACGTCTTTCAGACCGGCTCCGGCACCTCCAGCAACATGAACGCCAACGAGGTCATCGCCAACCGGGCCATCGAGCTCTCGGGCGGCGACCGCGACCCGGGCACCATGCGAAGCATGGTCGCGGATGGTGCCCGGCCCGATAAGCCCATCCACCCCAACGATCACGTCAACATGGGCCAGAGCACCAACGACATCTTCCCCACGGCGATCCACGTGGCGGCAGCGGTGGCGATCGAGCGGGGCCTGATCCCGGCCCTTGCGCATTGCCGCGAGGTGCTCGCCCAGAAGGCCGCCGCGTGGCAGGACGTGCTCAAGATCGGGCGCACGCACCTGGCCGACGCCACGCCGCTTTCGCTCGGCCAAGAGATCGGCGGCCTGGCCCGGCAACTGGAGCTCTCGGTCGAGCGGGCCCGCCGGGCGATTTGCGCGATCCGTGAGTTGCCGGTCGGGGGCACCGCCGTCGGCAGCGGCATCAACACCCACCCCGAATTCGGCCGCCGCGTCGCCGCGTGGCTCGCCCAACAAACAGGCATCCCGCTGGTCGAAGCTGCCGACCACTTCGAGGCCAACGCCCAACGCGACGGCCTGGTCGAGTGCCACGGCCAATTGCGGGCCATCGCGGTCACGCTCTTCAACGTGGCCAACAACATCCGTTGGCTGGCCTCCGGACCGCGATGCGGCTTCTACGAGGTCAAGCTCCCCGACCTCCAGCCCGGCAGCTCGATCATGCCCGGCAAGGTCAATCCCGTGATGTGCGAGAGCCTGATGCAGGTGGCTGCCCGCGTGATGGGGAGCGACCAGACCATCGCCTTCTGCGGGGCGGCCGGCGGGCAGTTTCAGTTGAACGTCATGATGCCCGTCATGGGCTACACGGTCCTGGAGAGCATCCGGCTCATGACCGCCGCGACGAAAGCGTTCACGGAGCTTGCCGTCGAGGGGATGGGGGCTAACCGCGAGGCCTGCCAGGCGGCCGTGGAGAAAAGCCTCTCGCTCGCAACCGGGCTCAACCCGTACATCGGTTACCAGCAGGCCGCCGCCCTGGCCAAGGAAGCTTTCCAGACCGGCAAGACGATCCGCGATCTCTGCCGAGAGAAGAAGATACTCCCCGAGGAGGAGTTGGAGAAGGCCCTCGATCCGTGGCGCATGACGAAACCGGGGGGATGAGGGGGTGAGTCACGGCTTCGCCGCTTCGACCATCGCGACTTCCTCAGCCGTCAGGCCGTACAGGTCATACACCAGCCGGTCAATTTCCGCGTCCGTCACGTCGATCTGGCGCTGGATTACCTCCTTCTGCGCGGCGGACTTCGCGCCGGCAAGGTGGTTGTGTAACGCGGACATGGAGTCAACCAGCCGTTCCATCTTATCGTGCCGCTCCGTGTCCGCCGTGTGCAAGAAATCGATCGTCCGGATTGGAAACCTGCCCAACTCCTTCACTTTGAACTGCGGGAAAATCCGGCGTTGCAGCTTGTCATAGGTCTTTTGAAACCAGAATGAGAGTAGCCGCGAGTTGATCACCCCGAGAAAGTACTTGAGCGAGTACCTGCCGGTTGCCGCGAAGATCACCATACTGTTGATATCATTGTAGAATGCCTCATTGGTGAGCGCGCCTAAGACGAGGTATGGCGGCTTAGATGGGATTTGCCGAACCAGGATTCTAGGGCCGTCGAAAGGCACGGACCGCCTCGGTTCCGCCAACCACTCCCCATAACTGAGGTATTCGCCAGACCACGCCACCAGATATCGCCGCACGTCTACGCCCTCTAGATAACGTCCGTACGATTTGTTCACCCTCTTTCGGGCGTGGAAGATCCGCTCTGCTTTCTCTCGATCCGTTTGCGGCGGCGTGCCCTTACCGGTCTGGTATGCCTTGAGCCCGGTGGAGACGATGCACAGTTCGCCGAGACCTTTAGCTCTGCGCTCGATCTTCGACAGGACGCCGCGGCTTTTCGCGTCTCTGAGCAGGCTGAGCTGGATGATGTAGGCCGGCGGCCTTACCAGCCTCACCGACACTTGATCCCGTGCAACAACCTCCCCGTTCTGCATTTCCCCTATGCAGAGCGTGGTGGGATCGCTCTTCCTCAACACAGTGATTGCAGTGTCAACATGCGCGGCGCCGAACACGCGGTCGAGGATGTTGACGATCGTTACGTCGCCGGTCTTCTGGATGACAAATGCGCGAAGAGGCGCGGAAGTGTCAATCGTGAGCCAGTTGTTCGGCGTTATAAAACCCAGGAGCCCACTGGTGCGAAGAAGCCTGTAGCCGCTCTCGGCAAACAATCCAAAGGTATTGAGTTGGCGACCCTGATACCGGAAGCACCTGTAATAGTAAGCTTTCTCGGGTTGGGTAAAGCCTTCGTTCCTGGTGAAAACATACGGCGGATTGCCAATCACGCAGTCGAAGCCGCCAGCCCTCATGGCCTCGGGAAAACCCTGCGTCCAGTCAAACGGGTTGACGCGATTCAGTTCCTCGGGATCGGGTATCTTGCCGGTGAAGTAGTCCGGGCCGATCAGCGAATTGCCGCACTTGATGTTGTCAGCCAGATTGGGCAGCGCACGCTCGCTGAACGGCAACAGGCCCCGTTGAAGGCTTTGTTCGCTTTCCCCCTCAAGGACCTTCAGCAGCAAGGAAAGCTTGGACACCTCGACCGCCTGTGGGTCGATGTCCACGCCGAAGATGTGCGTGGTGAGGATCCGCTTCTTCTCCTCGATCGTCAGCCGCCAGTGACCGTTGCGGGGCTCTTTGTAGACGGCCTTCTTGTGTTTTTCCGGCTTGTGTTCGCCGTACCATTTCAGACAGTGGTCGAGGAGGCACTGGTACGCGCCCAAGAGGAAAGACCCGCTCCCGCACGCCATGTCCAGGACGCGCAGCGGCTGTTTCCCGTCGCGGAGTCCCGCCAGTTCCACCGGGCTGCGCCCCTCAATCTGCCGGCCCACGGTGTGCTTGACGATGTAATCCACGATATACGCCGGCGTGTAGTACACGCCGCCCGCCTTGCGGACCTCGGGCTTCTCCTCCACCTTGGCCTGGTGCCCGGCGGTTAGCCGGATGACTTTGCCCAGGAATCGCTCATAAACGGTGCCGAGGATTTCAACCGGCAGGAGGGCGAAGCGATACGGCGAGCCGTGGGCGAAGTAGAGGCTTTGCAGGATCGGCTTGAAGACCTTGTCATCCACTGCCAGGTTCGGCGTGATCCTGTCGGGGGCCTCGGACACGCCGGCCTCTTTCTGGAAATGGAACAGGCCGGAGTTGTACTTGTCGTCCGCCCGGCGGCACACGTCACGCATGAACCGCGCGTAAATGTCGGGCTGCTCGCACAGGGTCAGAAGTTGTTCATCTGGCTCCAGTCCCCGGTCTTCGGCCATGCGAAGGAAAACGACGCGGTCAATAGTGAGTTGAACGGCGACGCTCAGGTCGTCCAACGACAGGTCCTTGTTCCGAAGGGCCATACTGCGGGCCAGTTCGTCCCGCCAACCTTCGATTTCCTTTAAGAACTTCACGTCCACTTCGGACGTGCCCCGCTTGCGCTTGGACGCGGCGTACTGGTCGAAGGCCCCGGACCAGACGGCCTCGCGCGAAAACACGTCCCAAAGCTCCCGCCAGCGCTCGGCGTACTGGCGGACGCGGAAATGGTGCGTCCGGGCATAGCCCGCCTTGTCGGTCCGCCGCGGCTCACGCGTGCAATCATAAACGGCCAGTTCCTCGAAGTTCGTCAGCATCGAGAGCGCCACCTTCGCGCTCCATCCGTACCCGCGAAGTTGGAACGCGGGGCCGGGATCGGCGTCGATGTCGACGGCGCACTTCTTGGCTTCGGCGTAGAACTTTGGCGTCTGGCCGACGCGGAAGGCGTAATCCGGCTTTTTCTGTCGCCCTTCGTCCTCGATACTAGCTTCAGGAACGACTTCCCGATACTGAGGCGCGACCATGGCGGTATTGCACACGTCCCACCCAAGGGCTTCGAAGAGGGGGTCGATCAGCGATTGGCGGACGTCGGCTTCCTTGACGCGGGGATCGCGAAACGCCTCGCAATTGGTCCTAAAGTAATCGACCTTCTTGGCGATTTCGTCTTTGCCTTGCTCGAATGTCTTGGTCATGGTCAGGTCCTCTCGGAACCCCGGCTGGCCGCCTGCCGGCCGCGTCCTACGGCCCCGATTCTACTCCCTTTGCCCCCTGGTTGCGAAGCTCACACCATGACCGTGCAGCATTGCCGCGTCACGCGGCCGCCGTCGCCGTGGATGGTGTATCGGTGAAACAGGTAGACGCCGCCTGGCCGGGCATCGCACCGGCGTGGGACGGGTTTCAAATGCGACTTACGTGAACCCCCCGGCGGCCGTCGGTCAATGGCTCCGTGCTTCAACTGCGTCGTCCCCTCACCCTCGGCCCCTCTCCCGAAACGGGAGAGGGGAGTCTGTGTTGTACGGCCACTCAGCGGCAGCGGTTCGGTGCTGGCACAAGTGCCCGCGATGCGGACCCCGCCCACGCGCCGGTCCTCATTCAGATGGACGTGGCCGTGCAGGATGAGCCGCACCCCGGCCGCATGGCACAAGAGCCGCAGCGCCCGGCGTTGGTCTTGCGGGATCTGCAGGGCCAGCCGCTCCAGCTTCCCGAGCGGCTTCTGCCCGCGGCGACGGGCCGTTTCCGTCGCGGGGATGTTTGGGCTGTGGTGGAGGGCTACGATCTTCACCGGCACGTCGCCGTGCTTGCTCAGCAGGCCGGCCAGCCGCTCCAGCTCAAAGTACTTCAGCTCTCCCCCGGCGCTCCCGCTCCAGCGGAACTCCCCGAGGTTGTTGGAGTTCAGCCCGAAGATCACGACGCCCGCGTTCGGCCGCACGGCCCAGGGAAACTTCGTCGGCTGGTTGCCGAGGCGGAGGCCGTCGATCGCCCGCTTGAGGCCCTCCGTCGCGTACGCCTTGCTTCGCCACGGCAGTCGGAACCCAAGGCATCCGACGTCGTGGTTGCCGGGGACCACGAGGACCTTCTTGGTGAGCCCCGCGGCCTCGACGGCTCCCCAAAAGACCTTCCACGCCTCGATCTCGCCGCGGTCGGTCACGTCGCCGGTCACGAGGATGAGGTCGGCCTCGCGGACAAACGGCGTTTGTAGGATCTTGCGGCAGGCCGCGTTCATCCCCCGCAGTTTCCCGAACAGCTTGGGCTCGGAGCGCGATCCGCTGTCGCTGGCGGTCAGGTGCAGATCGGAAAGATGGACGATCGTAAACGGGCGATCCTTTCCCATGAGTCGGCGCATCTCCCGGCGCGGCCCGACTGCCGCAACCAAAGCCATCCGCCATCCGCCGTCAGCTATCAGCCTTCAGAAAGCCGATGGTTGATCGGCGACGCGAAAGTTAGAAGCAAGAAGCGCAAACCCTCCGAACGAACCCTCGTTCTTCCTTCTTGCACTTTGCACTTCTCACTTTGCACCGCTTGGTAGCACTAACCCCCGTCACTCGCTCACCCCGTCACCCTCCCGCCGGAACGTCACGTGCCGGTTCCACGCTGAATCGTCGCGCTGCGGAAAATCGGTCCGCACGTGGCAGCCGCGGGTCTCTTGGCGCTCCAGCGCCGCCCGGATCATCAGCCACGCGACCGAGAGCATGTTCTGCAGCTCCCAGCCCGAGAGCTTGGACAACTGCTGCGCCAGCACGTAGCGGCTCCAGTGATCGATGTTCTCCAGGGCCTCCTGCAATCCATCCGCATCGCGGCGCACGCTCACGCTCCGCCACATCTGGGCCTTCAGGGCGTTGCGGATGTCGGCCACGTCGAGCACCTGACGCGGCGGGGCCGCGCGGGGATTCGCCAGCGCGAGGGCGCGGAAGGAGTCGTTCATCCCGGCCGCTTCACGCGAGGCCCCTTCGCCCGCGTGGGCCCCGTAGACCATCGCCTCCAGCAAGCTGTTGGACGCCAGGCGGTTGGCCCCGTGCAGGCCGGTGGCGGTCACTTCCCCGGCGCCCCAAAGCCCCGGCACCGTGGTCCGGCCTTCCATGTCCACGGTCACGCCGCCCATCATGTAGTGTGCCCCGGGTCGCACCGGGATCCGGTCGCGGGTGATGTCGATGTCAAACTTTGCACAGATGGCCGCGATGCCCGGGAACCGGGACCGGACCCAGTCGGCATTGAGATGGGTGAGCGTGAGGTAGACGTTCGGGTGCCGGGTCTTCTCCATCTGGCTGACGATCGCCCAACTGACCACGTCGCGCGGGGCCAGCTCCGCGCGCGGGTCGTATTCGGGCATGAAACGGTGGCCGAAGCGGTCCACCAGGTGGGCCCCTTCGCCCCGCATGGCCTCGGTGATCAGGTCGCGGCTCGAGCCGGCGATGTAGAGCACCGTGGGATGGAACTGCATGAACTCCATGTCGCGCAGCTCCGCCCCCGCCCGGTAGGCGATGGCCATGCCGTCGGCGGTGGCCACGTCGGGATTGGTGGTTTCGCGGAAGAGTTGGCCGGCGCCGCCGGTGGCCAGGATCGTCTGCTTGGCCCAAACGAGCGTCTTGCCGTGCTGCCGGTTCCACACCAGGGCCCCGCGGCAGGCCCCGTCATGCGTCAGCAGGTCCACGGTGAAGGTGTGCTCCCAGACGTCGACGTTGGCGGACTGTTGGACCCGGGCCGCCACCGCCCGCATCACTTCCTTGCCCGTGGCATCCCCCAAGGCATGGGCGATGCGGTCGCGGCCGTGGCCTCCCTCGCGGGAAAGGTCCAGCCCGTCATCCGTGCGATCGAACTGCGTTCCCCAGGCGATCAGTTCCTGGATGCGCTTCGGGGCCTCGCGGATCACGTGTTCGACGACTTGCCGGTCGCAGAGCTGGCCGCCGGCCTCCAGGGTGTCGGCCACGTGGTCCTCAAAGCGGTCTTCCGGATCGAGCACCGCCGCAATGCCCCCTTGGGCATGGGCACTATTGGATTGCAGCAGGCTGTCCTTGGTACACACTAAGACGGAGAGCTTCGGGTCCACGGCCAGGGCTGCGCGGAGCCCGGCCAGGCCGCTCCCGACGATCAGCAGGTCGGTGAAGAAGTGGGGGACTTGCTTGGGATGGAACGGGGCAAGGTAGCGGGGAATGTGAAGAGACATCGATCCTACGGGGGGTGGAAGGGTCGGGCCGCGGATTGCATCGGGCAACGATGGCGCGGCCCGCGGTGACAAAGCCGCGACCGGCCGCCGCGGCTGGGCGGATGGCGCCGGTAGTGTTGGCACCAGCGCCTTGAAGACAGCGTAACAAGCCGGCGTCCAATTTGCTATGGCTCTCTACGGCTTGCTGCCGCCCACGCCTTCGGTGTACGCCTTGAAGAGTTCTGACCACTCCGGGGGTGGAGCAAACCGCCCGGGGTCCTGGGACCGGACCTGATCCTTCTGCCCCAGGGCCTTCGGCGACTGCGTGCCGCGGAGACGCAACCCGAGGCTCCGTAGCGCCTTGTCCAACTCCTGCTTGGCGTCTTTGCCGCGGGGTCCTTGCTCTTGGGCGGCTTTCATCATGGCCTGCCACTCGCGGAGGAAGCGCTCCGCGTCGGCCGGCGTCCAGCCGAGCCGCTCCAGCAGGGGGCTCTTCTCTTTGGCCAACTCCTCCTGGAGCGTACGCAAGGCCAAATTGGTCCGCTGCCGGGCGTACTCCAGGTTGGGATCGTCGGGGCGCGTGGGCTGTTCGAGCTGGGACAAGTGCAAACCTTGGGCATCCCCGGGCGCGCCGCCCCGGCCCGAGTTGCCCGTGCTGGAACTGCCCGTCTCTTGCGGCTGCTTGTCCGCGGACTTCGCGGCCCCTTGTGCGTCGGATGATTCCGACTTCCCGGCGCCTTGATCCGACTTCGACTCTCCTCCGGCTTGTTTGCCGGTCTCGCCCGGTCCTTTCTGCTGTGACTGGCCGCCGCCCTTGTCGGAGGGCGTTTTCTCGCCTGGTGTCTTACCCGCTGACTGCGGACTCGGTTCCGTCGACTGCTTCGCGCCGGGCGAACTGTCCCCTGGCGGCGCCGGCGTCGGTCGGTCTGGACGGGCCGAACCTCCTGCGCCCTCACCGCCGGGTTGCGGTTTCGGGAGCGCTCCCTTGGGTTCCGGCGTCCCCTTCGCCGCTCCGGGGGTCGTTTCCTTGGCGCCCGGACGATCTGCGCCGCTGCCTCCGCTCCCCGGCGTCTTGGCCTCGGCTGCTGGCTTTTCTTGAGAGCCCGGCGTTCCTCCGGACTCCTTTGGGGCAGGCTTTGCTCCTGCCGGATCCGTCCCCTCTTTGACGCCCGGCTTCGCGGCCTCGCCCGGCAGGTTTCGAGCATCGGACGACGTCTCCGGTTTCGCGCCAGGGGCGGTCTGCTCCACGTCGGGCTTCTCCTTGCCGACCGGCTGACGCTCTCCCGCACCTTGCTCTTGGGTTTGCCCCCCGGCTGCCTCTTTACCTCCGGGCCCCTGCTGGCCACCGGGCTGCTGCTCCGCCGACGCGCCCGATTCGGTCTTCCCTTTCGACGGACTCTCTTGAGGCGGGGATTTCGGCGTCGGCGACAGACTATCGCCTTGTCCGCCTGATCCTGCGGCGCCTTCTTTCGGCTGCGATGAGCCAGGCCTTGCCCCTTGGGGACCAGACGTGCCCGACGGTTGCTTGGCGCCGGGGCCGTTGTCCGGCGTGTCTTGCGGCTTCGGTTCCCCCGGGCCGGCTTGAGGTTTCCGTTCCCCTGCCCCGGGTTGCGGCTTCGGCTCGCCTTGGCCCGCTTGCGGGGCGGACTCGCTGGGTTGATGCGGGCTCGTGTCGCCCGGCTTGGGGTTCTCCTGGCCGGATGGCGTCTTGCTGTCTGCCTGCTTCTCCTGTTGGTCGCGATACTGGAGGACCTTTTCCACAACGTCGCCGGGCCTGGTGTCGCCGGGGATCGGCTCTTCGGCCTTTTCCGGCTGCGAGCCGGGTTTGGCAGGCGTTTGCCGCGAGTCGTTTCCGGTCGAAGACTTGCCTTGGCCGCCCTTTGCCGCGCCCTCCGTCCCTTTGTCGCCAGGCTGCGACGCGCCTGGTTCCTGCCCGGGGTGCTTCGGTTGCTCACCGGTGGTGGGCGGCGACGACTCCGTCCTCGCCGCGTCCGGTGGCTTCGGCCCTTCGTTGGGTCCTGCTGGCGGTTGCGTTTCTGGTTCGCCGGGCGGGGGATTTTCGTCCGGCGGTGTCCCCGGTTTCGCACCCGTGCCCTGACGGTTGTCGCTGCCCTGGCCACCCTGACGCGGCGGCTGTTGGCGCTCCGGGGCGACAATGACGATCACCCGCTTCTCGGTCTCGGCCTTCTGGTAGGCGGGCTTGTCGGCTTCCTCCTTATTGTCGTAGGCTTCCGCCCAATAGGTGACCCGCTCTCCGCCTTTGAGATTCCACTGGGCGGGCTTGAACTGGTAGCTCCTTTCAACCGGCCCCTGAAGGGCCTTCTGCGGCGCGGCGACTTCCACCAGCGGCGGGATCTTCTCCAGTGGTTTGCCGGCCACTTCGGCCACAATGACCACTCGGCGCAATCCAAAATCGTCCTCGGCGGCCACCTTCAATTCCAGAGAATCGCTGGCCAGGAGCGGGACTTCGCCGTCCGTCGGCGCGACGAAGCGGACCTTGGGCTTCCCGTCCGGGTCCACCTCGATCCGGTGCCGCACCGGGCGCCGGTTTTCCCGCTGTTTCGCGTCGAGGAACCGGAGCTGATAGGAGGTAAACTCGGGCCGCCTGATCGCATCCGGCTGCTTGGGGTCCTCCGGGTTGAGCTTCAGGGTCACTCGCCCGGCCGCGGCAGGGCCGCTGGTGTCCATCCTCACGGTTTGACGGCTTTCCCCGTCCAACTCGATATAAGCCGACGCGATCTCGTGGCTGGCGGTCGCGTGGATCGTGGCCTCCGTCCCCTCGATCACCCGGAGATCCCCGTCCCGCAAGACGGTTCGAGGCGGCAAGCCGGTGTAGGCGGGATACTTGTACTCGACGCGATCGACCGCAATCGCCAGCGGCGTCTGCACCTCGATGCGGAACCGCCGCGTGGTGCAGTCTCCCGCGGACAGCCAGTACGCCAGGTCCTGTTGGAGCCCCAGCCGGCCCGGCGGCAACTCGGCCTGGTAGCGGTACTCGTGCTCCGGGACGGCCATCGGGACCTGGCCCACGGTTTGGCCGTCGGCACTGCGATAGACCAGGTGGACCGTGTCGCTGGCCCTCAGGCGGTGTACCTCCGCGGAGACGACGATCGTGTCCCCCTGGTAGGCCGCAACGTCGCCCGGCTCCACCGCGTCGATGGTCACCCAGGTGGGCGCCGGGATCGAGGCCCAGGGCCAAAGCACGCGGCCGAATGAGGCCAGAAGGCTCTTCGGCGATATCGCCAGATAGAAGCAGCAGACCGCCACCACGCCCGCCAAGAGGTAGCCCACCCGGACCAGGTGCGACCGGTCCACCGCCGTCTCGGCCGAGACCCGGCTCAGGCCGGCGGCCGCCTGGGACTCCAGCCCCTGGTAGACCCGCCGGGCCAATTCGTCCTTGGCGAACTCGTCTCGCTGCCGGCGGAGGAAGAGGAAGTTGATCAGGCTGTTTTTGAAGCTTGGCCACCCTTGTTCGATGGCGTAGGCGGCGAAGACGGGACTGATCCGGTACAGCAGAAGCGGCGCGACGTTGCGGACCAAGTAGTAACCGCCCGCCGCAAGCATGACGGCCCAAAAGAAAAACCGCCCCCAGAATCCCAGTCCGCCGGACACTAACCAGTGGTCCACCTGGGCACAGACGAATAGGTACGCCAGGATCGCCGCGGCGAACGTCGTGAGTCCGCAGGCAAGGTCCACCGTGCGGACCCGGCGCCGGGTCATGCGGAGGCGGCTCTCGATGAGGGCCTCGTTGGAAGAGGCTGGCCATGCCGCGGCGGGCGCAGATACCACGTCTGATGGGGGGGATGTTCCGCTGGCCATGTCAGTTCCGGGTGGGGATTAGGTCCACACAGGCCGCTACTCCAGGATATGAGATGCAGCGCGGCCGTCGCCAGTTCTCACCTTTCTCCAATTATAACCCGAGACGCCACAATTTGCACCTCCGCGCTCTGCGCAAGCGCCCCCCAATAGGCGTTAGGGCCGGTGGTCGTTGACCGGCGTCCGGCCGCTTGATACTGTGTGAGATTCTCCGCTCGTTTACCCATGAAAGAGAGTCGCGGCAATGTCTCACGACGTGACCTTGATAACCGGCGACGGCGTCGGCCCGGAATTGGCCGAGGTCGCCCGCCGGTGCGTCGATGCCACCGGGGTGGCGATCCGCTGGGACGTTCAGGAGGCGGGAATCGATGTGATGGAGCGGACCGGCACCCCCCTGCCGGACTCCGTGCTCCAGAGCATCCGCCGCACCCGCTGCGCCCTGAAGGCCCCGATCACCACGCCGGTCGGCACCGGCTTCCGCAGCATCAACGTCTTCCTGCGCCAGGAACTGGGGCTCTTTGTCTGCCTCCGCCCGTGCAAGTACTATCCCGGCGTCCGCAGCTTCTTTAGCAGCGTGCCGGTCGATCTGGTCATCGTGCGCGAGAACACCGAGGACCTCTATCTCGGCGTCGAATTCGAGGCCGGCAAGCCCCAGACCGCCGAGCTGATCGACTGCATCAACCGGCTCTCTCCCGACCGCCGCGTGAAGACCGGCCGCGACGAGACCGGCATCTCGATCAAGCCCATTAGCGTCTCCGCCACCGAGCGGATCGTCCGCTACGCCTTCCAGTACGCCATCGACAACCGCCGCCGGAAAGTCACGGCAGTCCACAAGGCGAACATCATGAAGCACACCGACGGGCTTTTCCTGGGGACCGCCCGGCGCGTGGCCCAGGAGTTCACCTCCAGCGGCATCGAGTTCGAGGACCGCATCGTGGACAACATGGGCATGCAACTGGTGCAGAAGCCCGAAGTGTACGACGTGCTCGTGCTGCCGAATCTCTACGGCGACACCGTCAGCGACCTGGCCGCCGGGCTGGTCGGCGGCCTGGGTGTGGCCCCGGGGGCGAACATCGGGCCCACGGGCGCGGTCTTCGAGGCGACCCACGGCAGCGCCCCGAAATACAAGGGCCTCAACAAGGTCAATCCCACGGCGATCATTCTCTCCGCGGTGCTCATGCTCCGCCACCTCAAGGAGACCGAGGCGGCCGACCGGCTCGAGCGCGCGGTGGCGGCGGTGATCGCCGAGGGCAAGTACGTCACCTACGACATGAAGCCCCACCGCGACGACCCCACGGCCGTCGGGACCCGCGAGATGGCCGAGGCGATCTGCCGGCGGATGGGGAAGGTCACCCCTTCATCTCCCCCAGCAAATAGTCCGGGAGTCGCTGGAGCACCCCTTCGATCACCTCCAGGGCTGCTTCAAAATCCTCGGGCTTGAAGGTCCGGTCGCGATGGGCGATGATCTCGCTCCGCTGGAACTCCAGGGCGAACCGCGGCGACTCCAGGAGAAACTCCATGGTCGATTGCTGGAGCACGTCGAAGGCCCAGCGGCGGTCGGGCGACTTGACGTGAAACTCCCGGCTGAACTCGGTGGACTCGAAGTCGATGTCGTCGAAGCCCAGGAACTCACCGATCTTGTCGAAGAAGTGCTCCTCGCGTATCCAAAGCGGCTTGAGCGGCAGGCCCGTCTCCACAATGACCGCGGAGAAGTTGTGACTGTGCGTCGTGCGGTGTCCTTTGGAATCGGTCGAGTGCGTCTCGTAGTGGTAGTCGAACGCCGAGATGCGGCGATCGCCGGTCCGTCCCTCCATCACGTTATACGCGTAGCGGTTGTCCCCTTGGCGCAGGCACTTGAACGCCGGATAGCGGTCGTCCATCTGAGAATCGTGGGACGGGTCGAACGCCAGTCCGCGCGAGGCCGCCCAGGCGGCCAGGGCCATGCGGCGTTTCTTGGCTTGCTGGTGAGCCAGCACGGCCAGCACGATGATCAGGGCGGCGACAAGGATGAAGATCAGGAACGGTTCCACCTGGGGCTCCCGTGAACGCAGGGCGTGGAGTCTCGCATGCTTGGCAGACTACGACACGGCGCCGTGCCGGCCCGAGGCCGCGCCAAGCCCACCATGGCTGCATCTTAGCCGCGTCCGGACCGGCCCGTCAATTGCTGCTCGGCCCGGGCGCCGACGAAACGCCGACGCCACGGACCCGATGAAACGCTTGCGGAAGCTTGACGGACTGGCGAGAATATGCCTGGCGGCGGCCGGACCGGGAGACCGGCTCGCCGCCGGCAGCGTCTCCGAAAAGGAGACCAAACCCCGAGACACAAGGAGATCCCAGGTGCAAGTGCTGCGTAGAATGTTCGGCTGCGGCGCGATCGTCGGCTGCGTCTTGTCCTGTTGGTGTGCCACGGCGCAAGAGACCGTGGTTGCGGGGAAAACGAGGTGGCTGCACCTGTCGAGCGCGCAGGGCGACTTGCCCGCCCCCGGGGTCGGCAGGCAGGTGGCGGCCCTGGTGGCCGACATCGACAAAGACGGCAAGAACGACTTCCTCATTGCCAGCTACGAGAAGATGGTCTGGTATCGCCGCAATTCCGAGAAGGGCGATGGGACGAAGTTGCCGATCGAAAACGGCATGGCCACCGGATCGCTGGAGGCGGGCGGCGAGTTCTACGATATCGACGGCGACGGCGACCTCGACCTGGTCATGGGTGCGGCCTACGGCGGAAAGGGGTGCGTCTGGTGGTGGGAGAATCCTTATCCCAAGTACGACCCCAAGGCCCCCTGGCAGCGCCACCTGGCCCTGCAGGTGGGCGGCCAGCATCACGATCAAATCTTCGGCGATTTCGACGGCGACGGCAAAGTGGAGTTGGCCTTCTTCAGCAACCGGGACGGCAAGCTTTACCTGGCCAAGATCCCGGCCGACCCGCGCACGACCTGGCCCGTGACCGAGATCGCCTCCTTGCCGCTGGAGGGCGGCAATCCCGAGGGGTTCGCCAAGGCGGATCTCAACGGCGACGGCAAGCTGGACCTCATCGGCGGCGGGTGGTGGTTCGAGCATTTGGGCGCAGTGAAGTTCAAACCCCACACAATCAACCCGCGCCGCCAGTTCTCCCGCTGCGCCGTGGGGGACCTCGTCAAGGGCGGCCGGCCGGAGATCGTCCTCAACTCCGGAGACGGCGTCGGGCCGCTGGAGATGTACCGGTGGGAGGGCTCTCAGTGGGCCGCCAAGACGCTCATCGAGCGCATGGACCACGGCCACACCCTTCAGATCGGCGACATCGACGGCGACGGCAACCTCGACATCCTCGCCGCCGAGATGCACACTCCCGGCCCCAGGGCGAAGTGCAGGCTCTTTGTCCTGTACGGCGACGGGCGGGGCAACTTCCGCACCGTGCTCCTTTCGACCGGGATCGGCAGCCATGAATCGAAACTGGGCGACCTCGACGGCGACGGCCGCCTGGACATCCTCCAGAAGGACTTTCAACAGGAGCAGCGCATCGACCTGTGGCTCAATCGAGGTGCGGTGAGATAGGGAGGCCCTCTCATGAAAAAGATGTTCTGGTTGGCGGCGTGCGGGGCTTTGGGCGCCGCGGTGCTCGTTTGGCCGCGCACGGCGGCAATCCGCGCCGACACGGCGTTCCGCAACGAGTTCATCGCCAAGTATGTCAAGCCGGACAGCAAGGACCCCAAAGACATCGCTTGGGCCGAGGCCTGCGACAAGGCCCGCTGCAACATCTGCCACGAAGGACTCCTCAAGAAAAACCGTAACGCCTACGGGAAATCCCTAGCCAAGCTTCTCAGCCGCAAGGCGGACACGGAGAACAAGGAGAAGATCCGCGCCGCGTTGCACCAGGTGGCCAAAGAGAAGGTGGACCCCAAGGATCCGAAGTCCCCGACCTTCGGCGACCTGATCAAGGCCGCCAAACTCCCCGGCGCGGGGCCCAAGGCGAAGGATTCCAAGGCGACATCGGGATCGCAGCCGGCGGAACCCTTGTAGGGTGGGACAAGCGAAGCGCAGTCCCACCAACAACGATTATCCCCGCTTCTGGTGGGACGGCGCCGCGCTTGTCCCACCCTACCATTTCTCAGTCGGACTACTAGGTGTTTTCCCTAGCCGAGGCGGTAGGGTGGGGGTGGATCGCCCTGCGTACAATTGCGCCGCGGAGAGAATCATCCAGCGATCCCACCTGATCCCCCCGATTCTCAGCAGGAGGAACGTCATGGTCGGTTGCCGTTGCACGGGGAACACCCTGTTTCTACCCAGCCGTCGCGAGTTCTTGACGGTCGGGGCACTTGGAGCGCTCGGATTCGGCTTGGCCGACCTGCTTTAGTCGGAGGCCGCCGGCGCGGAGGACAAGACCGCCGCACCCGCCAAGCCAAAGGCCCAGAGTGTGCTCCACATCTTCTTGCCGGGCGGCATGGCACATCAGGAGTCGTTCGACCCCAAGCCCTACGCCCCGCTCGAATACCGCGGCTCCTTCGGCGTGGTCAAGACCGCGATCCCGGGCGAGGCCTTCTGCGAGGTCTTGCCCGAGACGGCCAAAGTGGCCGACAAGCTGACGATCGTGCGCTCGATGACCCACGGCGAGGCGGCCCACGAGCGCGGCACCCACAACATGTTCACCGGCTACCGGCCGAGCCCGGCGCTGGTCTATCCGAGCATGGGGAGCGTGGTGAGCCACGAGTATGGGCCGCGCGAGAATCTGCCGCCGTACGTGTGCATCCCGAATCAGCCCAACCCGTACGCGGGGCCGGGCTACATGAGTTCGTCGTTTGGGCCGTTCAGTCTCGGGGCGGACCCGGCCGCGGGGGGATTCAAGGTGCGGGACTTGAGCTTGCCGGCCGGCGTGGACGACGGCCGCTTTGCCCGGCGTCGCACTGCCCTGGAGGCCGTCAACGAGCATTTCGCCAAGCAGGAGAAATCGGACGCCCTGGCGGCGATGGGCACGTTCTACTAACGGGCGTACAGCTTGATCAGCTCCCCAAAGGCCCGCGAGGCATTCAACATCGACGCCGAGCCGGCGGCCGTGCGCGAGGCGTACGGGCGCAACGAGGCCGGGCAGCGGTTCCTCATGGCCCGGCGCTTGATCGCGGCGGGCGTGCGGGTGGTTTCCGTGACGTACGGCGGGTGGGACTATCACGTGCAGATCGTCCCGGGAACGCGGAGCATGATGCCGGCCTTCGACAGGGCGTTTGCCGCCCTTATCCGCGACCTGGATCGCACGGGGCTGCTCAAAGAGACGATCGTGATGGTCTCCAGCGAGTTCGGCCGCACGCCGAAAATCAACAAGGACGCCGGGCGAGACCATTGGCCCAAGGTGTTCAGCGTGGTCATGGTCGGGGGCGGCTTTAAGTCGGGGTTCATCTTCGGCTCGTCCAATGCGACGGCCGCCGAGCCCGATTCCGAGCCGATTGAGCCGCCCGACCTGTTTGCCACGATCTATCACCTCCTGGGGATCGACTTCCACAAGAGGCTGTTGGCCCCGGGGAACCGTCCGATCGACATCGTCCGGGGCGGCAAGGTCCGTTCCAACCTGTTGGCTTGAGGGTCGTTTTTGGGAGTGCGGCGATTCATCGCCGCTTTTGGAGGCGGTAGCGTCGTTATCGGACTTCCTGAACGCATCAGCCGCGTAACGGCGACTGAGGATAGCCACGGCGCGAGCCGTGGATGATGATCCGTTGGCCCTACCGGGGCTGAGGAAGGCGGTTTCGACGCCGGGCAAAAAGCGGCGATGAATCGCCGCACTCCAAGAAGTAGCTTCGAGGAGTACGCCGATGAACGGTCTTCGCGTGTGGCGGCCGGCGCGTGGGCTCTTCTGGCTCGCTGGGCTTCTGGCCGCGATGCTGTCGTGGGGCAAGGCCGAGGCGGCGGACCCGCAGTTGGGCCGGACTACGCCCTGGGGCGCCCAGCGGGGAACCGAGGTGGACATCATCTTGACCGGCGCGCGGCTGAAGGACGCACAGGAGCTTTTGCTCTATGATCCCGGCATCCGCGCGTTGAAGTTGGAGCCGCTGGCCGACGGCAACGTCAAGGTCCGCCTGGCGATCGCC
>Ga0315280_10004810_pt1 | contig 19643 bp, 25 predicted proteins | sample YL17G06_40_MG_FD_203697 | JGI IMG/M metagenome (GOLD analysis project Ga0315280, IMG submission 203697) | Sediment microbial communities from Yellowstone Lake, YNP, Wyoming, USA - YL17G06_40 | ecosystem: Environmental > Aquatic > Freshwater > Lake > Sediment | place: USA: Wyoming | collected... | reverse complement strand
AAACATATCAACAAGCAAAGAAGCACCATATAGAACTACTGCCAACCTGGCTCTTGGCTAAACTTGCAGGAGAAGCCATAGGAAAGAAGCTGGAGATGAGAAAACTCTTCGACGACTATCTAAAGCAGGGCGGAAACATCGAAGCCTTCCTAACAGAAATCTTTAAGCGGAAAAAATAACTTGCTTTGAGATTAAACCTTTGAGATGACTTCTTCAATATTCTTTATAAGAGATTCGAGTTTTGGTACATCGACTGCTGGACCAAGTTGCCATGTTTGAGAACTTTCGTTGAACTCAACATAAGAACACATGGGACGGGTCCAAGGAGATGCCTCAGTATCTTTAATTTCTAAACGAGGAATGCGCTTATGAAGAATTTTGTTTGCCGGATCAAGCAGGGTCCAAGCTTCTTTTGCCTTGCAGTTGTGACTTTTCCATTCTTTTCCAACTTCTATTGATATTTCCCATTTACCTGCTTTCCAAGCTTCGGCTCTCCTTTTTTTAAGTAGAAGAGCTTTTCCCAGTTCTTCTATAGCAAATTGAACGCTTACATATGCATGCCCAATTCTTCGCTTAGTAAGAAGGGCTTTAGCATCATCAAGATAGCCACGTACATTTACTTTGCAATATTCGATGCCCTTTTGGACAGAACTAATCGGGATCAATAAATTCTTTTTGTTGGTTTTTTCTATCACTTCCATAACCGCCTTGCCAAATAGAATTGCTAACAGTAAAAGTTACGCGACGATAGAAATACTTAAGCATTAACATGACAGCAAACTTCCTGGAGCTGTGGGCTGCCGGAACAACTTTTTCAGGCCTAAACCCCTCGGAAAAGCCGGTGGCTCATCGCTCCTTTCCTGCCGACAATGGCTTAAATAGGACAGTTCCTAAGGTTATTTTAGGGGTTTAGGCAAATGAGAAAGCTAAAAACAGAAAATATGCCAAATTTGGCTTTGCGCGGCGACGAGAAATCGCCTACCTGTCAAACTCCACAGATTAAGAAAGGGGACATCTTCTATGCAAGTTGGGGCTGGGAGCAAACCAACATAGATTTCTGCATTGTCGAAGAAGTCTCACCCACTGGCAAAACAGTCAAATGCAGAATGATGGGCGAAAAAGAAACCTACAAAGAGGGCATGCATCCCATGTCAGAATACGTAATTCCCAGCGGACCCGACCCTAACGGAGAGCTTTTCAGGCTCCACGTCCGCACAAGATCAACCGGCGAGGCCTGCCTAGTCGGAAAATATCCATATGCTCAAGGCGACACACGGAGAGATTACTTCTGGAAATGGGATGGCCATCCATTATATCAATCGCACTATGCATAGAGGTGCGGCGTTATGCCGCAACCTGGCAAGTTTTGGCCACGAGTCAGAGCCATGATCTGGGAAAAGGCTCAACAGCTCTTCCAGGAAGACCAAGCGCGGACTATGGGCTCTGATTTCAAAGGCATAACCGCGACAAGAGGAGAGTTGCGCGAAGCAGGATACTTCTACCAGGCGAAACTTATCGTTTTAAGAAATCTTTGGCGTGAAAAGAAAGGCTTATCCACAGTGGAAGAGGAAGAATTAATCAAGCAGTATGGCGATAATATTGCCGATGCTATTCAAAAGACATCACATTAAGAAAATTTTGCAAGGCAGAAAAACCCAAACCCGCAGAACCAGCCGCCGAAAATACAAAATCGGCCGCTACTACGCCATCCGCGACACCTACTTTGGAAAACCACAAGGCCACATAATCATAACCCGCCGCTTCCAACAAAAACTCGGAGAAATAAGCCCCGAAGACGTAAAAAAAGAAGGATTCAACAGCTTAGAAGACTTTCGTAAGGCATGGATAGAAATAAATGCGTCTTGGGACCCTGAGCAGATCGTTACGGTTTATGAGTTTGCATATTTTGAAAAGCCAAGTTCTCCCAGAAAAGGTAAGCCTTCACCTGAAGAAGAATCCCAACAACCTTAATGAGCTTCGCCATCCTAGATAAATCTGCATTTTTGATGCCTTCTACATAATGTGCTTTTGTTCCGAAGGCTCTGTGACGGTTAACCGCAATTTCCTTGTGCAAACGTGGATGACTATTCTTTATGAAGGCTTCTTTCAGCGTAGCCATTTGTTTTGGGCTTAACTTTTCAAGTTTGCGACGTACATAGGATTCGCTACCCAAAAGTTTAGTGTTAAACCCTAGCTGCTCAAGTACGTCGCAAATCTTTAAGGCTTCTTTGCCTTGAACCTGAAAGACCACACGCTGCATCCCAGCCTTCTCAGCAAACGGATTATACTTCGCCATGACCGCAACCATTTCCACATAAGGCGTTCCTGCCAAGGCCAGAGTTTCTTTGACAAGTTTTGCTCCTAGGCTTATGCTGCGGTATTTCGGATGTACCACGACACGCCCGATTATGCTTAGTTTCTTATTCAACTCTTTAGGAGTCATCTTCGGCAGAACAAGATTACGACCCATACAAGTCATCGGCGGATAATTATACACAATAACCCCGCATAGCTCGTAATTCCTCCATAAACCAAAAATCTCTCTAACGGCGCCAAGGTTCGGGCTGCGATAATGAAACTCTTCCAGCTTACGCCAATCATCACGAATACCAGGCTCAATCCTCATTTCCTTGACAAGGCTGCACTCTTTAGCAGCTTCATTAGGATAGTAATTGACGGTTATTTCTTTGCCGAAGCGCTTATGCACATGCACGCTAGGCCGGAGATCCTCAAACAGGTCCAGGTGCGTAGTGGCCACAATAACAGCCTTACCAAGGCTCCTAGCAAATTTCTGCACGTTAAACGCCACAATTTTAGCCGTATCACGATCAAGTGTAGCAGCAAACTCGTCCATAACCCACCATTGCTTGCCACTTTCAACAAGTTTGGCAATGCGATAACGGTATTTCTGGCCATCACTGAGCTGATCGTATGTACGTAGGAAAAGAAACGCATCATTGAGGCCTACCCTACTGAGTATATCCAAGCCTTCCTCAACCGTCTTGCCCACTGTTTCGATCAAAGGCTTACTACGAGTAACACGGACCCTAGCCATGTCGACAGCTTCACCGCCCAGATCCTGCAGCAATGCTCGTAGTAACACGCTTTTGCCGCTGCCACTATCACCGGTGATCAGCACAACATCGTTAGGGCTTATCTTCAACTCAACATTATCCAAAATAACAAACTTACGCTGCTGATCCAGGCCTAACCCAAACGCTTCAGCAACCGCAACACTCCTAGGCGTAAGTTTAGCAGCAGTCTCATAGGCTATGTTAAACGTGAATTTGCCGGAACTCCTATCATAAACACGCCTAAATTTCTGGATTCGGAAGTACTCTCGGCGCCTTCTCAACGCTGGAATCTCCATAAATACTCTGCAAACCTAAGCTTAAAATCGCATTGCAGAAAAGACATGCCTTAACCCTAGGGAGAGATAAGTTAAAATGAAAAAGTCAATGCTCTCCGCTAACCGCGATTAAAATGCTCAAAAGAAGTTTAGTCCTCGTCTCCGAGTTTCACTTTGGCTTTAACGCTTTTCCGATACCAAGGAGCCTGCCGTCCATGCTTCATAAACTTGCCTATATCTTGTCTTGTTGCTTGCACACCAGATCGCCTAACAACAATGGCTCTTCCAGACAACAACGATTCAGACCTCATAACCCTTTCTTCTTCGGAGGTTGTTTTGTCTTGTACCAATTCGATAGGTTCACAGGTTACTTCTGCTTTTTCGATAGGGCGATGAAGCAGTTTGCGAAGAAAATCAACGAGTTTCCTCATCTCGTTACGCCTGAAACCTGGTGCTTTTTTAGCTTCTTCCGCAACTCTTCCAGCTTGACGCTACGTTTTTTGTCCAATGAAAACCTATTGCGTGAAATTTTAACCAATACGGACCTACCCCTCTAGCTTTTTCAAGCTGAAAAACTGTCTACGCCCCAACCTCTGCTTTATCAGGATACCTCTACCCCATAATTCATTCAAGGTTTTACTTTCAAAGGCACGAGCACGTCCAGTAATCTCTGCAATTTCTGTGGCTGTAGCTGGGCGACTTAACTTTTGAAGTGCACTCAAAGTTCCTAAGAATTTATTCGATACTTGAACCTGCACTTGGGGCATAGCAGTAACCTTAGCATCAATAATGTCAAGTTTTTGTAGAATCTTCTCGAAGAGAGCTCTAAACTCAAAACTTTTCACGCTTTCTGCCCCACGAATATGCCCGTAACTGTCCCAGATAAGCCAGTGATTGCCGCAAATATTTCGCTGTTCCACCTACCCAGAAAAGCCATGTGGGCTATTTCGAGAGCTGACAAGCAAGCAGTCATGGCTATTGCGAATTTCACGCCTAAAACAAGTTTTTCGTTTGGCTCAACAACTATTATTTCGCGTTTTCCACGTGGACCCTTACGAGCCACGGTTCGAGTTAAAGCGCGCTTAACCCAGTCTCTCATGATGATTTTTCACCCTCTGCTGAGCCTTGCGCTCGCGCCTTCTGCCGCCGACTAGGAAACTGTTAAGCAACTGTCCTGCCTCTTTTGATGGAATATAATTTTTGACTATGACTGTTATCCTGCTACTCCAGCTCACAGGCACTGCAGTGTAATCAATATCATAGACGCCATCCATGTAAAGAAAATTGTTCTGGGCTAAAATAATATGCTTGCTTTTGTCGCCCATGATGCCGATGAAAACTCCCCAGCTCTTCACAGGCACGTCCACAGCTACTCCGCTACCTAAGCTTTTACCAATTGAAGCATCATACCAGTTGACGCAGATCAAATCGCCCAGGCTACATGCTTCCAACTGCCTCTTCAAACCCCTATTCTTGTCGTTCTTCATACTTTTTCAAGACCATTTATCACTCAACATCATATTCTTGTTTGAATATTATTACAAGTTGTTTCAACCTAACATTATGTAATCAGGCTCCTTCTTTGTCGCCCTTGAAATTCTTAGAATTGTTTTTCCGTCAGCAGTAACAATTACCAATGGAGCCTCAATTAAGTTGGCGCCTTTCCAAACATCGGTTCCTAACCCAGAGTCTTGAAACTTCATGGCTCGGAATGGAATGTTAAATGCGTCAGAACCTAAACCGGCATCAGAAAACGCTTTCAAAAGTAATCCTAAAATTTCTTTCGAGAAACTATCAGCACCGCTTCCAACATCCATAAAGGTTAATGCTTTAAACAAAATGGTGAAACTGTCAGAGCCTAATCCTGAGTCAGAAAATGCTAACATTCTCAAGAGAACAAAAACATCAACTCCATGTCCAACATCACTGAATCCTAACGCCTTAAACGGAATAATGAAAACATCGACGCCGTGACCTGTATCCGTAAATATCATGGCTCTGAATGGTGTGGCAAAAACGTCGGTGCCCTGTCCAGCATCCGTAAACCGTATTGCTTTAAACGGAATAGTATACGAATCTACGCCCGTTGCCACTTCGGAAAAGGTTTTTGAAATTGCTCCTAAAACTTCCTGAAGGAAACTGTCCGTTCCGCCAGCAACATCCGCGAAACCTAAGGCTTTGAACGGTATTACAAAGGTATCAGCACCATGTCCTGATTCTGAGAATAACATGGCTCTGAACGGCGTAGTAAAAGTATCAGTGCCGTGCCCAACATCCGAGAATATCATACCTTTGAAAGAAATTAAAAACGCATCTGTTCCATGACCACCGTCAGCAAATACTAATTCTTTAAACGGAATAATGAAGGAGTCCGTACCATGTCCAGAATCGCTGAATGCTTGATTCAAGAATGTTATGAATTTGCTGAAGCTGTCGGTACCATATCCACTATCGGCAAAATCCATGCTTCTGAAAGGCGTGTTAAACGATTCTACGCCGTGTCCTGTTTCGCTGAAGGGCATAGCACGATACGGATTTAAGAAAGCGTCGGAACCTCCACCGACATCAGAAAAACTTTTTGAAATTGCTCCAGCCGCGGGAAGAAATGTGACGATGCAACCAACCCAAGGATTAGCAGATGTGGCTGTCGTGCTTGAATGTGCTGTTCCCTGTGCCGCATTCATCAGTTGTAATGTGCCAAGGTCTCCTGACCCGCCAACATCATAGTAATCGTAAAGTGTAAACCCATTTGTCGGAGTTCCTTGGGCGTTAGGACCCTGTATAAGAGTTGCTCCAATCCACAATTCACCATCTTGTGCTGTTGCTACCGTTGTTCCAGTGTCAGGATATTTATCTGTTCCAGTATTACTAGCGGTCTTGTCTAATTCATTAGAAGTTGCAACGCCTGAATACTCCAAAGCAGTTGCCCAAAACACTGCCCATTGGGTTCCACTGTAACTAATCGTTAAAGTCTTTGATGCTCCAGAACCGACTACTCCAATCCAGATTTCAACGTCATAATACGTTGCCCAAGTGGCGTTATAAACAGCTTTGTTTTTACAGTAACTCCACGTCACTCCAGTTTGACTTATTCCCGATACTGTTCTGGAATCGCCAGACTCTATGGCAGTAGTGCAAATGAGAACGTCGCCACTTATAGGAGTGCTATCTAAAGTTACGCTGAGAGTTTGAGGTGGAGCTATGCCATAGTTATTTTTTGGGCCTTGAACCTTAGCAATAGTCATGCTACGTTTCTCCTCTTAATGATTTTCATTTAATAAGCATAAACTAAAAAGGGGTTTTCTTGGCTTTTGAGACTATGGTGGTGCAAGTTTACTCTTTGCAAGCCTCTCAAAATTTTGTCTATCTCTTTTTGATCTGGTTATCTGCCAGCCTTGTTCTCTTTTCTCAACACGAAGAGATTGATATTGCAAAGTCAACCTGATTCAAATCCCGCCTTAAGTCCACGTTATCGTTCCCGTCAATCTCCAAGTTTGCCCAGACGGTTTAGTGCCTAAACTCGTGTTTTGACGGCACAAGTCAATTGCTGCGGTTGCGCCGTTGTCTATTGCTTCTTCAAGCCATGCCCACTCCGCTTCGCCACTTACAAAGTCCGCTTGGAAAATGCTTTGCTGATCGCTAATCTGCGGATAACCAGCATTCATTCCCTTGTACAATTTTGAAGTTCCAAGAAGTCCTGTTTGCGTAGCCGCTGGAGCCGTCCCATCGTTGCCTACGCCTATCCTAGCGTTAGCGTTGTTCCACGCTGTTGGAGTGCCAAGCCCGCAGATGAGGTTTATCAAGTTGGTGATTCCCTCATTTAACAGGCAGTGATGCTCGCCTTCAACGGTTTCGTATGGCTTAACGTTTTTCTCCAAGATTTCCTTGCTGTCTTTAGCCTTGAACTTTTCAACCTTCCAGACTAGACATCCTTTTGCTTTTTCTGTGAAACTCATTTTTTTTTTATCCCTCCTTATTTTTCGGTTTCTCGCATAGTGGTCAAGCCAGCTATGTCGAGCCTAACTTCTTGCTACTTCCTTTAATGTGCCATCGGGATTCCATGAAAAAGTGAGGGTGAAAAGTAAGTTACCATCAGGATCATACACCTTAATCGTAGAAACCGTTCCATCCGCATTCCATGTAAAGGCGAATTTAGCGATTTTTTTCCCTATTGGAGCACTTGTTAACGTGCTTAGAATGGCATCGTGGATTGATTCGCCAGCCCATTTACTCATGGTTAAGTAGCTCCTGTCAATAGCCCATTCTGGAAAGTTAACACTCCAGTGTTGCCCGCAAGATCCTTCAAATACGTGATTTGAGTAGTCAACCCCGAATTTCCGTAGCTAGATTTGTAGTCCGAAGCTGTTATGCCATCATTAAAAGTAATGTGCCCAGCATACACGTTTGGACACCTTGCTTCGGCTAAAACACCGCTAATGATATCTGCTGCTGCATGATTATGAGCTGCCGGAGTATAACGCCCGTTAGGGTTAACGTACATGGGATCGCTTGATCCTTCAGCCTCCAACACGTAGCCAATTGTCCCGTTTGGAAGCCTTGCTAACACAAATTTTCCGCTCGTTATTTTAGAAGCATCTAAACTTGGAATATCCCCAGCTGCTAAAAGCGCATAAACAGGGTCGTAGCCTGCCCCTTGAGCCTTGACGAAATAGCCAGAAGTGCCATCAGGAAGCCTCGCTAACGGAAAGCGCCCGCTTGTGATGATGCCTGCTGCTGCCGTAACATTCTGCAAAACCCTTGCGTTAGTGATAACCGTGAACCCAGCAACATTTAACCAGCCATTAACATCACAGACGCCACTTAAGTAGACGTTACTCCATTTGACCGTGCTGCTTCCTAAATCACGTGTAGCATTCAGGTCTGGAAGAAGGTTTATGGCTACTCCGCCAGCTAAGGCTTTAATGGCGCCCGCAAGGTAAATGTCTCGCCAACGATACAAAGCTGAGCCTAAATCATAAGCGTTATCAGATACAGGAATCATGTCGCCTGTCATGTGGTAGTTATCAGCATAAGCATCCTTAACATGCAATTCACTCCAACGAAGAGGAGAGGCTCCGCCATAACCAAGTTTTCCCACACCATCAGCAGTCGGCACCAAGTCAGACTTGACTTCGAACACGCCAGCGCCAGTCCTGTGAAGCCAAGTGTCAAGGGCTGATGTGCTGCCAAAATAAAGATAGTCTTGTATTAACATAATAATCGGGTTTGCAATGTCTCCAATTCGCAAGCCTTGAAGACCATTTAAACAATGAAGAGCATTACCATAAACATCCATCGCGTTAACTTCAGCCCAGCGCAAAGGAGAAGTGCCACCATAACCAAGCTTCCCCGATTGATCTGTAAGAGGCACAAGATCATTCTTAACCTCAATCTTTCCAATACCTGCGCGATGAAACCAAGTGTCAAGTCCTTCATCTCCACCTGGACCGAACTGAAGCATACTCGCGTCGAGCTGAGCCTTCGGATTAGCGTCACCTGCAACCCGAACCCGCAAATACCCATAGAGAAAGGCATAGAGTGAATGCATTTCTTTCCAATGCTTTGTCTCGCAACCTAAGACTCCATGTTCATTGTCACTAGGATTAAATTGATGATCAACAATTGCGCTTGAGGCTTTGTTCTTCGTGCGAAACTGAATAACAGCAGCAGCATCACTCAGAGGACCAATAAAAACTGGCGCGATCCAGCCATTAATCAGGTCCGAACCACCATGGGTTAAATCTGGCCATTGAGCACCAGTTTGGTCGCCTGCTTCATGCATTTTGTGGTGAACACCCAAGCCGCCACCTCCACCCAAGCTAGTTGGAATACCATGCTTCCCAAGTTTCGTTCTTGCGAGCTTTTCAAGAGTGACTGTTGTTGTTCGCATGCCATACAAATAATCAGCTAATTGTGGCGGAACCTTGCCAAGCTCAAGAGTTACCTCAAGAGTTTGAGTCTTAGGATCCACATAATACTTGACAGTTTCGATGCGAAAATCAGAGTCAACATTCTCATTGGGCAATGTGACATGAATCGTGTCTGCAGCCAAAAGCGGCGTGGTACCATAATCAATTACGGTGCTTGTGATCCTCAAATATTGATCTGGGTCTTTCAAATAATTGAGCAATGCTTTAGCTCTTAGATCACATGCGTTATCGCTTGTAAGCTCCTCATCCGTCTCAGTTAATTCGCGCAGTCCATAGGCGTTCTGGCTTGCCTGCTCCTCCTCTATGGCTGAAAATCGACACCCACCAAAGTATAATCCATCAATCCATAAAGTTGTGCCGCCAGCAGCAATCGCGAAATACTGAAATTCAATCTTCTTGATCTGGGTCCAATCAAAACCAGCGTCGACGGACCACTGAACCGCATAGTCACTTCCAACATTAAGCTTAAAGAAAGTCCATTCATTAGCCTTAGTTTTAAGCCCCTCAGTCATGTTGTTGCCATAAGATGCTGTTCGCCCGCTCGTATCATACAATAGCACTCTTACTGGATAATCCTTGTCCGTAGCTAAGTAAACGCCGAACTCAGGATACAAATTAGCGTTAACTTCTGCGCCAGCATTTAAAGTCAAGACGGGACTACAATATTCGGCTGTTCCGCAAATAGTTTTGATGCTATAGTTGCCTAATACTTTGCTCCCTGAATCAAGACTTATCGTGTTACTAGGATCAGCCGTGCTCCAAGCGCCATCAGCAGGCGTTAAGCTTTCAGTCCAAGCATCCTTGTCCAACGGAACGCTCTTGTCAGCTAAGCCATAAACCATTATCCTATTTCGAACCCGGCTAATGTCCTTCCTGTACTCGCTCACCTCAAGATTATTAGTTAAACTGACGGGAGACGCCTGTGACAACATGGGGAAAAATTCGAATTTCCCATCTGGTGCGACTCTAAAATCAAAACCGATGACTCCAGCTTTATCACAAGATTGAGTAATGTACTTGAGAATATCCCATACGGGACTGTTTTCGTATTCCAAATGAGTGAAAGTTGTATCAGTGGCATCAATAAGGTGTTGATCGACCTTAGCACTGTCTTCTACGCAGTAAGTGTACGCTAGAGCATTTTTAACCGTGAAAAGATTCGAACCCACAGCGTCAACGTAATTGGTCTCCGAATGATAGGTGTCGTAAATGTAGACTTTCTGGTTCGGATGAAACTTCCAAGCTTGAGCGTTGCCAACATAAACAGTATATGTACCTTGTAAGGCATCATTGGTCAGTCCGATAGTGCGAATCGTGCTTAAACCAGCAAAAGAATCCATGAGGTCTTGAACTATGTCTTCGCCTTTCTTGTTATCGTATATTTTCGTGACGACCTTTCGGAAAAGTTTCTCTCCCCAGCAACGCCCACTCACGCGGATATAATGTTCTGTTGATGTAGAGGATAGACATTGAATCTTCTCAACACGAAGCGTTATGATCTGGGGAACATTCGTACCTCTTCCAACGTCAATGTGGCCATCCACACCCACATTAATCGGATAGGTTCCACTTGGACTATATTTTTTGTCCCAGTTCTGAAGCAAACACTCAAAACTACTAACCTCTTTCGTACAGCCCAAATGAACCGTAAGATCGACAACGTCGCCCTGAGGCGGCGTAACACTGCCAAAAACAATGGCACACTCTGGAATGTTAACGCTCATGGCTCAACACCTTTACGCGATAAAGATTGCTCTTGCGCTCTTGTGATACCGCTTGTTCTGGCTGGCGTCTCCGCAGCAGCCGTGTTATAGTTTTTCACGCTTTCCGTAGCTTGATTCATTTGAGAGACGAAATAGGAAATGGCAACTGCAGCAGCAATAATCACGCCGATCCCGACGCCTGTTAAAGCCAGAAATGTTGCATGACTAATGTTTAAGGCGTTTTCAGCCATCGTTGCAATGCTGCAAGCAGCAGCATAAATGCCATGAGCGACTGAATGAGAAGTCTCGGCTGCAGCAGCCCCTGTTTCCGTGGTAGTTTCAATGGTTAGAGCAGCAGTATGCCCCGTTGTCAAGAGAGTTGAGTAACTTATTAGGCGAGCAACTTCACTTATCACGGTTATTGTCGCGAGAATCGTGCGCACGTACTTAGTTGTTTGCGCGTCAACCAAGCCGAAATCGGTCGCCAACGTGGTTAAACCTAAGCCTAACGAGCTGACGCTGCTTATGCCCCTGGCGACAGTCGTAAGCTTCACCGTAGTCGCTTCAGCATGAGCGCTCATATCATCGAAACTCGTCGACGCAGCTTCAACATCCGCACCCATCCCTGTTGCAGCAACTCCGACTTCGTTAAGGCTTGCTTGGATAGGCGTAGTATCAAGCGGTGGCAAGGGTGGAACTTCAATAGGCGCAAAAGTAATCGTTATCGGCGAACCCTCAACCTCAGCCTTAACCCTTGCAGCATCTTCAGCAACCCGATTGATCTCTGGACTTGCCAAATTTTCCGTATAAATAGTTACGACTTGAGCGCCAACCTCTGAAGCCATACGTGCCGCATCACTTGCGACAGCTTCAAACTCGGGCGTAGCCTCATTCACAGCACGAATCGTAACCGCTATTTCACCCATTGTACTCATTCTGCACCCGCCTCCTCTGCAGCACGCTCCAAAGCCGCAGACACAATAAACATAAAGTTACTCGCATTCTCCGCCAAAGCCCGCGTCAAAAAGTAGCGGGGACTAATGTATCTTGTGCCAAACTCCTGAAACAAAGCGTAAGGCACCATACACGCGACTTTGACAACCCACTTGTAAATGATCTGAGCGTAAATCCCCGAAACCAAGCGACCCGTGCGAACCGGCGCCAACTCTTGCGCGCGACGCACAACCTGCTGAGCTGTCTGATTCAAAGCGTCTTGGACACAGTTCTGCATGGCTTCATCTAACGTACGCATTTTGGCAGCAAAATCTTCAACGCCACTAAGCTCAACACGAAACTGGACACTCAACGCTTCGACTCTCTCTTAGCCCTATCAATCTCTTCCTGCGTCTGCCGGTCCACTTCACCTAAGATAACGAGAAACTCTTGGATCTTCTTCGCTGGTGCGCGCTCTAAATTGTCGATTGTCCAACCAAACTCTTTGCATAACCTAAACTCTGTGACGGACTGGTGCGGGCTACTCCGCCTCATCGCCCTCAAGAGTTTTTTGTCTCTTCTAACGAAAGAGCGTTGAGCTTGTTAGCTGTCTTGCTGAGTAATTCGCCTAAGCCTATGGGAATGCCATTCTCATCTTCGCCAAGCAGCTTTTCTAACGATAAGGGCTTGCAATCCGGCTGCTCCTTGAGACTAGCCCATATTGTCTCCGCTTGGATCGCCACGTAATCCGTTGTTATGACAGTGCCCGTTTTAGTACTGTACTGTGTGTACTTCTGCAGTATGCGGTTACGTTTAGCCCACGTGATCTCTCTGAAAACGTAGCGGCCAGCGTATTCCTTACCAAAACGCTCATCAACTTCAAGCGTTTCCGTTCGCACAGAATCACCTAACTTATGGCTACGGTTTGAGCGAGAAACTTCAGCTTAACGCTTGCGAGATCCTTAATTTTTGCTGTTGGATTGAACTCTCCCCATTTGCAGTACGTGAATAGAGCTTGTTTTCCACCACTCAAGTTGAAGTTTAAGCTGAATTGAGTATCAGCCAAAAGATCAGCTAGCGCCCAATCGCTCTCAAATTCGAGCGTAAGCTCTCCGCTTAGTGTTCGGTTGCGTTCGCGTAGATACTTCAGCAAAAGCCCTGTTCCGCCGCTCTGAATTGTAACGACAGCTTTCAGGTTGTTTTGAATCTCAAACTTCCAGTCCGTGACATCAGTAAGATCAGTTAAGCTTCCGCCGCCAGCAGCGCCTTTCTGCACCTTAGTGTTAAAGAACGGGATTCCGCCTGGGTAGTCGCCATAAGTTGCGCCTGTTGGTAGCGCTGTTGACCTTGAGACATCTCGACCGATTAACTCAACGTCTGCCTTAACTATATCATCAATTTTGCATGAGACGCTTACTTTATCGATTTTGCAGCCAGTATGCATAAAGGCAATGACGTTTGTTGGGCTCGTAAATAAGCCCTTGTAGTAAGCCACCAGAACACTTAGGCTGTTCAATGTCTGCACGTGCTGGATGAAATTGATGGGAGCAAGAGGACTCAATGTGTGCGGAATCTTCAAGTCAACCTTTCTCATGCCAGCGACCAAGGCTTGAAGGTCTCTGCTGCCCACGCCCATGATTTCAATGAGGCTTGGGGCTATTTTTGGCTCTGGGCCTTCGTTGTTTATTCCCAGCATCGTAGGATTCGTTGGTGTCTGTCCATACACTGATTCTTGCACGAAATAGACGCGGCACTCATGTGCGCCATATGTTTCAACACTCATGTTTTTTCACCTTTTTTCAATTTTTAGAATACTCCTCCAATGTCCTCGAAGGACCATGATTTCAGGATAAACTCTGTCCTGAAGATGAAAGGTTTAACATCAACCTTGTCAATATCACGGTAACTCTCAACATTTAGGTATGTGATGCCATTAACCGAGACTGTGCAACTGACATAATCGCAGTTTATCACGGCTGCTGTTGTTCCGTTGCTTGGGTTTGTTGTTCGAACGAGAAGCCAAACATACCCGTTAGAGTCGATGTAATTCGTAACGTTTGAAGTCAACGTGATAGTAATATACTCATTCGTCCCACCTGATCCGCTCGCAGCGTTTTGCCAAGCAGAAGCAACAGCATTCCAAACTTTAATCGTGGCGCCATTACCTGCAGGAGCAGTCCCGTAGCCAAGAAAACTCAAGACGATCTGCTGAACTTTTGACGCATCCATATCAAGTTTGAAACGGAAAAGTATCATACTATACTGAAGATTCACCGATGTGCTCTTGCTGTAGTCAATGCTATCTGGATGCCAAATTTTTTGATAGTCTAAATTAGAAAGCTCAGCCCAGCCAGCATCACTCGGCACTAACTCAGTCGCTGCGGCGCCTGAGAACGCTTTATGCGGATCGCCTGAAGGGTAGCCTAAGCCGGAGAAGTCATAAAATGCTTGATTTGGAGTCTTCATGTTTTGCCTAACAACACGGTTGACCTCTTCAACCAGCTTCTGACGCATTGTTCTGCCTGGATCAGACGTCTGAGGTCTATCTGTAGCCCAAATATTAACACGAAGTCTCCCTATGCGTCTCCGTATTCTGCCAGAGATCTCAAGCATCTCATCTTGACTTTGAGCTAAACCCACGCTTATCTGTGCGTCGTAGTTTTTGAAAAGTTCTCTGTCGTACCATTCTTTGCTGACGTAGATTGTGGCTATTGAATTATCGTCTTTGATTACTTGGATTTTCTTGCTGAGAAGCCTGATTACTGTTGTTACAGGGTCCTCGTACACGCTCATTGACTGATCAACTTCCTGCAGATGCTCTTGTAAACTTGAGGATCGCCATTCAAGTCAGAAACCGACACTGTAATAACTTCATAGTCGACGCCTGCACGCCTTATCTTGTCATGCACACGCACTGGCAAAAAGCTGTAAACCGTAATATGGTCCTCAGTAATGTAGCCAGGCTCCAAGACAATCTCGCCCACTGCGCCCAAAGTTACTAAGCCTTGAAAACTAAGCGGGGGTCCCCATGTCACTTGGTCAGCTGCTTGCTGCACAGGGTAGAGAAGTAAGCTTTCGCCGTTTGCATTTAGAATATGCGTTATATCTGTTGAAGGATCTTGGTAAGAAATGAATAGCTGCGCGAGCCAGGTTACGTTCGTCATAGCCTTCTGCGGCGTTATCGGCGAATAATCAGTAAACTGCGGTCCCCAATACATCCACTGCGTTTGATATTGCTTGATGACTTGCATGCTTAATGCGTAAGCTGGCTTGTCATGGGCTGCTCGGATCTTCGACAATATTCCGCTTGTGACTGCATCATAATAAGCGCATGCAGGAAACTTGGTTATGACATCAAGGTATCCTGGCCAGCAGACAGCAGGATTGTACGCTGGATACTGCGCTGAAGCTCTGATTGACTCGATGAAATTGTACACTCTTTGGCAAGATGTGCTCCAACCCTCATACGTGTATAAGCCTAACAATGCGAAGCTGACTGGATCATCATAAACCTGAGTTTCGCCTAAGCCTACTCTGTGCCAGTTCCCGTCACCCGAAGGCATAGGGTCAAACCATAAGTAGAGCTGCTCAAACCCGGAACGCAAGAAGCTGATAGCGTCGCTCATCATATTGTTATAGGTAGATGCGTGGCCTACGTCGTAGGTTTGTGCGAGCATCTGCAAGCCGATAAAGCCATAAAGGATCTCGATGTCCATGTACATGCTCCAGTTATCGTTGATGTCGACGTACCTGGCGAAACCACCGTAATACCTATCGAAAATGCCAAAAAAGACAGGAAGAGTTTGCATATTATGAAGGAAAGTGTAGCCAGCGAGAACCGCAGCTGAAAGATAACTCGCTGTCTTCGTTAATGCGTAAGCTCTGAGAAGGCTTGGGATACATCTTGCCGCATCAACAGCATAATACTGTGTACTGCCCACAGCGCTCGCGAAGCCACCATAAGCGTTCTTTGAAGCGTTTGTGCACTGCTGCGTTAGAATGAAGTTGGCTAGGCTTTGGATCTCCGCGAGAATGGCAGCTTGGTTCGCAGCGAATTGAGGCGCACTGTAGGCTTGATATAGGAAGTCAATCGCAAAAGCGGCTGGAAACACGCCTTGCCCATAAGCAGGATCTGGACCTTCAACTGTTCCGCCATTTGCCACGTGATAAGTATTTACAAGGTTATTCTGCATCGTTACAACGTTGCCATTAACACTTCCAACAACATTCCATTCGCTATTGGAGTTATCGTAGATCTGTACTGGATATCCGCTTTGAAACTTGGTGCCATCTGCAACAGTTACATTTTTCTGGCCAGCCAGCGAGTCCGCTGTCATCAATGTTGGGATAACGTAAAAATACGGTGCGTAATGCATTATGAAATCGTAATAGCTTTGTGGAACGTTCACTTTTCCATCAGCTCATTTATCAACTTTTTAATCTCGCAATTAGCGCAAACAGAATAGTCAGTAACAGAACACTTCTCACAGACAAGCTTGCTAAGCTGCTTCAGTTTACCAATCATTGGTAAAATCTCCCGCCCTCAAAAAGCAAGGTTCGTGGGTTCAAATCCCACCCCCCGCACTATTTTCTAGGTTGACGTGACTACTTCAACATCGTAGCCATCATTAATAAGTCGCTGCATCTCAGCGCTTGTTAAAACTTGCTTGACGCCATTCACTTTTGCAACGATATAGTTGCCCTTACCCAATACTTTGCTCATCTTTTTTCACTTTCCATTCTTTTGAAACATGAGCCCATAAACGGGCAATGGTAAACACCGACTCTATCTGTCAGAATTGCATGAGCACAATAGGCTCCCCAAAAACATTCGTTTTTAATTATACTACGAGCACTCATGGATTAATCAACCCGCCCCGATATGTTGGCACTTCATCCTTGGCTGAAGCTTCAGCGGCAATAACGGGAGTTGCAAAATTCATCAGCATTCTAACAAGATCATCCTTAAAGCCCTGAGCCGCATTCTGAAAGGCTACTCGACCGATCGTAGCCTTAGTAATGAAAAGATCGCCTAAACGATAATCAAAGGCGCCTAGAAGCATCCCGCCGCTAGCAGCCACCAAGACACGAAGACATGCCAGGTTTGTGGCAGCCATCTTCGCCCAATTATACCGTGGATCAGTCACAAGCAAATCCTGGCCTACAATACTGTTGGCGTATAAGTTGGCATAATCAACATGAGCCTGAAAACTCGCTTGGGCCACGGGCAAACCAAACACCGTGTAGCTCAAGCTTGAAGCGTCATAACTTGCGTTAAGATGACTCTGAATATCACTAATTGTAACATATTGTACTGTCATACTATTTATCCTCTAAAAATTGGAAGTTTTATTCACTAAAATGGGGGAAACAAAGGGAAGAATTAACGGATTATCTACTTGGTAGGCGTTGAATTGCCCGCTTTTCCTTCCTTGTAATCTTCGTAGAGTCCTATGCCTATCGGAATTGTAAAACCCAGTAGCGCCATAAGAGGACCTGTTGTGCCAGGCGTTGATGGTATTAGAACACCAAGTTTCTCAGCGATGCCGCCGATGATAAACAGTACGGCAGCCAGTCCGACGCCTATCAAAGCGGAAGGAATCAGTCTTCCTCCAAACATTTTGCTTTTCACCTCTATTACGCTTTATTTTTTGTTCCGCCTGAAGGGCACGCCTTCAAGCATTGAAACAAAAAATGGAAAATAAGAAAATGGGGAAATGAGTCGAAAAGTTCAGTCTAATTCTAAGTTGTCGCCAAACCAGTAATCTTGCTAATTGCCTCTCCGCATGTAATAACCGGCGAGAACCTTGTACTGAGGACTATGTCAACTGCATCGAACTCTTTTTTGATGTCAATATCAGTAAGCAGAGGTCGCTTTATGACGAAGAATCCCAATGGGGCATAGGATGCGCTTAGATTTTGTCCTGTACTAAGCACGTAAGCAGTACCTGGAGGCACAACGTTGCTAACAAAGAATTGTAATCCATAGACTGTTCCTATGGCTCCCGATTGAATCACTGGTTCCCCATATTGAGCGTATAGCGAAAATTGTGGCAAATACTTGAGATCTCGAGCGTTGACGGGGTTACACAGCAAACTATCAGCAATGAAGTTGTAGCTGGCAATTTTCGCGTCAGCCCACAACAGATCCTTTGTACCAATCCCACCACTTATGGTAAACTCTGTACCTGTTGCTCCAAGGCTCTTGCCCGTGCCAGCACTGCTACTGCCAGCTGCTGCATCAATGACGGTCATGCAGTCTTTGTCGATTTGATAGGCCATACGTCTCGCAAGACGCCTGAGTTGCTGTTCAATGACTGGAATGTATAAGTCTTCGATGGCCTCACGCGGAATCCTTTCTCGCAGTCCCTTCTTATAGGGCGTGACACTCACGTAGTCGAGAGGAGTGAAATCCATCGGAATCTCGGCGCCCTCACTAATCTCGCTGATGCCAATACTGCGTGAGCCTTTTTCCTTGACAAATGTTGCTGTTCGACCTGCAACAAGCGGAAACTCTGGCAAAAGCCGTTTTACGACGAGAGCGGGCATAGTTAACTCTATAATGTGTTTGTGGAGCGCTGGGTACGCTATAGCGCCTGTGTCAACCCATGTAAAAGCATCACGAACCATAGCCATGTAAAATCACCTTTTACCAGAGATCAATGTAAGCGGTGCCGCCGCTTGCGGCGCCTTTGCATGCTTGGCCTACGATCGTAGTGTTCAGAGTCGTGTTGTCTGTTACAAATCGTGTGCCATTCTGTGGTTTGACTTGATCTCCTGCAGTTATGGTGCCATAAGCGATTACTGCGCAAATTCCTCTTTTCACAACACTGACGCTTTTGCCGCTTAGAGCCTTCGTAAGAGCTATACCTGCGAATTTCTTAGTGCCCGCAACGACAGTTGACCTTTTAACCGTCCAATCTGCGCTGTATTCGAGAACATCGCCTATGTTAATGTCTTCACCCGCGATAAGGGTTACAATGTAACGATCTGAGACAAGCGGACTTGTTCCTTCTAATTGTGGAGTGCTCATTCAAAACACTAACCTTTGAAGGTTTGCGTCTGCAACATTCGATGCGCTTTGAGAATATCCTTGAACCAATCATAATTGCCCAATGCATCCTTCTGTATCTCATCAACAGCTACGATGCCCTTGCCCGATGCTTTTCCAGCGTTTTTCTGAGCTCCAGCCTCAGCTCCTTCACCTTTTGGCGGAAATCCCGCCTCACCTTCACCAGGTTCGCCTTGCTCCGTGGGAGCCTGAAGCTGCTTAGTTAAGTCGCTAATTTTCTTGCTTAACTCAGCTTTTTTGGCTCTCTTACCCAGTTCAGCTTCGATATCAGCGATCTTCTTGCCTAAGGCATCAATTTCAGAGTCAGTAGCGCTTACGCCACCGTCTCCAATCTGCTTCTGAAGTTTAGTCACTTGATCCATCAACTCTTGATACGTTACTTGTTTGGGCGCCGATTCGCCTGGCGCCACGTTCACTACGCCTTGTGCCTGATGCGGAGAAGCCTTCGCCTGAGCATTCTGTTCAGACAAAGGTTTCACCTCCTTTTTTGCTTCACTCTTTTTGTTTTCAGGTTCTTGCAGCCCTTCAGGCTTAGAACCCACATCTTTGTTATCTTCCGATAACTGTGAATTTGTAAGAGTTTGAATTATCGTGCTTGTTTCATCCTGTCTTTTCACTATAGCCTTCCACTGGTCTTCGTTCATTGCCGCGAAAAA
>Ga0315280_10004809_pt1 | contig 19648 bp, 19 predicted proteins | sample YL17G06_40_MG_FD_203697 | JGI IMG/M metagenome (GOLD analysis project Ga0315280, IMG submission 203697) | Sediment microbial communities from Yellowstone Lake, YNP, Wyoming, USA - YL17G06_40 | ecosystem: Environmental > Aquatic > Freshwater > Lake > Sediment | place: USA: Wyoming | collected... | reverse complement strand
AGGTTCGATCACCGTGGACTAAATGATCACCTCTTGCCATGTTTATCAAGTCTCATGTTTACCGGGGAGAGCTATATAGGTGATGCCGCCAAAGCTCCGGTATTCAATCTTTCCTTCTTTCGCCAGTTCCGCAATGGCCTTATCTACCAAGGCTTTTTCTATTCCTATGGCTCTTGCGACGTCCCTGTTCTTCGCTTGACTGACCGTCCCTAAATATTTCAATATGGCTTCCTTCAGATCTTCGCTCATCTTACGTTACCTCTAAAAAACCTCCACAAGGGTGAAGGATATAAAAAAACTACCATTTGAATTGAGTTGTTGTTCTAAACGTCTCCCTCGCATAGGTATAGTCATCGATGTGTTGTTCGGTAAAAGGTATTTCAGTCAATTGGAAGAACTGTTCCCAACCTATCCTTTCGATCCATTCTCCCATTCTCTCGTATTTGCGGGCCTTTTTAGCATAGACCTCGACGATCTTCTTAATAATATTTACAACTTCAGGCCATCGGGGAGGGTTGTTTGGAAGGTAGGGAACGATCAAATGGGAAAACATGGGGGGTTTTCTCGCATTAGACACTTTGCCTCCGGCATAAATGGCCACTCCGTCACCTTCAGCGTCGGCAAGAGGCATCGCTGGGCAGACGGTAAAACAGTTTCCGCAGTACATACAGAGATCTTCTCTGATAACCACACTTTTAACTTCCTTGTCAGGATGGCGCCGAATAGCTCCTGTCGGACAAGAACCTATAGTTGTCGGAATCTCACAAATTGTTCCCACCTTTTCATGGTCAATTTTTGGAGCTTTGGTATGAACTCCGACGATCGCTAAATCCGAGCAATGAATAGCACCACACATGTTGATACAGCAGGCCAACGAAACCCTCAGCTTAGCAGGCAGTTTCATGCTGGTGAAGTAGCCATAGAGCTCGTCCATGAGTGATTTGACGATCGGCGAACTATCCGTGGCCGCACTGTGGCAATGAGCCCATCCTTGGGTGTGAACAATATTGGAAATGGCATTTCCCGTACCGCCCACCGGAAGACCAATCTTTTTCACCGCTTCAATGATGGGCTTCACATTCTTCTTATTCGGTGTTAAGAATTCGATGTTGTATCGGCTCGTAAATCGGAGATGACCATCACAATACTGGTCTGCAATATCGCAGATGTCTCGAATGAAATCAACACTAACAAGCCTCGGTGAACCGGCTCTGACCGTATAAAGCTCATCCCCACTTTCTGCGACATGCCGCATGACACCTGGCTTTAAAATTTCATGATATTTCCAGTTTCCATAATTTTTCTTTATGACCTCAGGGAGCATTTCCTGAAAATTCGGTGGGCCAATATCTGCTTTTCCCATGATAACCTCCTCTCCTACCCCTCACAATCCCCCCTTGGCAAGGGGGGAATTAAAGGGGGGTTATTCATTAAAAGAACACATAGGGGTTCGTCCTCGGTGCCTTGATCATTTGTGGAGTTGGCTTCACTCCAATGGCTTTAAGGAAGTTTCTCATTCCCAGCCTTTCGATCAGCTCCCCGACCCTCTCTCTCGTTCTTCCGTTTTCATCCCACCAATCCCATATTTTTCGAATGAGATCTTTGATCTCCGTATAGGGGGATTCAATTTTTATGAAGGGAATCAGCACCGATGAGAGCATGGCTCCTTTCAGGATGGGTGCTTTTCCACCAATTAATATAGTAGCCCCTTTATCATCTCCAGGCCAGATCGCTTTAGTCATCTTGTTAATACAGTGCATGCATCGGACACAATCCTGAGGAATGACTTTAAGTTTCTTGGTCTTTTCATCCCACTTGAGGGCGTTGGTTGGACATCTATCAACGACCAGTCCCCTGACATCAAAGCCAGCCTTCACATATTCTTTGACTGCCTTTTGATCGATTTTTAGACTATCCCTCCAGGTACCGATGATTGTAAAATCCGCCCTTGCGATAGCGGCCACACAATCATTTGGGCATCCGGAGATCTTGATCTTAAATTTATAGGGCCACCGAGGACGATGAATTTCATCTTGAAATTCCATCGTGAGGTTATAAACCATATCGAGAGTGTTGATATTCGTCCATTCGCAACGAGCAGGCCCCACACAGGCGGTAGGAGTTCTCAAGCATGATCCCGAACCTCCCAAGTCAAATCCTATTTCTGTTAATGCATCAAACGAGGGCTGAAGGTTTGCTGTGGTTGTTCCTAAGAGAATAATGTCACCGGTAGACCCATGAAAATTGGTCAAACCACTACCATACTTTTCCCAAACATCGCAAACTTTTCTTAGAGCTTTGGTGGTATAAAACCAACCTGCAGGATGATTGACACGAAGGGTATGGAAGGATTCCACATTTGGGAACAAATGCGGCACATCGCTGTACCTCCCAATCACTCCACCCCCATAGCCCATTACACCAACGATCCCACCATGTTTCCAATGGGTCACTTTGTCGTTAAAAGAAAGTTCCTGTACACCCAGCAGGTCTTTGGCCGCTGCATTCTTCTTGGCAGCCCGCTTGATTTCTTTCACGTAGCTTGGCCAGGGTCCTTTCTCCAGTTCATCGAGTTTTGGGGTCTCATCTGCCATCGATTTTACCTCCTTTAGAATTTACATTCGGATATGGGTCTAAATAATCTTTTTTTATCACAATTTATTCACTCAAGCAAGAAAATCTGTATTAAAATAGGACTTGACCTGGTTTTCGCTTTTTAGTATAGTTCTTTCCAAGATTTCCTTGGCGGGAAAGTTTCACAAAAGCTTACCCATTCTTTCTTGGTGATAAAGGAAAAGGCAGGTTAAAGGAGGTGAAAAAAATAGTTTAATGGTTTAGGAAGGTGTAAAAGTAATGTCGGGCGGGGATTTTTTTATTATTTTCTAAAGTCAGTCAATGGAAAGGGGGTATCGTATGGCTGAAAAAAAACAAGGGATTGATTGGTCGTCGTTGTGGAGGAAAGAGGACTGGTGGGCCTGCTGGATCGGCTGGTTTATTTTATTGATGGCCATTGCCGGAGCGATGCCCAAGGCTCCCAAAATTGCAAAGTGGGTGGCTCTCGGAGAGGCTTTCCCTGCGGGATGGGGGACGCTCGGAACTCTGGTCATCTTGTTCATCGTCACGGCTATCCTGACGATCATCGGTGCCGCCGCATTGAAACGGGATGTAAAGCGCTACATTCCCGGATATCTTGCCATTTTCATCCTTGCTTTCATAGGCATCGTGATATCCAAGCAGAAAACCATCGATCTCTGGGGCCTGGAATATGTCATCTGGGCACTGATTTTTGGTTTGATCATCAGCAATATCTTCGGAGTTCCAGGCTGGTTGAAAGCCGGTACCATGACGGAGTTTTTCATAAAAATCGGCCTGGTCTGCATGGGTGCGACGATCAATTTCGTCGTGGTGATTAAAGCCGGTGCTGTCGGGATGATTCAGGCCGTGGTCGTGGTCTTGGCCGTCTGGTTCTTCGCCTACTGGCTATCACGGAAGTTCGGTATCAATGAACGTTTTTCAAGCGTCATTGCCACTGGTGTGTCCATCTGTGGGGTGTCCGCATCCATTGCTGCCGGAGGTGCTGTCCAGGGAGACCCAAAGGAGGTTAGCTACATTATTGCTTGGTTAATGATCTGTGCCGTGATATTGATTCTTGTCATGCCTCCTATCGCACGGTGGATGAATCTCCCAAGCAACATGGCAGGAGCGTGGATCGGCGGGGTAATTGACAATACAGGAGCGGTGGTTGCCGCTGGAGAGGTTATTGGCACCAAGGCCGCATTGGACTCTGCCGCCTTGGTTAAGATGGCTCAAAATATCCTCATCGGCTTTGCAGCGTTTTTCTTAGCCCTATGGGCAACCCTTAGCCTTGAGAAAAAGGCAACGGGGGAAAGGCCATCCTTTGCAGAAGTCTGGTACCGCTTTCCCAAGTTCATCATTGGATTTGTGGTTGCTTCCATCATCATCACCTTTTTCATAAGCGAAAAAGCTGGAAAACCGACTTCTGGACTGCTCACAGACTATCGGACCTGGTTTTTTGCCCTTTGCTTCGTTTGCATCGGCTTGGAGACTCGCTTGAAGGATCTGGTCTCAGTCGGCGGTGGCAAGCCGGCCATTGCCTACTGGATTGCACAAATATTCAACGCGTTCTGGACCTTACTGATCGTCTGGATCCTCTGGTCAGGAAAGTTCTTTACTCCACCTATCTTGCCGGATTAACCTTCTGTAAGAAAGGCCTAAAAGAGGGGTTCTTCGGAGAGCCCCTCTTTTTTTCTCATATGGTAGAATGATCCATGGGAGGCTTCCGGAATCAAAAAGACAGGAAAATTGACACAGGGGAAAGACGGAGTGCTATGATCTCGCAAAAGAAGGGCTATGGAGAGAAAATACAAAGTCATCCTGGACGCCGAAGAAACTTTTGCCAGGGTAGTAGCACTGGGAGTGCATGTTAAAAGACCTCTCTCGGCTTGGCACTTTCTTCTCCCCGGAATGTTTATCTTCGATTTTCTAAGGAGAAGCAATGAGACGAGGAGGTACAGTGCTCTCTTCCTGTTTCCCAGGAAGTTAGCCCTTGACGGGGCTCTCGATATCCTGAACGGTGAGGATAGAAAGAATATCTTTTTACGAATTGAAGAAGAAATCAGACAGTGGCTCACCTCTCTGAAACTCTATTCCGAGAGGCTCCTTCGAGGGCATACGGAGGAGATCGATCTACTCATTGATCATTATTCCAAGCTGCTCCATGCAGAAGGGAATCACTATCCTGGCTTGATCAAAGATGCCTACCCAGTCCGGGAGTCGTATGAGGCCTATTTGCATCGGCTCAGCGCTGCGGAGCAAGAAGTGGACCATGCCATAGCCGAGATAAGGGGTGAGACCAAGGAGATCAGGGAGCGACTCCGAGTGGAACAGATTCAAGTGATGGAACTGAGGACCAAGGAGCTCAATCAAATCTTTTCAGGAACAGAGTGGTGAACGATGGGAAAACTTCTTCCAACTGTTCTGGATACCAAATATGAAAATGTCCTTGTAAAGGAACGATCCTTAGCAAACACCGTTGCTAAAACAGTGATCGAACAGCCTCCGTTGACGGCATGGGAAGTATTGATCCCCATTGTCTTTCTGTATAACTTCTTAAGATTTAGAAGGGCCAGAGAGATCTTTGTCCTCAATTTCATATTCACAAAAAAGTTGGCCCTTGAAGCAGCCTTTGACATGGTAAAAAGGGGGGAGACCAAGGAAGAGGCCATCGCTCGGGTTAAGGAAAAGACCGGTGAAATCCTGGCTTCCGATCAGAAAGGAATTTATTCGAGTAAAATCCGCCAAAGGCAAATGAAAGAGATAGAGTTGCTCATCGATCACTATTACAAACTCCTCAATGCTGAAGGAAAGGATTATGCAACGATGGTGAAAAATACCTACCAGGATCGGGGGAACTACGCCGCCTTTCTAGAGCAACTTGAGCAGGTCGAGAGAGAGGTGATCCGAGCCGCCACCCATACCGTAAAGACCTCATCGGCCTCTGGAGTCGCTTCCAAAATCGAAGACACTACCGAGAGGATCAGAAGGGCTGAGATTGAGACGATCTTTGGAATGGTGAACTCAAAGTAGAAGGGGAGAAGAGGGTTTCGAACCACCTGTCAGGACGGCAGCTGAAAGCTAATGTATCAACTTTTTGAGAAATCGATCATCCTTTAACCACTCTTGCTTGGGCCAGATTTGACAAGTTTCTTGAGGGGTGCTATACGGAGCTATCCTCTTCTCGGAGGGGCGTGAAAACGAAAGAAAAAGGCGTGGTCATCAAGCGGTTCGTTTCCTCACCGAACGAGACCAACACCTATTTACTCATCGAAGGGGACGAAGCTGCAGTCATCGATGTTGCTAATTCCTACAATGATGTAAGGGATACGTTAAATGAGCAGGGAATAAGCCTTAAGTACCTTTTGGTCACCCATGGACACCCCTCACACCTGGGCTCAATCAGGATGACGAAAGAAAATCTGGGTGGAATGTTATGCCTACACAAATCCGATACCGACCTTCTGAAAGAGGTGGACAGCCATTTGGAGCCGGATCTCCTTCTCAAAGACAATGTCTCATTGAAATTGGGGAAGACGATGATCAAGGTTCTCCATACACCCGGACATACCCTGGGCTCTCTTTGCTTTCATATAAGGGAAGCGAAGGCTCTGTTTACGGGAGACACCCTCTTCAAAGGGGAATTTGGGAAGATTCGGGGACCCCATAGTATGGGATTGATGCTCAGGAGTCTAAAGAGGCTGAATAGCGTGATCCCACCCAAAACGACAGTCTATCCTGGCCACGGACCGAGTACGACCGTGTCCAAGGAGGCTTGGCTCGATACCCTCGATAATCTTTCCTAAAGGGATCTCTCTCCTGCCCTTTGAGTCCAATCATACCCCGAGCATTTTGTGGCAAGACCGGCAGGATTCAGGGGACTGTGGAAATGCGGTCTCTTCAATATGTTTCATCGGAGTCTTATCCCAGAACGAAAGATAAGCTTCCTTAAATTTCTCTCCTCTCTTCATAAACCGATTTCTAAAATTCTTATAGTTTTCGGTATTCCATATGGCCGGAAAAGATTCCTGGAAGATATTTCCAAAACTCACCTTTTCCACCGAGTAAGTCTGGCTACAGAAAATCCTTCTGAAAGGTGAAGAGAGGGGTGGATAGAGATAGACGCAGGGAGAGACTTCTCCCTCTGCGGATATGTAAAGGTTCCTTAAAGGGTTCTCTTCACAGACGGGCACATCGATGGCACATAGGGAGGGCCTCTTGAGTTGGATGTTCAGCTTTTTGGCATTTGCTTCTGCCTGTTTCACGATCTTTTCGTACTCATTTTCACCACTCTCCCATACAAATACCCTGTTTTTTCCCTGCCAGACATTTATACAATGACAGATGTTGGTGAGAACAACCTCTTCAATTCCTGCCTTTTGAGCAAAGAGAGGAACCGAGGGAACCTCAAAGATATTGTCTTTGACCATTAGGAAAACAATGTGTATCTTTGGCCGATCAAGTTTCTGGCGCAATTTCTCTTCGTTGAAAAACCGAACGACATTGAGAATTTCTGGCAGACGGGAGTTGACCCGGATGGCATCGTGAGTTTCCGGGGTTGTCCCCGAAATTGAGAAGCCCACAAAGTCAAGCCCCGCATCAATGAGCTCAGATACTCGTTTCTCCGTCAGTCCTTTTCCACTCGTTACAAAGCCTACTTGTGGTCCCTCTTTTTTGACGAGTTGGATACATTCGTTAAGGTGAGGATAAAGGAGGGATTCGCCCCACCCTTCAAGAATGACATTTTCAACGTCTTCCAGAAATGGAAGAATTTTCTTGAAATCCTCGAAAGGCATATCCTGGTATTGCCAATCTTTACTCTCCGCACGGATACACATCTTGCAACGGAGGGGACACCTCGTCGTCAATTCAATCTGCCACGCCGAAAAGGGTTTTCCTTTTTCTCTATGGAATAACTTTTTGAAAATTTTTTCAATCATCGCACTTACAGTTTTTGGAGGAGTGAGTCCATTACCTCCCTGCTCGCGGGTTTGTACATAGAGAAGGCATAAGGAAGAAAAATGACTCCCCCCCATTTCTTCTTAAAAAAGGCCACCCCCGGATTGATCCCCAAGCCGAGGTTGAGAAACCTCTTCCCTTCTGTTCTTGCCTGCCGGATGACCTCGGAAAGAAGTAGATCCGAGGCGCCCGGGACATAAAGAGCGGTAGAAGTAAAGTTAAACATGTATAAAGCATAGTGTCTCGACCCAAGTTCCACAACATCAAAGGCGACAAGCTCTCCCCCCTTACTCCTTGCATTAAAGACCAAGGATCGAGGAGAGGAAGAGAGATAATTGGGGATTCTCTGGAAGATGAGCCGTGTGCTTTCGTCAACCGGATGCGTTTGAATAAAATTGTCCACCATCTTCCTGTGTTCGTCGTTAAAGATTTGACCTTTTTCCAACACAAGTTCACGGGAGGCCCGTGTCAGCATATTTCTCAATTTTTGGGAGATAGACAAAGTGGAGAGGTCCAGTCTGTAATAATAATCGGGGGGGGATTGAGTGGGACCTGCAATAGAGGAAGGGATTTTAGGGGCTGTCAGTGAGATCTCCTTTGGTTTGAATCGCCTTCTGGCTTCATTCAAAGCCTTCTCCATTTTCTTTTCTTCAAAGACCTCCTTCAACGGGTAGCCAACGAAAATGAGAAAATCTTTCTTGGAATAAGCGAGGTAAGATCCGAAGAGAAATCCTTCAGCCTGTGAAATCGTCGTCACGTAATGGATCATGTGCTCCGGGATATAGGCGTGTTCTTCAATATAGGCAAGCTGGTCCGTTGTAATCATGTTAGGTGCTGTGTCACCTCATAACCTTCGTGGATGAATTTCTTCTTCATCGCTGGGATATGGGAGAGGCCGAGGAAGGCAATCGCGGATCCCTTTTCAAAAAAAGCCTTCATTCTTTCAAAGAACCTCTCGTCGCGGAGGCCGAGGATAGATTCACATCGGGTTGGAAATCCAGTCGTCCTCGACATTAACTTTTCCAGATTTCCCTCAAAGTAGTCATTTAAGAACTGTTCTTTGTACGATTTCCACTGTCCAAAACGATTGACATACTCGACGATCCGTTCGAAGGGGATCCCGTCCAAAGCTGCAAGCTGCTCCTCTGTGGTTTCAAGGAAATGGATTTTTTTCTTTAACTTTTGGGCAACATGGAATGCCTCCATGTCGATCGAGTAATGCCAGTTCAAATACGAAGACCAAAGGGTGAAAAAGGCCATCCAAGGACGTACACCCTTAACATGGCTTTCCAGAAAATCGAAGCTCGAAGAGGTAAAAAGCTCAATGTAGGATTCCGCAGAACGGTGAGGAATCGCTGAAACATTGAGACGCTCATTTATCTCTTTGATCACCGCGGGTTCAATGGCCTCGTAAAGGGAAGTGGTTTCCCCAGTCTGCCGCCCATGCTGAGTCACCTTGGCCATGCTCTCCGGGTCGAGAGGACCCTCAAACAGGACATCTTCAACACTCTGGATCAGTTCTCTCAAGGATTTTCTAAAACGGTAAGGAGAAAAATGGGCAGCCCCGACCAAAAAGTCTATTTTTTCTTCCTTTTCGGTTCTCCACACCATTTTCAGTTTCTTTTCTCTCAGCCAGGGAAAAGACATTTGATCTCTCAGCCCCTTACTTAATCCCTTCCCCCCTTGTGGGGGAAGGTTGGGATGGGGGGAAACATCCCATGTCCACCCCCACCTTTATCCTCCCCCATCAAAGGGGGAGGGTGAGAGGAGGGATTTCGATTTTACTTCAACTAAAGCTTCCCCTCAAGCGTCTTGATCATCGAAATCGTCTTTATGCCCTCAGGACAATACTCACACTCCTCATAGTTGAGAAACGGGACCCCCCCCCACTTCTCTTTAAATCTTCTTATGCCTTCATTTACCCCTAATCCCAAATTGATCTCGTTTTTGCCTTGCTCACGGGTCAGTTCGATCATCTTGAGAAAAAGTAGATCAGAGGCGTGTGGCACATAATTTTTTTTTGAATGTGTGCCGATGAGGTAAGTGGTAAAATTTTTTGCTCCAAGTTCTAAAATATAGAAGGCGCTTAGCCTCCCTCCCTTGTTCCAGGCATTGAGGACACACGCACTTGATGAACGGGAAACATAATCGGGCATGGTGTGGTACAGTGCCCTTACCCTGGGTCTTAATTTCTCCCTTTTCAAGGGTTCAGAGATGAGAATTTCATGTTCTTTAGAAAGAGTAATGGCCCTTTCCACGTCCAATTCCTGCGAGGCCTTCTCGACCACTCGTTGAAGGGAATTCTTTACCCTCGTTTGCTCAATATCGAATCGATAATATCTATCTGTCTGCCTCTCGGTGCAGGAATCTGTGAGAAACAGCGGAATTTCCGGGCCAATGAACCGAAGGGACTCGGGTCGGAATCTTTCGAGAACCTGTTTTACAACCCTCTCGCATCGTTCCATTGAAAAACGCTGATCCAAGGGATATCCTACAAGAATGAACCAGTTGTTCTTTACAAAACTAAGGTGATCTTCAATAAGGAAGGGCTCTCCCTTTGATATGAGCGCCATGAGGCTCACGATATGCTCCGGAACATAGGCTCTTGAAAGTATATAAGCCTCTTCTTCTGGTGTCAGCATGCTATTTTCCCGTTCCTAATATCCTATTTTACCAGTTTGCTACAAATTTCTAAAGGATTTTGAAGAGGCCGAATTTAATAATCACATGGATCCTCCAAGACTGTAAAATAAGCTCTCGAGTTTAATGGATTATTTATAATTCTCAGACCTACTTTTTGGAAGTTTTTTTATGCAACTGCTGGGTTTATTTAATCTTTGTTCCTATGAGCAGATTGAGGAGGGATATAATTTCTTGACTCTTCCAATCCTTGGGTCCAATTGACTTTCCTATCATTCTCCCATTCTTGTCAATAATGAAGGTGGTTGGAATCCCTTTTACTTCATAAAGGTCAAGCACCTCACATTTTGGATCAATTAAAACAGGAAAAGTATATTTATTTTTTTCAATATATTCCTTTACTGGTTTTAACCCCTCATAATCAACAGAAATGCTCAGAAAGGTAAAATCTTTTTCTTTAAAATCCTGATACAGAGTCTCCATGGAAGACATCTCTTCCTTGCAGGGGCCACACCAAGTGGCCCAGAAGTTGAGAAAAATGACCTTCCCTCTGAAATTTTTAAACTCAACCTTTTTACCATTTAGGTTCTTCAAACAAAAATCAGGAGCCTTTCTTTTTTCCTTTATTGGTCTAATCCCTATTTTTAAAAGGAGATCATCCTCCCCGGCCTCAGTTGAAAAATGAAGACCCAGAAGGAAGAGGCTCACAAAAAGACAACAAAAATATACCTTCCCTTTCATCCCCCTTATTTTTCCCCTTCAACTCACTATGTCTTATAACATCTTCCCACTTTCTGTTTCAATTGAATTTAGGAGAGGTAGAGTGAGGATTCATGAACTCGTGAACTCGTTGCTTATTGATACATTTTTTCTTATAATTTGGCTAATGAGAAAACCCTCTTTTGAGCAGTTCGAAGCAACCTCTTTATACTGTCCAAAGTGTAAGGCTGCTGTGCCGGTGAGAAAAAAATTACTCTTGGTCTTGCCGGAAGGGGACGAGTACGAATATCTCTGTGCCTACTGTTCATCTTCTGTGGGAACAAAGATTGAGAAAGACGCCCCCCAAGTCCAATTCATACTTAAGCCCTGAGGAGTTTCAAAAAAGAGAGCTCTGAAGAAGTCGCAAAGTAGGCCGAAATGTCATGCTGAATTTGGTTCAGCATCTGATAAAATCAAAGAGTTACCAGACCCTGAAATCCTTAGATCCTGAATTAAATTCAGGACCTGGTGACAGAAAATGGGTTTTTCAGAGCTCTCAAAAATAAGACTTGACAAGACCCCTTTAGAAAAAGATAATTGGACGGGTAGGTTTTTAAGAACGGCTAATTAAGATATATCATTCCTTCCATCTAAAAAGTTCAACATAAGAATTTTAAGGGAAAAAGAACAGACATCTCTTTCAGGAATAGCCCGAGAAGGGACCATTTCAAAGAAGAGGAGGTGACGATACAAGTTTCTATTTTTAAAAGGGAATTTTGTGGCAAGGGTGTTATCTGTTTGGAGTTCTGTAAAAAAAGAAAGGAGGTATAATAATGGCACAGAAAGGTTTTCCAATGCCGATGGAGGTAGAGTTTCCAAAAGAATTGGAGGGTTGGGAGGATATGTACCCACCCATGTATATGTTTAGCAAAGACAGAAAGGAGTGGGAAGAGAAGCACTTTTGGTTTCATGACAAAATCCATGCCCCGGAGGCAATGTATCCACTCGACCTGATATTTCATGAGGCATGGCAAATTTCCCTTTCTCAATACACGACAAGGGTCTTTTGTATCCCGCCAGCCCAGGGAATTGCTCAGAGGATGGTTGGCTGTTACATGTACATCACACCGGTTGCACCGCCTCCGCCAGAGATCATTGGAGAAAAAGCCGGTCTTTTCCAGAAACGTGTTTTTTATGTATTCGACCATTATGATGAACTCTGGGGATCGTGGCTGAAGAAGTTCAAGGCCCTGGGTGAGGAGATGGCCAGCATAAAAGTCCCAGGAGAATTCCCGAAGTTTGAGCCCGATGATACAGTATTTCCAGAACCAAGGGGCTTTTATACTTCTTTCGATGTGATCGATGCATGGGATAGATTGGTCGATTTGATGATCAAAGGGTGGCAATACCATTTTCAATACCTCAACCTGGCTTATCTCGCCTATTTACTTTTTGCAGACATTTGTCGGAAGCTCTTCCCCGGACTCAGTGAAAGCACTATCGGAAAACTCGTAGCGGGTGCCTATGTCCAGATGTTTCGACCAGAAGAAGAACTATGTAGACTCGCGCGTCTGGCAGCTGCGGTGCCAGCAGTATCAAAGATCCTGAAGAGCGATATTTCTCCTGATAAGAAGATCGAGTCGTTGAGAAAGACCGCGGAAGGAAATGACTGGCTGGTGGAATATGAAAAATCGAAAGATCCATGGTTCTACGTCTCCTGCGGGAGTGGATGGTTCCATTATGAAGGGAGCTGGACCACGAAGCTGGAAATTCCTTTCGGATATCTCAAGGGAGATATTGAAAGAATTGAAAAAGGAGAAAAGATCGAGAGAGATGTTCCGAGTATTGACAAAGCGAGGGCAGAACTGGCTGAAGAATATAGAAAGCTCATCAAGACTGACGAGGATAGAAAATCTTTTAATGATACCTATAAAGCCGTCCGAACCATCTATAAATATGCAGAGGATCACCTCTTCTGGGTGGAACATTGGTTCCATACGATATGGTTTGAAAAGGTCAGAGAATTCGGCCGTCTATTTGTCAAACAAGGGTTGCTGAAGGGTGCGGACGATATCTATCTCTTCAACCGATTTGAAGTGCCCTATCTCATTGAAGATATGGCAACAACATGGGCACTGGGTGAAGGTGTACCTTCAAGGTCTCAATACTGGCAGGCCAAAGCAGAAAAGAGAAAGAAGATATTGGAAGCTGCAAAGAAGTGGAATCCGATCCCAGCCCTTGGAACTCCACCCGAAGAAATTGCAGAACCCTTCACTGTGATGCTCTGGGGAGTTACAACGGAGAAAGTTCAAGATTGGCTAAAAGGGATGGCCGTTGTTCCCGGAGAGGTGACCGAACTGAAAGGATTTGCTTCATCTGCAGGGGTCGTCGAAGGAAAGGTAAGGGTCGTTAAACTTCTTGAGGAAATCACTAAGGTTGAACAAGGTGATATCCTCGTTTGCCCAACGACAAACCCGGCCTGGGCTCCAATCTTTACCAAAATAAAAGCGTCCATTACAGACATCGGTGGCCTGACCAGTCATGCTGCGATCGTATGCAGGGAGTATGGAGTCCCATCAGTGACTGGTACAGGGATTGCAACGAATGTCCTCAAGACGGGTGATACCGTAAGGGTTGATGGAAACACGGGGATAGTAAAAATATTGAAGCGAGCATAAAAAATCCCCCCTCGCCCCCCTTTGATAAAGGGGGGTTGGGGGGATTTTATGGAGTCCATCATGCCTTATACATTATGGTTTGACAAGGCTGGAAAGGAGGCTATTGGCCTCGTAGGAGGTAAGAATGCCAGCCTCGGTGAGTTGATCAAAGCCGATATCCCAGTTCCACCTGGCTTTTCTGTCACGACAGAGGCTTATCTTGAGTTTCTAAGTGGCGGCATACAGGATAAAATCCAAGAGATTCTTTCCCGAAGCAACCTCCAGGATGTCTCCTCTTTGGAGGATGCAAGCAAGGCGATCCGCAAATTGATGGCCTCCACGGCGATGCCGAAGAGGATAGAAGAGGACATCTGTTCGAACTATCAAGCCTTGGCTCAAGTATTCGACGCTCCTGATCTGCCCGTTGCAGTCCGCTCCAGCGCCACAGCAGAAGATCTGCCTGGAGCAAGTTTCGCCGGACAGCAAGATACCTTTCTGTGGGTGAGAGGTGCTGACGAAGTTCTGGAAAAAATCAAATTATGTATGTCGAGTCTGTTCACGCCCCGGGCGATTTCTTATCGGATTAAAATGGGGTTCCCTCATGAGAAGGTATTCATCAGCGTGGGTGTCCAGAAGATCGTGGATGCCAGAGCCGCAGGTGTGATGTTCACCCTGAATCCTCTCAATGGAGACCCATCGAAGGTGGTGATTGAAGGAAATTGGGGACTTGGAGAAACGGTTGTTTCAGGGTTGTGTAATCCGGATAAGTATGTTGTGGACAAGGTGACCAAGGAGATAGAAAGGAAGGTGTCCCTGAAAGAATGTGAATGTATCTACGATCCCGTGAGAGGGGGAGTGGCGCATGTGGATATTCCTCCCGAGCGGCGGGAGATCTCATGCGTCGAAGATCAAGAAATCCTTGAACTGGCAAGATATGCAAAAAGAGTTGAAGAATATTACAAGTGTCCTCAGGACATCGAATGGGCCATCGATAAAAATAGGCCGTTTCCTTTCAATATATTCATGGTACAAAGCCGACCAGAAACCGTTTGGAGCCAGAAGAAAAAAGAGCCCGTCCTTGGAAAGAAAAGCGCCTACGAACTCTTGATGGAAAAGGCTTTATCGCGTGTAAAGGTCGGGCCCTGAGCCAGTGTGTCGGGAAGCCCAACTCACCCAGATCACCTTGAAAGAGGATTATAAGAAATAATCAATTGGCAGTTGATGAAAGAGAAATAAAACAATTTTTAAATGTCGGGGAGATTAAATCTCCTCGCGACAGAAGGAGGTGACTTCTATGGGAAATGAAAAACCGCCAGAAAAGATCGGTATCGGTCCTACAGGAAGATGGGGAGGATTGATTCCCTTCATCGTTTTCACTATCGTCGGGCTCCTCATATTCGTATACTGCATCTCTCCAGCATCTATTGTTCTGAAAATCATCCCCGCAACACTCATTATGCTCATCGCCCTCGGCCATTTGGTTCTTTTGGGTGATAATTGGCCATGGGCGCCTCCGGCTGGAAACTGGACCCCTGCCAAATCCCGTTTCACCGCAGGACTTGGAATGACCATCCTCTGGGCCATTTTCACATTCGTTGTCTTGCTCTTTATGAAATTCATCTATCCCGGATGGCCCATAGGCCCACTTTATCTTTGGTTTGGAGTGATCGGGTTCTGGGCTACCCTCCTTTACGGAGTGGTGTGGGGAGGATGGCCTTTTAAAGGAAAACTTCACCCATGGGGAACGATGGCGATCAGTTTCATTATTGTCATGGTCGTTTCCATCCTTATCTGGAATTTCTTAACCAATCTTGATGGAACACCTATTGCAGATACTCCAATAAACCATAAAGGCCCCTTAAATGTGAATTGGCTGACAGGATACCTCGTCTGGGCCATTGCCTGGTTCTTCGTCTTCAGTCCTGTCTTCACCACCCAAGGATGGCCCTTTGGTAAGTGGGGTCACCCTGGCGCAGCCATTGGTCAGACTATTCTTGCACATATTTTAGGTTACATTTTCTGGAGTGGAACTTTGGCCCTGGGTATTAGCCCATCCTTCTCATTTGCTGCTTTGGGCTCATCCCTCATCTTTTGGTCCTTGGTTCACTCTTGGCATTTACAGTTCTGGGGAGTCACTAAATATACTCGCTTTAACAGGGCGATTTTGGCATTCATTTTCCAATGCATCATCATCGCTATCTGGATCATCATCTTAAGGTGGATCCTTTGCTCTGCAGCCAACGCCATAGCCGCAGCGAAACTTCCTGCCGATGTGAACATTCTCATCATCTATCTCAATCTCTGTATTGTCGCACCCGCTCTAATCGCCCACAATGCTTTCTGGTTGAGATGGCCATTGACACTGCCTACACCACCGGGAACACCACCTCCTGACCAAGCTGCATAAAACAAAGGCCCTGGGAGGTTCCTCCCAGGGCCTTTAAATTTCTCTCTGCATTTCTGATCCTTTTAATAAGACTTGCACCACTCCATAAAATCTGTTTTAATTCCAAACCATGAAAACAGGAAAATTAGACATCGATGTCCTGAAAAAACTCTTACAGCGGTATGCAATCGTCGACCCTCGGGTGGTCATTGGTCCGAAGATCGGTGAAGATGCAGCGGTTCTCGATTTGGGGGAAGGGACAGATCATTACTGGGTCGTCACCTCAGACCCCATTACCTTTACAACCGAAGAGATCGGATATTATGGAGTGGTGGTCAATATGAATGACATTGCAACGAGGGGAGGGATTCCAAAATGGTTTTTGGCGACCCTCCTCTTCCCAGAAAGAGGATCGGATATAAGGTTCATCAAAAAAGTCTTTCATCAAATCCACAATGCTTGTCGTCGGTTTAAAATCTCCTTTATTGGAGGTCATACGGAGATCACCCCCGGGATTGAAAGGGTGATTCTCTCTGGCCATATGATCGGAGAAGTCAAAAAAAATAGGCTCGTTAAAACGAGTGGTGCAAGAGTAGGAGATCTTCTCCTATTGATCAAGGGGGTTTGTATTGAAGGAACTTCGATCATAGCCAGAGAGAAGGAATCTGAACTTTTGGCAGAGGGCGTTCCCCGTTCAATCATCCAGAAAGCAAAAGCGTTTATTCACAATCCAGGAATTGAGGTGCTAACAGCAGCACGAATCGCAAGTGATACCGTCAATGTTCATTCGATGCATGACCCTACAGAGGGAGGACTGATCAATGGGATCGTTGAGATGGCATTGGCCTCCGAAAAAGAGATAGAGGTCGATTTGGGAAAAATTCATATCTATGAGGAATCCAGAATCCTCTGCCAGGAATATGGACTGAATCCTCTCGGTGTGATTGCGTCAGGGGCATTGCTCTTGACTGCCTCGCCGTCAGATCTCTCAATCCTTCAAAAATCCTTCAGGAGAACCTCCATCCCCCTACAAGTGATCGGTAAGGTGAGGAAGGGGCGGCCCAGGGTTCTTGCAGTGGACGGAAAAGGTAAAAAAGAGCTTCATCCTTTTCCTCGTGATGAAATTCTGAAAATTTATTGACTTGGAAGAATGGAATACTGGAATGATGGAATAATGGGTGTGAAAAAGAAGTAGTAAGATCCTTTAACTGTTTTTCTTATTTACATCATTCCATTATTCCAATATTCCATCGGGACTAAGCCTTGAGGATCGGAATAGAATCGATTTTATTTTTCCGCGAGCGATGGCAACGGAAAGAAAACATTTTCTTGGGCTTTCGAAGAATGTGAGGAACCTGGGTTGGGTCAGTTTCTTCAACGATGTCTCAAGTGAGATGATCTACCCGCTTTTGCCTCTCTTTCTGACTCAGGTTCTGGGAGCGGGTGTTCTTTTTGTAGGAATCATCGAGGGGATCGCTGAGAGTGTTTCGAGTTTTTTAAAGCTCGTCTCAGGATGGGTCTCCGACCGATTTCAGAAAAAGAAAAGAATCATCTTCTTCGGATACTTCCTTGCCTCCATTAGTAGACCATTTATTGGATTGGTCACCTCTTCTTTCCATGTCCTCTTTCTCCGGTTTTTAGATCGTGTGGGCAAAGGGGTGAGAACTTCCCCTCGGGATGCATTGCTCTCCCAGTGCTCCAATGAAGACGAAAGGGGAAAAGCATTTGGCTTTCAGAGGACAATGGACCATGCTGGAGCCATGGCAGGCCCTCTCATCGCTTCCTTGCTGATGGTCAGTCTAACGAAGAACCTCCGGGTGATCTTTATCCTCTCTTTCATTCCAGCGTGCCTCTGTCTCTGGATCCTTTTCCGAGGTGTCACCGATGTTAAAGGGAGTCAGGCTTCAACTTCACCTCCTTTCAGGCTTCATTGGAAAGCATGGAACAGAAAGTTTAAATATTTCCTCCTCATCATCACGCTCTTCACCTTGGGGAACTCGAGCGATGCATTCCTGCTTCTCCGTGCGAAAGATTTGGGGATCGATATCATATCCATCCCAATCCTCTGGTTTTTTCTCCACCTCTCAAAAACGATCTTCTCTATTCCAGGTGGAAGCCTCTCTGACCGGATGGGGAGGAGAAGGGTGATGGTCCTTGCCTGGATCGTCTATGGTTTGGTCTACCTTGGTTTTGCCTTTGCATCGAAGACCTATCACATCTGGCTTCTCTTCTTTATTCATGGCCTCTTCTTCGGTCTATCAGAAGGAACAGAACGGGCCTGGGTAGCCGATCTCGTGGAGGAATCGAAAAGGGGAACGGCCTATGGAGCCTACCATTTCTTCATTGGAATAACGGCACTCCCAGCAAGTCTCCTGATGGGACTCATCTGGAAGAGCATTGGGGTCCGATGGGCTTTCTCATTCGGTGCAGCAATGGCTTTGATCGCTGCCTTTTTGGCAATCATCTTGATGGGAGAAGAAACAAGAAAAGGCTAAGATGAAAGATCCGGCTGTTTCTTAACGTCCTCACCTTGCGATATCTGCTTTTGATCTTGAAACACGCTTCAGATCCGGTAGCGTATCAAACCAGTAAGGGTTAGGGGTTTTCTGACTCATGATGTTGCACGCTATGACAAGATATTTCATGTAAACGAAACCTTCAAATGCCCCATTCTCTTATTCAAGCCTCCCCTTCCTAAAACCTGCAATATATTGCCTACAGAATTCATCCTTCCCAGAAATCATGAGGGCCGCTTTGAGGGCACCGAAGAGTTGTTTATCCGTTGGATCCAAAATAGCAGAATCGAGGCCACGCGCAATGGCTGCCACAAGAAAGGTGCGATTGACGAGCCTTCGGTTAGGAAGTCCGTAAGACACATTCGTCAGACCACAAGTGGTATGAACACCTGAGAATTCCTTCATGATCTGCTCAATGGCGGCCAACGTTGCCAACGCTGACTTTTCATTGGTTGCAAGAGGGTATACCAGAGGGTCAATATAAAGATCACCCAACGGGATGCCTGCAGCCCCAACTTTGTTTACCAATTGCTCAGCCATTCGTACCTTGGCTTCGGCTGTATCAGCAATGGAGTCTTCCGATTGACAGAGGGCGATGACCTTCATTTGATATTCAGATACTAAAGACAGAACCCCTTCTAAACGAGAAGTCTCCAGTGTGATGGAATTAATCATAGGAGTTTTTTTGACCCATGGAATCATCGCCTTGAACACGGCCGGATCCGGGCTATCAATACAAAGGGGAAGGTCTATGACTTCCTGGACTATCTCAATGACCCACTTAAGATGTGTCACCTCCTCATCTACAAATATTCCTGCATTGACATCAATATAATCTGCGCCGGCAACAGCCTGTGCCTTTGCCTCATTCTGAATAAAAGCTGCATTTCTCGAGGAGATGGCTTCAGCGATTGACTTTCGAGAAGCATTAATTCTTTCACCAATGATCAACATTTTGACAACTCCATTCGATAGGATTCATTCCTGACAGATAACATCTTAAAGTCCAATTTACACCCAAGAGGTGAAACGGGAGTTTGTCATTCCTGTGAAAACAGGAATCCAGATTCTTATTTTTTTCCCTGGATTCCCTGCCTCCGCAGAGATTTTAAAGGTGCATATAATTTTACATTTAGAGACAAGAATTTCAAATACACAAGTAAAAGTGTTAGGCATATTCGTAATAAGGAATCTGTTTGCCTCATTATTGTAAAATT
>Ga0315280_10004806_pt1 | contig 19660 bp, 18 predicted proteins | sample YL17G06_40_MG_FD_203697 | JGI IMG/M metagenome (GOLD analysis project Ga0315280, IMG submission 203697) | Sediment microbial communities from Yellowstone Lake, YNP, Wyoming, USA - YL17G06_40 | ecosystem: Environmental > Aquatic > Freshwater > Lake > Sediment | place: USA: Wyoming | collected... | reverse complement strand
CATGACGCAAACATGAACAACAGACTAGCAATCTGGATGCTGCCTAGGGTCGAGGTTTGGACAAGCTGGCTAGAATCTCAGATAAGTGTCGTTCCAGAATATCATACACATCTTCTGCTGCCTTATGTTGACAGCAAACTGAGTCAGAGCGTACGCACAGAATCCAGGTTAGCGGCTGTTGGATAAGGTTCGACGGAACAGAAATATATCACAGCGGGCCTAGTAGACTGTCTCTAGTGCTCCGGTAGTATAGTCCGGTCAAGTATAGTGGCCTCTCGAGTCACGGACCCGGGTTCAAATCCCGGCCGGAGCACCATCAATCAACAGGACTTCTTCTAGCGGCTGTGGTTCGGGGGGAATCAGCCGGTTTGAGTGCTTCTGGCATTTTCAACAGTCTATGTTGATGATGGTCTAATTTCCAATGTGAGTGAGATGTCCGTCGTTTCGTTGTTTCTGACTATTGTTACATTGATGGTCTGGTTTGGCGAAGTGTGTTCTTCGAGGTAAGTTGACAGGTCGTCTAGGCTGGTGATTCTTGCGCCATCGATAGCCACTATGATGTCCCCACCGACTGTCACGTAGGACCCGGCAACCACGACCTGTGCTGTTCCACCTTTCAGACTTGCGTCGTCGGCTGGGCCGCCGCTCGTGACCTGAGCTATCAGCCAACCGTAGGTTACGTTTGTGCCGATTGTCTGCGCGATTTCGTAGGTCATGTCAGTTCCAGATGCTCCCAGCCACGGGTGCCGGTCATAAGAACCATTTGTCACAAGCGACTCGATTTCTCGGAGTATCGTGCTGGAGGGGATTGCGAAACCCAATCCCTCAGAGTCAGTCACGATGGCAGTGGTTATGCCGATAACTTGGCCTTGATAGTTCAGAAGCGGGCCTCCCGAATTGCCAGGATTTATCGCAGCATTTGTCTGAATCACGTCGGCTATTGGGTAGCTCCCACTCATATCCTCGGTTATCGTTCTTCCCAATGCGCTGACTATGCCAGCGGTCATTGATCCAGCGAGACCGTAAGGATTGCCCACAGCAACCACAGGATCACCAACCTCCAGAGTTGACGTGCTCACAACGTCAAGAGCCTCAAAGCCGGTTTGTTCTGCAGTCATTGATAGCAATGCAAGATCCGCGTAAGCGTCCGAACCGAGAATCGTGGCACCATATCCGTCTCCGTTTATGAAGGTCACTGTGATGTTGATTGTCTCCTGAACCACATGGTAGTTCGTGATGACCACCGTCTTGCCGCTGAAGTTGTACACGAAGCCTGAACCCTGCACTTGTGAATAGTAGGGACGATGGAATATGTCGTACTGCACTGTCAATCCTCTGATTGCCACAACCGCGTCTTTGACTTGACTGTAAAGTTTGGAAAGGGACGCGTTGCCAAAGAAATAAGTGCTGTTCTGATTGACTATGGTTTGGGTAGGTTGTAGATTCGTGACTTGTTCTCGGAGTGTTGAAACCTCGTTCTGCAGGTTTTTCATGTCTTCCGACGTAGTCAGATAGTAGATGGAATAGCCAAGCGCTCCTCCCGCCAGCAAACTGATAATCACGATTGCAACGATGATGCCAGCAGAGAGAGCTGCTGTTTTCGGTTTATGGATCGTTTCCATTCACATTCCTCCTAATGTGCTCACAGTCTTTTTCTGCAGGAAGGGCATCTAGCGTCACTGAGCTGTATTTTGCTCCCGCAGTGGGGACACATGAGCTTCTTTTTCATGAGATGAGTTCCCTGTTTTTCTCTGGTGATTCTGCCGTCATTGAGGTAGAGGATTCTTTCTGTATGCGATGCCACTTGGCTGTCATGGGTTACCATCACGATGGTGGTTCCCCGATCAATGTTCAGCCTGCCCAGCAGCCTGACGATTTCGTATTTGTTCTCGGTGTCCAAGTTGCCGGTGGGCTCGTCTGCCAGTATCAGGGCAGGATCGTTAGCCAACGCGCGTGCAATGGCCACTCTCTGCTGTTCGCCTGCACTCAATCTGTGAGGTCTATGCTCCTCTCTTCCCGATAGGCCAACTGTTCCCAGCAGTTCGCGTGCTCTTTTCCTTCTCTCGTCTTTCGGTCTATTCGTGCTCTCCATGGGAAGCTCCACATTCTCCACCGCACTTAGATAGGGGAGCAGGTTGAAGGTTTGGAATATGAAGCCGATATCCTGCCTCCTTATTTCGCAGAGTTTCTTTTCGGGTAGTTTTGTGACGTCTTTCGCATTCAGAATCATTGTTCCGCTGGTGGGTGTGTCGAGGCATCCAAGAACATTCAGTAGCGTGGTCTTGCCTGAGCCTGAAGGCCCCATGATGGCGATGAATTCTCCTTTATTGACGTTCAAATCTACTCCGGAGAGAGCGGAGACCTTGCGCTTGCCCATGGAGTAGATCTTTATCAGTTTTTCAGTCTTCAGGATGGTCTCACTCATATCTCATCGCCTCCGCTGGCCTTATTCTTGAAGCTCTCCACGCTGGGTACAGGCTGCCTAGTGCACCGAGTAGAATTGAGGCGCCGAATGCAAGCAGTATGAGTTGGGGATCCAGCGTGGCTGCAGTTGTGGCTTGTGATTCGGCTATTCCAGTGGTTCCAAGCCCAGAAGGCCGAAAGCGGTCTGATTGCGAGCCACCAAACAAGCTCACGTGTGGTAGCAACAGCGATGACAAGAATGGCGCTCCCACGCTTCCAATAGCGATGCCGACTACTCCGGCGATAAAACTGATCAATATTCCCTCAAGGACGAACTGGCTCATGACGTTCCAGCCGCTGAAGCCAATCGCTTTCAATGTGCCGATTTCCTTTGTTCTTTCCCGAACAGTATACAGCATCACGAACAGAACGATCAGGCTTGTGGCTGCGACTGCTATAAGGATCTCTTGGGTTGCGAGTGACTGTGTTTGGCTTAGTGTAGTTTGAGCATTGCTGACGGTTTGGGTGTACATCGTCTGCATGTTTTCAAGGTTCTGCAGGCGGTCCTTGTATGTCGTGACAGTGAGGTTCGTGTATGCTGCTTTGATCACGTCGGCTATTTCGTCAACGTAGGAGGTGCTGTTTGCGTAGACGTCGAGCCTGCTTACTTTTCCTGTCAGGCCTGTTACGGTTTGAGCTTCAGAAAGATTCATGATTGCCACTCGCATCTGCATGCGGGCCTGTCCAGAAGGCTCATAGACGCCGATCACTATGAACGGTTCCCCGTTGATATCCACGCTTTCGTTAACTTTCATGCCGTAGTAGCTTGTGAGATTTGAGCTTAGGAGAACCACCCCGCTGTCTCCTTCGCGCAGGTTTCTGCCCGAAGTCATGTTTGTCGGCAGGATGGAGTAGTCGTGAATGAACTTGGAATTCAGACAGACGCCTTCGATCGTGTAGATTGATCTGGTGATCGTGAATTCTCTTCCGCCCGGACCTGTTATGATTTCAGTAGTGGTTTCGTTGGAAGCTTTCTCAAGGTATGGCACGACGTCTTTGACACCTTCGATGGAGAGTATTTCTTCGATGATGGTTTCGTTTTCGAAGACTTCGCTTTGCTGGCTTCCAAACCCTGGCCTGTCTGGCTGTCCGCTCGGGGAAAAGCCTGACCCAGAGCTAGTTCGGCACTCTATCAACGTCGACGTCTTGTTGATTTCCAGTTGCATGTTGGTCATGGTGCTGTTGAAGTTCGTGGCCAGCGTTTGTGTGGCTTCTTGGTTGGCCACAATGCCTGCAGGTATCGAAATCATAATCGCCATAGAAAAGCCCAAAGCAATGATGACCAGTAGTGCCCGCATTTTTCTTCTTGACACGTTTCTGACTGCTCTAGTCAAAGCGCCCATGTAATTCACTTTTCCGCGTATGCCATGTCTAGGGAGGAAGAGGGAGAGGCAGGCAGTTGAATTGGTGCTTCTGCAGGAGGATACAGATTATGAACTATGTAGCTGTTCACTGTCGCCATCTCCCTTTGCCACACTTCCTCCCAAGAAGAGCAAACTATTAAACTGTTTTTCAGAATTAGACCCGAGTCTCTTCCCAATCGAACACGGGCTTCATTCACTTCACAAGAACATATCAGGTCGAATCAAGACACAAGCCGGACCTCCTCTCTTCCGTTGACAGGGTGCGAATGCTCTGCCCATGTTGGTCGGCATCTTCACGTTGCAGATTTTTCATTTGTTTCGCTCTCGTGGGTCCGGATCGGCTGAAGAGGAGAAAGGAAAGGAGAAGGAAATGAAACCTTCAGCCTCTCTGACTTCCACGAGTCTTTCTTCGGAGGATAGAGCGTAGACAACTCGTTTTCAACCTCCAATAAACCACATGATCTGCAAACTACTAAACCATTTTTCAGAATCAGGCCCTATTCTGTTCCTAATCTCGCATTCTCACACAAGCTCGATAATGGCTCCAAAAACACTCTGTTGAGTCTGCGGATGACGTGGAAAAAGACAAAAGTCTTTCCAAGACTGCTAGCAGGCTGGTTGGAACGACAGTTAATGTATGAGAAAAAACAGGAAAAGTGGCTGACACCTTCTGGCCGTCTCGATTTGCTGTCTCCTTTTTTGGGGAACAGTTGTACGTGGTCTAGGTTTTTGGCCAGTTGTCGGCTGATATGTTCGTGTCTTCTGGACGGAGCCTGTCAATGGGATCAACTGCGTCATATCCTTTTTTGCATCGTTCCTGATTTTGTGTGCGTGAGCCGTCTTCGATTATGAAGGCGCCTTCGTGGCCACAGTCTGAGCATTCCCAGATCGAAGGGCGATAGAAGACTGACGGATGGACGTTCGTGGACCCGCATTCGGGACAGTGTTTCGTTCCCATCGTTCCCATCACCTCCTTCATTCTCTGTCTCATCCAGTACGGCAGGTTATTAGAGAGTTTTTCAGAATTGGGTCAGATTCTGTTCCTAATCTGTCGTTCTCGGATTTGCCTATGTGGAACTGAGGGGACATATTTATTACTGGAGTTCAATTAGGTTTAGCGAAAAATCCTTCGTCTATGCGGAGCGGTGTGGATGGCTGTTAGCGGTCGTCCGTTAAGGTACCTGCTTGGGTGGCTGATCGCGGGCACGAGAGGCGGCGCGAGTCGCGCCAAGATAATTGTCACTCTGAAGGAGACTCCGCAGAACGCAAACCAGCTGGCGAACCTGCTCGGAATGGACTACAGGACAATAAGGCATCACCTTAGCGTTCTGGAGAAAAACAAGATAATCACCTCTGCAGGGGACGGTGGATATGGAACCACGTATTTCCTGTCTTCGGCAATGGAGGAAAATTACGCCTTGTTTGAGGACATTGTGAAGAAAATCTGGAAAAAGTAGAAAAAGGAGTGAGACAAATGAACGATCATATGAACAAAGATATCCGAACTTGGCTAGTGCTCTTGACGGTATTGGTAGTGGCCGTGCTGGCGGCGCTTTGGGCCTCGTCCACGTTTTGGCGGCCGCTACCTCCTTGGGAACGCCACGAGCCACCTCAGGAAATCATCGTTGGAGATCTCGAATTCTTCTACACAGCGAAGACAGTGGTTTCCACGATTAACGTAACGCTCTCAATCTTCCTATTGCTTACATACGTTGGCATATATAGGAAAACACGATCGGAATTCACAATCGGGCTAGTGATATTCTCGGCGGTTTTCCTGTTGAACGCTCTTGCATCCAACCCTGTCGTCACGTGGCTTTTCGGCTTCCGCGCATTTGGCCTAGGACCATTCGCCCTGATGCCAGACCTATTCACACTTGGAGCACTAGCCGTTCTGCTGTACCTCAGCATCAAATACTGAGAATTAAGTCGGAATGCTCTGTCGCGCCGATTGCCACAGTTTGCAGTCCCAGTCTGACGTGAACGGCACCCACACGGTGTCCTGACACCAAACCTCTATTGAGCGTATAGATAAGGAGGGCTAAGACTTCGCTAAGGCGCAGTGCCGCTGAAATCTTTCATCAAGTGGGCGTTTTCATGGGCTTTGGTGTGTGTTCTGGTCTGGGTTGTTTTAGCGTTGTCTTTTGCCTTGTATGTATTCCTCGACCGATTGCTTTGCCACTGGATCAGGCACCTGTATCGGCGGATGCTTGAACGCATACGACGATATGCTTAGTAGCTGTCCAGCGATCTTGCGGTCCAGCGCTATTTTAGCTGCACGTATGATGTCGATGACCACGCCTGCACTGTTCGGTGAATCCTCAACCTCAAGCTTCACCGTAATCGTCAATGGTCTGTCACCGAACTTTCGGCCTTTCAGCCACAGGTAGCAGATTTTCTTGTTTCCTAGAAACGGCACGTAATCGCTCGGACCAATCCGCGTGGGCAAGTCATACGGAACCATGCTTGTGACGGCTTCCGTTTTGCTGATTCGCTTGGTCTTCAGCCGCTCTTCCACGGTCATGTTCTGGAAATCAGTGTCCCCGCCCAAGTTGAGCTGATAAGTCTCGTCAATAATCACTCCTCGATCCACGCACAGTCTCGCGAGGTTCCGGTGCAGAATCGTGGCGCCCACCTGGCTTTTGATGTCGTCTCCAGCCACAGGCAAACCTCTCTCCTCAAACCTCTTGGCCCACCCGAAATCCGAGGCAATAAACTCCGGCATACAGTTAATGAAAGCGCAACCAGCATCCAAGGCTGCCTGCGCATAGAAGCGTGCCGCGTCATGACTGCCCACAGGCAAATAGCTCACAAGAATCTCAGCCTTCGAATCCTTCAAAACCTCAACAACGTCAGCAGGCTTCATCTTGCGCTCGTCATAAACCTGAAACGTTTCCCGCATGTGCTCAGCCACGCCATCCATGACTGGTGCAGGCGAAACCTTCACGCCCAGTTCGGGCACGTCTGCGAATCTAGCGCAGCAGTTCGGTTCGGTGAATATGGCTTCTGAGAGGTCTTTGCCGATTTTGCTTCTGTTAACCTCGAAGGCAGCCACGAACTTTACGTCGCGTATGTGGTAGCCTCCGAAGTCTGCGTGCATGAGTCCGGGCACTGTGGCGTCTTCTTTCGCGTCCTTGTAGTAGTGAACCCCTTGAATAAGCGCTGAGGCACTGTTGCCAACGCCCACAAGTGCCACACGAATGTCAGACAAGCCAAGCGACCCCCTTCCACATTGAACGGATAAGCCATTAGAACCGTTGACTCTTTAACTTTTCTGGAAACATGACAAGATTAAAAGGGAACCAACCACACTCTCCTCACACAGAAAGGCGAAAGCTCATGGACGGAAGCGAGGTTCAAATACGGTTTGATCCATTCAAGGAAATCGTGGTCATGGAACGCGATCCGTTCCAGACTCCTGACGACATTGCACGGTTCGCGTCAATCATCGCAGGCGGCAAAACCGCAGGCCTGTACTGGGCTGAAGGCGTGGTTTTCCTGTACTTCCCGCTTCCAGCATCCACCGAAACCACGGCAAAAGCACTCATCGAAGAAAAACGAGTCTACTGGACATTCGTCGGCTACGCCATGATGCCAAAATACGCAACAGTAATCGGGACACGCGAGAAAATAATCGTGCCAGTCATCGACATGTCCCCAAACGCGCTCCTCAGAAAAGTAGCCACATGGCTCAAAGAACAAAAATAGACCACAAAATCATGACCCTGTTTCTCAAGGCACAGCTAAAACTGCACATGAGAGCCTCGACTTGGACACGCTAATCATCAGAGGCAAAGTGTCCAAAGGCATAGGCGAAGGAGAAAAATTCGTAAGACTTCCTTGGGTAAAAAAGCAGATCATTGAGAAAATCGGCTTTGAACCCTTCCATGGAACCCTGAACGTAAGACTGGCACCAGAAGACGTGAAACTGAAGAAGAAGCTCAAAAAGATGCCCTCAATCAGCATCACACCTATCACAGGCTTCTATCCCGGAAAATGCTTCAAGGCCATGCTCATGAACAGCCAAGAATGCGCCATCGTGGTTCCTCAAGTTCCAAGATACCCACCGAACCTCATAGAAATCGTGGCCTCAACAAACCTGAGAACAAAATTCAAACTCAAAGACGGCGACACCGTCGAAGTCAAGATTCCAGCCTAAGACATCAGCATTTTCGCTTGTTCCCAAGGAAGCTCTGAGTGTATTCTTCCAAACATCCGTTCTTCTTCAAGTAGGAACCGTACCGCACCAAGCCGTTCATGGCGCGAGCCGCATCCTCAGGCGATGAATAAGCTGGAATTCCAAGCTTGTCGAATCTGGAGCGTGTATATAAGGCCATTTCGGTCTCACCGATGTCGCAGGCTACGATAGGCTTGTCATACTTGCTGGCCACACGAGCCACCCTGTCGATAAAGTCCTCCTGCAACGCAGGCGTATGATGCAAACCAAGCAGAATCAAACCATGAATCTCAGGATCCTCAAACAGAACCTCAGTCGCAAGCTCAAACATCTCCGACGTACCCGAACCAGTAATGTCAACAGGATTAGAGTTCGTCGCAAATTTGGGAAGCCTCCCTTCTCTCTTCAATCTTTCAAACTTGGCGATTGTTTCTTCGGAAAAACGGATGACGGCAAGACCTTTTGACTCAGCCTCGTCCACGGCCATGATGCCAGGACCACCCGCGTCGGTGATTATTCCAACGTTTCTGCCTGTAGCCGGTGGCTGCATAGACAGGGCTTTTCCCATGTCAAAGAACTCTTCCATGTCCCTCGCTCTCACCACGCCCGTTTGCTCGAAGACCGCGTCGTAGATTCTGTCGGAACCTGCGATGGCACCTGTGTGAGAGGCTGCAGCTCTCGCCCCAGCCGCGGTTCTCCCTGCCTTGATGGCCACGATGGGCTTCCTCCTCGTAACCTCACAAGCTACCTTGATGAACTCTCTCCCGTACTTGATGTCCTCAACATAGAGCAAAATCACCCTCGTCTCCCGATCATACAACAGATAATTCAGCATCTCCGTTTCAGTAACGTCGCACTTATTGCCGAAACTTACGAACTTGCTGATGCCTATCTGCCGCCCTGTCAGAAAGTCGAGAGCCGCAACACCGAAGGCCCCGCTCTGAGTGACTATGGCTATGTCGCCTGGAATCGGCCGAGGCGTGGCAATTACCTCGTCACCCGTTGTCAGTATCTTGGTCTCAGGCAGGAACAGCATGTCCACGCCCGTTCTCGTATCATAAACGCCCAAACAGTTAGGTCCCAAGATGCGGATGCCTGCATTTCTGCCGATTGCGGCAACCTGATTCTCAAGCTCGTGGTTGCCGATCTCGCCGAAGCCCGAACTGATTATCACAACATCTTTGACCTTCTTGGCCACGGCGTCATTCATTACTTTCAACACTACGCTGGCAGGCACAACGATGACAGCCAGTTCGACCTCCTCTGGGATGTCAGTCAACGAAGGATAGCTTGGAATTCCCAGAACGGAGTCTTCGTTTGGGTTGACTGCGAATACTTTGCCTTTGAAAACTTCCCTTCTCTTGTTTTCTTCAAAGTTCTTGAATATGACGTGGCCTGCTTTGTTGATTTTCTTCGTGGCGCCCACAACCGCAACCGAGTCTGGGCTGAAGAAGGCGTGCAACTGTTTGACCGAAGGATCCATCAACGTTTCACGATCTTCTCCTTACGATGACTATGGGTTTATGCCTTACTGTGGCCAGCATCTCCCAACTCACGCCATCCAAATCCACGTTGAACCTTTCAGCCATATCCCAGACTGTCAGTCCAGCACCAAAACCTCTCGCCCGGTTAGCGATCTCCGCGATCTCCAACGCTCGGTCGGCGGACAGTGTGCATCCAGCCACTGCCAGCGGTGTTGCTCTCTTCTTGAGCTTGAGTGTTCTTCCGGCTACGTAAGCGAAAATCGCTCCGCGGGAATGGATGCCTTTGAATGGCTTCGGTCTGGGCGTGAAATAGAAGTTTCTGAGTGAGTATGTTTTGTCGGTGTCTGATATCATCACGCAGATGCTCTTTTGGAGCTTTGATTGTAGATGCTTGTGTATCTCTTCGGCAGTCTCATCTGGGTTTTTCAGTGGCAGGCTGACGTAGGAATATGCTAGGTTGCTTCCGTCGATCCCTCCTTCGGAACCGAAAAGCAGAGCTTGGAGTGGACCAGCATGCTGGAGAGAGAGCTGTTTGTGGCGACTTCCTGCCTCAGGCGGATATGCTCGAAGATTCGAAAGCAACTTGCCACCAAAACCGCACAACCGACCCAAGAAATAGCCCCAAGCAATCCGCATCCAGCAACGTGCGATGAGCTTCGCATTCATGCTAGGGGTGATTTCGCTTTCGTCGATGAGGTTGTGGAGTGCCGTCGATATTGCCTTTTCCGAGATGACTATGAAATCGCCGTCTTCAGCCTTTCCGTTGATAACGTCTTCTATTTCTTTGAGATAGTTTTCGCCGGGTTTCCAGTAGTCTGTGGTTAGTGCTAATGCTTTGTATTTGACCATTTGCTTCGCTGGCCTTTCAGAAATGAATGTGCGTCGAGGGCTTATAGACTTCGAAATCGTTTCTTTATGTCTTCCACGTTGCATTCTGGCGGTTTCATCTTTCCTTCCGAGCAATAGCCCAGCTCAACGCACGTTGGCCCACAGTCTTCGAACAGTGCAGGAGCAGCCCCTCTGGCTTGCCTGAGCATTTCAACAGCCACTTCACGCATCTCCCACTGCGCACGCGCACAGCAACGCAAGTTGAAGAAATGCCGTAGTTCTCGCGCGTTCATCGTGACCATTATGTTTGTTTTTGCCGCGTTTGGGAGAATGAATCTTGCGTCTTCTTTTGGTATCTTCAGTTCGATGAGTTTCCGGTAGGTCTCCGAGATCTTTTCGAGCGTGTCGTCGAACAGTTTTTTTGCTTCGGCGTTTTCGGCGATGCTGGGTGGGGTCACGTAGCTTTCGAGCGTGTCGTAGGTGACGTAGCGTTGGCTTTGCTGCGTGTAGGAGGCTATGCGGTGCCTGACGAGTTGGTGGGTCATAGCTCTTGATACGCCTTCAATGCTGAAAGTGAAAGAAGCATGCTCGATAACCGAGCCGTGTCCGTAGCCAGTGACACGCCTAATCAGCTCCTTGGACTTTTCAACATCAAGCTTGTTCAGGAGATTTGAAGGAGTTCCGCGCGTTGTTGACGTTGATGCTGCGGCTCCACAGAGCAGTTCGGCGTCTGCCGTATGGCGGAGAAGTTTGACTCTCAAGTCTGGTCCCCGTTCACAGTGTTGGGTTGCTTGGGGAATAAAGATTTGCATCCGCTATACGTGGGCGTATATGCGGTCGTTGGTGTATTTTCCGTTCTGCATTTCGTTTTCCACTTCTCTGAGCATTAGTATGCGTTTGAACGTGGGCGGATGCGTTGAGAAAACCGAGTTCACTTTTGTCCACGTGTTTTTTGCTTCTTTTTCCATGGCAAGCTCCAGTTCGCGTTCGTCGAGAACGCCATCGTGGTCGAGATCGTATTCTTGTTTTTTGTCGATGATGTCTGCCATTTCTTGCTTGGCCATGGCTGGGTCACCGATGAAGAAGGCTCTTGCTCCAGAAGGCGGTTTGGGTGAAAGCGAAAGACCATAGGTGATTTTTGTGAGGGCGCTTTCGAGGCTTCTGGGCGAACCTGTCAAGTAAGCTGAGTAGGCATCAGCGTAGTGTTCGCGCAGTCGGCTGAGCCTCATCACGCATAGTAGCGAGACGATGTAGACCACATAGGAGAGCACGCCTATGACCACCAGCGCGGCTCTCATGTCACCTTCGTTTTTTCGTCTTGAGCCGCTGGAAAACCAGGCTGCGGTCCATGTGCCACGTGCGACGATGTACGCAAGCAACGGCAGTGCAGAAAGTACGGTCATGACTATGTAGTCTTTGTGTCTGATGTGGCCGAGTTCGTGGCCGATGACGCCTTTCACTTCGTCTTCGTTCAGGTTTCTCAGCAGCCCTTCGTGGAGGGCAAGCGTGGCTCCGCTGGCGGTTCGGCCGAACACAAAAGCATTGGGCGTGGGGTCGGGCACCGTAGCCAGCTTTGGCATTGGGATTCCGCTCTTGTCTGCAAGTCCTTTCACGGTGTTTTCGAGCCAAGAGTTTTCGCCTGGCTTCAGGTACTGGAGTCGCGTTGACATTGCCACGACTGCGGGTCCGATGAGATATTGTAGTAGGATGAAGAGTACCGTGAGTACTATGGCGTAGATGAGGTTTAACTGAATGATGAACATTATCGCGGAGAGGAAAGCAGCGAATATGAAGGCTACTAGGAATATCGATGTTCCCATAGCAAGCTTCAACTGTCCAAGTCTAGCCATAAACATCGACCCAGCATAAGACGAAGACTGACCGAATTAAAGTTTTCCAGCAATGTCGCACTGGAGTACTCGATACTGGAAGGCGTGACAGAGGGCTTTCGGCGAAACTTAACCCCCTTATACAAAGGTTGAACCGATTGTGCTCACTGGTATCGATGAAGCGCGTGGGAGAAGACGGTGGTGTTCTTGGCCTCGGTCTTTTTTTGTGTTTGGCGTTAGGTTTATTACTTAAGGGGGTTAAGTACTTAAGGGGGTTAAGTTTGTCGCTGTTCAGTCTGAATCCTAAGGAATCTGCGAGTGAGCTGTTTGGTCGTGAGAGGGAGATCGACGAATTTGTTGGATTAGTCAAGGCTGGGCGATGGGTGGCCTTGCTGGGTCCGAGGATGGTTGGCAAAACAAGTCTCATCAAAGTCGCGAACGCGAGGCTGGAGAAGAACGGGGTGAGGGCGGTTTACGTGAATCTTTGGGGAGCGAAAGGAACGCAGGGGCTTCTGAATGCTTTGGCGCGTGGCTTGAATGATGAGAAAGGCATCCTACAGAAGATCAAAGGTGCAGCTGAGAGGATTGAAGGAATATCCATCGGACCAGGCGGGGTTTCGATTTCCGTTTCGAAGAGACCCATGGCCACGATGTGGGATTTGCTGGCCACTATTGGAAAGCAAGCGGGAGAATGCGTCATCGAGCTGGACGAGGTTCAGGAACTGTCAGTCATCTCGGGTCATCTTCTCAAGTTGCTTGCCAACATTTTCAATACGTACCGGAACGTTGTTTTCGTTTTCACTGGCTCCATGTTCGGCTTGATGAAAACACTACTTGAGCCAGCCTCCACGTCACCTCTATACGGCAGATCGCCTGCCAAGCTCTACCTGAAACCATTTGATATTGAGAACTCCACAGAGTTTCTCAGAAAAGGATTCCGGCAGTGTGGCGAAAGTGCCAAAGGCGACCTGATTGGGGCGGCTGTGGAGAGGCTTGATGGCATTCCTGGCTGGCTGACTCTCTATGGAAACAATGTTGCGGTCCGAAAGCTGTCTCACAAGAAGGCGCTGGAGGAAACGGTCTCTGAAGGAGTGAAGATAGTCAGGGACGAGCTTGAGCATTTTCTGGAAGGAAGAGACAGAAATGCTTATCTGGCCACTCTGAAAGCGACTGCAACTTCTGCCAGATGGAACGAAATAAGAGAAGCCATCAGGATCAGGCAAGGTTCCACGGTGAACGACGGAACCGTGCGCAATACCCTGGAAAGCCTAAAGGCAGGAATGATGATAGAGGAAACAGACGGGACTTACAGGGTTATTGACCCCATGCTTCGAACCCTTCTACTGAGCCAGACATTGACTTAAGGGGGTTAAGTACTTAACCCCCTCCCTATCCAGAAAGAGACGCATGAATGACGCGGTATGGTTTCTTCTCTGTTCAAACCTCGTTGATTACATGGAATCCTCCGAAGAGTCTGGGTTGCTTGAACAGTTAATCTTAAAGGGTTCTGATGCAAAAGATTAAGCCATTACCAGAAAGGTGAAAATCGAATGGTGAAAGTTGACGGAACTGAAGTCAAAGAAGGATTGTACTATACGAAGGAATTTGAGTGGGCGAAAGTCGAGGGCGACAAAGTCCGCATAGGCATCACTGACTATGCTCAGAAGCAGCTTCGTGAGATTGTCTATGCCGAGTTGCCGAGCGCTGGAAGCACGCTGACGCAGAACTCGCCTTATGGCACGGTGGAATCAGTCAAAGCAGTCTCTGATTTAATTGCGCCTATCAGTGGCGAAATCTTGGAAGTAAACAGCGAGGTTCAGTCGAAGCCAGAGTTGCTGAACGAAGACCCCTACGACAAAGCGTGGCTACTCATCGTGAAGCCAACGAACCTACAAGCAGAACTCGCCAGCCTGATGGATTTCAACAAAGCCGTCGAATGGCACAAGACTCTCGGAAAGTAAGCCGGATGCCCAAACGCATAATCATAATAGGCGCTCACGCGGCAGGCGTGGACGCAGCCTCAGCCGCACGCAAAACCGACCACACAGCAGAGATCACGCTGATGACTGAGGAACCGCACTGCGGCTACTCGCGCTGTGGTTTACCCTTCGTCATCGGAGGCCAGATACCGAGCTTCCCAAGCCTCATCGTTTTCTCACCCGCTTTCTTTCAGATGATGAAGATCACCCTCAAAACCGAAACCAAAGCTACCGCCATAAACACGCAAAACAAAACTGTCGAAACAGTGGACAAGACAGGAAAGACCGAAACCCTTCCATATGATAGTCTAGTCCTAGCCACGGGCGCCGGCCCCTTCATGCCACCAATAAAAGGCAAAGAAAAACAAGGAATCCTCAGCCTCAGAACACTCGAAGACGGCGAAAAAATCGACCAAGCAGTCAAAAACGGAGCCAAAACGGCACTGATCATGGGTGCGGGATTGATTGGTCTCGAAACTGCCGTGGGCCTCCAAGAACGCGGTCTCAAAGTAACCGTGGTCGAGATGCTGCCTCAGGTGCTTCCGCAGATGCTGGATGCAGACATGGCGAAAGCCATACAGGAAATGCTTGAGGAGAAAGGGATAACCATTCTGACGGGCAAGGCTGTTGAAGAAATCACTGGAGGAGAAAGAGCCGCTGGCGTAGTCGCTGGAGGCCAGCAGTACGACGCAGACCTGATCATAAGCGCTTTCGGCGTGAGAGCGAACACGCAACTGGCACAGAACGTGGGCATCGCCCTCGGAGACACAAAGGCAATAAAGACAAACGCCCGAATGGAAACCAGCGCCAAAGACGTGTACGCAGTGGGCGACTGCGCTGAATCCACGCACATAGTCACGCAGAAGCCAGCTCTCGTTCAGTTGGGAACCGTGGCGGTGAGGCATGGAAAAGTCGCAGGCATCAACGCAGCAGGCGGCTATTCGCTGTTCACGGGCGTTTTGAATTCTTCGGTTTCAAGGCTTTACGGCACTGACATCGGTTCCACGGGCCTAACGGAAGCAGCAGCACAAAGAGCCAGAATCGAAACCGTCACAGGCACAATCACTTCCAGAACAAAAGCCGACTACTATCCTGGAGCATTGCCCATAAAAGTCAAACTCGTCGTGGAAAAAGAATCTCGGAAGATAATCGGAGCCCAAATCATCGGCGGCGAAGAAGTCACCCAACGCATCAACGCCATATCCTTCGCCATACAGAAGCAAATGACCGCGCGCGAACTGTCCAAGGCAGACACGGCCTACGCGCCTCCTGTTTGTGAGACTTGGGAGCCACTGGTCTTAGCCGCAGAAATGGTTCTGCTCAAACTCCGATAAGCCACCATCACTTTTCCTCCATTTTTGTCGGAAAATTAATTAGAACAACCTTTCACTAGTAGAGCCAAACATTGGTGAAATGACATGCCAATCAAAGTGGGAATAAACGGTTTTGGAAGAATTGGACGCTTACTTTATCGAGCAGCTATTGAACGCAAGGCAAAGATCGATTTCGTCGCCATCAACGACATAACAGACGCAAAAACCCTCGCGCACTTACTCAAGTACGACTCAGTCCACGGACGCTTCAACGCTGACGTCCAAGTCAAAGGCAATGATCTCGTTGTAGACGGAAAGGAGCTCAAAGTCCTTTCGCAGAGAGACCCAGCTCAACTGCCCTGGAAAGACATGGGAGTTTACCTAGCTGTGGAGTCAACTGGCCTGTTCACTGACCGAGAAGGCGCATCCAAACACCTGGCCGCCGGAGCCAAAAAGGTGCTTGTTTCCGCGCCAGCCAAAAATCCTGACGCCACCATAGTCATCGGCGTAAACGACAACACTTACGACCACGCTAAACACAACATAGTTTCGAACGCCTCATGCACCACCAACTGTGTCGCCCCAATGGCAAAAATCCTCCACGAAAACTTTGGAATCAAACGCGCCCTCATGACAACGGCGCACGCCTACACGAACGACCAGAGGTTGGCTGACCTCGTCCACAAGGACCTACGCCGAGCCAGAGCCGCAGCACTCAACATAATCCCAACAACCACGGGCGCAGCCACCGCTGTGGGCCTAGTCATGCCCGAACTCGCTGGAAAGATCGACGGCATCTCCCTTCGCGTGCCCACACCCGACGTGTCCATCGTGGACATGACCGCCGAGCTCAACAAACAAGCCACAAAGGAAGACATTAACGCCGCCTTCAAAAAAGCCGCCGACGGACCGCTCAAAGGCATACTCGAATACACCGACGAACCCATCGTCTCAACCGACGTACTCCACAGTTCGTACTCAGCCGTCTTCGACGCCCAGCTCACCATGGTCGTTGACAAAAACTTCACCAAGACCTTCGCATGGTACGACAACGAATGGGGCTTCAGCTGCCGCATGGTCGAGCAGATGGAACTAATCGCCGAGAAAGCAGGCCTCTAGACAGCGCCAGCCATAAAAGAGAGACCATTCCAAATCTCCCCTCTTCTTTCAAAACCAGAAAGGTGAAACCATGACCAAATACCTAACTCTAGACGACTTTGACGTAAGAGACAAAACGGTTCTTGTTAGAGTGGATTTCAATTCACCTGTTGATCCTGACACGAAGAAGGTGCTGGATGACTCGCGAATCCGCGCCCACGGCGAAACCACCATCAGAGAACTGATCACAAAAGGCGCCAAAGTCGTCGTTCTGGCACATCAGGGACGAAAAGGCGACCCAGACTTCATACCCCTGAAACAGCATGCCGATCTCCTGAGCAACGCACTAGCCAAACCAGTCAAGTACGTGGACGACGTTTTCGGCGAAAAAGCCAAAGAAGCCATCAAAAACCTGAAGGGCGGCGAAATTCTCGTACTGGAAAACGTCAGAACCTTCGCTGGCGAAACGAAGGACGGAACACCTGAAGAACATGCGAAAACAGACCTCGTGAGAAATCTTGCGCCTCTAGCTGATCTATTTGTCCTCGACGCTTTTGCCGCAGCCCACCGTGCGCAAGTGTCGATCATAGGCTTCACCGCTGTGCTTCCCAGCGCCGCAGGCCGCATCATGGAACGAGAACTCAAATCCCTGGGCAGAGTCTTGGAAAGCCCAGAGAAGCCAAGCCTTTTCATACTGGGAGGCGCCAAAGCCGACGATTCACTGGAAATCTCCAAATACGTGCTCGAAAAGAGCCTAGCTGACTACATACTCGTGGGTGGCGTTGCGGGCCAAGTCTTCCTCACGGCGAAAAACATCAACCTAGGCAAACCCAACGTCGATTTCCTGCAAAAGAAAGAGCTTCTGACTCTCACGCAAGGCATAAAGGAACTCATACAGAAGCATCCAACAAGGATCAAGACGCCTGAAGACGTGGCCGTCGAAGCGGACGGAAAGAGAAAAGAAGTGTTGACTGAAAACCTGCCAACGGACTATTCGATAATGGATATTGGTTCGAAGACAGCCAGCGAATACGCTGCCATGATTGCGAAGGCAAAGACGATTGTGGTCAGCGGACCCATGGGCGTCTATGAGAACGACGAGTTCAGTCTCGGCACTAGGAAGGTTTTCAAGGCGATAGCGGACTCTCGGGCGTTTTCGCTTGCCGGAGGAGGCCACACCATCGCCGCGCTCCAAGAGTTCGGTCTATTCAACAAAGTCTCCTACGCCAGCACCGCCGGAGGCGCACTGATAGAGTTCCTGATGGGCAAGAAGCTGCCCGGCGTGACCGCACTTGAGAAGGCGGCCGCCAGAAAGGCATAGCTGTTCCCCATTTCCTAGTTTCTTGTTATCTTGTCGATCAGGTCAACCACGTGGCATTCTGCTTCTACGCTTGGATGCAGAAGCCTGTCGTATATCTGCAGTGTCTGCTCTGCGGCCTTTCGCCACGTGAAGTACTGCAACACCCTTCTTCGGCCGTTTTCGCCCCATTTTTTGGCCCGATCTGGATCGGCCAGGATTTCTTTGAGACCCCACGCTATGTCAGTTGGGTTGCCACCGTTGACGTGGACACCGTTCTGGTCGGGACCGATTGGAACCACCTGTTCTCGGAAGCCCACCACGCCCTGCGCTCCTACGGCAATCGGCTTGGCCATAGACATGGCCTCAAGACTTACTATGCCAAAGGGCTCGTAGGTTGAAGGGAACACGCAGAGGTCAGAGGCTGCATAGTGCAGGATGCGCTCGTTCTCGGGGACGAAGTCGAACATGCAGGCCACGTTTTTGCTGATGCCGAGTCTGTTGGCCGTGTCGATGATGTCGTTCTGTTGTTCGCCTTTGCCCAGTATGACCAGTTTCGTTTTTGGGTATTCGGCTAGAATCATCGGCATCGCTTGAACCAGATTGGTTACGCCTTTTACCCATGTGAGGCGGCCGAGGAAGAGGATCATTTTTTCGTCTGGTTTTATGCCGTATCGGTTGCGGATGGCTTCTACTTCTTCGGGTTTGCAGTTTTTGGGGTCGTAGCGTTCTGGGTCTACGCCGTTCCAGACTACGCTGATTTTTGATTTTGGCCAGCCGTGGCGGGAAAGGTCTTCGTGCATGGCGTGGCTGACCGTGACTATCTTGTCCACCTTCTGGGATGTAGCCCACTCAAGATAAGACACAACCTCCGATCCTTGGCCTCCGCTTCTCCCCCACTCGGTGCTGTGAACGTGAAAGGCCACCGGAACCTTAGTTTCGTTCTTCGTGATTATTCCAGCGATGCTGCTGAGCCAGTCGTGCACGCACACGATGTCGTAGTGGCAGCTTTCCTTTTTCAGCGTGCTGTTGATGAACTTCGTGGCGCTCAGCGTGTTGTATATGAATATGTCGTTGAACAAGCGGATGTTGGTGCCCCATTTTTTGAGGTCGTCGATGACGAACATGGGGAAAACGTTGCTTGCGTCCACGATGAGTGGCCTGTGAACCTCTACGCCTTTCATGACCTCACGAGTCTTCAAGTTCCCAGGATTGAGCGTGAAAACGGTTACGTCGTTGCCCATTGACACGAATTCGCGCGTAATGTAGTCAGCATACGTGCCCAAGCCGCCCACTAATGCAGGCGGATATTCCCAGACGAAGAATCCTATCCTCAACTTAACACACCACAGAGTATTCTGTTACGGGGAAACATCCAGTGTAAAGAGAGCGGTTTGCATGGGATAAATGGGTTATGAATTCGACATCCGAATCCAACTTCATAACTGCAAGTGCATGCGAACATCGCAAATCAGAAATATGGTGACAAACCCATAGAGCACGAGTAGAGGATAACACGTTGACGGATATTGTGCTCGTCTTTGAGGTTCATCAGCCGCACAGGATTAAGCGGGATTTCTTCTGGGAGAACCGTGTCTTTAAGCGCGCCAGAAAGAAGGAGCTGTTTGACTATTACTTTGACAAGACTCTCAACAGGGAGATTTTTGAGCGGACGTCCAAGAAGTGCTACTTTCCTTCCAACGGGATTCTGCTGGATTTGATCAACAGATATAGGAAGGAGAAAAAACAGGTTAAGGTTTCGTTCAGTCTTTCGGGTGTTTTTCTGGAACAGTGCGAGATGTTTAACAAGGATCTTCTGGAGACGTTC
>Ga0315280_10004804_pt1 | contig 19661 bp, 23 predicted proteins | sample YL17G06_40_MG_FD_203697 | JGI IMG/M metagenome (GOLD analysis project Ga0315280, IMG submission 203697) | Sediment microbial communities from Yellowstone Lake, YNP, Wyoming, USA - YL17G06_40 | ecosystem: Environmental > Aquatic > Freshwater > Lake > Sediment | place: USA: Wyoming | collected... | reverse complement strand
TGTCAAGGCAAAGTAGAAAGTTCCTCTGGGGCGCTGAGGGAAGGAGCCCGTAGGGCGACTGGAGTTAGCGCCCCAAGCCGCCCGCTCATGGCCCCTCCAGGTTGGGTGGCCAGCGTCCACTTTCTTGCTTCAGCACCTTCCACAGCGGAGGGCTGTTCTTCAGACTGAAGCCCTCCATCCAGGGTCGCGATCCCGCCGCGCGGGACGGGGACGAAGGGGGAGAGCTCTTCGGGGCGTTCGTTCTGGGCTGCACCAGTTTCGGCTGGGGCAGCGGCGCGCAGACGCTCAGCGTCAGGTAGCGATCGCGGAACCGCGCCGCCACCGTCCCGTCCAGGCGCTTCTCCACCCGCACCTTCGCGCCCCGCAGCCCACCCCGAATGTCCCCGCGCGCGATCTGATAGCTCTTCCCCTCGTACCGCAGCGTGTAGTCGTTCCTCACCACCCGCTCTTCCACCACGCTCAAAGTGGCCGCCAGATCGTGTTGCCGCCCCAGCGGCCGATGGGCATCGGTGGGGTTCGCTGGCTCTACCGTGAACCGCCCTTCCCACTCCGGCAGAAACTCCCGCTCCAGATAGGCATTGGCTTGTTCGAGCGTGCAGGCTCCCGCCAGCCGCAGCCCCTTCACCAGCCGGTCCTGCAACGTCCCAAAGCACCGTTCCACCCGCCCTTTGGCCTGTGGGGAGTGGGCCGGAATCCATTCAATCCCCAACTCCCCTAAGGCCCTCCCGATCTGCGTCCGCGGCTCCTGGCCTCGCAGTTGCTCGTCCCGGTTCGCGGGACGATTCACCTTGAACAGGCCCGCCTTGTCGGTGTAGAACGCCACGGGCCGGCCCCAGTGTTGCAAATAGGTTTTCAACATCCGCAGGTTCTCTTCCGTCGAGTCGTGCCGCACAAAGCGCGCCTGCAGCCGGTTCGTGGCATCGTCGATCATGATAATCAGACAGGGATCCTCGGCTCGCCCTTCCAGCCAAGCATGCTCGGAGGTGTCCCATTGCACCAGTTCTCCTCGACAATCCCGGCGCGGCCGCCAGGTGTGCACTTCCTTCACCCGGCGTGGCCTCGCCTTCCATACCCCCGCCTCGACCAACCACTTCCGTAGCGTCTCCTTGCTCACCTGAATCCGGTCGCGCTTGGCGAGGTACTCCATGGCCAGCGTCGGTCCAAAGTCCCGGTAGGAGTCTTTCACTCGGGCGACTGCCCGCTGCCGCAGTGCTGCGGGCAGCTGACGGTTCGACGGCCCCCCCCGCAGCCGATGCACGATCCCTCGGTCGCCTTCGGCGCACAGCCGCTTCAGCAGCTTCCGCACCCAACGATCCGTCAGCCCCAGTTGCGCCGCCCCCTGCTTCTGACTCAACTGCCCCTTCTCCACTCCGTGCAAAACCTTCAGACGATCCCGCTCTCTCTGGCTCATTAACAACAACTCCGGTTGGCTCATCCCCCCAGCTTGCCCTACCCAAACCGGAACTTTCTACTTTGCCAGAAGAGGAACTTCTCACTTTGCTGCGACAGGCCACTGCGGACGGCTTGCCCGCCCTGCCCATACGGAATATACTCCACGGCGCCCATGGGGCCCGAGAGAGTCAGGAATTCGTCAAGGAGGAGCCGAGCGAGACCAGTTTTGTTCCCCCAAGGTTGGCCCAAGATGTGCTGAACGTGCGGCGGATTGGGTATCTTTGCCCACCGGCGTGACAAAATGCCTTGGCGTTTGTCAACGCATTCCAACAGCGATTGGTGGGATGTTCGGCAACGAGGTCGTACACCGCTTGGCATCGGACTCGTCACACTCCCAATGGTCAACGTCAAACCGCAGCGAGGAGAAGTCTTCCACCCCACATTAGAGGAGGTCTTCAGTGGATCGCGGAACAGTTCTTGTGGTGGGCGCAGGCCCAGCAGGGCTTTTTGCTACTCGGAAGATTGCAGCGGCGGGCTATCGCGTGTTGGTTTTCAACCGCGACGTGAAGCCCGGTGGACTCGCCGAGTACGGCATCTATCCACAGAAGCATCACATGAAGCAAGGCTTGCGGAAGCAATTCTCCAAGACTCTCGAAATGCCTGAGGTTACTTACATTGGCAACGTGCCGGTGAAAGAGAAGGGGGTATTGAGGATCGGCGAGTTGCGCCAATGGAATCCCTCGGCGATAGTTTTTTCCGTAGGTGCGCAAGGGACTAAGAAGCTCGGCATGCCGGGCGAGGACGCCCGGGGCGTGTATTCGGCCAAGGACTTCGTTTACTACTACAATCAGCTTCCGCCTTTTGCTTCTCAGGACTTTTCCACGGGGCGGCGCGTGGCGATCGTGGGCATGGGCAACGTGATGGTAGACATCGCCCGCTGGCTCCTGGTTGACATGCCTGGCCAGAAGCCTGAGGAGGTGGTCGTGGTGGCCCGCCGCGGCCCCTATGAAGTGAAGTTCGACGAGAAGGAGTTCGATCACATCGAGATGTTCCTGGATCGCAAAGGCTTCCAGGAGGAGTTGCGACGCGTCGAGGAGTGCATCCGGGCTTGCAGCCAGGACATTAGCAAAGTGCCGGAGAAGATCTTCCCCTGGCTTAATAAACCCGCCAGCGTGGCGGTTGGTTCGAAGCTGAACTTCCGCTTCCTCACTTCACCGATAGGGATAGAGCCGGATGCTGCGGGCCGGATATCGAGACTGCGGGTGGTCGAGAACCTCCTGGTTCTGGACGGCAGCACGACCAAGGCGAAGGCCACCGACCAGACCACCCAGCTTGACTTCGACACCTTGATTTTTGCCATCGGTGACTTGGCCGATCCCACGTTGGGTTTGCCCTATGAGAAGGGAGGATACATTACAAATCCCGACCCTGCCGACGCCGACCGGGCAGCGTATGAAGTTTTCGATCCGCAGACGGGCCGCGTCCTGGCAGGCCACTACGTGGTAGGTTGGGCGCGTAGGGCGAGCGAGGGGTTGGTGGGCAAAGCGAAATACGATGCCGAGCATGGTTGCGATCACATCCTGAAATACCTGGAAGGTGTGGAGAAGAAAACCACCCCTACACCTGAGGAGATCCTCTCGGCAATCGCGCGCAAGGGCGCACCATGTGTGACGAAGGAGGACGTGGCACTCCTGGCGCGGGCCGAGGAAGCGCGCGCCAAGGCGGCGAATCTGCCGGCGTTCAAGTTCTCAACGAACGAGGAGATGCTCGCCGTGATTGCAGCGCAGAAGAGCACCGACCCCCAACGCTCCACAGCGGCTGCCTGATCGCCTCCGGAGCCGGGAAGCGCAGGCCAGAGGGCGGCGGAAAGTGAGTTTCTGCCCTGCGCGTCGCCCGTAGGGAGAAGAAGGTATTTTGCGAGTTGCGGTCGGAGTTACTCTCTCAGGGCGAGAGCAACCATTTGCACTTGCTTGCCTTCTCTCGATTAAAGGAGTTGTCGCCTGGTTGTGGGAATATGGGAAGGAACAGCTTCCAAATCACTGAGCGGGACTGGCACGTAACCTTCAGACCTGATAGGATGGCTTAAGAGCTTATGGCTCCAGAACAGAATCCCAATCACGACGAAGCTTCTGAAAAAATCATCAGACTGGTTCGGCCTTCCGTGGTGGTGCTCTGTGGCCCGGCGGCTTGCGGAAAATCCAGCTTCGCCGAGCGCTACTTCCGGCCCACGCAGATTATCTCTTCGGACTGGGCGCGGGCGCGCGTTTGCGACGACGAACGCGACCAGCGGTTCCAGACGCAGGCCTTCGCGCTCGTTCACTTCCTGATCGAGCAGCGGCTCAGCCTGAACCGCCTTTGCGTGGTGGATTCCACGGCGCTCACCACGCCGGCCCGAAAGGATCTGCTGGACTTGGCGCGGAGGTACCAGGTGCCGTGCGTGGTTTTTCTTTTCGATATTCCCCTGGAGAAGTGCCTCGAACGTGACGAGGCGCGCGAGCGCATGGTCGGCCGCGCGGTAATCCTACGTCAGTACCAGGCGTTTGAGCAGGCAAAGTCCAGCCTGCGGCAGGAAGGGTTCGACCAGGTCGTCGAGCTTCGCGACGAGGATCTGCGCAGGGCACGGATCGAAATCATCTTCCGTCCTGTGGCACGGTCGGTCACGAACGCGGCGCGGCCCCCACTGGGGACGATGCGACGCGGACCACGACCTCCCCAGGTTGGCCCAGGGGCTCCTGCCACTCCTCGTGAGATGAGGCCGGCTCCTGCGCGGCGTCCACCTGCCGCTGCGCCTCCACCGAGCCAGCCCGAGGCGCGGCCTCCGGCTTCGACTCCGGGAGCCGCACCTGCCACTGCTTCTGTCGCCAGCGCTCCGTCTACTGCTCCAGCCGCTCCGCCGTCTGGCCCCGCGGCGGCCGCGACACCCCAGGAGCCAAGTACACCCGCCGCCTCACCTCCGTCTTCAGGTGAGCCACAAGGACAGGGTGGAGCGTAACGTGAGGCCCGCTGTCCGGTCCGCCGCGGTGGGCGGCTTGTCCGCGCCTTCGTAACGCAAGATTCGCTTTTTAGTCTTGCGGCTCTTGCAGACCTCGAAAAACTGCAACTTCGATGAGCGGAAGTTGCGTTGCATCATTGGTCCGGGCGGCCGGTGAGGCGGTCGTAGACGGTGCGGGCGCAAGTGGAGCCGAGGGATTCGTTGTAGAGGGATTTCAGACCGAGGATGTATCGAACTTCCTCGTCAAACCGGTGGAGGGTTTCGAGGTCGGCTTTGCGGATGGGGAACCGGCTGCCGTTTGAGTACCAGAATTTCTGATAGCCACCGTCTTCGAGCTCGCAGTTCAATCCCCGGACAATGAAATAAGGCGGGCCGGAGGGAATCCAGTTCCCCTCAGAATGGCGCTTCAGGTAACGAATGCAATTGTACTTCTTAACCCCGACTAACCCTGGCTGCTTGGCAGCCTCGACGATCTCAAAACCAGCCTCGGCAAACTGCTGTCGAATGTCCTGGGTTGCCGTTTGATCCCTTTCCATACTGTCGGACCCTTGCTTTGTTGACACTTTTCCGCCCGCGCCCCTAGAATCAGAGTGTATTGTATCGACGCCATAAGATACAAGGGCGAGGGCCATTGATTCATCGAGCCGGCGGGTCATTGAGTGATCGGGTCATTGAGTGATTGAGCGATTGGGTCAAGTTTGGTTCGTTGGTGTATTTGTTCAATCGCCCGATGACTCAATCGCCAGATCATTCAATAAGATTCAGAGAGGGTGGATGGTGCTGAGGCTGAGCCAAGGGCACATGGAGACAATTCGCCAGCATGGCGTCCGTGATTATCCCAACGAATGCTGTGGGGTACTGCTGGGGAAGGCTGACGGCGCTCGGAAGGAAGTCTCGGAGGTGGTTCCACTCAAGAACTTGCGGCACGACGCCGCGCGTGCGCAGGAATTGCTGCCCCTGGATGATCCGGCAAGCGAGACGGAGCGGAACCGCTTCTTGATTGATCCCTTGGATCAGTTGCGGGTGGAAAAGGACGCCCGGAAGCGGGGCCTGGACGTCCTGGGTTATTACCACTCCCACCCCGACCACCCCGCGCGTCCCTCAAACCACGACTGCGAGCACGCTTGGCCCTGGTATTCCTATGTCATTCTGTCAGTTGAGAAAGGCGTCGCTAACCAATTGACGTGCTGGGTCTTAGCGGAAGACCGGTCAGGTTTCGACCCCGAGCCGGTGGAAACTACAGGGTAGAAACCGGCTCCGTCCGCCCATTACCAGGATACTGTTAAAGCCCCGCTAGCAAGCTGGAAGGGCGGGACTTAAGTCCCGCCGGAACGCGAGACTCAGAGTATTTCCTTTATTTCCTTGCCGCCTCCTACGGCGGGGTTGAAACCCCGCCCTTCCGCATCTGCGAGGCATAGTTTTTCCGCAGCCTGTTAAGCTTGGCGAAACCTCTCTACACCAGGGCGCATCAAATGCTATAGGTCAAGAATCTGGACGACAGACCGCAAGTCTCAGGTGCGCCCCAGGGAAGGAAGAATCTCGGTGAAAGTCGTCATCCCGACTCCACTTCGTCAATATGCAGGGAGGAAGGACTCGGTAGAGATCGAAGCGAAAACCGTCGGTGAAGCACTCGCAGCCATGACAACCGAATATGGCGAGTTGCGCAAACACCTCTTCAACGACGAAGGCAAACTGTGTAGCTTCGTGAACGCCTACCTCAATGACGAAGACATCCGTTACCTGCAAAAGGACCAAACTCCTCTGAATGGCAACGATGTGATCAGCATCGTGCCCTCGATTGCCGGTGGGACGGTCCTGCAGTGTATCTGTCACTAGCCTGGGCTCCCATCCCGGCTCGCCGGGAATGTGGATCCCGGGCGCAACCCTCACCCGAGACCCTGAAGAGTGATTGTAGAGACGACCCGCCGGAGGTTGTCTCAAAACTAGGTATTCTTGAGTTCTGCACAGTGTAAGTGATTGATTATTCGTTCGAAAAACCCCGATTTTGCGAGTTATGAGACAGCCACCGCCGGGTCGTCTCCGATCTGCCTCGACGAGCAAGCGGCTCTTCTCTGCACCAGAATTCAATGACCGGGACAGAACAGAATGGTTACAGTCACGGCAAGTCCGACCGCCCACTTAAGCAAAGACGAAATCCTTCGCTACAGCCGCCACTTGATCATGCCGGAAGTGGGCATGGAAGGTCAGCTCAAGCTGAAGCAGGCCAGAGTGCTTTGCGTTGGCGCGGGAGGCCTGGGATCGCCACTGGCACTTTACTTGGCAACGGCGGGAGTCGGCAAGCTCGGTATTGTGGATTTTGACGTAGTGGACTTCACCAATCTCCAACGGCAGGTCATCTACGGCACCGGCGATGTGGGCAAATCAAAGCTGGCCTCAGCGCGGGAGACGCTTCGGGAGATCAACCCGAACGTCAAGGTGGTGGGTTACGAAACCCGATTGAGCTCCGAAAACGCGCTCGACATATTCAAAGACTACGACATTATCGCCGATGGCACGGACAATTTCCCGACGCGCTACCTGGTGAACGATGCCTGCGTCCTGCTCGGGATGCCCAACGTTTACGGCAGCATCTTCCGCTTCGAGGGACAGGCGTCGGTTTTCTATGCGCCGGAGGGTCCGTGCTACCGCTGTCTGTACCCGGAGCCACCGCCGCCCGGCTTGGTCCCGAGTTGCGCCGAGGGCGGCGTCCTGGGCGTGCTGCCTGGCATTATCGGCTGCATCCAGGCAATGGAGACCATCAAGCTCATCCTGGGGACGGGCGAGCCGTTTATCGGTCGGCTGCTGCTGTTTGACGCTCTGGCGCTGAAGTTTCGCGAACTGAAGCTGCGCAAGAATCCTGATTGCCCGATTTGCGGGACGCATCCCACCATCCACAAGCTGATGGACTACGAGCAGTTCTGCGGCATTCGCGGAGAGGAGCATACCCCGGTGTTCAAGGGCATTCCCCAAATCACGGCGAAAGAAGTCAAGAAGATGCTGGATGCGCGCAGGCCGTTCATCCTGGTCGATGTACGCGAGCCGCACGAGTTTCAGATCTGCCGCATCCCTGGCTCCGTGCTGATGCCCCTCCGAGAGCTTCCGACTCGGATGCATGAACTGAATCCCGCTGACGAGATTGTGGTCAACTGCCGTTCGGGGCAGCGCAGCGCGAAAGCCGTCGAGTTGCTTATGAAGGCCGGGTTCCGAAAGATTCGCAACCTCAAGGGCGGAATCTTGGCCTGGGCTGACCAGGTGGATCCCACGATGCCGAAGTATTAGGGACCGCCACAGCATGGCCACTGGGGCTGGCATGGTGTGGCGCAATATGGGCGATGGCCTTGACAGGTGGATGACAAAATGGGCATGATGTATGCGAACCCAAGGAGCGGGCAAGCTTGGTACCGCAACCCGGGTGCCAGTCGGAGTCAAGGCAAGTGCGGGAAGTCCAATTGGCGAGTATGCAGGTGAAAGAGACAAGAGCTCGGGCTCTCCAAATCGACCATGCCTCGCACCGCCGCAACGCGCTAGGTGCTGCGCAGTCCTTTGGCGGCGCTTCCATCATGCGCTGTATCTGTAGCTAGCCTGGAATTCTGCTCCCGGATTTCCGGGGCGGGAGTTCCAAGGCTTATCCCGTAGAAATAATCCAAAGCAATCCTAACGAGAGGTCATGGCAACGCGACGATGCACATGGCCACTCGTTTCTGGAAGTTGAGATCGAGGGTGAAACAAATGGCTACAGTTATGGCGCAAGCAACCACACAGGCGGTTCCGGAGGCTCAGACCCGCCAGGGCTTGCCTGGCCCTACCACCCAAGACATAGAAACGCCGCGAAAGGATATGGCATGGCTAACATATACGCAGACAATTCCTACAGCATTGGCAAGACCCCCGTGGTGCGGCTTAATCGTCTGACGGCTGGGCTGCCGGCCACCGTGCTGGCCAAGATTGAGGGCCGCAACCCCGCTTACTCGGTGAAATGCCGCATCGGGGCGGCGATGGTCTGGGACGCCGAACAGAGAGGCGTGCTGAAGCCCGGGATGGAGATCATCGAGCCGACCAGCGGGAATACCGGCATCGCGTTGGCATTTGTCGCCGCAGCGCGCGGCTACAAACTGACACTGACGATGCCTGATACCATGTCGCTCGAGCGCCGCCGCGTGATGGCCGCCTTCGGCGCAAGACTCCTCCTTACTTCTGGAGCGGAAGGGATGGTGGGGGCGATCAAGAAGGCAACCGAGATTGCTCAATCGGACGCCAGCCATTACTTCCTTCCCCAGCAGTTTGAGAACCCGGCGAACCCGGCCATCCATGAGAAAACTACTGGTCCCGAGATTTGGAACGACACCAACGGCGCGATTGACGTCCTGGTGGCGGGGGTAGGGACGGGGGGCACCATCACCGGCGTCTCGCGCTATATCAAGAAGACCAAGGGTAAGCAGATCGTGTCTGTGGCGGTGGAGCCCACGGCCAGCCCCGTCCTGACGCAGCACCGCGCGGGGCTCCCCTTGAAGCCCGCCCCACACAAGATCCAGGGAATTGGCGCCGGGTTCGTCCCCAAGGTCCTGGATCTGTCTTTGGTAGACCGCGTCGAACAAGTCTCCAACGAGGAGGCGATCGAGTTCGCCCGCCGTCTGGCAAGCGAGGAAGGAATACTAAGCGGTATCTCCTGCGGCGCCGCCGCCGCAGTGGCCATTCGGCTGGCCAGGCAACAAGAGTTTGCGGGCAAGACCATCGTCACGGTACTACCCGACTCCGGCGAGCGCTACCTCTCGACGGTGCTCTTCGAGGGTATCGGCTGAGAAGCTCTCAGGGCGCGATCCCGCAGCTCGAGGTAGATGCTCGGGGTCTGCTCGTGGATTTTCGGGGGCCGCTGCCGGGCAGTCCAGAGAGCACCTGCACCGGTCGGCCAGGGGGACTCGGATTATGGATCTCGAACGCTTAAGAAACCTTGCCAGTGAATTCAGACTTTCGCTTGATGCAGAACTAGCCGGTGATGATAGTGGCCAGTTCAGGCTGCCAAGCCGCGACGTTGTGGCGATGATTTGTCGCCGCTACCTGGACCTGCTGTTTCCGGTTTTCTTCCACCCCAAGGGTTCGGGCCGGAAGGCGCTTGACGGTGACTTCAAGCTGTACTTGGGGGAAATCGAAACACTCTTGGCTGAGCAGATGTGCCGTGCCATCCGCTTCGATTTGCGCCGCCGGGGCCAGCCGCTTCCCGCCAACCTCGCGGATTGTGCCGGCGAGCAACTCCGCGCGTTGTTCGGCCAGATACCGGAACTGAGCGGGCTGCTTGCCTCGGACATCGAAGCTGCTTTCCATAACGATCCAGCCGCCGCCAGCCACGAGGAGATTCTCCTCAGCTATCCCTTTATCGAAGCCATCACCGTGCAGCGTTTGGCCCACCATCTTTACCTGTTGGACGTGCCTTTCATCCCGCGCATGATGACTGAAGTCGCCCACAGTCATACCGGCATCGACATTCACCCTGGGGCCTCGATTGCTGAGTCGTTTTTCATCGACCACGGCACCGGCGTGGTCATCGGTGAAACCGCTACGATCGGCAACAAAGTGACGCTTTATCACGGGGTCACGCTGGGCGCCTTCAACCCGCTCGTCAAGGACGACCAAGGCCAATTGCGCCGCGGGCGGGAAAACAAGCGCCATCCTGACCTGGAAGATCACGTCACCGTGTACCCCAACGCGACGATCCTCGGTGGCCACACGCGCATTGGCCACCACAGCATCATTGGCGGTAACGTGTGGGTCACCCACTCGGTTGCGCCTTACAGCAAAGTCACCCTTAAGGACCCCGAACTGGTCATCTTCAACGGTGGCCCGGTGGCCTGACCTTGCGGCTATCCTGCCTGATGACCGGGCACGAGCGAACCCATGATGCGCTGACGCTTAAGACAGGATTCTGCGCCTGGAAAAGGCAGGTGAAGCCGGACGCAGCGAGAAGCTGGCCACTAATGTTCCACGGTGCCGGGCGGTTTGCCGGGGCCAAGGCACTGAGCTAGAATTCCGGCGTCTCAGGCGGGTTTGCTTCCAACCCAATTTCGAGCGAGATGAGCAGCCCAGGCGGACTATTGCCCGCGGCGACTTCAAGCTACTCAGCCGAAGACTCATATGGCGCTGTGAGTAGGAGATGCGATACCCGATTTCAAACTGGGTTCCACCACTGGCGACAGGCAAGGCGAGTTTCAGCCTGCGAGTTATCGGCGCAAGAACGTGGTCATCTGTTTCTACGCGCTGGACTTTGCGCTGGTTTGAAAGAACGAGTTGCCGGCAATCCAGGCGGACCTCGCCAAGTCTGCCGGCCGCAACGCCTAGGTCGTGGGCGTGAACACCGACACGGTTTTCTCTCACATCGCTTTACAGGAATTACTAGGCGGCTTGAGTTTTCCGCTGGTAACGGACCGTTGGCCTTACCCGAAGACGACGGGGGCTCTGGCAGAACTTACGGCACGGTACGAGGGCCCGCGCAAACACCTGTTTACAGATACGGGGAAATTGCGTACCTTCGTGAACGTCTACGTGAACGATGAAGGCATCCGCTTCCCGCAAAGAGACAACAACCCCCTGCAGGACAACGACGTCCTCGCCATCATCCCCTCCATTGCGGGTGGATGCGACATGGGAATGCCTTGTTGTTGGCCCGGCTCCTTCTAGCGAAGCCCGGCTGGCAGGTCCCGAGCGCAGCTCATCATCCGGTCGGAAATTCGCAGATAGACCCGCGGGAGCAGTGGCCCTCCAGGCACATTCGTTGGTGCGTGACGCGAGGCTGAGGTCTTCTTCGGGAAACCCATTTCAGGATGAAAAGCATGTCGACAGAAGTCCCTACTGCATTAGCGTCCTTAAGCAAAGACGAAATCCTCCGCTACGCGCGGCACCTCATTACGCCCGAGGTCGGCATGGCGGGCCAGCTCAAGTTGAAGCAAGCCAAGGTGCTTTGCATCGGCACAGGAGGCTTGGGCTCGGCGATTACCATCTACCTGGCAGCCGCGGGTGTGGGGAAACTCGGCTTGGTTGATTCTGATGTCGTAGAAGTCTCTAACCTCCAGCGGCAGATCCTCCACGGGACGAGTGATGTCGGGCGTCCCAAGCTTGCTTCGGCGCGTGATACGTTGCTGGACATCAACCCCTACGTTCAGTTGGAAACCTACGAGGCGCGCCTCTCGAGGGAGAATGCCCTCGAAATCATCAAGGACTATGAGATCGTCGTGGATGGCACGGACAATCTTCCCTCGCGCTACCTGTTGAGCGACGCCTGCGTGCTGCTGGGAAAGCCTCTTGTGCACGGCAGTGTTTACCGCTTCGAGGGGCAGGCTTCAGTCTTGTGCACCAAAGAGGGTCCGTGCTACCGCTGCGTCTATCCCGACCCCCCTCCGCCCGAGGTGGTGCAGAGAATCGCCGTGGGAGGAATCCTCGGCGTCCAGCCTGGGATCATTGGGTGCCTCCAGGCGCTAGAGGTCATCAAGCTGATTGTCGGCAAGGGCAAACTGCTCATCGGGCGACTGTTGGTGTTCGACGGCTTGAACCTGAAGTTCCGCGAGATCAAACTGCGCAAAGACCCCAATTGCCCGGCATGCGGCACCCATCCAACGATCAACGAACAACTTGTCGACTATGCGGCGTTTTGCGGTATCCGAACTCCGGCACAACCAGCGCCCGCGGCGATTCCCGAGATCACCGCGCAGGAGCTTAAGGCCAGCCTGGAGGCGCAGAGGCCGGTCATCCTCATCGATCTGCGCGAGCCCAGCGAGTTTGCTGCCGGCCACATTCCCGGCGCGCGATCAATTCCGCTGGGCGAACTCCTCTTCCGCCTGCACGAATTTACCTGGGCGGACGACATCGTGGTCTACAGCCACTCCGACGCACGGAGCAGGGAAGCCGCCGAAACGCTCTGGATGGCAAACTTCCGCAAGGGCCGCGTGCTCAAGGGCGGGTTCCGAGCGTGGAGGGAGCAGGGCGGAGAGTAGTGGTAGCGCGGAGTTGTCCTTTAACTCCGCGGCTTTCTGACGTCAGAAATGTCAAACCGCTGCAGAGGTGAAGAACAGCTCCGCGCAACTCGAGCAGGTTGGCTTATGGAGTATGCAGGGCTAGAATGCCTGCGGCAATGCACCCGTCCAAGGAGCCAGAGCTTCCAAGTTGTCTGAGAAGCGCCACGACGGCCGGACCGCGAGCTGCCGCGAGCCCATGTCGAATTCTTCTGAGGAGGTACTTCATGGCTTTGAAGATTGGAGATACAGCACCTGATTTCAAACTGGGTTCCGCCACCGGTGACACCCAGGGCGAGTTTCAACTTTCGAGCTATCAGGGCAAGAACGTGGTCATCTGTTTTTACGCGCTGGACTTCACCCCGGTTTGAAAGAACGAGCTGTCGGCAATCCAGGCGGACCTCGCCAAGTTTGCCGGCCACAACGCCCAGGTCGTGGGCGTCAACACCGACACGGTTTTCTCCCACATCGCTTTCCAGAAGTCTTTGGGCGGTTTGAGCTTTCCGCTCCTCAGCGACCGTTGGCCTTACGCGAAGACAGCAGAGGCTTACGGCGTATTCCCGCCGACGAAGCACCAGGTCCCTTTCATCAATGACCGCGCCGTCTTCATTGTGGACAAGAACGGCAAGATCGCGTGGTTGAAGGTCTATGAGCTGAAGCAGGTACCGGACATCGCTGAAATTCTGGAGGCGCTGAAGAAGATCTCGTAGCCATGCTCGGAGTAGGACCATAACGGCGCTGGTCCCTTGTTTCTTGGCGAGTGAAGCGGGCGGGCTGCGGACACTCCGCGGCCGCCGCTTTACAGAACGTGAATCTCCCCCTTATACTGCTTTTGGGCACATTCCCAGGGCTGGTCTGAAAGGCAGTTTGCTTTCTCGTAGCTGTAAGACGTGAGCCAGCGGCTGCGTGTGTCTAACTTTGATACCGATAAGGAGGTTGTGAATGGCGCTAAAGGTAGGCGACCAAGCCCCCGATTTCAAGCTGCCTTGCAGCACCGGCGACATCCAAGACGAGTTTCAGCTTTCGAGCTACCGGGGTAAGAACGTCGTTCTGGTTTTCTATCCGCTCGATTTCACACCGGTTTGAACGGCTGAGATGCCGGCATTCCAGGCGGATCTCGCCCGGTTTGCCGACTATAATGCCCAGGTCGTGGGCATCTCCACCGATTCAGTTCCATGCCATGTGGCGTTTCAAAGATCCTTGGGCGGATTAACGTATCCGCTCGTGTCGGACAAGTGGCCGCACGGTCAAGTGGCCAAGGCCTACGGAATTTTCCCGGCGACGAAAGCTCCTGATAAGGGGATCAACGAGCGAGCTGTTTTTATCGTGGATGAGAACGGCAAGATCGCTTGGTCGAAGGTTTACGACTTAGGCGAGCAACCCGACATCGCTGAGGTTCTCGACGCCTTGCGCAAGGTTGCCTGAGTAGACCCTGGAAGTCTGTTGGCCCAGCATTGTCGGCCAGACCTCAATTCATGACCCACGACGGCCAATCGACGCCGTTGTGGGCGCTTTTTTCGGTTTATTGACCCATGGCTGAACTTTCGCGGAAAGCCGTCCCTTATACCCCAGTGGACAAGCCCCTGAGCGAATTGACGGTCGCCCTGGTTTCCAGCGCCGGGGTGCATCGCAAGGCCGACCAGCCGTTTAGTCCGGAAGGGGATGACCGCTACTACGTCTTTCCGGGTGATACTCTCACCAGCGAACTGATGGTCACCCACGGGCACTACGACCACTCGGACGCCGACCAGGATATCAATTGCGTGTTTCCCCTGGACCGCCTCCGCGAATTGGCTACGGAGAGCTTCATCAAAGGCGTTTCCAATAAGCACGTTGGCTTCATGGGGTTCACGCAGAAGCTCGCCGTCATGTACGAACAGACTGCACCCGGCATTGCGCAGGAAATTGAGAGGTCGCAAGCAGATGCCGGCGGCTGACCGCTCTGTCACCGCGTCGTCGTCGCGGTTCAACGAGAGATCGAGATGCGCGGGGTGCCGACCGTCCTCATCACCGTGCGGCCAGAAGAGTCGCGGATGATGCGTCCGCCGCGGGCGATCTATCCTGTAGGCTTTGCGCTCGGTAACAGCCTGGGCCCGCCCCAGCAGCCCGAGTTGCAGCGCCGCGTGCTCAAAGATGCGCTGAGCAGCCTGAAAGAGCTTCACTTGCCGGGTAGCATCGTCGAGAGAAGCTACGCGTAGTCCCGTTTCGTGCCGCGCGGGCCTGGGGGGTCTGGAAAAGAGCCGCAGAATGGATCTGGCCACTCTCGTGAAGAAATACCTGGAGCTTGCGGGCGGGTTCGGGCGCCCCGTCCACCTCTCTGAGTTTGGCTTGTCTAAGGTGGAGACGGAAAAGATCATCTCCGCCTTCGATGAGGATTACCAGATCAGCCGCTACCTGCTGCTCTCGCGCGAGCGAGGTGAAGCGCTCGCGTCCTTTCCTGCCGATGCGCGCATCTACCTTATCAACGGGTACGAGGTCACGCACATCAGCCTCCAGCCGGACATCCAGAAGCTCCTATGAGTCAGGACGGGGTCAGGAACTGGGAACTTAGTGCCCCAGGGGAAGGCGGACCCTCAGTCCTTGAGCGGTGGGTTGAACTGCGCGATACCCGGCAATTCAATGTTCCGCGATCGCGCGGACGATGCTTTTCGCCATCAACGACCACCAGACCCATCACCGCGCCCAGGTGGGCGCCTGCCTTCACATCCTCACCGGACAGAGCGTTAATCCTTATCCATTGTAGGGTATGGCGGGTAAGAAGAAAGGCGCGGCTTGATTGCCCCTAACCGCGCCTCTCCGAAGCCCGGGTTGGCAGGTGACGTAGGCCCGAAGCTCACATCGCGGAGCAAGGGCACTGGCACATACCGCGGCCCATCTTGCCCTCGTGCGCGCCTCGGCGCCCAGCACGCCCCATCCGACCATGGCCCATCCCTTTGGGCGCAGGTACCGCGACTCCTGCCGCGCGCAGGGCCCGCCGCAGTTGGCGGTACTCGGCGCGGTCGCGGAAAAGCTGTTCTTGCGCCGCATCGGTTTGATCGCTATCCCAGCCGTGCTTATCAATGGCCTCATGCACAGCCGCGCGATCCTTCTGAAGTTGATCCTCGAGTTGTTTGAGCCGGTCGAGTTGCTTCTGCTGCGCAGTGGTCGCTTGGGCCGGTGTTTGCGTGGCGTCGGATTGAGCCGGATTCCCCGCAGCCGTCCAGCCCGCAAGTAAGAGTACGGTAGCGATGGTAGCCACTACTGATAGGAGTCGAATGCGATTCACGTTAACCTCCAGAACTTGCTTTGCTGCGAGGGGCGCTCGAGGTTCTGATTCATTCACCACTGCGATGGCTCAGAAGCCGGGGCCGCGGCCACCGCGTCCGCCACCCATCCCTTGCGGGCGGCCTTGTCCAACACCGCTGCCCATTCCGCTACCGGTTCCCGGCGCATGAATGCGCTGGCGCTCCCGCTGCCGCGATTCCGTTTGGATCTGCTTCATCTGCCGTTTGGAGTCGCGCAGTTGGTTGCGCGTGCGCTGAAGTTGCTGCTTTGCTTCCTGTGCCTGGGTGCTATTCTTGCCGTACTGCCGAACTGCGGTCCGCAACTGCTCGCGGTCCCGATCCCGCTGTTGTTCGAGGTCGTGAATGCGGTCGCGAAGCTGATCCCGGTCCTGCGTCTGGGTCTGCGAAGGAGCCGCGGGAGTGGTGGTATCCTGCGCTGACAACGGCATGACGGCCGCGCCAGCGATCAGCACCGTGCCCGCCAAAATTGTCGTGATTCTCCGAAATGTGCCTTTTGCTTCTTGATTCATCCTGCCTGACATTAAGTCCTCCGTTAGCGTTAATTTCGTGCTGACAGTGTGTTAGATGCGCGAGGAAGGGAAAAGTTGCGGAGACCCCACGCCCGTTGACTTGCCTCTGGGTGCAGCCTAAGATGGTGCCTAAGGAAGGCTCCTCTCCATGGTGGGGAAGACGGTTTCCCACTACCGCATCCTGGAAAAGTTGGGTGGCGGCGGTATGGGCGTGGTGCATAAGGCCGAGGACGCGAAGCTCCGGCGTCTTGTGGCCCTGAAGTTCCTGCCTGAAGAACTTGCAAAAGACCATCCAGGCGCTGGAACGTTTCCAGCGCGAAGCCCGCGCCGCTTCCGCGCTTGACCACCCCAATATCTGCACGATTCATGAGATTGGTGAGCACGAAGGGCAGCCCTTTATCGTGATGCAGTTACTGGAGGGCCAGACCCTTAAGCACCGCATCACAGGAAAGCCGCTCAGGACGGACGAATTACTGGAGTTGGCTATTCAGATTGCCGATGCGCTGGACTCGGCGCACACGAAGGGCATCATCCATCGCGACATCAAGCCAGCCAACATTTTCGTGACCACTTCGTGACCACGCGTGGTCAGGCGAAGATTCTGGATTTCGGTCTGGCGAAATTGACGCCTTCTGTAGCGGCGGCGCCTCGCCGCCGAACCGGCGATGAGGACATCGCTGCTACAGCACCCACGGCGAGTTTCGACGAGGCGCACCTCACCAGCCCCGGCGTGGCGATGGGTACGGTGGCCTACATGTCGCCGGAGCAGGCGCGGGGCAAGGAGCTCGATGCCCGCACAGACGTGTTCAGCTTCGGTGTGGTGCTGTACGAGATGGCGACAGGTCACCCCGCCTTTTCCGGTACAACTTCAGCGCTCATCTTCGATGCCATTCTGCACAAAGCGCCGACTTCGCCAATGCGATTGAAGCCTGAGTGCCCGGCTGAGTTGGAGCGAGTCATCAACAAGGCGCTGGAAAAGGATCGTGAGGTTCGCTACCAGCACGCCTCCGACCTCCACGCTGATCTGCAGCGGCTGAAGCGCGATATCGAGTCGGGACGCGGACGGGAGGCGGGCGAGGCGGCTCCACCCGCCCCTCGTCGCCGCGAGCGCCGAGCTGCTCCGGGACGGGTCAAGGCGCTGGCGGTGCTGCCGCTGGCAAATCTTTCGCGGGACACGGAACAGGACTACTTTGCCGATGGGATGACCGAGGCGCTGATCACAGACCTGGCGCAGATTAGGGCGTTGCGAGTCATCTCGCGCACCTCCGCCATGCGTTACAAGGGAACGGACAAGACACTGCCCCAAATCGGCAGGGAATTGAACGTGGACGCGGTCGTCGAAGGTTCGGTGCGGCGCGTGGGTGACCGGGTGCGGATCACCGCTCAGTTGATCCACGCAGCCACGGACCAGCACCTGTGGGCAAAGAGCTATGAGCGCGACCTCCGCGACGTGCTGGCTTTGCAGAGTGAACTGGCGCAGGCCATTGCCGACGAGATACAGATCAAGCTGACACCGCAAGAGAAGGTGCGCCTCGCTCGCGCCGGGCCTGTCAACCCCGAGGCCCACGAGGCTTATCTGAAGGGCCGCCACCACTGGAATATGATGACTGAAGAGGGCTTAAGGAAGGGTATCGAGCACTTCGAGCAGGCCATCGCCATAGACCCGCACTACGCTCCTGCTTATGCGGGGGTTGCCGATTGCTACGTCTACCTGGCCGGCCCGCTCTTACTGTCTGCGGCGCCCAGAGAGTGCATACCCAAGGCTAAGGCGGCAGCGAGGAAGGCTCTTGAGTTGGACGAGACGCCCGCGGAGGCTCACGTCTCGCTGGGCCGCATCAAGTGGTACTATGACTGGGATTGGGCCGGGGCGGAGAGGGAATTCCTGCGCCCCATCGAGCTCAACGCGAATTCTCCGATGGCTCACCTAGCCTACTCCGGGTTTTTGGGTTGCCTCGGGCGATATGACGAATCCATCCGGGAAGGGAAACGCGCCCTGGAGCTGGATCCACTCTGGCTGCTAGGCAACTCGACCATGGGACTTGCCTTCTACTCGGCTGGCCAGTACGACCAAGCGATCGAGCAATACCGGAAGACGCTCGAACTCCGCTCGGACTTTTTCTACGCGCATTATTTGCTGGCCCACGCTTATTCGTCCAAGGGGATGCATGAGGAAGCTATCGCGGAAGCTCGAGAGGCGGTGGCCCTCTCGGAAAACGCTCCCCTACCCAAGGCATTCCTCGGATACACCTATGCGGTGACAGGTAGGAGGAGCGAAGCCCTTAAGATCCTCGACGAAATGAACGAGCTGTTGAAGCAAAGATATGTGCCAGCCACAGGTAGAGCGCTCATCTACGCCGCGTTTGGAGAAAGGGACGCGGCGTTCGCATGGCTGGAGGAGGCGTATCAGGAGCCCACACCGACTCTCGCTTGGCTCCGAGTCCATCCGACGTACGACAGCCTGCGCTCCGACCCGCGCTTCCAGGACCTCGTCCGCCGCATGAACTTCCCGCCGTAGAGACGGCCCGGTGGGCCGTCTGACGCAGGAGACGTTCCAGCGGTGGCTGTCTCATAACTCGCAAAATCGCGGTTTTTCGAACGAATAATCAATCACTTACACTGTGCAAAACTCAAGAATACCGAGTTTTGAGACAACCTCCCGCGCAACGTCCCTACGGCGATGCGGACACCGCCGCCGCATCCCCCTATTCTCTTGACAGCGGTAGCTAACCGTGCTAGCCTAGTCAAGTGACTACCCAGGGAAGGCTGCGGCGACGGCACCGCCGAGGCCTGGCGGGACTCGCCACCGGCCGCCCGGAGAAAAAGGCTGCAAAGGGTAGGGAATCGCCGCCGAACAGGAGCCAGTCGTCACCAGCTTGTTACCCGTGATCCCTTGCGAGCTGGGTGGCCCGAGACTGGAGAAAGGGAACTTCAGATGGCAGATCGGCGATTTGGGAAGAGGCTGACGGGCAGGCCGTTCCGACTTGGTCGAGAAGAACCCGTCAGGCATGCGGGGGGCGTCGCCGTGGCACAGACTGCCGGCAGAGCTTATCGCTTGCTGGTGGGCTCAGGCGGGCAAGGTAGCGGGTTGCGGCGGAATCAGAGCTCGGAGGTGAGGAAAGGGTCAAAAAATAGAGATGTTGGAAATACCAAAACGAAGCCGCTATCTTATTGAAAACACGAGGAGAGTGCCCCAAAAGCGAACCCGTAATCGAGCCATTTTTCAGCCGAACGAAGCCATTTCCCCGGGAAACGAATCCGCCGGAGAGTCATGCCTGATCGGCCCTTGGCCGAGGGCCCAGAGGCTCCACACGAGGACAAGCTAAGCTGGAATTCTCCGTAGTGATGTCTGTTTGGAGCATCTATGAGATGACAGAAGAGTCTGGAAGGGGGGAAGTTGCGGGAAGTCGCGGGATAGGAGTTTGGAAACACGGGACTTATACACGGATGCGACTGCGGGGCCGGGCGCGCGCCGTGACACAATAGTCTA
>Ga0315280_10004803_pt1 | contig 19664 bp, 18 predicted proteins | sample YL17G06_40_MG_FD_203697 | JGI IMG/M metagenome (GOLD analysis project Ga0315280, IMG submission 203697) | Sediment microbial communities from Yellowstone Lake, YNP, Wyoming, USA - YL17G06_40 | ecosystem: Environmental > Aquatic > Freshwater > Lake > Sediment | place: USA: Wyoming | collected... | reverse complement strand
GCAGGTCTCCGGGCGCATAATGGCGTTTGGAGGTTGGCATGACCAGCGCTAATATAGGACACTGAAGCGCAGAGCTGCGCTCTGCGCCAGCCAGCGTCGCCTCCACCGCTACCTTCGCCGGCCGGGGAACCTTGCCGAAATACCCCAGCAGTGTCGCGCGTTCCGTGCTCAACTGCCGCGAATCCCGCACTTGACCGTCCGCGTCGAGGACGGTCACCCAACAACTCTTTTTGTGTAGATCCACTCCGAGGTATAACAGCTCTGGGGGCCCTCCTTTCGAGGTCAGATTTAGTCGTCGAGCAACCAAATCCTACTCGAATCGAGCCGCCCCCTTCATAGCATCAGACCTGAAGTGCAGGTCTGCGGCTTGTCCACGATGAATCAAGAAAAAGCCGCGGACCTCCACCGCAGGTCCGCGCTACCCGCTGGAGAACAATCCATTCCGCGCCCGAGGCGGACATCCTGTTCGAGTTGCTCCTCAGGCTCGGCCTCGACCTCACCGTGCCTATCGAGCAGAAGACCATCGCCGACCTGATGGGGCGTTTCTGAGGGACGCGTCCTGAACAACACCGTTCAAGAAGACCTTTAGTCCATGCCACTCTTCGAGCATTACATCGGCATTGATTACTCCGGGGCAGAAACGCCCACGTCGAGTCTGAAGGGCCTGCGGGTGTATGAGGCGGATCGGCTGATGCCGCCACGGGAGGTCTGGCCGCCGCCCAGTCCGCGCAAGTATTGGACGCGGCGGGGCATAGCCGAATGGTTGAGCGAACTGTTGTCGGGCACAAAGCCCGCGCTAGTAGGGATCGACCACGGGTTCTCGTTTCCGTTGGCTTACTTCGAGCGTCACAACCTGGGACGAAACTGGGACGTGTTCCTCGACCATTTCTGCGCCCATTGGCCCACCGATCAGGACAACGTTTACGTGGACTTTGTCCGCAACGGCGACTGTGGCAACGGGGTGGCCCGTCTGGGAAATCCCAGCTGGCGGCGAATCACGGAAGTCAGAGCCGGAGCCGCCAAATCGGTGTTTCACTTCGACGTGCAAGGCTCAGTGGCCAAGTCAACACACAGCGGTATTCCCTGGCTCCGCCACCTGCGTCGGTCTCTTCGGCCGGTAGTCCATTTCTGGCCCTTCGACGGCTGGAACATCCCAGCCGGGCGGTCGGCAGTGGTGGAGGTCTATCCAGTGCTCTGGAGCCGGAGCTTCGCGCCCGAAGGGCGCAACGCCGACCAGCATGATGCCTATTCAGTCGCCGCATGGATGCGCCACGCTGATCTCGACAGTAGCCTCGCGGGATTTTTCGAACCCAGCTTGACCTCAGCCGAGCGCGAGGTGGCTCAGATCGAGGGCTGGATTCTCGGACTCAAGTAAGCCCGGCTACGATAGTTGGTCGCACGATGGACTGGATAGTATGACGAGAACGTTCCCATTTCTGACGAGCTACGACCCTTCTGGTACGAGCGAGGGCACGGTCGATCCGCTGGCGCTCCTCAAGACGCATGTCGGAAGTTCGTGACCCTGGGGCTGCGTAGTTCGGACACCTCCAAATGTGCCGAACCAAAAGAACTCCTTTGGGACAGGCGAAACCGAGCTCCAGCGGCACCGATAATTCAGCGAATTAGCGAAGCCGTTTCTGACACCCTTTGATACACCCGACATGCGCAGAGCGCCGGTCGCTGCACGTGGCGCGTAGGCAAGATGGCGTTCGTAGTGTTTTGCGGCACTTTGCGGCATCAACACCAGCCTAGTTCCCGACTCCCTGAAAGGTCAATACCCGCGGTGACGCAACGACCGGGCGTGCCATGACTTAGGTTCAACTTGAATGCAAAACTGGGGGTAAATGCGACCGTTTTATGTCTAGCCGTCGAGCTAAAGGCAACCAAATCAACGGCCTCATACAGTGAATCTCAGATTTCTAATCCGAGGGTCGGGGGTTCGAGTCCCTCCACGCCTGCCAATCTCATGGGTAAGGCAGGCCAATCTCCTCCCCGCTCAAGAGCGGCTTGCAGCTCAGCGCACCGAATTCGCGGAAGCGCTACGGACGCACCTGGAACCCCGATGACAACTGGCCGGTTGCCCTGATCCGGGTGATCACTATTGGCATCCCCTGGGTTCACCGCGCAGAGTGTTTCAGCTCTGCCCTGCTCATCGCAGACGGTCCACCGGAAGGCCCTTGATACGTCAGCACTGCTCACTGGTCGGCAGTATGACTCGCAGACCGGCGCCTGTTGCGGGGCTCGCCGGCGAAGCCTCTGGCGCCGAGGAGGCAGGGAGAGGACACCTGCGCCACACACGGGCACGGGAGCAGACACCGGTCTTCGCTTTCCAGGCCGTCGTGTGGCGCGGGCCCGCGCAAGCTGGAAAGGAGGGCGTCGTTAGGGGGGACTCGAATGACCGCTACGCTTCCGGCTTACCCGGACGCACACTCACAGCCCGTGGACCCTTTTCCCCTCGCTCCATATCAAACTCGACGTTCTCACCTTCCCTCAGACCGTCGAAGTTGAGGTCCTGGAGGCTGCTGCGATGGAAAAAAATCTCTTGCCCATCCGCGGCGCGGATGAAACCAAACCCCCGGTCGCGAATGACTCGCTTGATTGTACCCTGCATAAGAAACCTCAATGTGCGTAAAAGGGAGCGCGTTCTAGGCAGGTCGAAAACCTAAGCAGGACGGCCGGCGAAGAAACCTCTCTTACGCTAATGGCCACACTCTACCAATACCGAATTGGTTTGTCAAAGGGCTCGTGGGGTGCCCGGAAACTGCACCAGCCCTGGCCCCGCAGGATCGCCCGGGACCCGTGTCCCGGATTAAGGTGCCGGCGGGGACCCAAAAGATCGCTGCGCTTCACCCGGATCGTCAAAGATTTCAAAGACCGTGCTGAGGCGGGTGATCTGCAACAAGTCGTGCACGCGCGTGGTGAGGTGCAGGAGTTTCACATTTCCCCCTCGCTTGCGCGCCGAGGTGTAGCTTGCCACCAGGGTGGACAGCCCCACGCTGTCGATGTAGTTCACGTCCGCCAAGTTGAGAATAATCCGCGTGTACCCGGCCTCCACAAGCTGCCGGATTCGTCCTCGCAAGGCTTCGGTTTCCTCACCCAGCGTGATGCGCCCCCGCAGATCCAGCAGCATGATATCGTCCACCAGCTTTTCCACCATGTAGAGGTGCATAGGCAATCGCCCTCCTCAGCGGAAGCATTCATGTGCCTCGGCTTACGCCGAAAGCACCGCCTCGGAATTCTCCCGGAGCCAGCATCCTAGCACGGGTCGAGCGTGTTTGCGACAACCACACGCTGTACGGCGATGATTGGCCGCCCTTCCGGCACATGTTAGACTGCTTATCCTTTTCCAACTGGAGGTTTGTCATGCCCCAAGAGAGTGTCTCGCGCCGCAGGTTTCTGCAGGACGTGGCGGCAGGGTCCACCGCCGCCGTCGTTTCCGTCCCCGGAATTCTCGACGCCCGCCCGGAGCATGTCCCCGGCGCACCGGAGCCGGTCACCGTCGAATCGTATCCCATCGCCGAACCGGGCAAGGGAGCGGCCGCCAGCCACGTGAAGATCGTCACGCAGGAGCAAATCCCGGAAGACTATCGGGAAAAGGTCCGGAGCCTTGCTGCCGGCCTCGACCTCCGGCAGTGTGCCTCCGAGAGCGAGTTCCGCCGCGAGCTGGCTGACGCGCATGTCATCTATGGGGACTTCTCGCGCGAGGACCTGAAAGTCGCCCGGCAACTGAAATGGATCCAGTACGCAGCAGCAGGAGTGGAACGCATTCTGTGGCCGGAACTGGTGGAGAGCCCCGTGGTCCTGACCAACATGGCGCGCGTCTATGCGCCCGCCATCTCCGAAACCGTGATGGGGCTTCTGCTGGCGCTCGCCCACGGCCTCAATCGCTACGCGATGCAAACGCGTGAACACGTCTGGAAGCAGCTCGATGGCCTGACCGACATCAGCGGATGGACCATGGGCATCGTCGGCCTGGGCGGCATTGGCACCGAAACCGCTTACCGCGCGCATTACGGCTTCGGCATGAAGATCTACGCCGTCGATCCCAAACCACTGCCCAAACCTGCTTTTGTCGCCGAACTGCATTCCGTGGAGTGTCTGCCGCGGATGGTCCCGGAAGTGGATGTGTTGGTGAGCGCCGCGCCCCACACGCCCGCGAGCGAAGGCATGTTCAACGAGTCCATCCTTCGCGCCATGAAGCGCAGCGCCTACTTCATCAACGTCTCGCGCGGGAAGCTGGTGGATACGCCTGCGCTGGTGCGCGCGCTGAAGGAAGGCTGGATCGCCGGGGCGGGCCTCGACGTCGCCTACGAAGAACCGCTGCCCGCTGACGACCCGCTCTGGAGCGCCGGGAACGTCATCATCACCTGTCACACCTCAGGCCACACACCGCGCACACTCGAGCGCCAGATGGCCCTGTTCACCGAGAACGTGCGCCGCTACGTCAACGGCTTGCCCTTGCTGAACGTCGTGGATAAGAAACGGGGATACTAACGCGGCGCGCCGCCTTTCCGGGCGGCAGTTCGAATGGGCGGGAGCGGTGGGCCTGACTGCCAGGCCCGCCGTTGCAACACGCGTCTATTCCGTTGGGTGCTGCTCGTGTTTGGCGCCGGTCTTCAGCCGCTGGTCGCGCAGGACAGCCTTGCGGCTGAGGCGAATCTTGTTGCCGTCAATCGAGATGACCTTCACCAGCAGTTGGTCGCCTTCCTTGAGCTCGTCGCGGATGTCGCGGATGCGGTGCTCGGCCACCTCGCTGATATGGAGCAGGCCGTCGGTGCCGGGGAAGATTTCGACGAAGGCGCCGAAATCCGCCAGGCGCACGACCTTGCCCAGGTAGGTCTTGCCGATTTCCGCCTCGGCCATCAAATCCCGGATCATCTTCAGGGCCTTGTTCGCGGCCACTTCATCGACGGCCGCCACGTTAACCTTGCCGTCGTCCTCCACGTCAATCTTGGCGCCTGTTTGCTCGACGATCCCGCGGATGACCTTGCCGCCGGGTCCGATCAGCTCGCCAATCTTCTGACGATTGATCTGCAGCGTATAGATGTGGGGAGCGTTGGCCGAAATACTGGTGCGCGCTTCGGGCAGCGTTTCCAGCATCTTCTCCAGCACGTGCAGGCGCGCTGTTTTCGCCCGTTCCAGGGCTTCGTCCATAATCTGCGGCGTGACCCCGCCAATCTTGATGTCCATCTGCAAGGCGGTGATGCCGTCCTTGGTTCCCGCCACCTTGAAGTCCATATCGCCATAATGGTCTTCGGCGCCCGCGATATCGGTGAGGATGGCGTACTTCTCGCCTTCCTTCACCAAGCCCATGGCAATTCCCGCCACCGGCGCCTTGATGGGCGCTCCCGCGTCCATCAGTGCCAGGCACCCGCCGCAGACCGTGGCCATGGAGGAAGACCCGTTCGACTCCAGGATGTCGGAGACAATGCGGACGGTGTAGGGGAAAATCTCCTCCTCGGGAACTATGGAGAGCAGAGCGCGCTCGGCCAGCGCCCCGTGCCCGATTTCGCGCCGCCCCGGGCCGCGCAGGAACTTCACCTCGCCCACGCTGAAGGGCGGGAAGTTGTAGTGCAGCATGAAGCGCTTGAACGCTTCCCCCTCGAGCACGTCCAGGCGCTGCTGGTCTTCGCCCGTGCCGAGCGTGACAGTAACCAGCGCCTGAGTTTCGCCGCGCGTGAACAGGGCGGAGCCGTGGGTGCGCGGCAGCAGGCCCACTTCGCAGGTGATTTCTCGCACTTGGTCAAAAGCTCGCCGGTCCTGACGCCGATGTTCGACGAGGATGTCGTCGCGGAAGAGCCTTTCCTCCACGGCGTCAAAGTACTGGGCCACCTGGCGGCGCTTCGCTTCGTCCTCCTCCGGATAGCTCTCCACCAACTCTTCCCGCAGGGCGGCAATCTTGCGATGGCTGGTCTGCTTCACATGCTTCGAGGTGTCCATGGCCTCGCGGAGCGGTTCCGAGACGCGTTGGCGAATCTCCTGATAGAGCGCCTGGTCACGAGCCGGAGGCGTGAACTCCCGCTTCTGAATGCCCAGCTTGGCAAACAGTTCTTTCTGCGCGGCAACAATCTTGCGAATTTGTTCGTGCCCGTACTGGAGGGCGTCGCTGAGGGTCGCCTCGGAGACCTCCCGGGCCGACGCCTCCACCATGACAATGGCGTCTTCGCTCCCCGCCACCACCAGATTCAGCAGGCCGGCTTTGGCCTCCGCGTAGGTGGGGTTGGTAATCAGCCGTCCGTCCACCAATCCCACGCGGACAGCGCCTACGGGCGTATGGAACGGGATGTCGGAGAGGTATAGGGCCGCCGCTCCGGCCACCACCCCGATCACGTCGGGGTTGTTATCCGAGTCCGCCGAAAGCACCATGGCGATCACCTGCGTTTCCTCATAGAAGCCTTCGGGGAACATGGGCCGGGTGGGCCGGTCAATCAATCGGCTGGTGAGGATTTCCTTCTCCGTCGGACGCCCCTCACGCTTGAAAAAGCCGCCGGGGATCTTTCCGGCGGCGTAGTTGTACTCGCGGTAGTCCACTGTTAAAGGGAGAAAGTCCGTCGCTTCGCGGGGCTCCGTGGAACAAGCCGTGGCCAGAACTACCGTGTCGCCGTAGCGGACGTAGGCCGAGCCGTTGGCCTGCTTGGCAAGCTTGCCACACTCGATGGTCAGGGTACTGGCACCTAAGGGAATGCTGATCTGCTGCAAGGTAATTCCTCCATTCAGGGGGCGGCAGGCGCGTGTACGCAGCGGCCATGTCCGCTTGCCGGCGCTCGCGTTGCGCCGGGGCGCCGCAGCCGCAAGGGCGCGGCGGATAATTCCGTCATTGGCAATGGAAGGGGAAGTTGCGGTTCGGGTGAGAAATCGGCCGCGTGCAGAAGCCCTGGCTGGGCCGGAATTGCGCGCCCACGAAAAAACGACCCCCGTGAGACGCGCAAAGGGTCGCTCAAACGTCCTGGATTGTCAGAGCCAAGATCTCCAGACTGCTGAGTCACAACCGGGCTACTTGCGGATGCCCAACTTCTCGATGACCTGACGGTAACGTTCCGGATCTCGTCCTTTCAGATACTCAAGCAAACGTCGCCGTTTCCCTACCATGATGAGCAGGCCCCGTCGGGAGGCATGGTCTTTGCGGTGCAGCCGAAAGTGCTCATTGAGGGAGGAAATGCGCTCGCTCAAGAGGGCAATTTGTACTTGAGACGAGCCGGTGTCCTTGGGATTGACCTTGAAACGCTCAATCAAGATCCCCTTCGTCTCTGGCGTTAATGGCATCCGCCAATCTCCTCGCTTCTCACAACTTTTCCCTTTTTATCCATTTCCAGAATAACACGTTCCGCGGCGTTTGACAAAACCTAAATCGGCAGATAATCGAGGCCGGCTCGACCCGCGAAGCGCAGGCCCCCAGCGGAGAACGCTCGGGTGGCGCCTCCGAGGCCCCTGGCGGCAGGTCAGTCCGGTGCGCGGGGCACGCCACCATTATGAAGTCGTTCATCACTTGTTGGATAACGTTGAATGCCATCAACTTTCCGTCTTGAATAACCGACATGAATATCCTATAGTAGCGAAGCGATGAAGTGGGCCTTCGGGGTTTTGCTGCTCTTCTTAATCGGCGTCCTGCTCCGGTGGATCCTGCGTCCGGGCCGGCCAGCGCTAGTGCGTCCGGGAGGACTTGCACCGCTGGGGGCGGAGCGTGAGCCCATCTTCCAACCGGCCGCCCAGGAAATAGAGACTCAGGCGGCGATCCTCGGCATTTCCCTCAACGACGCGATCGAGGAGCGCGACGCCGGTCAGCCCGAAATGGCCTGGCGCATGGTACGCTTGGCGGTCTCCGAGTGGGACCGCCTGGCAGAGATCCTTGCGCTCCTGTGCAGCGCGATGGGCCGACACCTGCCTGAGGCCCGCGCGGTGTTTCCCGTCCGCAGCGTGGCCGCGCACAATTTCAAATCGCGCGTGATGGTTGATTATGTGCGCACGCACGAGCTCCTGGACCAGTTGGTCTTCCGCCCGAAATTGCGGTTTCAGCTCCACCTCCGCATGCTGCGGCGGGCAGCCGAGATGCTGAGCGCGGAGTTCCGGCGGGCCTACCGCTATGCCGATCGGACCGGGGACCGGCCCCCGGAACTCTGGGACCGCCTGGACATCTACTTTCACGACTTTGACCTCGTCAGCAAAGAAACCCTCCTGGCTTTCCGGGCTCTCTTGCTCTGTCTGCCCCATTCAAACCTCGCGCCGCTGGCCACGGACCTCACGGCCATCATGCGCCATGGCGTACGTTCCACTACCCTCTCCGCCGACCGATAAGGCTTCCCGATCCACTCCCTTGCGCGCCTCCAGCCAGTGCCACAGACGCCTCTTGCGGCATGCCCGCCACGCATCTCCCGGCGTTCCTTGCCGCACCAGCCAGCGACCCGGCGCGCGGCAAAAAAGGAAAAGGCCCGGCAACACCAGTTGCCGAGCCCGTCCTGCACAGCGAGCGAAGCCAGACTGCGAGCGCTCGATCTGCGTTCCTGTCCGGGCAGGCGCTTTTAGCCGTAGAAGATCTCGGCCGTTCGGACCAGTTCCGTGTCCACGTATTTGAGTTTCTTCAGCGCCTTGGTGATGGGCATGTCCGTGATCTTGCCACCGTGCAGGCAGACCATGGAGCCGAATTTGCCTTGTTCGATCAGATCGACGGCCCTGACCCCGTAGCGGATACCGAGCACGCGATCATAGGCGGTGGGCGAACCACCCCTCTGGATGTGGCCCAGCACGGTGGAGCGCGTCTCGAATCCCGCGCGGTCCTCGATCTCCTCGGCAAGGATTTCCCCGATGCCGCCGAGGCGCACGTGGCCAAACTGGTCGAGCTTCTGGTCCTTCGTCGCCTCCTGGTAGCCGCCCGCAAGCTTGAACCCTTCCGCCACCACCACGATGGAAAACTGGGGACCACGGGCGTGTCGCTTCTTGAGGGTGTCACAGATTTCGTCAATGGTCTTGGGCTCTTCGGGAATCAGGATGCAATCCGCGCCCCCCGCCAGACCCGCCATGGTGGCGATCCACCCCGTGTGGCGGCCCATGACCTCCACCACGATCACGCGCTGGTGCGACTCCGCAGTGGTGTGGAGCCGGTCGATGGCCTCGGTGACGATCGAGACGGCGGTGTCAAACCCGAAAGTCTGATCGGTCCCCTCGACGTCGTTATCAATAGTCTTCGGCACGCCGACTACGTTGACGCCTTCGGTGGCCAGGGACTTGGCAACACCGAGCGTGTCCTCGCCCCCCACGGCGATGAGATAGTCGATCTTCATCTTCTTGAGGTTGGCCAGGACTTTTTTCTTGTCCTCTTCCTGCTTCAGCGGATTGGTGCGCGACGTCCCCAGGATGGTGCCTCCTCGCGGGAGGATCCCCCGGATGGAAGCCAGCGTCAGCGGCTCGCCCACGCCGTTTACCAGACCCCACCACCCATTCTTGATGCCCAGGACTTTGTAACCCAACGCGTCCGCGCGGCGTACCACGGCGCGGATGACGGCGTTCAGCCCCGGACAGTCGCCGCCCCCCGTAAGAATGCCGATAGTGCCTTTAGACTCTTTCGTCATAGTGACTTGTCTCTCCTTTGTATTGGAACTGGACCGAATGCTAGTTTTCTGGCACCGGCGCCGTAGCGCCGAAAACCCTCGAGTAGAAGCAAAAAGCCGCCGTAAGAAGAGAATCTAGCAGGAGTGCTACCTGGAGGTCAAACGGTTCTCAAGAGGTCAGGGTTAGGGGGCCAGGCGCTGGGGCCGGCCGGGGCGCGTTTGGCATTGACAGGAAGCACCGGGATGCCAATAATGGAGAGCCCGATTGCCCAGCCGGTTGCCTGAACGCCGCTCCCAAGGGCCCCACCGGCGGTCCCCACGAAAGGAGTGTTGGTCATGAGAAACCGTGTGGGAATTCTGTTGCTTTTCGTAAGCGCTTTCACCTTCTCCGCCCCTTGGCTCCGCGCCCAAGCTGCGAAACCTCGCGCAGCTTTCGATCTCATCCAGTGGAACGGCGGGAAGTTCATCTACGGCGTGGACTATTACCCCGAGCACTGGAATGAAACTCAGTGGGAGAAAGACGCCCAGATGATGCAGGCCGCCGGGATCAACTTCGTGCGGCTGGCTGAATTTGCCTGGGTCAAGATGGAGCCCGTGGAAGGTCAGTTCGATTTCACCTGGCTCGACCGGGCCCTCAAGGTCCTGAACGCCCACGGCATCAAGGCGGTCCTGGGAACGCCGACCGCTTCGCCGCCGGCTTGGCTCTATGCCAAGTATCCAGACGTTGCCGCCATGGACGAGAACGGCGTGCGCTATCGATATGGGTCACGGCGCAACTACTGCCTCCACAGCGCCAATTTCCTCGCCGCCACCCGCAGAATCGTCACGGCCATGGCGGAGCACTACAAGAACCATCCCGGCGTGCTGGGCTGGCAGATCGACAACGAACTGGGCGACCCAATTTGCTATGACGCCTCCTGCCGGGCGGCATTTCAGAGATGGTGCCGGGCCACATACAAGACGCTCGCTGCGCTCAATAAAGCCTGGGGAACAATCTTCTGGGGGCACACGTATTTGGTTTGGTCCGAGATTCCCCTGCCCTGGAACACCCTGGGCAAGGCGTATAACCCCAGCCTGGCGCTCGACCACCGACGTTTTCACAGCGCCGCCACGCACGACTACCTGAAGCTGCAGGTGGATATCCTCCGCCAGATCTCCCCCGCCAAGGCCATCACCCACAACGACATGGGCATGTACGACGGGGTTGATTATTCGGTCCTCAACCAGCCGTTGGATTTCGTGGCTTGGGATAACTACCCGATGTTTGGTGAGGACTACTCCAACTCCTTGGGCGTCGGCCTGGCCCATGACCTGATACGGGGATCAAAGAACCAACAGAATTTCATGATCATGGAGCAGCAAGGCGGCCTGCCGGGCTGGAACGTCTTCTGGGGACGCCAGGCGGCGCCGGGTCTCTATCGCGCCTGGGCCTATCAGGGAGTGGCGCACGGGGCCGACGGCATCTGCTACTTCCGCTGGCGAACCTCCCGCTACGGAACGGAGCAGTACTGGCAAGGCGTCCTGGACCAGGACAGCTACCCCAACGCCCGCTACCAGATCGTCGCGCAGACCGGGAAGGAACTGGGAAAGCTTACGGAGTTGCTCCAGGGCTCCAAGGTTGTCTCCTCCGTTGCCGTGCTGGTTTCCCCCGATTCGCGCTGGGCGTTTCGGATCCAGCCCTTGGTCAACAATTTCGACTACAACCGGCAACTGGGGCTCTACTACGCCGCCTTCCGCCGACTGGGGTTCAACGTGGACGTGCTCTTCCCCCAGAGCGATTTCACTTCCTACAAGATCATCGTGGCGCCCTCACTGTTCGTCGTGGACAAGCCGCTGGCGGAGAAGCTGACAGCGTTCGTCAAGAACGGCGGGACCCTGGTGCTCAGTTACCGTTCCGGCGTGAAAGACGAACACAACGTGGTGACCGACCAGCCCCTGCCGGGGCCGCTGGCAGAGCTAGCCGGCGTGGCCATCCACGACTTTGACCCGCAGACTAATCAGGAACAGGAAGTGGCGGACGTCGACGGCGAGCGCTACCCGGCGCGGGTGTGGTTCGACGTGCTGGACCCGACTACGGCGGAGGTTCTCGCCACCTATTCCAAGGGCTATTACGCGGGCAAGGCAGCCGCGACGCTGAACCGGTTCGGACAAGGAAGCGTCGTGTATCTGGGGACGGAATTCTCCTCGCCCGCGGCCTACTCCAAACTCGCCAACTTTCTGGCCGGGCAGAATGGAATGGCTGTCGGGCCCAGCTTGCCGGAAGGCGTGGAAATGGCAGTCCGTGAGAAAGCGGGAAAGAAGATCCTGTTTCTGTTGAACTACACGGAGAAAACGCACGCGGTGGCGCTCGACCAGGCGTACCAGAATGCCTTGACGGGGGAATCCGAAGCGCGGGACGTGCAGATACCCGCCTTCGACGTGAAGGTGCTGACCACGCCCTGACGGGCCCAGCGAGGAGCCGGCACGAGTCGTGCCGGCTCCGGCGGCAAGATCCTATTTGGCCTCGACGCGCAGGTTGTTGGTCAGGCTGAAGAAGGTGCCGGCAAAGCGCGCAGCCATCTCCGCCTTGACGCGATCGAGTTGGTTCGCCACTACCCCTTCCAGGGTCACGTTGCCATTCTTCACAATGATGTGAATAGGCGGCTGGGCCTGGATGGCGTAGTTGGTAAAGTACGGGTCATTGTAGATCGCCCGAGCGATGGCAAGGCGCAGGCTGTCGTCGTAGGGCGAGAGGGGTAAGACCTCCAGATTGTTTTCCAGCACCGCGACGCCCTTGATGTGCGCCAGGAAATTGCCGATGTCTTCCTTCTTGAAGGGCTGGCTGACCTGGCCGTTGACCACCAGCTTGTCACCCTGAACCTCAAGCCAGACATTGTCGAAAATCCCATAGGCATAGTAGGTGACGATCTGTTTCCGCGCCTGCTCAGCGATCTGCCGGGGAGTTACATCCTCGACGTGGACGGTGATGTTGTCGGCGATTTGATAGACGTCGTCCACTTTCCGCACGGCCCGCTCAGCATCGTGCTTCACGCCCAGGCTATCCACCGTGCCTGTGAGCGTGGCCACGCCGCCGTCAAACGCCGCCTGGACTTGACCGTGCTCGAAGACACGCGTGTGGTAGAGCCGGTCCTGAATCTGCGCCAGAATCTGCGCGTTCGAAGCGTGCTTTTGGGCAAGACCGGGCTGAACCGCCCAGGCGATCAGCAAAGCTAACAATCCAAATCGTAGTGTCCGCATTGTCGTCCTCCGGGGAGCTTTCACCTCTTCTGTCTCGGTGTGGCCGCTCCTCCTGGCTGGCCGTTTTGTCCGGGAGGTCACATCCCTTTCGAATCGGCCATCCACCTGTATAGACGCATGGAAGAGCGTCAGGGTTACAGTGAGGTCAACCTGTTTAGTTTAAGCCACTTGCGCAAGCAGCCATTTTAGCCCGCTTACGACTTGCTTTTGACCTCTGTCAATCGAAAGGGAAAACGCGGGGCCACTCTTTGTGAGGTTCAGCTCTCAGATGCCTTGGAGGGGAACCGCGCTAGCCCTCGAAGTACGCGCGGAGAAGGTAGGAAATCCCCAGGATCACCAGGAGCGCGTTGGCCACCAGAAAGAGGTGCTTCCTGAACTGCTGGTGCAGGCCCGCCCCCCAAGCCATCAGCCAGGTAGAAAAGATCGCGGCACCGTAATAGCCGACTAAGCCGCCCACGAAAAAGGGGATAACGTGCCAGTAGCCCTCCTGGCGGCCTTCGGCGATCACCGGGCCAGCGACAGTCAGCCAGTAGATCCAGGTTCCGGGCGCGCCCAGTTCCGCCAAGGCGGCCACCGTGACGCTGGCGTAGGACATCAGGGCGGAGCGAGCCATTTCCTCCTGACTCTTGCGCCGCATCTCGACCAGCGAGTACCCTCCAAAGGCGGCCAGGACGACTCCGCCCACGTAAGCCACGTAATGGGCGATGTTTTGGGGGACATACTGATAGAAGAAGAAAGTCAGCAGCAGCAGGGCGCCATCAATCACCAGCGGCGGTCCCAGCAGGATCAGGATAGCCCGCCCCCAACGATGGAGGGCGACCTGCGTGAGGGCAATCAGGTGCAGGGGGCTGGGAATCAGCCCACCCACAACTCCTATCCCCAATCCGAGAAGCAGCAGATCCATAACCGTGTCGGAGCGGGCAGCGATGTTAAGCGGCCGGCCGAGAAAAGTAAAGCACAGCACGGCTCAGGGGGACACCGGACAGGCTAGAGAAAACCGAGGACGATGAAAACGGCTTCCTCTTGTGACCAGTTGCCTGTAACCTGTAACCTGGAAGATGCAGCGGCCGAAGATTCTTATCCTGACGATCCCGCATGGCGCGGCGCACGAGCGCCTGGCAGATGCCTTGCGCAAGGCGCTCCTCGGGATCCAGCCGCAACTCACCGTGGAGGTTGCCGACGCGCTGCGGCTCTGCGCGCGCTGGTTTCGTACCTACTACAACTCCTACGAGATCCCCCTCAAGTACTGGCCCGCTTTATGGGGCTGGATTGAAGACAAGCAGCACCGGCATACGTCCACCGGACCCGGATGGCTCTACCGCCGGGGGGGCCAAGGCTTGTTCCGATTCCTTCAGGAGTTCGACCCGGATGTTGCGATTGCCACCGAGGTCGGCACGTGCGAGTTGGCCGCCATGGTCAAGCGCGAACGCCACGCGCGCTTCTACCTGGTTGGTGCGCCCACTGGCGTGGACATTGACCGGGCCTGGGCCCAGCCGGAGGTTGATCTTTACATCACCATGGCGGGCGACGTCGCCTCACAGCTCGAGGCCGCCGGAGCGTGCCCTGCCAAGATTGTGCCCTGCGGCGTACCCATCGACCCCGCTTTCTGCTCCTTGCCCGACCGCCAGCAAGCGCGGGCGCGGTTGGAGCTGAGGCAGGATCTGCCCTTGATTCTTGTTCTCTTCGGAGGAGCTGGGTATGGCAAGCCACAGAGCATTCTGAGCGAACTAAAGAAGGTCACGCAGCCCCTGCAAGCGGTCTTCATCACCGGCAGGAGTCGCCGCCTGGAACAGGAAGTCAGACGTCAGTGCGAGGGGGATTCACGGTTTCGCGTGCTCGGCTGGGTGAGTAACATGCATGAATGGCTTGCTGCGGCTGACCTGCTGGTGAGCAAGCCGGGAGCGATGACCGTCATCGAGGCCCTCAACTCCGCGCTGCCCCTGCTGGCCTTTGATCCCCTCCCCGGCAATGAACGGCGCGCTTGCCATCTGATCGAGAAATGGGACGTGGGTTACTGGATGAGACGCCCTGCGGATCTTGCATCCACCATCAGACGGCTACTGGCTGACCCCGCCGAACTGACACGCCTTCGCGCCAACGCCTGCGCCCTGGCGCAGCCGCATGCAGCACGCGACGCCGCGGAGACCATCCTAAAGCGGTGGAACGCCCGCACCTAAACCAGGACAAGATCAGGGTGATAGATGCTCCCGGAGACATGCCGGGCGACGGCAATCAGGCGGTGTTCCGGGTTGAGGATCTTCAACAGGCTCACTGCGCTGGTACGCGCATGGGCCGCTCCGCGCCCGGGCCGCAGGACTTGGGCCAGCTCAAAGGTGTGCCCGTGACGCACACTCACTTCTTCCCGCCCGCGCACGACCAGCTCGGGACAGTCAGGGAGAAGAGCTTCCAGCGGCACTCGGCAGCCTTCCAGTTTCCCTTCTCGCACCGCCGATTCAAGCTGCTCAAGGGTTACTGCCCGGTTTTCCTTGAACTCCGCCACGGCGGTGCGCCGCAGTTGTGCCAGATGCGCCCCGCAACCGACCTTCTGGCCAATGTCGTGCGCCAGGGCGCGGACGTAGGTTCCCCCGGAGCACTCCACGGCAAAATGGACGCGGTCCCCCTCGATCCCCAGCAATTCGAGAGCGTAAATCTCAACCTCCACGGGATTCAACTGGACGGGTTTCTGCCGCCGCGCCAGTTCATAGGCGCGCCGCCCTGCCACGCGCTTGGCCGAGAATGCCGGCGGTGTCTGCATCACGCGGCCGGTAAACTCCTGGAATATCCTCTCGAGCTTGGCCCAGTCCAGTTGGGGTATTACAGGGTCAGAGGTGGGTTTTCCGGTGGCATCGTAAGTGTCCGTCGCGTACCCAAAGCGCATGGCGCCATCATAGGCTTTGCGGGATTTGAGGTAAAACTGAGCGAAGCGCGTAGCCTTGCCCACCGAAAGGGGAAGAACGCCCGTGGCAAAGGGATCTAGAGTCCCGAAGTGGCCCACCTGACGAACGCCCAGCAGTTTCCGCGCCTTGGCCACAACGTCGTGGGAGGTCAGCCCCGCGGGCTTGTCGATAATCAAAACTCCGGAGAATTCTTCCGGTGTGGAAAGCATGTTCTATGGGAAAGGACCGCGCCGTGCTTGAAACGCTTTCCGCGGTCAGCCCTCCGCTTCCAGTCGTCAGCATGCCACGGACGCAGCACTCGCTGCCTGCTGATGGCGGAAGGCTAAGGTTCTGCCTTGAGCTTCTGCAGCAGGAGCTCCACCTTCTGCCCTTCTTCGGCGCTTCGATCCAGGACAAAAACAAGTTCCGGGGCGCGTCGCAGTCGCAAGCGGCGACTTAGCTCATAGCGCACGTAGCCCGCCGCCGACGCGAGCCCCGCCAAAGTCTCCTGGCGCGACTCCTCACTGCCCAAGACCGAAACGAAAACGCGTCCGTGGCGCAGATCAGCGCTCAGATCCACGCGGGCCACGGTGGCGAAGCCGATGCGCGGATCCTTCAATTCCCCCGCGATCATCTCCGCCACCTCGGCGCGAATCTGGTCTGCCAGGCGTTCGTGCCGATGGCCGTGGGCAAACATAACTGATTCATTGATCCATTGAATCATTGTTCCCTTGCACCAGCTTCCGGCCGGGATGCTTCCTGCCCATGACCCAATGAATCAATGATTCAATGACGCCACCTCTCAATCAGAAGAATTCCAGCTCGTGGCTGGCCACATCCTGGCCGAGGATTTTTTCCGATTCCTCGAGAACCTGGCGCAAGGTCGATTCCAGCAGCGCCTGACTGTTGGAGATGGAGACCACGCCGAGCGTCGCATGCTGCCAGACGTCTTGGTGGTCGAGCTCGGCAAGGGCCACGTTGAAGCGCGCGCGCAGCCGGTCGCGCATCCTCTGCAAGACCGCGCGTTTTTCTTTCAGGGAGTGGGCATAGGGCAACTCGATTTCCAGGGTCAGCACACCAATCGGCATTCGCCCCCCCTTCGACCCTCACACTGCCACCGGCTCGGTAACTCTCTCCGTCACGTAAGCCTCGATGACGTCTCCCACTTTAACGTCATTGAAATTCTCCAGCGTTACGCCGCACTCTATTGCGGTCTTCACTTCCGGCACGTCCTCCTTGAAGCGGCGCAGGGAGCGGACACGCCCCTCGTAGACCACCACGTTGTCGCGGAGCAGGCGGATCTTCGCCTCGCGCGTGATCCTTCCATCTTGGACGGAGCAGCCCGCCACCGTGCCGACCTTGGAGATGTGGAAGGTTTCGCGCACTCCGGCGTGCCCCAGCGTGACCTCTTTGAAGGTCACGGCCAGCAGGCCGGCCATAGCCTTTTTAATCTCGTCCGTCACGTGGTAAATGATCGTATGCAGCCGGATGTCCACCTTCTCGAGCTGCGCCAACTCCATGGCCTTGCGCTCCGGGCGCACGTTGAAGCCGATAATGACGGCGTTGGAAGCCGAGGCCAGCAGCACGTCCGTTTCCGTGATCGCGCCCACCCCGGCGTGGATGACCTTGATCTTAACCTTTTCCGTGCTCAACTTGTTGAGCGTATCGGCGAGCACCTCAACGGACCCCTGCACGTCCGCCTTGATAATCAGCGGCAATTCCTTCACGTCTCCCGCCGCCAACTGTTGGTGCAGTTGTTCCAGGGTCAGCCGCGCGCTCTTGGCCAGCGCCGCTTCGCGGAGTTTGGCCTGACGGTGCAGCGCGATTTGCCGCGCCTTGACCGTATCCTCGATGGTCAGAATGCGGTCTCCGGCCTGCGGGACGTCTTCCAACCCCAGCACTTCGACCGGAGTGGACGGAGGCGCCTCGGTGACCGGCCGACCCCGATCGTCCAGCATGGCGCGCACCTTGCCGTAGACGGCGCCCACAATGAAGGAATTGCCGGCCCGCAAGGTTCCGTTCTGAACCAGCACCGTGGCCACCGGACCGCGGCCCCGGTCGAGCTTAGCTTCGAGGACCGTGCCGCTGGCCGGACGCTTGGAGTTGGCTTTCAAGGCTTGCAGGTCGGCCACCAGCAGGATCATTTCCAGCAGCAAGTCCAGATTCGTGCGCTCCTTGGCCGAAACCTCCACCGTCACCGTGTCGCCGCCCCAATCCTCGGCCAGCAGGCCGTGGTCGGCCAGTTGTCGCTTGACGCGCTCGGGCTGCGCCTCAGCCTTGTCCACCTTGTTGATGGCCACCACGATGGGGACCTTGGCGGCGCGCGCGTGGTTGATGGCCTCCAGGGTCTGCGGCATCACGCCATCGTCGGCGGCTACCACCAACACGACCACATCCGTCACTCGAGAGCCCCGGGCGCGCATCATGGTGAAGGCTTCGTGGCCGGGAGTATCCAGGAAGACGATCTTGCGGCCGTGCGCCTCTGCCTGGTAGGCGCCAATATGCTGGGTGATACTTCCGGCTTCCCGCGCCGTGACATTGGTCTCGCGGATGGCATCTAACAGTGAAGTTTTCCCGTGATCCACGTGACCCATCACGGTCACTACAGGAGCACGCGGCTGAAGGTCCTCGGGACGATCCGCCTCCTCCACTTCCTGGATGACCTCATCCTCGTAGCTGATGATGGTCGCGTCCGCGCCGAAACCCCGGGAAATTTCTTTCGCGGTCTGGCTATCCAGAGTCTGATTGATCGTGGCGAATATGCCTTTGTCCAAGAGCCGCCTGATGACGTCCTTGGCCCGCACCTCCAGTTTCTCGGAGAGTTCCTTGATGGCGACACCTTCGGTGATGGTGATCGTGCGCGTAATGGGAACTTCTTCCAGCACCAGAGGCCTGGGCGGAGCCACGGGGAAGACAGGAGGTATGGGGCGCAGGTGGGGCGTCGGAGTCCGCATCCCTGGCCCGACGGCGCCACGTCCCATGAAGGTACCCGGTGGTCGCGCCGTCGGATGCATGGGCCGCGGCCCTCCGGGCCGCCGTGGAAATAGCGGCCGGGGAGGCGCTCCCTTGGGAGTGAATGCCGGCGGGTAAATTGGCTGACTGGCAGCAGGGTCCACCCGGCGTGCAGTTCGTCCTCCGCGCGCTGCCTTGCCAGGTGGCCCAGGCTCCGCCCCAGGCGCGCCCTTAGCGGGCGGAACTGAGGCGGCCCTGGCCGATGCGGGTGCGGCTGCAGCGGGACGTGCTGCCGGAGGCCGAAGCGACGGCGGTGCCACTGGTCCTGCGGCGGGCACGGGAGGCGCCGGCTTCTCGGGAGGTCGCTCTGCCAACGCAGCGGGACGAGGAGGAGGCGGGGGCGGTGTCACCATCCGCCGCGCCTCGGCCTTGATTTCAGCAATGGACCGCGTCAGCGGTCGTAACTCATGGCGCGTTTCCGCAGGCTTCTTCACCGCGGTAGGAGCCGGCGCCGGAGCGGCAGTCACCGGAGCGGGCGCCACCACCGGAGGAGCTGCTTCCTCCTGCGCTTCCGGGCTGACGGCGCGGAAGTGCTCACGAACCTTGTCCGCAACCTCGTCCTCGAGCGCGCTGGAGTGCGACCGCTTATCGGTGATCCCCAGTTCGGGAAGGTAGTCCAAAATCGCTTTGCTTTTGACCTCGAGCTCGCGCGCCAGGTCATTAATCCGAATCTTCCCCATTTCCCCTCTTTTTCTTTCCCGGCCCAATGCCGTGACCGATGAACGACCCCCTCACGCGGCGCTCCATGCGCCGAAGCCTTATTTCACTGTGCTTCGCCTCCTTCACCGGGCGAGGACGTTTCCTGCTCGGCTTTAGTCTCATTATTGGACTCCGCCTGTTCTCCTGGAGCTGCCACCTCCGCCGCCGGCGCCACTTCTGCCGGGAGTTCTTCCGCGGGGACTGGCGGCTCGCTCTGCGCCACCTCCGCCGCCGGCACCACTTCTGCCGGGAGTTCTTCCGCGGGGACTGGCGGCTCGCTCTGCGTCACCTCCGCCGC
>Ga0315280_10004802_pt1 | contig 19669 bp, 16 predicted proteins | sample YL17G06_40_MG_FD_203697 | JGI IMG/M metagenome (GOLD analysis project Ga0315280, IMG submission 203697) | Sediment microbial communities from Yellowstone Lake, YNP, Wyoming, USA - YL17G06_40 | ecosystem: Environmental > Aquatic > Freshwater > Lake > Sediment | place: USA: Wyoming | collected... | reverse complement strand
GACTATCACATAGTCATGAGCGTGGATCACAAGATGATTCTGCATGATTGCGCTGATTGGGGGAAAATTTTGTCAACCAGGAAACTGTGCAAACATGTTGCAAAACTGCTACTTTCAATGGAAAGACAAAAGGCCACGGAGATACTCATGAAAATGTACTCAGAAGAGGAAACATGGCAATTTGAGCCATACGTTGACGAGTGAACGGCAGCTTTTCAACCAGCACTCGGTTGTATTGAAATTCATACCCAGACACAAACGGTGGTTTTCGATAAGAACATAGGCAACCGCGCGCTAAAAAGATGCTTCTTGTACTTGATGGGTTTCGGGGAACCTAGATCTTGTATTCCTTCTCTTTCTCGGGGAGTATTACTTGGCTTTTTATGTCTCGAATGAACTTGGCGAACAAGCAGGCATTTTCTGTGTGAACCGGGAAAATCTTTGTTGCATCTACTTCTCTGAGGATGGCTTTGAGTTGTAGCGGCATGACATGTCCTGAGACGTGCACATGGTACTGTGGCAAACCGTAGTGTCCAAGCCAGTTAACAAGCCTTTCAAAATCGATCTCCATCTCTTCATTAAAGGGTTCAGAAGCCGAGAGAACATAGCAGCTGCCTGCTTCTGGACGGATTTCCACAAGCTCCTCCAAATCATAGAAGGACAAGCCTAGAACAACTTTGCACTGCTGCTTCGAAACGTCGAAGGCCGTTTTGACCTTGTCAGAATGTTGCTCCAAAATCTTCTTTTCCCATTTGTAGTTTGTTGACTTCGACTTTCGAAAAATCAAAATGCTCTCATCATCCAAGTTCGGGACACTTAAGCCCTTATCTGCGCGCAGCGCATTCAACAAATACGCTTGCTTAAGTGAAACGGCCAGACATCGCCCGTTCTTCTTGGCAATTCGAAAGAAACTGTTCAAGCGGTCAACATCTGCATAAGCAAACTCTGCAAGCACTATGCCGTCTGCTTCTTTAACAATACTGTTCAACTTGCTCTCAACCTCACCTTCGGAAGAAACAGAGGCGCCAGTCATGTTTGTGGCTTCAGTAACGACAGCCACGGGCTCCGCGCTTTTTGCCTTCTCCACAAAATCTTGGGTCATTTGAGGCTTTGACCCGTGGCTGCGAAAATCTCCAGTGTAAACAATACTGCCATTAGAAGTGTGAATGACAAAGCCATAAGCACCCGGCACAGAATGATCCACGTGAACAGGCTCAATCTCCACAGTGCCTATTCTCTTTTTCTCCCCTGTTCTGAAAGATTGGAAAGTTATGTCTTCAACATCAAACTCTAAATCAGCCCTGCGCATTTCGCTCTGCGCTTGTAAAATAATCTTTGTTGTTTCACCGCAATAGACAGGAATTTCACGGTTAATGAAAGACAAATAAGCTGAATGATCCAAATGTCCATGAGAAACAAAAATAGCATCAATCTCCGGCGATTTGCCGTTAAACCTGTAGATACCTTGAAGCTTAGGTAAGATGCCAAGCTCCTGCAGACTTTTCTCACTTTTCGGTGAAAGAAACGGGGGCGAATAAAACAGTTTCTTCATGCCAAAGGACATGCCGAAATCAAAGAAAACCTTAGTATCGCCGTCTCTGAGCAGTATCTTGTTTCCGCCAATCTCGTTTACTCCTCCATAGAAGGTTAAGGTTGTTTCACGCCTGACCATATTTACTCCTTCAGTTTGTCTGCTCTTCTGCAAATGTTTGAAAGGGTAAACATTATGTGTGGAAAAGTGAACACACTGAAGACTTTCGTGTACTTTGGATTTCCGGCATCTTTTACGATCTTAACGTTTCCTCCAGCTTTTAAGTAGCCCATGATAAAAGCGTTGGCAATCTGCTCCACTCGATTGGTCTCAACGAACGGGGAAATGTCATGTCCAGCGTAGTACAGGAACTCAGCGACATCCCAAACCTTGTCACCGTTTCTGCTGGCTTGCTCAAAATCCATCATGTAAATTTCCCCGTTTTTCCCAACCATAAAGTTTTCAGGCTTCGTATCGCCTAAGGCAACGCCCAGAGCGTGTACACAGGCAAATAACTCGCCAATCCTTTCAATAGTACTCAGATCTTTTCCAATTTCGCCTGCAGCTTTCGTATTCGCGATTTTCTTCATCAACTTACTAAGGTCTTCGCCTTCCACGTATTCCATGAAAATCAGACGCTCAGCGGGACTGACGTACAAGACTTTTGGAACAGAAAGGCCCTTTGAATCCAACAAACGGTTTATGGCGCACTCTCTCTCAAGTCTTGAAATTGCAAAAACGGCAAAAGTTCTGGTTCCAACAGACCAAAGAGTTAGGGGAAACCACTTGAAATTCGACCAGTCTCTAAACCTTTTGACAACTACTTTCCTTTCGTTTCCATTAACAATGGTCCTGACTAAATAGACGTCGTTCAAGATGCCTCCAATGTTTTCAATCTTCACTTCTGCATTCTTATCCGCAGAAAGCACTTTCCTCGCAAAGGCCTCAATATCCATCCTGTTCGCTAATGGGGCGAGCCCGCTGGCAGTTGGAACATAGACATAATATTTAGGGTCTTCAATCCTCCGCAAGACTTTTGAGCTTTCCTCAAGAACTCTCTGAAGGTTAAGAAAAGCTTCTCTGTTCTGTGAAAAAACATTTAGAATCTGTGGGAAGATGCCGAGCAAAGACGTGAACAAAGTTCTCTGCCCAGTTCTAAAAAGATTTGTAAAGTGGACCCTACGGGTTTTGGCAGCGTCTGCAAATTCCTTTGAGATCTTGACGTAACCCATTGAAAAACTAATGACGCGTTCTGCTTCTAATTCTTTTAACGCCTCCAAGAATCCGCAAAGAACATCCTTAACGTTCTTCTCCTTCCTGTTTTCTTGCATGAAACTCGCCAGGGCGTAGAGCATTGGAGGAAAAAGTCGAGCCCTAGTCAACATGGCTTCATACATGAAATATTCTGGCTTTATGTGAAACTCATAAGAAAGTTCCGGAAAGTCCATAACAAGGCTTTCCATAAGTTCGAGAATCAGTCTTTTTTTCAATTTGACCTCTTGAAGATGCAAGTAATCTCTATTAACTAAGGGCATGTATGGAAAAATCAGTCCGCCAACGAGAGCTTCACCCAGGAAACCTCTATCCACATCTCTTTCAAAAACCCATTCGTCAACTGCTAAGACAGCGATATTATTACCGTCAAGAACCTTAGCATAATTCATCAATCTAGGCTGAAAATCGCGGATAACGACCAGAACCTGAACAGCAGTCTTCACATTGGGTAGTCCTAAGCCGTAGCCACCGCATATACATGCTGTCGTGATCTGGCGTGAGCGGGCGATGTGCCTGCAAAAGTTAAGAATCCCTTCACTGAATTCATCATCTAGAGGTCGGGAATCTTTAACCAATGTTTCACCTGAAAGGAAGACGCTGGCTTCAAATAGAATCTACTCTCCGAATAATATAGTTATGTTCTCTGTTTTACTAAAGAGTATTCCTTCTTTCCTCAAACACGTCTTCACCAATCCGGCATGTGTGTCCAAAAACGCTTCAGGATTCTCTAGGAAGCGATTTCTTGATGCGCTTACCTTTTTTGGCATTATTTTATGCCATACTAGCTTCGAAGATTTGATGACAAAACCGTTGAAATCGCAAGCAGATCCAAGGGCATGTTAGTTAACAATAAATATCAAAGTGCACCAAAGTTGACGTGGTGTGCTGATTGAGCGAGAAAATAATAATTTTGGTGTGTGGAATCATTTTGCTGTCAGGCCTGACTCTCGTTGCGAAGGCACCGCAGCTCGATACTGTCTCATTTGCTTATGGATATATCTGGGGCTCACTTGAATTTCCGGAAGAAGCCCATCCATCTGATTCTTTCACTTGCAATTTAACTATAGCAGCATACATTGATGTCAACATATACAATTTCACACTCGAAATTTCCGGGTTGACCGGAGAGAAATGGCAGACGCTTCAAACAAAACCAATATTGTCACGTTCCTTGGCGAGAGATGAAAACTTTACAACTCCTGTGAGGGTTACTTTGCCACAGAACACATCGGAAAGACTTCGCTACGTCATCGAGGCTTCAACAGACAAAGGCTTCGGTACGACGACCTTCTACGGAACGTACGTTAGGACAATCAGCTATAGCGAACTCTCAGGCTTGTATGACGATCTTCTGGTTAATTATAGCATTCTGCGGACTGATTACAATCAAGTGCTGACAAACTACTACACTCTAAACTCGACTTACAGTTCACTTGTAGAAGAATACAACACAATACAGGCAAACATTAACACGCTTAACTCAAGCTATCGATCGTTAACCGCAAGTTACAACTCACTCACGTCTAATTATAGCTCTTTGCAAGATTATCACAATTACATAAAAGCATTGTATGAATCATCAGCAGGGGAATTGAACATCGTTAGAATTCTAATGTTTGTTTTTGGCATAACAACTGCGATCCTTGCAGCCACAACTATATACTTTAGGAAGAAAGCTCCATACATTGTTCTCCGCAAGGAGACCGCCGCAAAAACCGAATAATAAGCAACGATAAATTATCTAGTTGCACGACAACAAGCTAAGGCCACTTGGAAGGTTGTTATTTGCGCTCTATTATTTTGATGTAGGCAAACGCTGCGCTTAAGGTAAAGATTGCTGAGAAAACCATAACGTTAACGATTGAGTAATAGGAAAACGCTGGATATCCTAGCAGGAAGGAGCGAATCGTGTCTGAGGCGCTGCTCAAAGGGTTAACCTCAGCAAGTGTTACTAGCACGGTTGGAAATTTTCCGTCCCGTCCAAGCTGTTGAATCAAGGAGAGCGGATAGAAGACACTGCTGCAGAAGAAAAGAGTATAGTAGACCAAGCCTCTGGCTGTGATGAACTTTTCTAAGCTTGAGGTTGAAACGGCGATAGCGATGCTCAAGCCTGAGATGCCGAGTGCCAAGAGGAACAGGATGCCCAATATCACTAGGAACTGTGGTACCGATGGGAAGCCTACGAAAACGAAGCATGTTAGAAGCAATGGTGACATGTAAACCATACCTCGCAGTCCACCTGAAAGCACACGCCCGATCGCCAGTTCCATCCTGGTCATGGGCACCGATAACATGTAATGGTGCACTTCTCTTCGGCGCTCCATATTGACTTCACGACCAATCATGAATGCTGAAGCGAACAAACCCGTAACCGCAAGTCCAGGTGCAAAGAAGTCGAAATAGCTCTTGTACGCTTTCGTCACTTCGCTACTCACCATGTTATTGTAAACGACGGCCATTATGAACAGATCGGCCAAGTTCATGCTCACTAAGCCTACAAGCCACCACTTGTATCGGAAGAAGTTTCTGAAGTCATGTTCCAAAATGTGGATTACATGCCTCAATTTATTGCCAGCCGCCCCCTTCTATGCGCTTGTCATAGATTACCACGCCCACAAAGGTGAAGAATCCAAAGAATGCGATTATACCGAGCAACGGCAGTAATGGATTCTGCTGCGTTATTATCGTTTCTATGCCAGTGCCCCATCGGAACAAATCTGCGGCGTAAGTGACTGGGTTGAAACTTGCAATTCCGCCGTAGAGGGGACTTGACGCCTGGACAATTGCTAATGGATACATTGCTGTGCTTAAGCGTACGATCAAGGCGTCTAGCACGCCCATCAGGATGTCGAAGCGGTCGCTTGATTTTATGATCACGGCTATGGTGATGCTCATGCCGGAGACGCCGAAAGCGAATAGAAACAGGGCGAATAGCGAGATTAGAAAGCTGATGGGGTTGATTGCGCCGATAACGTATAGTGACACAGCTATCAAGGGCCCAACGTATATGAAGGATCTTAATCCTCCGCCGATTGATCTGCCTAATACTAGTTGCTGTCTGGACACTGGCAAGCTGAGCAGGTATTCAAAGACTCCATGCTCTGCTTCTTCGTAGAGGTCAAAGCCGATGAATACAGCAGCAGAGTAAAGTGTCATCACGGAAAGTCCGCCCACGTAATAACGGAAGTAGTCCGGAACTTCTTGCACATTAATCATGCGCGAAGCGATGAGACCGAACAGGGCTATTTGGGAAACAAACCAGATGGCCCGCATGATGATTAGGAATTTGTATTGGAAAAAGATGCGAACGTCCCTTTCAATGACTAAAAAAAGCTTGTTAATAGCTAGTTCACTCCCCATTTTTCTGTGCTTCTTCGATGGTCAGACCTGTGTAATGCGCGAACACATCATCGAGGCTTGGTTCACTCATGCGTATGGAAGTGACTGGCACATTTTTCTTGGTGAACAGGCCCATTATTCGCGGAACAACCTCTTCAACCTTGTTTAAGTAAAGGCGCAAGCTGGTCGGCTTAACCTGCATGACGTCCACAACTTCTTTGAAGCCCTTAAGCTCTTCAACAATTTTTACCGGAGCATCTTTTTCAAGCTGGATCTCAACAATGTCTCCGCCGAGAATGCTGTCCTTTAACTTCTTAGGTGTATCACAGACGAGCAGTTTGCCCTTGTGCATTATTCCAACGCGGTCTGAAAGTTGGTCAGCCTCGTAAAGCTCATTTGTAGCAAGGATAATGGTAGTTCCCTCCTCACGAAGTTCGAGTAGCATGTTCCATATCCTATGTTTGCCCACGACGTCAATCTGGGAAGTTGGTTCGTCAACGATAGCTATTTTAGGTCTCTGAATTAGGACCTTAGCCATCTCCACCCTCTTGCGCATGCCGCCTGAAAGAGCATGAACGTTTTTGTGGCGGGTTTCCCACATGTCCAACGCGTCTAGAACTTCTTTGACCCTTCTTTTTCGCTCTTCAGTTGATAACCCGCAGACCTTAGCGTGCCAGTTTGTTACGTCCCAAGGCGTGCTTACCCATAGCATTTTAGGCTCCTGAAATGCTATTCCTAAGAGCCCGCGGACCTTGTCGGGTTGCTTTCGTATATCGTATTCGCCGACGTACGCCGTGCCTTCTGTGGGCTTGATGACCGTTGCGAGCATAAGGATTGCAGTGGTTTTACCTGCACCATTAGGTCCCAGAAGCCCAAGGATTTCGCCTTCTTGTACTTCTAAGTTCAAATGGTCAACTGCTGCCAAGTTTCCAAATTTTTTTACTAGGTTTTCTGTTCGAATTATCGGTGCCACTTCTTACACCAGATGAAGAGAAAATACAATAACATACGAATTAATTAAGATTAGCGGATTTCCTCTTCGATAAGTCTCTTCTCATACGAGCGTAACCTGTTTTTCATGGCACATCGCTTCAGTCTGGATCTTGCCGGCGGTGTACCCAAAAACTCCGAGTAAAGTTTCGCCGGCGGAAAACAGCATTTTCACGTATTCCTCAACATCATAATGCACATTAGGTTTTAGCAGCTGAACAGCAGCAACTCTCTCGTTAGCCCATCTAGATTGGGCATTGACAATCAAGTATTGAACTGTCTGTCCCGGATGCACTTCAAAGCCAGCTTTTTCCAACTGTTTTGCCGCAATAGCTTGGAAAACATCGTGACTGTAGTTTAAAGGAGACTTTGAAAGCCTCTTAGTAACCAGCAGCTCTTGCACATCAACTTTTCCTTCAATCAGCTTAACTGCGTAATCTCCCAACGTATGCAAGGCTTCCGGGATTCTCTCCTTAAAACTTTCCAGGCTGCTGGCTCCGGCAAGCTTCCTGATCATTTCCATCTGAGCCTTAACGATGAAAACAGGAGTATCTCCACGTCTAGCTTCGACTCCTCTCAGCTTTATCTCACCATTTTCAAAAACTCCGTAATACCGGTTCAAAACCGGAACATCCTCCAACACCTTTGATGGAAGAAAAACGATCCAACGATATTTTCCCTCAACACCTAAAGGAACATTAATAGTAGTTGAAACTTCACGGCAAAACTCCACAACCTCTCTAGGAGAGGCGTTTGGCTTTTTCAGCCATAAGGAATCCACAATTCCGTGGATAACTTCGAAACCATGCTGCTCAGCTAATCTGGCAGTTTTTAACAATGAGTCACGGGCGAAAGCGCAGACAGCAATGTGAGCGTCAACCTTTCCGAACCGCGCGTTCCTGTAGCCCAGATAGCCAAAACAGGTGACTAAAATCCATTTAAGAGCCGCTTGCCGCATGTTATAAGCATGTTTTACACCTGCATCTTCTACTTCTTTTATCAAGCTTTTGTACTTCAAACGCTTATTCAAGAGTAAATCCAATGTTTTAGGCACTATGCCCTTTCTTTTCTCGCAAATATTGTATCCAAGCTCTGGAACTCTGAGGTTGGAATCTGGGCAGCATTTGCAAAGAACAGTTTCAGCCGAAATGTTCCGCGTCAACATTAGCATTGGAAACATGGAGGTAAAGTCAACTTCAACAACATCCGTGTGGAAACCAAGTTTAGGCTCGAAGATGAAGCCGCCTCGATCGGCAACAAGAAGCTCCCATGCAGTTTTAAAGGATTCTGGCTCGTTTTTCTTCCACGGAATGAGAATATCATCCTTCCATGCAGTGTAAAGCTGCAAAGAAGACATTATGGTTCCGATAGAGGCCCTTGCAGACCGATGAAGAGGAACCCTGCAGGTTCTTGAAACCTCAATCAGCCCTTCCAAGCCGCATGCAGTGTAAATAAACGTGTTATTCACGTCAATGTGAACTCTACCAAAAAGCCTCTGCATAGGCGCTTTATGATAGACTCGACCATAAGAAAAAAACGTTGTTCCTCGACCCTTACTGGCTTTTAAGGGAATGCTCTCTCTGCTCAGAACAAAACTGTCTAAGACGCCATTGGCAAAGGCTCGATAAGTTAGATAGGGCAACAAAAAAGAATCTCCACCTTCGGTAAAAACCAGATCAGGGTCCTCTTCTTTAACGGCTTTAACAAGCTCCAGAATCTTCTCCTCTTCACTCCCATTATCAATGACTGTTGTCTTCCCACCAGATTCCAGCGATAGGCTATCTATCTTGTCGGTCAGCTTAGGCGAAACACCCTCTTTTTTCAAGCTCGCCTTAAGCCATAATGAACGCAGAGACGGAGTGCGATAGTCAACACTTTCAACCGAGTCAAGCACATCATAGTAAAGCCGTTTTCCAGAAGCAACAGTCATCACGTATGCTAATGGGAAAACGTCCTTATCGTACAAATATGCCTGCGAAACTGGAACATCAACGTTATAGAAGCGAAGCCCTTCACAATCGCCTAGCCTAAGCAGTTCTCTAGCAAAACCTGAAGTTCTCGCATAATCGTTGATGCCAATCTCCAAAACCTTCCGCTTAACGGTTTCCATAAAATCCGCGTGCTTCTCAACAAAACGCCAATCTGCAACTGAGCTGTTGTCCCTAACTTTTTCTGTTAAACAGCTAAGAGCTGAAAAATTTCCAGAAACATAAATTCTCTGAGTGAATTTGTCAATGAGCCGAATTCGATCTCCGTTTTCTGCAACAATCCACACTGCCACTTCATCCGGAGCTGAAGGATAAATGTCAAACAGCCAGCCTCGAACAGGGTTAAGTTTGACGAAGCTTTTTTTCCAGTCGCTCAAGGTTTTCTCTGATCTCCGTAAGCTCCTTCTGCTGACTTAACAAAACAGACATGAACATCGCCTCAGCCAGTATAGGCCTTGTCGCCATGCTGCCAGCAGACGCGTACATTCTGCATGCATTCATCATCTTGTCAAAAGTCTTCAAGTCGTCACCTCGTAAAGCTTTTCGAAAGCCTTCCCAACGAGTAATCTCTGCTTCCAAAGCTTGCCTATAGGATGGAACGGTTCTCCCCAAGACTTCCACTCTCCACGAACGTGGTTGAAGGAGCGTGATCAACTGTAAAATCCATGTTGAACGGTTCAATGCGAGGATGATCTTCTAAAACAAAAGTGAAAACTCCACTCTTCCTCTTTAGCCTAATCAAAACATTACACTTTCCAAATAAAACAGCTTCAAAAAACAGGCCTTGCCTAGATCGCCTTCTTGGAAAATAGCTGGCAGCAACAATCGCCTGCTCTTCTGATGCAATTTGAGCCAGCCTAGAGCAGACTTTCATGAAAAGATCTCTAGCTTCAGCCTTGGATACGTCACGATCCAAAAATAAGGATGCAATATCTGAAACGATCAGCAGGCGAGCCTTGGTTTTTCTCAAAACAGAATATAATTTTTCCAAGATTAGGGATGAAAGCTGATAAACGGTGAAGGCCCGAGACACGTAAACCTTGTCCAAAACCGCCTGATAATCCAAACCGCAACCACGAGCAATCTCCGCAATCGAATATGGACTAAACAAGTTGCCGCCATCCACAAAAACAGTAGAAGATCCTAAACCGCCATGTTCAAGCGGAAGCTGAGATCGAACCGATAGAACAAAAGACATGAAAGAAGCAGCATTGCCACGCAGAACAGCAAAATCGCCAAGCTCAAACCTTGGAAACACATCGTCTAATGTGGGAAAACCGAGGGAAAGGCGTCTGAGCTTGTTGGTTGACAAAATAGACATGCGTAGCTCCCCAATCCAAGAGGGAAAACCGTAAAGATACCAGATAAACATTTGCTGGAAAAGTACTTTGCAAAACTTGGAGAGAGATGAGTTAAAGTAAACAATTACGACTTAAAAAGAAGAAAACGTAAACCTTCTTAAAACCATTAAGAATAATAATGCCTCTGTGATGTGCATGAAAAAGCTGGAATTTGACTTTGTCAACGAAACCAACATGAGCCTTTTAACCGATCTTTACGAATTGACCATGTGTGCCAGTTATTTTGAAAACAATAGAATAAATGAAACAGCAACCTTCGACCTTTTCATAAGAAAACTACCGCCAAACAGATCATACTTTGTCTTCGCCGGACTGGAACAAGTACTGCTTTTTCTTGAGAATATAAAGTTCAGCGAAGAACAGATCCGCTACTTGAGAAAGCAGAGATTAAAGGAGAAATTTCTAGAATACCTAAGGAACTTCAGATTCACCGGAGAAGTGTGGTCGGTTCCTGAAGGAACAATAGTCTTTCCAGACGAACCCTTAATCAGAGTATCCGCCCCAATAATAGAAGCTCAGCTGATTGAAACTTTCCTCCTAAACACCGTGAACCTTCAAACCATGATTGCCACAAAAGCTTCAAGAGTTGTCTGCGCCGCACAGGGCAAAGCCGTGATAGAATTCGGTTTGAGAAGAACCCAAGGAACAGATGCTGGGATGAAAGCTGCAAAGTGCAGCTACTTGGCAGGAGCCGATGGGACTTCTAACGTGCTCGCTGGCATGAAATATGGCATTCCAATTTTCGGAACGATGGCACACTCCTACATAATGTTCTTTGATAAGGAAATTGACTCTTTCAGAGCTTTTGCAAAGACTTTCCCAGAAAACTCCACTTTTCTAATAGATACTTATGACGATTTGAAGGGCGCAGAAAACGCAGCTATAGTGGCGAAAGAATTAGAAAAGGAATGCCACAGGTTGAATGCTGTCAGACTGGACAGCGGAGATCTGTTAAGCTTAAGCAAGAAAGTAAGGCAGATTCTGGACAGCCATGGGCTTGATTATGTGAAGATATTTGCCAGCGGAGACTTGGATGAATACGTGATCGAAGGCCTCCTGAGAAAGGGAGCGAAGATTGACGCTTTCGGTGTGGGAACAAGAATGAGCACTTCATATGATAGACCCTACGTGGATGTTGTTTACAAATTGTCAGGCAAAGTTGAGGATGGAGTCTTTGTTCCCGCGATGAAGCTGAGTAAAGGCAAGATAACGCTTCCAGGAAAGAAGCAGATCTTTAGACAGAGGGACAAGAAAGGAAAATGTGTCAAAGACATCGTGGGCTTAGAGGATGAAAAAATCAGGGGAGAACCTCTTTTGGAAAGGGTTATGGAGAACGGCAAAATAGTCTATGATGTACCCACATTGACAGAAATGAGAAATGCCACATTGAAGAATCTTTCAGAGCTTCCAGACAGATACAAGAAACTCAGACATGCTCCTTTATATCCTGTTGAACTAAGCCACAAGTTGAGCAAGATCAAAGATCAACTGACCAGCCAACTGAGAAACTACGAAGGCATGTCATAAAAACAAATCCAATGTCTTTTAGATGTTGCCAAAAACAGAAATTTGGAATGCAGAGAGTGGATCGACAATAAAAAGTGTATGGAATGCTGATTAGAATGGGCTTTGTTTGCAGGCCTTCTCCTTTCAGCATTGTTGAAAGAGGATGGTGGGTCTTTGGAGCTTAGATCAGTGTTTTTGGTTCTTCGATTTTCTTTAAGAAAGGTCGCAGAGCTGCCTGTGAAATGTTCTCTTCGGCCAAGCCGTTTTTGGATACTCCTGGGTTTCCGATCTTTCTGCAGATGAAGTTAAGCGAGTCTTCAGTGAAGTTTAACAGGTTTTGTCCTTCAGTTGTTAGTTTGTATACTTTTCTTGGTCTTTCGGTGGACATGTTCCATTCGCTTTTGACGAATTTCTTTTTCTCCAGTGTTCCCAAAAGGGGATAGATGGTGCTTGGTCCGAAGTATACTCCGAAGGTTTTGCGGATTTTTGTGATTATCTGGTAGCCGTGCATGGGCTGCCCGTTTAGGAATTGAAGGATTATCAGGTCTAGAAGGCCTTTCATCAGTTTGGCTTGAACTTCTTTTGAGTTGTTCAACATTATTATTACCTTTCCTTCCTTTGTGTAGTTTTGTCCAACAGTTTTGCTGTTGAACGTGGCTACGATATGTCTCTGGTAAGACATATCTTGAGTCTCTATAGATACTAAACCACAATATAAACGTTCATGCTTACCCCAAACATAAAAAAGCATAACAAAGCATACTGACTGAGTCAAACCGTACGTAAGTCTAATAAGCCAAAACATGAACAAGTACAAAATGAGACATAAAAAGAACGTGAAAAAAATGACTGAGGCTTATAGAAAAGAAATTGTACAACGCATCACCAGAAACCTGCTCGGCATCCAAATACTGAGGCTAATCCAGACACAACCCATGTGGGGCTACAAAATAAAAAAGCAGGCAGAAACAAAATTCGGCGTGAAACTCAGACACGGAGCATTATACCCACTACTGAATACATTAGAAAAAGAAAGCTTCCTAACAAGCCAAAAACAGCAACAAGGCGGAAGAACAAGAAAAGTATATACACTAACCAAAAAAGGAGAGGAATACATTGAAGCATACAACAATATATTGCAAGTACAATTAGATCGTAAAGACATCAAGTAACGTGTCTTTCTCACTTGCATTCGTCCTTTCAATAGCAACACGTCATCATATCTGAACGTTCACTCAAAGACAGCTTTTGCTGATCTGCCTCCGTCTTCAAAGATGTGAAAACAAGGTCCGCAAGAGCGTGCTATAGCCTTTCGAAGTATGATAAAACCACTTTACTACAATGTTGAAGTAGTTGGCATTTGACCCAAGCGCTTCTTTGAGAGCATAGAAAAATCTTGCAACGCTTGGCGATGAGGTTGTTGGACATCCATATAGTAATGTTGATGTAGCTTCGCTTAATGCGGGGCTAAAAAACGGAGGAAGAGACAGAAACAAAATTCGTTGGAAAACTAACGCATTAAACGCGGTAATCAATGCTTGGCAGATTAGAACAAGAAGACTGGCGGGGGAATAAAAGCAATAAGGCGGAAGAATGAGGAAAATATATACGCTAATTAAAAAGGAGAGCGATACGCGCAAATACAGAACAGTATGTTTAGAGAACAAATACAAAAACAAGACACACAATAAAATACATTTGGACAAACTGAATCCTTCAGAGTGCAGGATACTGCCAATATCGTTGCTTCAAGAGAAGAAATTCTGTTTATTGAAGCTAATTAACATCCGTTGAGCGTGTCCATAGCTTGCCTGAGAGCACACTCTAACTATTCATTGCTTTTTGTCTGAACAAAAAAATTTAGATGTTCTTAACTTAACTCTTTACTATGATTGAAAATGCAATTGTAGGTGGCGGACCAGCAGGTTCTTATTGTGCACTCTGTCTTGCCCAAAACGGCATTTACCCAGTTATCTTCGACCATACGCATCCACGTGAAAAACCATGTGGTGGACTTGTGTCACCGTTGGCGCAAAAACTCTTTTCGTTTTTGGAAAAACCCTCGATAGATCACAGTGAAAAGAGCATCATCCGTTTGATTTCGCCTACTGGACGGGAAGTGCGTCTTCCAAATGTGCGCGCGCTTTGTTTCTCAAGGTTAAAACTTGATCAGTTTCTATTGAATATGGCCGTGGATGAGGGCGCTGAATTGATTAAAGAGAAAGTCATAGGGCTTGAAAGGAAAGAAGATTCTTGGAAAGTCAAAACTGCTAGCCGGTTCTACCATGTCAGAATTTTGATTGGCGCTGACGGTGTGAATAGTGTGGTTAGAACAAGTATAGTTGGGCCTTTAAGCAAGACCGACAAAGGTGTTTGTTGTGGGTACCTTGCTAAAGGCCTAGAAAAGGAGGATATCACCTTTAAGTTTCTAGCTCATAGAAAAGGCTACTTGTGGGTGATCCCAAGGGACGATCACACGAGTCTAGGAATATGGGCCAGTGAAGCATCAAGGTCTTATGGACTTAGACAAGAGCTGAACACGTTTATTGAACGACAATACCCAAATGCCAAGCTCATTTCCGAATGGGCAGCTTTGATTCCTAACGTTAAGAACATTGGAACATTCCAAATTCCAGTCGCGGGGTCTAGATGGATATTGACAGGCGATGCTGCTGGCCATGTAAGCCCAACATTCGGAGAGGGCATACTGTATGCTCTTCTAGATGGTGAATTGGCGGCCCAAGCAGTTGTTGAAAACAATCCAAAAGCCTTCAATGAATCATGGAAAAAGGTATACGGAATGGAGTTAGTAATGAATACCAAGGTTAGGAAATGGTTGTACACGAGGCTTGGCCTTGAAATCTACTGTAAGTTTGCTAAGCTTCAAAATGCTTTGTTCCATTGATAAGTAATCGTCCACAATTATAGAACGGCATGCGACGCTCTTCAAAATTATAATAAGAGAAATTCTGTTACTAGTCTAAGAACTTTTAAACATGCAGTCTCATATAATGCTACCGCATGTTAGAGGATGAACTACATGGCCAGGGCGAAGCTTACAGCTCGACAAGCACACGAATTACTTTGCAAATATGGTAAGAAAGCGCTCGGAATAGCCCAGAAAATAATCCTCGAAGAAAACATCCAGAACCACAACGTTCGTGATGCGTTACATTATTTCATGCAAGATGTGTGGCACGACCTTGAATATCCAGGTTTCATGGCTTTGGCCTGTAAGGCGGTGAAAGGAGATCCCGACAAAACATTGCAACTTGGGGCCTCACTGATCCTGTTAAGGGGGGCAATGGACATACACGATGACATCATCGATCAACAAGCCGTAAAAGCAAAGACACCCACCCTTTTTGGAAGGTATGGACAAGACTTGTCGATACTTGTAGGTGACATTCTCCTTTACGAAGGCTTGATGCGCTTGAATGAAGCAGCTTCCCAACTTCGGGAAGAGGAAAGGCAGACAATATTAGACATGGTGAAAAACGCCTTATTTGAAGTGGGAACAGGCGTCGCAAGTGAAGTTGATTTCAGAGGCGACTTCAATTTGTCGCAAGAAGACTGCATGAAAATTGTCGTGCAAAAATCAGCATGCGCGGAAATGCATGCAAGAATTGGAGCAATTGTTGGCGGGGGCGATAAGGTAAAGGTGGATGCACTGGGAACATTCGGGAGACTTCTTGGTGTGCTTACGATGATACGAAGCGAGTTCATAGATGTCTATGAACCCGATGAACTACAAAATAGAAAGGAAAAAGAGTGCCTGCCCCTGCCTTTGTTATTTGCTTTACACGATAGTGACATTAAGAGTAAGATTCTGCCCATACTTGAAAAGAGGAAATTGTCAAACAGAGACTCGCAGAAAATAATGTATATTATTTCGCAAAGTAAGGGGATCAAGAGTTTGAAGAAGCGCATGGAAGAAATGAAAAGAAAAGCTCTGTCGAGCCTGAACGAAATCGAAGAGAAAGAATCAATGCAACTATTGGCCAGCCTATTAGATCCTATCTATGAAGATATATGAAAAAGATAGCGAATTAGTGAGCCCATCCGAAGTATCTAACAGGTTTTCGCCTTACTTCCTTCCTCACAATCTTCACCTGTATATGTGTTCTACAGAGCTACCTTAAAAGCTTTGTTGTTCAACAATGCCGCAGTAGAATATGGGCTCTTCGAAGGTTTTATTTGTGATAGCAATATATAATTCTGGAAGATCATGTTGACCACTTCAAACAGAGTTTCGATGCAAGGCCTAGGATTAAGTGGAAAAAATCTTCTGTCGCTGGTAGTCCTTGTCTCTAGTGGATTCATCTGGTTTTTTATGTCCTCCACGGTATTGGGAAAAGTCGCATTGGGTTTGAGCTATTATGAAAACCTTCTAATCTTGGTCGTCAATTCAGTTGCTACTTCTTTTGCTGCCCTAGTAGGAGGTTTCTTTCCTAGAGGGCCCGAGAACATTCACTTCTTGAAGATCTGGATGGCTGCCGGCACTGTGGTTTCGATTGCGCCTTTGCTCATCGACATGAGAAGCTTCTCTTCCGTCGCTTTTGTAGCTTTTCTATGGGGCGTCACTTTAGGTTTCGGTATGCCGGCGAGTATGGAATATTTGACCGAAGACACGACTTTAGAGAACAGAGGCCGTGTAAGCGCCATTGTATTCTTTACCACGTTTGTTGGAATTTTCATTCTAGGTGCGATTCTGGAGTCCTTAGCGTACGAAACGCAAATAGTCATTCTGGGAACTTTCAGATTTGCCGGCTTGGCCGCATTCGTTTTACTAAACCCTCCCAAGATTTCCATTATGAAAAAGGAACATTCTTACCTGAGCTTAGTTCGAGAGCGATCTTTTCTTCTTTATTTTTCTGCATGGATTATGTTTTCTCTTGTTAACTACCTAAGCGTTCCAATTCTCAACAAACACTTTGGAGAGAGTTTTGCTGCTGCGTATGCTACGATCGAGGTTATCTTCACCGCTGTCTCTGCTCTTCTTGGCGGAATACTATGTGATACTGTAGGTCGAAAAGTGGTCGTAATGTCTGGCTTCGTGATGCTGGGTATAGGCTATGCCGTGTTGGGAGTTTTTCCATCGTCGTTAGCAGGCTGGTACTTCTACACCGTGGCCGACGGGATCGCTTGGGGAATACTTGGAGTCGTATTTTTCATGGCTCTGTGGGGAGACCTAGCTTACAAGTCGTCAAGCAAAAAGTACTATGCGCTTGGCGGTCTTCCCCTACTTTTTTCAAACCTCTTACAAAAACTCATAGGTTCCGACCTTGCCGCCTCAGTTTCTGTCACCGCCGTCTTTTCTTTGGCGAGTTTCTTCTTATTTTTGGCTATCTTACCTTTGATTTATGCGCCAGAGACTTTGCCTGAGAAAAGCATCAGAGAAAGGGAGCTTAAGCAGTATATTGAGAGGGCTAAGAAGGCTAAGGAAGAATATTCTTAAGAGTTGGCGGTTTACCTTCTTCGAGATGGAAAGATGTTCTTTCATATCATACTAACGACGAAATGTAACTTGCAGTGCCGATACTGTTTTGGCGAGGCATTGGAGGATTTAGACGGGGATTTTTCTAGTTTTGAAGTTGACTATTCCCTACCTACAAAGATAAGCTACGACTTTCACTTGTTAAACAGGTTGTGCAAACTAGATCATGATTGTGTCTTGACTTTCTATGGTGGGGAGCCGTTGCTTTGTGCTGATGAAATCAGACAGATCATGGACAATGTCAAAGCTAAACATTTCATGATCCAAACAAATGGCTTGCTATTAGATCTTTTAGAACCAGAATATGTGAATCGTTTTCACACGATTCTAATTTCCATAGACGGTCAGGAAGTTTTGACTGATTTCTACCGTGGAAATTGGACGTTCAGAAAGGTCATCAACAACCTGAAACTAGTCAAGTGGAACGGATTTGAAGGTGAATTGATTGCCAGAATGACCGTGATGGAGCAGACGGACATTTACAAGCAAGTTAGATGGATTTTGGACAACGATGAGTTTTTGTTCTCTTCGGTGCATTGGCAGCTGAACGCGGGGTTCTGGAAGAACGATTTTGCAAGGAGAGATTTTAAACGATGGAGTGAAGAAAGCTATACTCCTAGGATACGGAGACTTGCTAAATTTTGGGTGGATTACATGGAAGAAAAAGGCGCCGTTTTGCGACTTTATCCCTTCCTTGGGACCGCTCAGTCACTTCTCTCAGGCGAAAAGAAGAGTCTTCTGCGTTGCGGAGGTGGCTGGATAAATTACGCTATACAGACAGATGGTTACATTATACCATGTCCGACCATGTGGGGAATGAAGGATTACTATCTAGGACACATCAGTAACGCTGATCCACTAAGGCTGAGAAAAGTCTTTGTCGGTAAACCTTGCACAGAATGTGACATTCTCAACTTGTGTGGGGGGCGCTGCCTATACGCAAACGTAACAAAGCGGTGGGGTTCAGAAGCATATGACCAAGTATGTAACACAGTGAAAAATCTGATAGAGGCAATTTCTGAACAAATGCCGCGAATACAAGAGCTCATTAAAAAAGGTATAATCCGATCGACCGACCTTGAATACATGAAGTATAATGGATGCGAAATAATACCATAATTTTCTATACATCCATTGAATTTCCGTCATTTCCCCTTTCTAAAGTAGATCAAGTCGTCTTTTTGGAGCACGTATTCAAACGCCGCCTCTAGCAGCTGGGAGATTTCTTTTGTTTTTGCAACTTTGACATGGTACTTGTCATTGGCTGTGTTTTGGAATGTGGCCTTATCAATGTGAATGTAGACTTGAGTGTTCTGAATGCTTTTATCTGGATTTTGTACTACAAGTTCGGCTGTTTCCATTCTATTTTCTGCAAATAATCATAAAATGCTGGCTAGTTCCAGCCACACATGGATCTGTGCAAGTTCTTAGATGAGTCTGCCACAGGATTTCGTTGTACTTTTTCTGTCTATAAACTTGATTGTATCTTCTTTGATGAGCCGAAAATATGCCTTCTAATCCCACCATTTGTAGGATTGTTGTCTTGTGTTCGAATTCTTTTTTCAACTCGTCAATAGAATAGAAATGAGCGGGAGCAAATCCCCATCCTCCTAAATAATCTCCAGTAGTGGTGTATTTTCTGAAAACATCAGATGCTTCAAGCATTTCTGGCCATAAATAGACTATCGAATTCACGCAGACAGCCAATCTTCCAATTACGGAAACAAAGATAGGAGCATCATCCTTGGTGATTCTAATTAGTTCGCTAACTGCTCTTTGTCTCCGTTTTTTGCTTACCAAGTGACAAAGTGCTCCTCCGAGACAAAGAACAGAATCGAAAGTGTTGTTTTCGTACATAGAAAGATCCTCTATTGAAGCTTCCACGATCTCCTTCACTCTATCTTGAACTTTCTCCTTCTTGATTTTTCTTTTTGCTATTTGTAGCAGTTCTGGCAGGAGATCGAGCAAGACAACATCATACCCTAGCCTCGCAAGTTCTATCGTGTACCTTCCAGGTCCACCACCAGCATCCAAAATCAACCCTTTTTTCGGAAGGTATTTTTTAAGAAAAAGCATAGTTGTATCGAATTCCAGTCTATGAAACGGATCTCTGACCAGTCTTTTCCATTCTCTTATAGAATCCTTCACATAGTACTCTCTTATCAGCTCAGAAGACATGAGA
>Ga0315280_10004800_pt1 | contig 19682 bp, 18 predicted proteins | sample YL17G06_40_MG_FD_203697 | JGI IMG/M metagenome (GOLD analysis project Ga0315280, IMG submission 203697) | Sediment microbial communities from Yellowstone Lake, YNP, Wyoming, USA - YL17G06_40 | ecosystem: Environmental > Aquatic > Freshwater > Lake > Sediment | place: USA: Wyoming | collected... | reverse complement strand
GTTCGTAAGTTATGCGCTCATTTAAAATGAAAGCCCAAGAGATATTCGATAGTTATAAAGATTATATAATGCCAACTTACACCAAGGTTCCCTTGATATTCGTAAAAGGCAAGGGAAGCTATTTGTGGGATGTGCACGGGAAAAAATATCTGGATTTTTTCCCGGGATGGGGGGTGGGTAATCTTGGGCATTGTCACCCTAAAGTGATGTCGGCTGTTAGGGATCAGGTATCCAAATTAATCTTTATTTCTAACAACTACTATCACGCTCCTCAGGCGAAACTCGCCAAAGAGATTGTTTATCTATCTTTTTCCGGAAAGGTATTCTTTTGCAATTCGGGTGCCGAGGCAAATGAGGCAGCCATAAAGTTCAGCAGAAAATTCGGCCAGGGTAGATACGAAATTATCAGTTTTCAAGATTCATTTCACGGAAGGACGTTGGCAGCATTGGCAGCGACGGGCCAGAAAAAATATCAGGCGGGTTTCGAACCTTTCCCCGAAGGTTTTAAGACAGTTAAGTTTAACGATACAGAAGCGGTTAAATCGGCGATTAACCCGAATAAGACAGTAGCGATTATGCTGGAGCTTATTCAGGGCGAAGGCGGAGTTAATGTTGCTTCGGCCGAATTTGTTTTGGCATTAAGAAAGATATGCGACGAAAAGAAACTGCTTTTAATTATTGATGAGGTCCAAACCGGCTTAGGAAGAACGGGAAAATTATTCTGTTACCAGCACTACGGCATAACCCCGGATATAATTACCATCGCTAAGGCAATTGCCGGCGGTTTACCCATGGGAGTTATGCTGGTGAAGAAGGAAATCGCCGATACCTTAGGCCCGGGCATGCATGCATCAACCTTTGGCGGAGGGCCGCTGATTGCCAAAGCGGCATTAGCGGTTTTAACGGCGATACAAAAAGAAAAATTGCTTACCAATGCGCAGAGAACGGGCGAATATTTATTTTCTGGGCTCAATGAATTAAAAAATAAGCACTCGATAATAAAAGAGGTAAGAGGGCTGGGATTGATGGCAGGCGTGGAGTTAAATATCGAAGGCAATACCATCGTGGAAAAATCTATTGAAAAGGGGCTGCTGATTAATTGTACGCATGAAAGAGTTTTGCGGCTTATGCCGGCATTGAATATCACCAAGAAAGAAATTGATAAAGCGATAAATATTTTAGATAATGTATTGAGATCGGGTCTTGAAACATATTGTTAATAAATAAGTTAGAAGACCCGATCTTGATGAGAGGTTAATAGGATGAAAAAAGATTTTATCTGTATTAAAGATTTAACACCTAAAGAGATCGAAGATATTTTTAATTTGACCGACAGACTAAAACAAGATAAATCTCAATTCAGTAATGTTCTGGCGGGTAAGACATTAGCGCTTATCTTCCAGAAGCCTTCTAACCGCACACGGGTTTCTTTTGAAGTGGGAATGTATCAGCTAGGCGGTAATTCAATTTATCTAAGCCCGGGAGAAATAAATCTGGGGGTTAGAGAGGCGGTTAAAGATGTTGCCAAGACGCTGTCGCGTTATGTGGACGGTATTGTAATCAGAACCTTTGGCCATAATAATATTATAGAATTGGCTAAATATGCCAGTATCCCAGTAATTAACGGACTGTCGGATTTACTGCATCCCTGTCAGGCCTTGGCAGATATCTATACCATCAGAGAAAAGTTAAAAGGTTTAAAAGAGGTAACCTTAGCCTATGTCGGAGACGGTAATAATGTTTGCCACTCTTTGTTATATGGCTGCTCAAAGGTAGGTATTAATATGAATGTTGCCACACCCAAGAGTTATCAGTCGCAAGCCTTGATTATAAAAGAGACGAAAGGCCTTGCGAAGAAATCAGGTGCAGAGATAAATTTATTCGGCAAGCCGCAGGAAGCAGTTGCAGGCGCGGATGTTATCTATACGGATGTCTGGGCGAGCATGGGTCAGGAAAAAGAGGCCAAGAAAAGAAAAATTGCCTTTAAAGGGTTCCAGGTTAATAAGGAATTAGTCTCTAAAGCAAAGAAGGATTGCCTGATTATGCACTGTTTACCGGCGCACCGGGGCGAGGAGATTACCGATGAGGTTATTGACAGCAAGAATTCCGTTGTTTTTGACCAGGCAGAAAACAGACTGCATGTGCAGAAGGCAATATTGATAAAATTATTAAAAGGAGGTAAATCCTAAATTCGAAATCCTAAATTCTAAACAATATCTAAATCCTAAATTCCAATGTTTTAAACTTATAAATTTGGGATTTGGAGAATTGGAATTTGTTTAGAATTTAGATATTATGATTTAGAATTTAAAGTATAAAAATGAAGAAAGTTGTATTAGCTTATTCAGGCGGTTTAGATACCTCTTGCGCGATAAAGTGGCTCAAAGATCAAGGCTATGAAGTTATATGTTTTATTGCCGATTTAGGCCAGGGAGAGGATTTTGAGGCGATAGAGAAACGGGGGCTTGCGGCGGGCGCCTCCAAGGTCTATATTGAAGACCTACAGGATGAATTTATCGAGGATTTTATTATACCGGCATTAAAGGCAAATGCGATATACGAAGGCAAATACTTACTCGCTACTGCCTTGGGTAGACCTTTGATTGCCAAATATCTGGTTGAGGTCGCGCATAAAGAAAAAGCCGAAGCAGTTGCCCACGGCTGTACCGGCAAAGGCAATGACCAGGTAAGATTAGAGGTGACCATCGGCATATTAGACCCGCAACTGGAAATTATCGCTCCGGTGCGAGTTTGGGAGTTTAAATCGCGGGAAGAAGAAATAGAATACTGCCAAAACTATAATATTCCTATTGATGTGACCAAGAAGAAGCCGTATAGCATTGATAGAAATATCTGGGGAACTAGTATTGAGGCAGGCGTATTAGAAGATTTAGAACAGGAGCCGCCGGAGGATGTCTATTTGATTACTAAAACTCCAACTAGCGCGTCAACATATCCCAGATATATTGAGATTTATTTCGAAAAAGGCATTCCTAAAAAGTTAGACGGAAAAACATATAAATTAAAAACTTTGATAAACCATTTAAATGAAATCGGCGGATTTTATGGGATAGGCAGAAGCGATTTGGTGGAAAACAGGCTGGTGGGTATTAAATCCCGGGAACTCTATGAAACGCCCGCAGCAACGATACTTTATACTACGCATAAAGAATTAGAGAGTCTAGTATTGGATAGGGAATTGGCGCATTATAAGGAAATTATCTCGCTTAAATATTCAGAGTTAGTTTATTACGGCCTGTGGTATTCTTCTTTAAAAGAAGCTCTTGACGGCTTCATTAATGCGACGCAAAAACACGTGACAGGAAACATCAAATTAAAATTATTCAAAGGAAGCTGTGTTGCTGTGGGAAGAAAATCGCCATACGCGCTATACAAAAAAGAATTGAGCACCTACGGAAAGGAAGATAAGTTTAATCAGAAGTTAGCCGAAGGGTTTATCAAGATTTGGGGAATGCCGTATAAAAAGTAGGTTAAGGTTAAGGAGAAAAGATGGCGAAAAAATTATGGGGGAGTAGATTTACCAAAAAAACAAATATATTAACCAATAAATTTACCTCGAGCATCTCTTTTGATAAACGATTAGCTAAGTATGATGTCTTAGGTAGCATTGCCCATGCCCGGATGCTGGGTAACTCCAGAATAATCTCTGCGGCGGAGGCAAAATTAATTATTAAAGGGTTAAATGCCATTTTGAAAGAAATAAACAGCGGAAAATTCTGTTTTGATTACCAGGCAGAAGACATACATACGAATATCGATAATACCTTAAGAAAAAAGATTGGCGCTGCTGCTGATAAGTTACACACCGCGCGTTCAAGGAATGACCAGATAGTTCTGGATGTAAAGATGTATTGTAAAGAGGCGATAGATGATTTGGTTAAATTGATTATATCTTTAGAGAAATCTATAATAAAATTTACCGATAAGAACTCTAAGGTAATAATTCCTGCTTATACACATTTACAGGTAGCACAATGTGTACTTTTAAGTCACCATCTGCTGGCGTACGTTGAGATGTTAGAACGCGATAAGGAAAGACTTCTTGATGCTAAGAAGAGAACCGACTATATGCCTTTGGGAAGCGTTGCGTTATCGGGGACGGGTCTGCCCATCAACAGGGAATCCGTAAAGCAAGAATTGGGATTTAGTAAAGTAACCGAGAATAGCATAGATGCGGTAAGCGATAGAGATTTTATCATTGAGTTATTATCGGATTTGGCTATTCTTTCCGTCCATCTTTCCAGAATCGCCGAAGATTTAATTCTCTGGTCAACTAAGGAATTCAATTTTATTGATATTGATTTTTCTTTCTGCACTGGCTCTAGCATTATGCCGCATAAGAAAAATCCCGATGTGCTGGAGTTAATCCGGGCATCTGTAGGAAAAATTCACGGAGATTTATCCAGTGTTTTAATATTAATGAAAGGGCTACCTTTATCTTATAACCGAGACCTGCAGCTTGATAAACCGCCGCTGTTTAATGCTGTAGAGACAATAAAGGATATATTAGAAATATTTGTAGAGTTATTTAATAATATTAAATTAAACAAAGAAGTTATTGCTGCGAAATTGCTTGATGAATCATTATTTTCTGTAGATATCGTGGAATATTTGATTAAGAAAGGGCTATCTTATCGTCAGGCACACGATATAACCGGAAGAATGGTTAAGGATGTCCTGGATAAGGGCAAAAAGATTTCTAGTCTTACATTAAAAGAATTAAAGAAATATTCCGATAAGTTTGATTTGAAGGTTAAATCTATATTGAATGCCTGGGTTTCTGTTAGTCTTAAGACTTCTTACGGCAGCACCAGCCCCAAATTGGTAAAAAGACAAATAGGCAAATGGAAAAGAAAATTAAATGCATGAGTTTAAATACGTAAATAATCATCTCTATTGCGAAAAAGTAAAAGTAGAAGATTTAGCCGGGGAATTCGGTACACCGCTTTATGTATATAGTTACCACACCCTCATCGGCCATTTCCTTAAATTACGCAATGCTTTTCAAGGTATTGATCCGTTGATATGTTTTTCTGTTAAAGCCAATTCTAATCTGGCGATACTTAAAGCATTGGTTGATAAAGAGGCGGGTTTGGATATTGTTTCGGGCGGGGAGCTCTTCCGCGCCTTAGAGGTCGGTTGCCCTGCGGAAAAAATAGTTTACGCCTCGGTGGGGAAAACCGATAAGGAGATAGAAAAGGCAATTAGGACGGGAATCTTATTCTTTAATGTCGAGTCAGCGCCGGAATTAGCCAATATCAACCGGATAGCCCAAGGTTTAAATAAAAAAACAGCGGTTTGCATCCGGATAAATCCTGACGTTGAACCAAAGACGCATAGGTTTATTACCACGGGGAAAATCACCAATAAGTTTGGCATAGATTTTACCACTGCCTACAAGATTCTTCTGATGAGCCGAAGTTTTACGCATGTAAATATATCGGGGCTACATATCCACATCGGCTCTCAGATTACGGAAAGCGCGCCTTTTGTATCGGCGTTGACTAAAATGGTTAGTTTTATTTCGCAACTAAAGAGAAAAGGGATAAATTTAGAATATTTAAATATCGGCGGAGGATTAGGCATTGTTTACGATAAGGAAACTCCCCAGACAGCAGATAAGTTTGCTCGGGAAGTAGCGCCGCTTTTAAAAAGGACGGGCCTTAGGATAATCTTAGAGCCGGGCAGGTTCATTGTGGGTAACGCTGGTATCTTAGTGGTTAAGGTTTTGTATATAAAATCTACGCCCAAAAAGAAATTCGTTATTGTGGATGCAGGAATGAATGATTTGATTCGGCCGGCTCTTTACGATGCTTATCATCAGATTCTGCCTTTACGTGATAACCGAGGAAGCGCACGGCGCAAAGCGGAAAAGGTTGACATCGTCGGTCCCATCTGCGAGAGTGCGGATTTCTTTGCCAAAGATAGAAAATTACCTTCGGTTAGAGAAGGAGATTACTTGGCAATCATGAGCGCAGGCGCTTATGGGTTCAGCATGTCGTCTAATTATAATTCAAGATGCAGGTGCGAAGAGGTTTTGGTTATAAAAGATAAAACATTTATAATCAGGAAAAGAGAAAACCACGAAGACTTGATTCGCAATGAAGTGATACCGCCGTTTCTCCTTGGTTTATAATATGCAAAAAATTAATTTTACCAAGATGGTTGCTTCCGGTAACGACTTCGTTATTGCAGAGCTAAGAGCCAAGAACTCAGAGTTAAGAAATTTAGCAAAAAAAATCTGCGACAGAAAGTTCGGGGTGGGTGCGGATGGCCTGCTTATTCTAGAGAAATCTAAGATTGCGGATGTAAAGATGCGCGTATTTAATGCCGATGGTTCGGAAGCCCGGATGTGCGGAAACGGTGCGCGCTGTCTGGCCCTTTGGTCAGAGTCAAAAGTATTAACAATTGAAACCAAGGCAGGAATAATTAAATCTGCCGTAAACGGCGATAATATAAAAATAAAATTTACTGATCCGCAGGGCATAAAATTAAATATTTCGATTAAGGTAAATAATCGCCTCTTAAAAGTTAATTTTATTAATACCGGAGTTCCGCACGCGGTAATATTTGCGGACGGTTTGGATAAAATTGACGTAGTTAACTTAGGCAGGCAAATCCGTTTTCATAAAAGATTTTCTCCACAGGGAACCAACGTTGATTTTGTGGAGTTTCTAAATGAGAATTCGCTTAAGATACGCACATACGAAAGGGGCGTTGAGGATGAGACCCTTGCCTGCGGAACGGGTTCTGTGGCAGCGGCTTTAATAACCGTTATGCGTTATTTGTTGTTCGCTATCCGTAAAATCAATATTTATACCAGAAGCGGTGAAATCCTTAGGGTTTATTTTAAAAGAGAGAAAGATAAATTTTCCGATGTTTGGTTAGAAGGAAAAGCAAAAATAGTTCACAAAGGAGAATATTATGTTTAGCGGTTCGATTGTGGCAATCGTCACACCGTTTAAAAACGGCAAGGTCGACGAAAAAACATTCAGGGATTTAATTGAATTTCAGATTAAAAATGGCAGCTCAGGAATTGTCCCCTGCGGCACAACCGGGGAGTCCGCCACTCTATCTTTCGAAGAGCATAACCGTGTAATCGAAATAACTATTGAGCAGGTAAAGAAAAGGATTCCGGTGATCGCTGGTACGGGTTCGAATTCTACGGAAGAGGCGATCATGCTCACGAGTCATGCCGCAAAAGCCGGGGGAGATGCGTCTTTGCAGGTTTCTCCTTATTATAACCGTCCCACGCAAAAAGGGCTCTACGAGCATTTTAAAGCAATTGCCGAATCCGTGGATATTCCAATCATTCTTTATAATATCGCTTCGCGCACCGGAGTAAATATTGAACCGGAGACAATGGCGAGGTTAGCGCGGGATTGTAAAAATATTGTGGGAGTAAAAGAGGCATCAGGAAATTTGGATCAGACCTCGCGGATAAAAGCCTTATGCGGGCCAAATTTTGATTTAATTTCCGGAGATGACAGCCTGACCCTGCCGATTTTATCTATCGGCGGAGTTGGGATAATATCTGTGGCGGCTAATATCGCCCCGCGCGACGTCGCAAATCTGGTAAGTGAATTTCAAAAAGGAAATTTAAAAAGAGCGCAGGAAATTCATTACAAATTGCTTCCCCTGATAAAAGCGTTATTCATTGAGACTAATCCGATACCGGTTAAGACAGCGATGGGCTTAATGGGTTTATGCAGCCCACAGTTGCGCCTTCCGATGAGTGCGATGTCCGAGCAGAATCTGGAATTTCTCAAAAAAGCGCTGCGGGAATACGGCTTAGTTTAGGAGGAGAAAGCGATGATAAAATTAGGCATTGCCGGTGTAGCAGGCAGGATGGGTCGGCGGATATTTGAATTAGCGCAACACGATAGGGAGTTTGAAATATCGCTTGCGCTGGAGAAAAAAGGCACTTCATTTATCGGAAAAGAATTGGGGAGAATCAAAATATCCTCTAGCCCCGACGGCATCTTTTTGGTGGATGTATTTATTGATTTTACTTTGCCCGAGGCAACCGAGGCCAATTTAGATTACGTGGCCAAATACAAGAAAGCGGCGGTTATCGGTACTACCGGATTAAGCGATAAGCAATTATCTAAACTGGAAGAGGCTTCTCGGCTCGTGCCCATAGTTTATTCGCCGAACATGTCAGTCGGAGTAAATATCTTGTTTTCTATATTACCCGAGTTGGCAAAAAGACTCGGAGCCGATTATAGCGTTGAGATAATTGAAGCGCACCATAAAGCCAAGAAAGATGCGCCTTCGGGAACGGCTAAGAAATTAGCGCAGGTTATCGCTAACAGCACAAACAAAGAGATCCAAATACACGCGGTCAGATTAGGCGATATCGTCGGCGACCATACGATTATATTTGCGGGCAATTCAGAGCGCATTGAAATAAAACATCAGGCACACTCCAGGGATTTGTTTGCCTTTGGTGCTTTGAAAGCCGCCAAGTGGGTTGTGAATAAGCCCGCCGGTTTATATTCCATGCAGGACGTATTAAAGGAGTGAGCGAATGTTTAGACTTTCTAGGAGACTGCAAAGCCTGCCGCCATATTTATTCGTTGAGATTGATAAGGCAAAGAGGAAAGCCCGGGCAGAAGGCAGAGATATTATCGATTTTGGCGTAGGGGACCCTGACCAGCCTACCCCCGCCCATATCATCGAGAAACTTTATCAGGCTGCCAGAGACCCGAAAACACACCGCTATGCCCTTGATCAGGGGATGCCGGTTTTAAGAGAGGCTATCGCCGGCTGGTATAAAGAACGTTTCGCAGTTTCTTTAAATCCGCAGACCCAGATTCTCCCGCTTATTGGCTCAAAAGAAGGGATTGCCCATTCCTCCTTGGCATTTATAAATCAAGGCGACTATTCCTTAGTGCCGGATCCCTGTTACCCTCCTTATAAAGGAGGCACAATCCTCGCCGGCGGAAGGCCTTATCTTTTGGCGTTAAAAGAAGAAAATGATTTTCTGCCGGATTTGAAAAAAATTCCCCTTAATATCCGCAAAAAATCCAGAACCCTATTTATTAACTATCCTAATAATCCTACTTCTGCGACTTGCGAAATAGATTTTTATAACGCAGTGGTTGAGTTTGCCGCAAAAAATAAAATCATCGTTATCTCAGACCTGGCTTATTCCGAGATTAACTATGACGGATACCGGCCATCCAGTTTCTTGGAGGCAGAAGGAGCCGAAGATCTCGGTATCGAGTTTCATTCTTTATCTAAGACCTATAATATGACCGGCTGGAGAATCGGTTGGGCATGCGGAAATGAAAAATTAATTTCGGCGTTAGCCAAAGTAAAATCCAATATTGACTCCGGTATATTTTCGGCTATCCAGATTGCCGGGGCAGCGGCCTTAGAAGGAACGTCGGTCCATCTATCAGAAACGCGCAGGCTATATAAAGAAAGGCGCGATGTATTATTGGCAGGGCTTAATTCTGTAGGGTTGGCAGCAAGAAAACCCAAGGCAACATTTTATGTGTGGATAAAAATTCCGCCGAAATATGGCTCAATAAAATTTTCTAGAATCTTATTGGAAAAATCCGGCATCGTAGTTACCCCCGGGGTAGGTTTTGGGAAATATGGGGAAGGCTATATTCGTATGGCGCTTACGGTTTCCAAGGAGAGAATTGCCGAGGCAATCGAACGTTTGAAGAAGATGCTTTAGCTATGGTTACCGCATTTTTGGCCGTCGGTTCGAATCTTGGCGACAGAAAAAGAAATATAGGGTTAGCAATCCGCAAGATTAAGCGGTTGAAAAATACAAAAATCTTAAAGGTATCTAAAATCATCTCGAGCAAGCCGCAGGGCGGGCCGGCGCAACGGGATTTTTTAAACGGCGCTATTAGTATTAAAACTAAATTATCTGCCGGCGGGCTGCTTCGGGCATTAAAAATAATCGAAAAGGAATTGGGCCGTCGTAAAGCCCTAAAGAACGGGCCGCGGACGATAGACTTGGATATTTTGCTCTATGGCGACAGAATAATAGAACGAAGCAACCTTAAGATTCCCCATCCGCGGATGTTTGAGCGCGAATTTGTCGTCAAGCCTTTATTAGAAATTAGATGAACCCCGTTAGAACCTTTTGTCTGACGGGGTAAAGGGAGGTCTAACGGGGTGAAGATAATCCGCAGCAGAAGTGAAATGTCGAAGACCTCCCAAGCATTAAAGAAGAGAGGTAGGGCCATCGGTTTTGTGCCGACGATGGGTGCACTTCATCAGGGTCATATTTCTTTAGTCAAGCAGGCACGTCAGGATACCGATATAGTCGTAATGAGTATTTTTGTTAATCCTTTACAGTTTGGCCCCCAAGAAGATTTTAAAAAATATCCCCGCGATTTAAAAGGCGATTGTAAATTAGCGAAGGCGGCGGGCGTTGACCTCCTTTTTCATCCGGATAGAAGAGAGATGTATCCCGAAGGAGCCAGCACCTGTGTTCGGGTTGAAGGATTAAGCGATTGCCTATGCGGAAGATTTAGGCCCCTCCATTTCCGGGGAGTGGCAACAGTGGTAACGAAACTTTTTAATATTGTTCGTCCCGATATCGCCTACTTTGGACAAAAGGACGCGCAGCAGGCGGTAATTATTAAGCAGCTAGCTAAGGACCTTAATATTCCCGTTAAAATTAAGGTTTTACCGACAATACGCGAGAAAGACGGTCTGGCTTTGAGTTCGCGAAATGCCTATTTAAATAAACAGGAAAGAAGGGATGCCCTCGTCCTATTTCAAGCATTAAACCTGGCAAAAAGATTAATCAAGCAAGGGAAGAGGAATTCCAGGTATATAATAAATAACATAAAAAAAATAATAAATAAAAAAAAGACGGCGAAGATTGATTATATAGAGATTGTAGATCCGAATAATTTAAAATCTCTTGGCTTCATCCGGGGTAAAGTACTGATTGCGCTAGCAGTATGGATAGGCAAAACACGACTGATAGATAATGTAATAGTCAATAGTTAAGCCATAAAATGAAATCCCCAAAATTAAAGATTGGAATTGTGGGTTGCGGGGCAATCGGAACTTCTTTGGCAAGGGCTATTGTATCTAATTTTTCCGATAAGGCCGAGTTAGCCAGTCTTTATGATATAGATAGAGAGAAGGCATATCGGTTATCCGGCGCTCTTAAAACCCAAAAAATAGTTGCCTTAAACCTAGACGATTTGATCAATAATGTGGAACTGGTTATTGAAGCAGCATCAAGCAAATCTTCCTATGAAATTGCAAAAAAGAGTCTTCAGGCAAGAAAGGATATTATGATCATGAGTGTCGGCGGCATCGCCGAGTATTATAGAGAATTGTTTGTCTTAGCCAAACAAAAAAATACAAAATTATATATTCCCACCGGTGCAATATGCGGCTTAGACGGCCTGAAGGCAGCAAGGGAAAACAAAGTTAATAAGGTTACGTTAACGACTAAAAAGCCACCCTCCGCTTTTCAGGGGGTTTCCTATGTATTAAAGCAAAAAATAAATCTCGACCAGTTAAAGGAAGACACTGTATTATTCGAAGGAAGCGCCGTTTCGGCAATAACGCATTTTCCCGCTAACATTAATGTAGCGGCGACGTTAAGCATACTGGGTTTGGGTATCGAGAATACGCTGGTAAAAATAATTGCTGTGCCGAATGCCAGACGCAACATCCATGAGATAGAAATTGATTCCGATGCCGGTAAGATATTTACCCGCACAGAAAATGTAATCCATCCGGATAATCCCAAGACGAGTTTTCTAGCGGTTCTTTCGGCACTGGCGATGCTCAGAGAAATTCTTGAACCCGTAAGGGTAGGGACTTAAGTGAGGGCATGACTTATGGAGTTCGTAGAACGACATAAGTCATATGCCCGAACTTACCCCGCCCTCTAAGCCGTTTGCATTGGTAAGGGGGTAAATATAGCAATCAGTATTTATAATGGCTTAAGCCAAAATCAAGGTGCATAGAGGGCGGGGTTAATTCGTCCTACGCTTCGTTCTACGCTTCGCTTTAGGACTCGATGGACGATCCTTAAACGAAGTGAAGGATCTCGCACTGATAACTTACTCACACTTACGTGTTCGTAAGTTATGTGCTCATTAAAAATAAACTAAAGAAGGGAGGTGAAAAAGAAATGGCAATGAAAATCGCAAAGCTTGGAATTAAAAGAAAGAAAGGTTACCTCTACTATATAGACAAAAGAGGAGATGTCTCCTGCGCAAAGATGGCACGCGGTAGATCTAAAGGTGGACATCCCCAGAAAGTCGCCAAATGCGGCATAAAGAAAAAGGTAGGTTACCTTTATTTCGTTGACAAAAGAGGAGATGTCTCCTGCGCAAAGATGGTAAGAGGTGGCAGGAGAAAGAAAAAAAGATAATTTCTATTTGTTAAGAAGATAGCCCCCGTGGAAAATATCTCTTATAATTTACAGGGGCTATCTTCTTTGTTATAATACTTATCTTATGAGAAATGACAGAATTATTATTCGCGGCGCTAAAGAGCACAATCTTAAGAATATCAACCTGGAATTGCCGCGCAACAAACTGATTGTGATTACGGGCACCTCGGGCTCGGGTAAGTCATCTTTAGCCTTTGATACGATTTATGCCGAAGGCCAGCGGCGTTACGTAGAAAGTCTCTCCAGTTATGCCCGCCAGTTTTTAGAACAATTACAGAAACCCGATGTGGAATATATTGAAGGTTTATCTCCCGCCATATCTATTGAACAGAGAACTGCCGGAGGCAATCCGCGTTCCACCGTAGCAACCCAGACAGAGATTTATGATTACCTGCGGCTATTATTCGCGCGGGTTGGCAGAGTCCATTGTTATCAATGCAATCAACCGATAAGCAGGCAAAGCTCCCAGGAGATAGTGGAAAGGATTTTGGCGCTTCCGAAAGATTCGCAAATAATTATATTGGCTCCGATTGTAGTGGGCAGAAGAGGCGAATACCGAGATATCTTTAGTTCCATCCAAAAGGCAGGTTTTTTAAGGGCGCGCGTGGATGGGAAGATTTACCAGTTAACCGAGCAAATAAAATTAGATAGATATAAGATACATCATATTGAAGCGGTAGTAGACAGGTTGACGGTTAACCCCGACATCAAAAAACGCCTGACTGATTCCGTAGAAACCGCGCTTAAAATTGGGAAAGGAGTAATTATTATATCGGTAAATCAAACGGATTTAATTTTTAGCGAACAATATGCCTGTCCAAAGTGCGGAATAAATATTAGCGAGATTGAACCGCGTATCTTTTCTTTTAATTCTCCTTATGGCGCGTGCCCCTCTTGTAACGGGCTGGGAACAAAATTTGAGTTCGACGCAGATTTGGTTATACCCGATAAAGATAAATCCATAAATAGCGGAGCGATTGAACCTTGGAAAAGAGGTGGACGAGGCTACATTCTTTATTACCGCAGCCTGATCAGGGAATTGTCTTACCAAATGGGTTTTGATTTAGACGCACCTTTTAAAAACTTAACAAAACACATCCAGAATGCAATACTCTACGGTTGTGATGTAGAGGTATGGGGTAAAAGGTTCGAAGGAATTATTCCTCACTTGGAGAGGTTATTTCGCCAGACAGAAAGCGATTATCTCAAAAGCGAAATTAGCAGGTTTATGTCGCAGCTTCCCTGTCCTGTTTGCGGCGCAGCGAGGCTAAAAAAGGAAAGTCTGGCAGTTACCATCAACGGTCAAAATATCTGGCAGGTTACCAAGATGTCTATCAAAGAAGCAAAGGATTATTTTGAAAAATTACAATTCTCTCCCAGGCAAAAGCTTATCGCCCTGCCGATTTTGAAGGAGATAAAACAGAAGTTGCAATTCGCAATTGATGTCGGTCTGGATTATTTAACCTTGGACCGGAGGAGCCAGACCCTCTCGGGCGGAGAGGCCCAGCGTATAAGACTGGCCACACAGGTGGGTTCGGGTTTAAGCGGGGTGTTGTACATACTCGATGAGCCCAGTATCGGCCTTCATCAGAGAGACAATTCCCGGCTGCTCTCAACCTTAAAGAAATTAAGGGACTTGGGCAATACCTTAATTGTGGTAGAGCATGATGAGGCAACCATCAGAAACGCGGATTATATAGTAGATTTGGGGCCGGGAGCCGGTAAACACGGCGGACGGGTTATATTTTCCGGCAGCCTCCAGGAGCTATTAAATCATCCCGATTCTCTTACGGCCCAGTATCTGAAACGTAAATTACAGATACGTCTTCCCGAGGAAAGAAGGGCCTGGCAGAATAAAAAATTTTTGGAGATTAAAGGTGCGAGGGAGCACAATCTTAAAAATATAGACGTAAAATTTCCGTTAGGCGTGTTTATCTGTGTTACCGGGGTTTCGGGATCGGGTAAATCAACGCTCGTCGATGAAATACTCTACCGTAGTTTAGCGCAGAAACTTTACAAATCCAAAGAAAAGGCGGGCGGACACTCCCGATTATTAGGCACAGATTTGATTGATAAGGTTATCGTCGTGGATCAGTCTCCCATTGGCAGGACTCCGCGTTCAAATCCCGCTACCTATACAGGGATATTCACTCACATCAGGGATATATTCAGTAAAATTCCCGAGGCGCGTATCCGCGGTTTCAAAAGCGGCAGATTTTCCTTTAATGTAAAAGGCGGACGCTGCGAGGCATGCATGGGCGAGGGGATTAAAAAAATTGAGATGCATTTCCTTCCCGATGTTTATGTAAAATGCGATGTCTGCAATGGCAAGCGTTTTAATGAACAGACACTAGAAGTTAAATTTAAAGGTAAATCAATTGCCGATGTTTTGGATATGTCTGTCGAAGAAGCGCTGGAATTATTTCAGAATATTCCCAAAATAAAGAATATATTAACGACGATAAACGATGTGGGGTTAGGCTACATACAGCTCGGCCAGCCGGCCACAACATTATCCGGCGGAGAAGCGCAAAGAGTAAAACTTTCTTCCGAGTTAAGTAAGCGCGCCACAGGCAAGACGCTCTATATTTTAGATGAGCCTACTACCGGTTTACACTTTGCCGACGTAGAAAAATTACTTTCGGTTTTACAGCGCCTGGTGGATAAGGGCAATACGGTAATCGTCATTGAGCACAATCTGGAAGTAATTAAATGCGCTGACTATATTATTGATTTGGGCCCCGAAGGCGGGGATGAGGGCGGCTATTTAGTCGGTTGTGGCAACCCCGAGGAATTGGCAAACAATAAAACCTCCTTCACTGCCCAATTCTTAAGAAAGGTATTGAATAGTAAATAAAGAAGTGATATAGTTTAAGCATGAATAAAGTCAAAAGTAAAAAATCAAAAGTAAAAAGTACAATTCAAAAGGCAAAATTTTGTATTTTAATTTGTGCTTTTGCCTTTTGCCTGTTACCTTTTACCTTAATTTCATTTGCCCAGGAGTCATCAAAGGAAGTAGAATCATTTTTTGTCGCCAAAAAGGCATTAGAAGACGGCTTTTATGATGTAGCCTTGGGGCTCTTGGAACGTTTCTTAAATAATTATCCTCAGTCGGAAAAAAGACCCGAAGCAAAATTGCTTATCGGGCAATGCTATTTCTTCCAGAATAAGTTTCTCGAAGCGCTGGCGAAATTTGAGGAACTTATTCAGGTTAAAGATAAAGACTCGGATAGCGTTAAAGACGCTTGTTACTATTGGATAGCCGAAGTGCATTTTCGCGGTAACGACTTTAAGACAGCAGCCTCCTATTATCAAAAAATAATCGATGAATTTCCTAAATCTATCTACCGTATGCACGCTTATTATTCCTTAGGATGGTCTTTATTTGAAGCGCAGGGCTATACTAAGGCATTAGAATATTTTAAAGTAGTTGCGGATAAATACCCGAATCAAAATCTTAGCCAAGATGCTTCGTTTAAGATTGCCGAATGCTTATATTATCTAAAGGATTATACAAAATTAAAAGATTTCTTAAGTTCCTATCAGAAGAATTATCCCAAGGATACGCAGAGGCTTCCTTACGTGCTCTTTTATCTGGCGGAAGCGAATTATTATTTAGCGGATTATCCCGCGGCGATTGAAAATTATCTAAAATCCATCAAGTCCACTGCCGACAATAAAACCCAGGCGCTGTCAAAATTGGGTTTAGTCTGGTCGTATTTGAAACTAGAGAAATATAATGAGGTAGAAAGCGCCATCCTTGATATTAAAAAAGAATATTTGGAAAAGAAAAATCTTGAAGCCTTGATTTTAGCAAAAGGGTTTTTATTTAATCAGACAAAAAGATTTAATGAAGCAATAGGTAGTTATGATGAATTGATAAACAGCGATCCGGAACACCTTTCCCTTATTCAGGCATATCTCGGAAAGGCGGAAGGTCTCTACAGCCTTTCTAGGTTTAACGAGGCAATATCCGTATACGAAAAGGCCTTGAGCAAAATACAGTCAGAACCAAATCAGGTAAGCGATGATTTAATCGATAAACTGCATTACGGCTGCGGCTGGGCATATTTAAAAGAAGGAGAATTTAAGAAAGCAATAAATGAATTCCAGAAGGTAGCGCTCAAATCAGGCGACAAAATCGTTAAGATTGCCGCACTCTGTTTGGTTGCCGATACTTATCTTGATCTCGGGGAATTTGATAAAGCGATGGAGTCATACGATAAAATACTTAAAGAATACCCTGATAGTTTATATAACGATTACGTGCAATACCAAATCGGCATGACACTTCTTAAAATGTCGAATTACGACGGGGCGGTATTGGCGTTTAAGGCGATGCAGACAAACTTTAGTAAGTCCAAATTATTAGACGATGCCTCTTATTCATTAGGCCTTACCTATTTTCAAAAACAGGACTACAATTCCAGCCGGGAAATATTTAAGAAATTTATCGACGATTTTAGAGACAATAATTTAAGAAAAGATGCGATGTACTTATTGGGGGTGAGCCTCTATAACCTGGAAAAGTTTCCTGAGGCAATCGAGGTCTTTAAAGAAATAATCAGGTTATATGGAGAGGATCCGCAGATTATTCAGAAGGCCGAATTTGAGATAGCTGATTGTTTCTACCGGATGGGCAAAGAAGGTGAGGCAGTGAATAGATTTAAGATGCTGCGTTCCAAATATCCCGATTCAAATTTAACGCCCGAAGTAGTCTGGTGGTTAGGTGAGTATTATTATCGGCACGAAAATTTCGACCTGGCGCAAAGATATTTTTTAGCGATAATCCAGGATTTTTCAAAAAGCAATCTGGTAGCCGATGCCTATTATGCCCTCGGCTCTATTTACGAACAGGGCCAGGATTACAATAAGGCAGTTGAAAGTTTTAAAAAAGTTATAGAGATAGCCGACAGAGATCTCGTGGGTCAGGCAACCATTGCTATAGGTGATATATATGTTAAACAAAATGATTATAAGTTAGCACTTAATACTTATCAGGAAGCCATTGTAAAATACCCTAATCTTGCGGTTCTGCTTTATCCTAAGATAGCCGATATTTATAAAGAACAAAGAAATTACGAAGAAGCGGTTAATTTTTATCGTAAGAGTCTAGAAATTGCACCCCTAAGGCAGATGGATCAACTGCGGTTTAAAATTGCCGAGTCTCTTCAGGAGCAAGGAAAAGTTCATGAGGCAATTGAGGAATACCTAAAATTAACTTATCTATACCCCCAGGATAAGACTCTAGTCGTAAAATCATTATTAAGGGTTGCCCAGATCTATGAAGACGAGGAGAAATTTCAGGAAGCCAAGAGTATTTATAATAAGATTGTCTCGATGGATGTAGATGAGGCGAAGTTCGCCAAGGAAAGAATAGAGTGGATTAATAAACTTCAAAAATAGGAGGTCGAAATATGTGGCAATTATTTTTAAAGGGAGGGCCGGTGATGTGGCCGATACTTCTATGTTCTATCTATGGGCTGGGAATAATCTTAGAGAAGATGTGGTATCTGCATAAGGTAACCATCGATACTCAGGATTTTCTCAATAAAATTCTCGATAAGATGAAGCGCCACCAGATTAAAGAAGCGCTTCAGGACTGCGATGCTACCAAAAGCCCGATCTCCCACATCTTAAAGGCGGGCATTTTAAAATATGACCGCACGCGCGAGCAGATAAAGGAAGCAATTGAGGACGCTTCACTTTATGAGATACCCCGGCTAGAAAAAAATTTAACTGCCCTGGCAACCGTGGCTCATATTTCTCCGCTTTTAGGATTATTGGGTACGGTAACCGGAATGGTCAGGTGTTTTCAGGTAATTCAAGCCAAGGCAACCGCATTACATCCGGTTACGCCCGGAGATTTAGCGGGCGGAATTTGGGAGGCGTTAATTACCACGGTTTTTGGTTTAATCGTGGCTATCCCTGCCTTCACGGCATATAATTATTTAGTCTCTAGGATAAACAGTTTTATCCTGGAAATGGAAAAGGCGTCGACAGAATTAGTAAATTTTTTAACGGAGTAACAATATGAAATTTAAACACCATATGGAATTTGAGCATGGCCTTAAACAAATAGACATTGCCCCCTTGATAGATATGGTATTTCAACTGCTGATATTTTTTATGCTTACCTCAAATTTTGTGATACAGCCGGGCATTAGAGTAAATCTTCCCCGGGCGGTTACCAGCGAGTTAATCAAAGAAGAGACGCTGGAAATATTGATATCGGCTGAAAATATTGTTTATCTGAATGGAAGGGTGACGACAATACAAGACTTAAAGGCGACAATCAAGAAAATTGCAAAAAAGAACCCCACCCTTTTAATTAAATCCGATAAACGCGCCTCACTGGGAAGGGTAGTGGAGATTTGGGATATTTGCCGGGACCTGGGCGTTTCGCAGGTAAACATTGCCACCAATCAAGAATAATATGCCGACTTCCTTGCGAATAACTTTATTATTATCTGCGAGCTTGCATATGGCATGTTTTGGAATGTTCGAGCCTACCTTTGGCAATCCTCTGCAGAAATTAAATCCCGCCAAGGTTACGTTCTTAGGCCCTATTTTTCGGGTAGCCGAATTTTCCCCCGGCCTCGAAACCCAAATCCCTGCGAGCAAGTTTATTATTAAGCAATCGCATTTTTTCAAACCGTCGAGCGTAGCCAAGAAAAAAGAAGAGGCTTTTTTAACCTTTAAAAGCGAGCCGCTAAAGCCTCTGGCATTCCTAAGGCAGGAGACAAAAAAGATATCTTTTCTTCCGGCGGTTGAAGTAGATTTTTTTAGTAATCGCAGAAAAGAACCCACGGTCGTATTTTATCCGCCCTTGCCCTACAGTTTTTTGCTTTATTTTCAGGACCGGCAGATTGCGCATATAGAATTTATGTTCTATATATCCAGTAACGGAAAAATCCTGGATATAAAAAGGAAAGTTTCTTCCGGTAATCTGGACGCAGACCTCCTTTCCTTAAGGTATATTGCCCATTACTTAAGCCTCACCGAAGGTAGGTTTCCTCGTGAGGCCTGGCAGGTAGTTAATATCGACCTCGCACGTAAAAATGATAAGGATTGACTTTACGTTAGCGGTATCTTTATACCTCTGCGCTTTTTTATCGGCAATCATTTGGCCGTGGCTTTTGTTTAAAAGGCACACCGATAAAGATCTGTCTTTGGACCCCAGATTTATTTGGCACTGCTCAGTCTGTACCTACACCTATATCAACACAAAACAAGAAGATTTATCGGTTTGTCCCCGTTGCGGTAG
>Ga0315280_10004799_pt1 | contig 19685 bp, 16 predicted proteins | sample YL17G06_40_MG_FD_203697 | JGI IMG/M metagenome (GOLD analysis project Ga0315280, IMG submission 203697) | Sediment microbial communities from Yellowstone Lake, YNP, Wyoming, USA - YL17G06_40 | ecosystem: Environmental > Aquatic > Freshwater > Lake > Sediment | place: USA: Wyoming | collected... | reverse complement strand
GAGGATGCAATGCTGGAGCTGCCCCGCCTGGCGCCGGATGGCCTCGACGATCCGCGGGTGGCTGTGCCCGAGGTTCACGCACCACCACGACGAAATGCCGTCCAGCAGCGCCCGCCCACCGCGCTCGTATAGGTACGCGCCGTCCGCACGCTCGATGATCGGAAAGCCAGAGCCCGCCAGGGCCTCGATGTCCGTGCACGGGTGCCAGAGGTAACGAAGGTCGAGTTGTCGAAGGTCGTCTGTCATGTGCCCTTCAGCCGCTCCAGTATCTTCGCCATGCCCGCAAAGCCGGCAGCGATGGGCGACCAGGCTTCGTCGCCCCCGCCGGCCAGGCCGCCCGCGTGCGGGAGACTGCCCAGCACGGCCAGGCCGCCGAGCCGGGCGATCGTCTCGGGATTGTCGCGCCTGATAAACTCATCGGCCTCCGCCGGCGCATCGGGCTGGTTGAAGACCACGCCCAGCACCTCGATCCCCGCCGCACGCAGGGCCGCCAGCGCAAGCAAAGTGTGGTTGATCGCCCCAAGGGCGTTGGCTGCCACCACAAGCACCGGCATCCCCAGCATGGCCATGAGGTCCAGCATGGTCCGCGATTCGTTCAGCGGCACCATGACCCCGCCTGCGCCCTCGACCACCAGCGCGTCGTGGCGGGCAAGCAGTGCCGCGGCGCATGAGCAAATGGAATCAAGGTCCACCGGCCTGTCCTCGATTCGCGCCGCCAGGTGAGGCGAGCACGCGGGCTTGTAGAGCACCGGGGCCATCAGCGCCGCCTCGTCGGGGCGCGCTTTCAATCCCGCCGCCGCCAGGCAGAACTCCACGTCCGGCGACCGCAGGCCATCAGGCCCGTCGGCTGCGCCGGTCTGCACCGGCTTGAACGGAACCGCGTCGATGCCGGCACCGCGGGCCGCGCGAAGTATCGCCGCCGTAACGACCGTCTTGCCGACGCCCGTGCCCGTGCCCGTGATGAATACGCCTCTGATCATCGCCCGTCCATCATACCAGCCCGACTTCTCGCGCGGCGGTGATGATCGTCCCCGCCGCGGCGGCGAGCTCATCGTCCGTGTGCGCGAGCGTCACCGACAGCCGCAGCCTGGCCGTCCCGGCCGGGACCGTGAGCGGGCGCACCGCCGCAGCCAGCACGCCGCGATCCCAGAGAAGTTGCGAGAGCCTCACGGCCTCGTCGTTGCCGCCGACGTGCACGGGCAGTATCTGTGATTCCGTCACCCCCACGCCGAGGTGCCCCGCCGCCAGCAGGTCCCGCAGCAGGTGGGCCTTGGCGAGCAGTTGCCCGCCCATTTGCGGCTGGGCCGCCAGCACGGCAAGCGCCGCCCGCGCCGCGCCGATGCAGCCCGGAGGCAGGCCGGTGGAATAAATGAAACTCCTGGCGCGGTTGATAAGCAGTTCGCGCATCGACGCCGAGCAGCCGACGAACCCGCCATAGCCGCCGAGCGATTTGCTGAGCGTGCCGACCACGAAGTCCGGCCGGGCCTTGCAGGTGGCCTCGCGGCAGAGCCCCCCGCCGCCGGCGCCCATCACGCCGATGGCGTGCGCCTCGTCCACGACCAGCATCGCCCCGTGCCGCGAGGCAACCTCCGCAATCTCATTCAGCGGCGCGCGGTCGCCGTCCATGCTGAAGATCGAGTCGGTCACCACCACGCGCCGCCGCGCCGCGGATCCCACGCCCCCCCCGCTGTCGTCGCCGTCGGCCGCCGCCTTTGTCAACAGGCTCGCAAGGTGGCCGGCATCCTTGTGCCGGTAGCGGCGCCATCGCGCGCCGCTAAGCTGCATGCCGTCGGTGAGGCTGGCGTGGTTGAGCCGGTCGGCGAAGACATAATCCCCCCGCCCCACCGCGGCCGACATAACGCCCAGGTTCGTCAGAAAGCCGCTGCCGAAGACCAGCGCGGCCCGCGTGCCCACCAGCCGGGCCAGGTCGGCCTCGAGCTGCTCGCAGAGCTCCAGGTCACCCGCCATCAGCCTCGACGCGCGCGCCGAGCAGCCGAGGCGCTCGATGGCCTCGACCGCCCCGGCCTTGACTCGCGGGTCGTCGGAGAGGCCCAGGTAATCGTTGGATGAGAGGTTCAGCACCACCCGCCCGTCGGCCAGGCGGATTCTCGCGCCGCACTCCGGCAACGCCCGAAGCTGCCGCAGCAGGCCGTCCCGCCGAAGGTCCGCAAGGTCGTCGCTGGGATTCTCGGTATGCATGTCTCTTCTCTGAAACCATTTTCAACGCAGAGAACGCGGAGAACGCGGAGAATAAGAAAAAGAAGAAGCTTTTGAAGATTCTTCTTCTTCCTTTTCTTCTTCTCTGTCTTCTTGCTCTGCGTTCTCTGCGTGCTCTGCGTTGGAGTCTTCTTCTTCTCTGCCGCCGGTCATTCCGTGACGATCTCGAAACCCAGGTCGCGGATCATCTCTCGCGCGGCCTCGGCGGACTGTCCGCCTGTCGTCAGGTAGCCACTGACGAAGATCGAGTCCGCCGCGTACAGGGCCAGCGGCTGGAGGCTGCGAAGGTGGTGCTCCCGCCCAGCCGAGGCGCGAATCTCCGCCGCCGGCAGCAGCAGCCTGGCCAGGCAGAGGACCTTGAGGCACTTCCGCGGGTTCAGGTCGCCAGCCCGGTGCGCAAACGGCGTGCCCGCGATCGGCACCAGGAAGTTTATGGGCACGGCTTGCGGGCCGATTGCCCGCAGGGCCAGGAGCATGTCGATGACGTCCTCGTCGCTCTCGCCCTGCCCGACGATGCCGCCCGAGCATATCTCCAGCCCCCCCGCCTGGCAGTTGGCGATGGTGTCCAGCCGGTCCCGGTAGCCGTGCGTCGTGCAGATCTGCCCGTAATACCCCTCGGAGGTGTTGAGGTTGTGGTTGACGCGGTCCAGCCCGGCACGTTTGAGCCGCCTGGCCTGGTCAACGCTCAAGAAACCAAGCGAGCCGCACAGCGACAGCCCCGCCGCGGCGGCCTTGATCCGGCCCAGGGCCTCGCACAGCCGATCCAACTCCGCCTCGCTCGGCGCCGAGCCGCTGATGGCCATGCAGAACCGCCTCGCCCCGGCCGCCTTGGCCCCAAGCGCCCCGGCCAGCAGTTCCTCGGGGCTTATCATCGGGTATCGGTCAATGTCGGCCGTCGAGACGCTCGACTGCGAGCAGTACCGGCAGTCCTCCGGGCACAGGCCGCTCTTTGCGTTGCTGAGGACCTGGACGTGCACGCGCGTGCCGAAGTGCCGCCTGCGGACGCGCCACGCCGCATCCAGCAGGGCCAGGATGTCCTCATCCGCGCAGCCCAGCACCAGACCGCACTGCCGGCGCGACAGCGCCTCGCCGGCAAGCGACGCGGCTGCAAGCTCCTGAAAAGACAAAGCAGACATTACAAAACACCTCTGCAAACCAGCCCATCGGAGGCCTGCCTCACCATTGGCGGCGCCTCGGCAAGTGCCACACCGAGGCGCGACAGATGACTGTACCAGCCCACGGCTTTGGGGTCAATTAAGGGCCCGGGCTATATCCGCCCGCAGCGGAGAAAGGCTCGTCAATGGGCCTGAAGATAACATTGGCAGCAGATGGGCGCCCTCCCGGCGGGCAGCTTGTCGTGGGGGTGACAAACGCAGGTGCAACCGGATTCTATCTTGCAGGTTGGGAATCAATTCCCAAGTTGCAAGGTCATTCTGCCTTCACTGTCGGCGGCGCGAAAAAGCCCCGCGCGCCTGGCGGCGGCAATGGCGTAGAATGTACAGGACATTACCAGATGCCCTCTTGCCGGGGCAGAGAGGAAGATTCATGAGAGCAGCTTTAATGGCCGTCGCGGTTCTGGGCGCCGCATTAGTTGCGATCGATCGGGCGATGGCGTCCGGCCCGGCGGCGGGCAGTGCCCAGGCCGCGGAGGCGGTCGACAAGGCCGCCCCAAACGCCGCAAGCTCGCAGCCGGCGGACCCGCTCAAGGCGCGGTACGACCGCGTGATGGAGGAACTGAACCTGCCGGCCGACAAGGCGCCAGCGGTCCGAAAGATCCTCGACGACAATTACAAGGCACTCACCGAATGGATCGCCAAGGTCGATCCCGAGGTCGTCAAACTCCAGGCCCAGATGCGGGCGATTCACGGCTCGAGCGACGCCAAGACCATCGAGCAGGCCCAGGCCGCGATGAAGCGGTATCGCCAGCTCCAGGCCGAGATGACCGAGAAGATATCGTCGGCCCTCGAGCCGCTGGGCAAGGTTCTCACGGCCGAGCAGGTTGCCGCCGCCAGGTCGATCCTCCTGCCGCAGCCCGCGGCCCGGCCCAGCCCTCAGCGCGGCATGCCGGACAATCCATTCCATCTTCTGGCGAAACTCAATCTCAGCCAGGAGCAGGTGGGCAAGGTCGGGCAGATCATGGACGCCGCCCGCGCCGCAAAGCAGAAGGACAAGTCCTCCACGCCGGTGAACTACGACAGCCAGGCCTGGCAGCGGATCGTCAAGGAAGTTCTGACGGACGATCAGCGGGCCAAGTTGGCGGCCGCCAGCACCGAGGCCGCCCACCGCCGCATGGCCCTTGCGATACTCGGCGGGCTGGAGCTGACCGACGAGCAGACGGCGAAGGTCGACGCGATCTGGAAGCAGGCCTACGAGGCCGCCGGCAAGAAGCCGCAGGACCGCATCGATATCTACAGCAAGGCCCAGGACAAGATCGTCGACGAGGTGCTGACCGACGCGCAGCGAAAGCAGCTCCAGGCCAACCGAGGCGGCGCGCCCCACCCCGTCCCGCCGGGAATGATGGGCAACTGATAATCCCTTCGGCAGGAACGAAGGTAGAGCCCGGGCTTGACCTGCCAACGCGCGAGTTGTTGCGGTTACCCGGCCTCGCCGGGCAGGTTATACTCCCGCATCTTCCGCCAGAGCGTCTTGCGGTCGATTCCGAGGGTGATTGCGGCCGCGGTTCGGTTGCCCGCGTGGTGCTCAAGCACCTTGGCGATGTGTTCCTTCTCGATGCTGGCCAGGGATGGCAGGACGCCGCCTCTTGTATCGGGCTTGAGCAGTGGGCCGTAATACAGCAGGTCGGTGGGAGTGATCATGTCCCCCCGGGCCAGGACGATGGCCCGCTCGATGGCGTTCTCCAGTTCCCGCACGTTTCCCGGCCAGTCGTGCTTGTTAAGCGCATCCATCGCCGCGGGGGTGAAGTCCCGGATCGTCTCTCGCCGCCGGGCGCCGTGCTTGGCGAGGAAGTGTTGCGCCAGCAGCGGGATGTCCTCTTTCCGTTGGCGCAGCGGCGGCAGGACGACCGGCACGACGCACAACCGGTAGAACAGGTCCTCCCGGAAACGCCCCTGGCGAATCTCCTCCGGCAGGTCCCTGCTGGTGGCTGCCAGTATGCGGACATCGGCGAGGATCACCTGCGTGCTTCCCACGCGGATGAACTCGCGCTCCTGGATGAGCCGAAGAAGCTTGGCCTGGATGTCGGTGCTCACGTTGGCAATCTCGTCAAAGAAGATCGTGCCGCCGATTGCCAACTCGACCCGCCCGTGCTTGAGGCTCGACGCCCCGGTGAATGAGCCCTCGACGTGCCCGAAGATTTCGCTCTCGAACAGCGTGCCGACGAGGGAGCCGCAGTCCACCACCACCAGCGGGCGGCTGCGGCGCGGGCTGAGGTTCCGGATCGCACGGGCGGCCAACTCCTTGCCCGTCCCGGACTCGCCCATGATGAGCACGGTGCTGTCGGTGGGCCCGACCCGCTCGATCAGGTCGCGGATTTGGCGCATGACCTCGCCCTGGCCGATCAGGGGGTACTCGGCCTGCTGGTCCTGTCCGAACTGGGAGCGAAGGAACTGGTTTTCCCTGGCCATCCGCGCGGCCTGGATGGTCCGCCGGACGGTCAGGCGAAGCACCTCCGGAGTGAAGGGTTTGGGCAGGAAGTCGGCCGCCCCCCGCCTCATCGCCTCCACCGCCGACTCGATGCTGGGGTATCCGGTGATGACGACGGTCGCCGTGCCCGGACTGCTTTGCTGGATCCGCAGCAGCAGTTCCAGGCCGCCCACGCCGGGCATCTTCAGGTCCACGATCGCCAGGTCCGGCGATTCGCCCCGCAAGACCTCCAGCGCCGCCTCCCCGGACGAGGCTTCCGTAACGGTGAACCCCTCGGCGGTGAGGATTTGGCGGCACCCGTCCCGCATGGATTCCTCGTCGTCGACGATGAGGATGGAGGCCAGGTCGTTCATGAGCCGGCCTCCGCGGTCCGGCAGGCCGGCAGCAGCACGGTGAACGTCGTGCCCCGCCCGGGCGAACTGTCGACCTTCACGGTCCCCCCGTGCCGCTCGATGATGCCGTAGACGATCGCCAGACCGAGTCCCGTGCCGTGGCCTTGCTGCTTGGTGGTGAAGAACGGTTCGAATATCCGCTCGACGTCCTCCCGGCGGATTCCGCAGCCGGTATCGGTAACGCTGACGGCGAGCATCCCGCCTGGCTCGTCGGCCGAACTGCGGACCGTGATCAGCCCCGGCCCGTTGACGGCCTCGGCGGCGTTGGCCATGAGGTTCGTGAACGCCTGCTGGAGCTGGCTGGCGTCGCCGCGAACCACCAGCGGCGAGGCGTGCAGGTCGAGGCGCACCTCCACGTCGCTAAAGGACGCCTGACCCTTGAGCAACTCGTGGGCCGACCGGACGATCGCGTTGAGGTCCGCCCGCTGGAACGTGCCGCCGGCCGGGCGGGCGAAATCGAGCAGCCCGCGGACGATGTCCCGGCAGCGGACCGTCTCGCGGCAGATGTTCTGAAGGTTCGTCCGGCCGGGGAAGTCCTCCGGCGACGTCTCCAGGACAAGGTGACTGTAGACCATGATGGCGCCCAGCGGGTTGTTGATCTCGTGAGCGACGCTGGCTGCCATGCGGCCCAGCGAGGACATCTTCTCCGACTGCACCAGCCGCGCCTGGATCGCCTGGAGTTGGTGGTAGGCCTCGGCCAGTTTCGCCGCCTGCTCGCGTTCGGCCTCGGCGGCGGTCTGGGCGTCCACCAGCAGGCGCTTCATCTCCCGCAGGTCGGTCGCCACCAGCAGGGCGCCGATGACCACGCCCAAGCGGTCGCGCATCATGGAGGCGTTGAGGCTGACGGGCACGTCCTGCCCCGAGAGGGTCCTCAGGACCGTCTCCACGCCGGTGGCGCTGCCGCCGGCGCGGCACTTCTGCCAGAGCTCCGAGCCGCGCCAGAAGGCGTTGGGTGAACCGTCCGCGAAGATCATCCCCACGCTTTTGCCCAGCAGGTCATCCCGCGCGTAGCCCAGCAACTGGCAGCACGCCTCGTTGGCGATGGTGATCATCCCGTCGCGGTCCGTGGCCACCAGCGAGTTGATCATGCTCCGGATGATCGTATCGGTGAACGTCTTGGCCCGCAGCAGTTGCTCGTTCTTGCGCTCGGCCTCCGTCTGCGCCCAGGCCAGGTCCGCGTACAGCGATTCCATCCGCTGGATGATCTCCACCCACGGGCCGTCCGCGGCCTGCGGAGGGGCGTTGTACGATGCTTCCGTCATGCTCGAATCCCTAAAACGAACCCTAAGTTGCCTGCAACAATGCTTGCACAGTATTCCAGAAAGTAGAGAGGAGGGAGTAGACCGCAGTCGACCATGGACCTTCGGTTTACCCGAAAACATGAAAAGGTGCTGCTTTCGGTCCCAGGGATTGCTATCCCTGGGCTTGCGAGGTCTCTCTTCCTACTACCTGTTACCTACTACCTATTGCCTTCTTTCAATGCACCGTGCAGAACAGGCATGGGTCGAAGGACTTCACCACGTGGGACATCAACACCGGCCGGTCGGGGTCGCTCACCGGGGTGCCCACCAGGGCGGCCTCCAGCGGCCCGGGCTGGTCGCGGGAGTCCCGCGGGGAGAGGTTCCAGCCGGTCGGTGTGACGATCTGGTAATTGCGGATTCTGCCGCCCTCCACCCGCAGCCAGTGCCCCAGCGTGCCGCGAGGGGCCTCCACCAGCCCCACGCCGGATCCGGCCTCGATCCGCGGGGCCGGATTGCAAAACGGCTCCTCCGGATCGATCCGCTCCAGCCAGGACCCGATCTGCCCGCCCAGTCGGATGACTTCGTGCATCCGCGCCATCTGACGCACGAAGGCGGACGGGCCATGCCGTCTGAGCAGGTCCGTCACGAGCCCGTCGCGGTCGTTTACCATGCGGGCCAGGGGGCCGGTCTCGGCGGGCTCGCCGGCGTAACGGGGGGCCTTGGCCCAACTGTAGGCATCGCTGCGCTGGGGGGCGGGGTCGGTCTCTCCGTCGAAGGGAGACACGCCGCCCTCTTGCGGGTCGTACCAGGAATACTTGACGTGCTCGGTGATCTGCTCGGGGGAGAACTCGCCCGGTTGGCCGTCGTGGAAACCTGGCCTGCTCCAGACCTCATCCCGCGGTCCGGACCATCCGCTGGACAGGAAGCGGGCCGGCCAGGCGCCAATTAGCTCCAGTCCGCGCTGGAACGACAGGCGGATGAACTGCCCGACATCGCCGGCCTCGTGGTCGCCCTGCCCCATCCAGCGGTCGAGGTCAGCGGCGCTGCGCAGGGCCAGCCACTCGTCCACTTCGCATCCGAGGACCTGTCGGCGGAGGAACTCGACGAACTCGCCCAGCAATCCGCGGGCGCGCCGGATCTCGCTGGCGTCGACGGGGCGGGTGACGCCGCCCGGCTGAATGGCCAACGTGTTGGGCCACTTGCCCGCCAGCAGGCCCAGCACGCCCAGGATTTCCTCCCGCGCCAGCATCGCCCGCGCCAGCGACTCGCCCGCCGGCGGCAGGAACCGCCTCCGTGCTTCCGCGTCGACCGGGGGATCGGCGAAGTCCGGGGCGAACGAGAGATAGAAGTGCGTTAGGTGGCCGATCACCGTCTCGATCGCCAGCATGACGTTGGTTGCCAGTTGCGCGTTGGGGGGCGTCGAGACCCCGGCGGCCGCACGAATCGCCGCCGCCGCCGCCGTCGAATGCGCCAGCCCGCACTGCCCGCACAGGCGGCAGGTGATCACCAGCGCGTCCGTCGGGTCGCGCCCGCGCAGCATCGGCTCGAAGCCCCGATACAGCGTTCCCGATGCCTGGGATCGCGCAATAATCCCGTCCTCGATCTCGACCCGGACCTGTAGGTCTCCCTCCAGCCGGGCAAACGGGCTAAACGAGATTGTCTTGGCGACCATCGCTTGTCCGCTCCCTGTCCGTCGAGGCGACGGGCTTGAAGGAAACCGCGTTTCGCTGGAGCCGCCTGGGGCAGGCCAATCTCGACAGCCCGCTGATCCCCACGTACCAGGCCTTGGGCACGTCCAGCGGCAGGCTGGTCGGGATGCCGGCGATCTTGGCCGTCTCGAAAAACGGCACGAACCCGTCCGGGAACATCGGCGAGGTGCACGAAAGGCAGGGGAAACCGCCCCGCGTGCAACTGCCCGTCCGGCCCAGCCAGAGCCTCTCGTTGCAGTCCGATTCGCACAGGGTGCCCTTGCAGCCAAGGTTCTCGAAGAGGCAGCCCTGCTGGGAATAGGCGACCGCGGAGGCCTTGAACTCGTAGTACTCGTTCCGGGGACAGGCGTGGTGGGCGAGCTTGCCGTAGAACACCCGCGGGCGGTTGAACCGGTCGAGCTGGTCCGCCGACAGCCGGTGCGCCCGCAACGCCCACAGCGCCCCGATGATCCAGTCCGGATGGGCCGGACAGCCCGGGACGTTCACGACGGGCAGCCCCGCCCGACTTATGTAGTCCGCGCCGAGCAGCCCACCCTTCCGGGCGCGCGAGTATTGCAGACCCGTGGCGGCCATTGGGTTGTCTCCGCAGGCCATGATCCCGCCGAACGACGCGCAAGTGCCCGCGGCGACCGTGTAATCCGCGACCCGAGCGATTGTGGAAATCCAGTCCGAAAGGGACTTGCCCCTCGACCACGCGGCCGGCTGCGCCGGGCAGAGGTAGGTGGCTCCCTCCACCACCAGCATGTCCACGTGCGTCTTGCCGCCGGCACAGTCCTCCAGCAAATCCTCCATGCTCCCCGCGGCGGGCTGATGCAGATACGGGTGCCCCAACAACGACACGTCCAGCATCCGCAGGGCGGCATGAAGGTGGGGATGGTCCGAGTTCAACAGGGACGCCGTCTCACCCCCACAACATACCGCCTGTATCCAGAGGAGATTTGCCACAACACTCTCCTTGCCAGCCGGGGCATTTTGCCGCACCACATCCGGTATTGTCCTCCGAGTTAAGGCATATGTCAACCAGTAAGTTGAAATGCAGGCCGCACTTTTGTCGGCTGCTCTTTCACTGGAGGGGTAGAGCGTAGAGTTGCTGCGGTCGAATCAGGGACACCGGTTGCCCGGCGCTGCGTCCGTGGATTCCGGCAACTGGCGGCTGTCAACTGGCGACCGGCGGCTGGCGGCTGGCGGAGGGTGATGGTATCATGGCGGTGTGGATGAGCGTCAAGGGTATCTGGCGGCGGACGATGCGAAGCTGCTCGGGCAGTGCCAAGTGCACACGTACAAGTCATCCGGGCCCGGCGGGCAGCATCGCAACAAGGTTTCGTCGGCCATCCGGCTGCATCATCGCCCGACGGGGATAACCGCGCTGGCTAACGAGTCGCGGTCCCAGCATGACAACAAGCTCCAGGCGCTGCGGCGGCTTCGGATGAACATCGCGCTGCAACTTCGCCGCCCGGCTGACCTGGCGGACTTCCGGCCGCCGGCGGTGCTCGGCGAATGCCTGTTCGTCGCCCGTGGCGGCCCGGCCGCGGGGACAAGGCGCCTGGGGATCGGGCGGAAGGATGGCCGGTTCTGGCAGGTCGCGGCGGTGCTGCTGGACTTGCTGGAAAGTGCGGCCGGCAGGCTGGCGCCGGCGGCGGCGGCGCTTGGGATAACCACCGGCAATTTCACGTCGGTGATAAAATCCGACCGTCACCTGCTCGCCGCGGCGCAGCAGATCCGCAAGGCTCATGGCCACGGCGCGATGAACTGACCATTATTGAGTCTTGACCCTGGCACGTCGGATCGTGTAAGATTCAGTATGCGTGATGCAGGAGAGTCCGGTTTTCCGCGGGACCGCGGCACGCCGATATTCGGAGTCTGCTCCTGAGGACAGATGGCAACTGGCAAATGGCAATAGCGTCCCGGCAATGAGCGAGTGTTATGGCAAGAAAACAGCGACAGCGTCTCGGTGAGATTCTGGTCAAGTGGGGAGTTGTGACGCAGTCCGGGGTCGACGAGGCCCTGGAGCATGCCCGAACGGAGGGCTTGAGGATCGGCGAGGCCCTGATTGCCCTGGGCCTAGCCGACGAGGAAGATGTCACCAAGGCCCTGGCCACCCAGTACGACATGGAATACATCGACCTCGACCGCAACGTGGTCGTGCCGACGGACCTCCACCTGATTCCCGACGACATCATAAAGCGCCACCTCGTGCTGCCTCTGGGCAGGGAAGATGACAAGCTCAAGATAGTCATCACCGACCCGCTGGACCTGGAAACGCTCGACATGTTGAGGTTTCGCCTCAACTTCGACCTCGAACCATGCCTGGCCTCCAAGAGCAAGATGCGAAACTACGTTGAGCAGTTCATCCGCTCGGACATGAGCCTTGACCACCAGGTTCACCTCATGGAGGAAAGCGAGCGCAATGGCGCCAGCGAAGGCGACGAACGGCTCGACGAGGACTCGGCCCCGATCATCCGCCTTGTCACCATGATAATCGGCGAGGCGGTCAAGATGCGGGCGTCGGACATCCACATCGAGCCGATGGCCAACCGAGTCCGCGTCCGCTACCGCGTGGACGGCGTGTGCCTCGAGCGAGACAACATCCCAAAGCGAATGCAAGGCCCGGTCATTAACCGCTTTAAGATCATGGCCGGCATCGACCTAGCCGAGCGCCGCATGCCGGGCGACGGCCGAATCAAGATGAATGTCTCCGGCTCGGACATTGACTTCCGGGTTTCCTCCCTGCCGAGCTACCACGGCGAGAGCGTTGTGCTCCGTATTCTCCGCCCGGACTCGGCCAAGCTGGGCATCCAATCGCTTGGCTTTGAGGCCGACAACTACGCGCAGTTCCAGAGGATCATCCGCCGGCCTAACGGCGTGTTCCTGGTCACCGGCCCGACCGGCTCGGGCAAGACCACCTCTCTGTACGCCGCCATCAACGAGCTCAACCGACCCGACCGAAAAATCATCACGGCCGAGGACCCCGTGGAATACAACTTCACGGGCATAAACCAGTGCCAGGTCAACGAGTCGATCGGCCTGACTTTCGCCGCGATCCTCCGGTCCATGCTGCGACAGGCCCCAAACATCATTCTGGTCGGCGAAATCCGCGATATGGACGTGGCTGAAGTCGCAATTCAGGCCGCGCTTACTGGACACTTGGTATTCAGTACACTGCACACTAATGACGCTCCATCCGCAATTACGCGTCTGATCGACATGGGTGTTAAGCCTTTCCTGGTGGCCAGCAGCATCCAGGCGGTGATGGCTCAGCGTCTCATCAGAATCATCTGCCCAGACTGCAAGGAAGTGTACCCGGACCCCGATCCCAGGATCCTGCGGGTGCTGGGGTTCCGGCCGGATGAGATCCAGGGCCGAACCTTTTATCGCGGAAGAGGTTGCACCAGTTGCAGTGGCTCCGGTTACAGGGGCCGGCAGGGCATCTTCGAGTTGATGGAGATGAGCATCGCGATTCGCGAGATGGCGTTCAACCGGGCACCCTTGAATGAGATCCGCAAGACCGCCCGGGCCTCGGGCATGCGAGGCCTTCTGGAGGATGGGAGGGCCAAGATCGTAAATGGCGTAACCACCCCTGATGAACTGGTCCGCATCACCCAGGCGTCGGATCTGATTTCGGATTAGGCGATGTCGCATGAAAGCGATATCCTCTTATTAAATATGTTGTTATGCCGTTTTCCCCAACAGCGGAGCCTCAGGGCTCTTGTCAAGCGAGTTAAGGCCGACGAATAATCAATTGAGGAACACCCATGGCGACGATCAGCATAGAGAGGCTGCTGGAGACGTGTATCAAACGCGGGGCTAGTGACTTGCACCTTCACGTGGGGCGCCCGCCGACCTTGCGGCTTCATGGCAGGCTCCGCCCTCTGGAAACGAAGGTTCTGGATGCCGATGACACGATGGCCCTGATGAAGGCTATCACTCCTGAGCGGGCCAAGCAGGAGATTCAGGAGCAGGGCGGCACGGACTTCGCGTTTGAGTTTGGCGGGGCCGGGCGGTTCAGAACCGCGGTTTTCATGCAGCGCGGGCAGTTGTCGTTGACCCTTCGCCTGATTCCGTCGCGCCTGTTTAGCTTCGAGGAGATCGGACTGCCTCTAATCGTCAAGAGCCTCTGCCGCCGGCCCAGGGGGTTGTTCCTGGTGACCGGCCCGACCGGCTCGGGCAAGACCACCACCCTCGCGACGATGATCGACTACGTCAACGAGCACTTCGACAAGCACATCATCACCATCGAGGACCCGGTGGAGTATTACCACTCGCACAAGAAGTCGATGGTCAACCAGCGCGAGGTGGGCGTGGACGTGCCGAGCTTCACGGAGGCCCTTCGTCGCGCCCTTCGCCAGGACCCCGACGTGATCCTCGTCGGGGAGCTTCGCGACCTGGAGACCATCGAGTCGGCCCTGCGTGCGGCCGAGACGGGCCACCTCGTCTTCGGCACGCTTCACACGACCAGCGCCCAGGGCACGGTCACGCGTATCGTCGACCAGTTCCCTGTCGCCCAGCAGGAGCAGATTCGCATCCAGTTGTCCACGTCGCTGATCGCGGTGCTCTGCCAGACTCTGATTCCGCGGCAGGACACCCGCGGGCGAATCGCGGGCTTCGAGTTCATGGTGGTGACCAACGCCATTGCCAACCTCGTTCGCGAGAACAAGGTGTACCGCATTCCCTCCTCGATCCAGACCGGCAAGAAGTTCGGCATGCAGTTGCTGGACGATCACCTGATCCAACTCTTCGCCCAGGGCAAGATCTCGGAGGAGGACGCGGTTGACAGCAGCCACACCCCGGCCGAGATGCGCGACAAGATCGAGAGCTTCCGCAACGGCCGGATCACGATCCAGCAGGCCTCGCCGGAAGAAGCGGTTTCGGAATTGAGGAAATAGGCCATGGCAGAACTAATGCCCAGCAAGGTGGACGTGAGCGAGTTGAAGGGCCAGCGCATCGGCCGGATCCTGGTCAAGATCGGCGCGGTCACCCGTCAGCAGGTTCACGAGGCGTTGGACGTCCAGAAGGAACGCGGCGGCCCGATCGGGCAGATCCTGATCGACCTGGGCTACATCGACGCCAAGGCGCGGACGCTGGCGCTTGGCTACCAGGTCGGGATGGAGTACGTCGAGTTGACGTCGCTGGACATCCCCGCCGACGTCATCGACAGGATTCCCTCGCAGATGGCCAACGCCTACCAGGTGGTCCCGCTGGAGTACGATCCGCTGACCAACCACCTGGTGGTGGCGCTGGGTTCGGCGGACAATTTCCGGGCGACCGACGACCTGCGGACGTTGATGGGCTTCACGGTGACGGCGAAGATCGCCGACCCCGACCAGCTCGCGATGGCGTTGATGAAGTACTACGACGTGGAGCCCGAGTCGATCGGCGAGATCATCAACGAGATCGCCGGCGACGACCAGTTGGCGCTGCTTCAGGACCGCGGCGAGAGCATCGACCTTGACACGATCAAGGAGATGGCCGAGGCCAACCCGGTCAAGCGCCTGGTGAACATGGTCCTGCTGGAGGCGATCCGCAACCGGGCCAGCGACGTGCACTTCGAGCCGTTCGAGACGGAGTTCAAGATGCGCTACCGCATCGACGGCGTGCTTTACGAGATGCTTCCGCCGCCCAAGTCGATCGCGGTGGCCATCGCGTCGCGCGTCAAGGTCATGGCGAACCTGGACATCGCGGAGCGGCGGCTTCCCCAGGACGGGCGAATCGAGTTGGTCGTCGACGGCCAGCCGGTGGACCTTCGCGTGGCCGTGCTGCCGACGATGTTCGGCGAGAGCGTGGTCATGCGCGTCCTGGACCGGTCGAACGTCTCGCTGGACCTCGACCGCATCGGTCTTAGGGAGGACGACCTTCGCGTGGTGCGGCAGCTCATCAACCGCCCCAACGGCATCGTGGTGGTGACGGGCCCGACCGGCAGCGGCAAGACCACGACGCTTTACTCGGCCCTCAACGAGCTCAACGACGTGTCGACGAAGATCCTGACCAGCGAGGACCCGGTCGAGTACGACATAGACGGGCTCATCCAGGTGCAGATCAACTCGGACATCGGGCTGACGTTCGTGCGGTGCCTGCGCCACTTCCTGCGGCAGGACCCGGACATCATCCTGATCGGCGAGATGCGGGACCTGGAGACGGCTGAGATCGCGGTCCAGTCGTCGCTGACCGGGCACCTCGTCTTCTCGACGCTTCACACCAACGACGCCCCGTCGTCGATCGCCCGCCTGCTGGACCTCGGGCTCGAGCCGTTCCTCATCACCGCGACGCTGGAAGGCATCGTCGGCCAGCGCCTGGTGCGGACCATCTGCACGCGGTGCAAGGAGGAGTTCAAGCCGACCGAGGAGATCCTGATGGAGGTGGGCCTGAAGCCCGAGGTCCTCAAGGACAGGACGTTCTTCCACGGGTCCGGCTGCGAGTACTGCCGCGGAACGGGCTACAGCGGGCGGCAGGCGATTTTCGAGATCATGCTTCTGGACGACGACATCCGTTCGCTGATCATGAAGCGGGCCAGCACCGGCGTCGTTCGCGAGGCCGCCCGCAAGCGCGGCATGAGGACGCTCCGCGAGAGCGGCCTGCTGGCGATATTCGACGGCACGACGACGGTGGAAGAGGTTATTTCCCAGACGATCCAGGAAGAGGTATGACGGTGTGCGGCCGGCGGCCGCACGCGGAGCGGCAGACAGTAGAAGGGAGAAAGTGGAACAAGCGGATGACGCCTGGTTTGGACAGCCGGCCAAAGAGACCGGCAGGACTTGTTCCGCGTCGTGCCTGGCGGCATCTACTTACTGCTTTCTCCTCTCTGGCGGCGATAAGCAGACATGGGACTGAGCGCAAAGAGGAGTAAGTTATGGCAACCTTTCAGTACGAAGCCCTGAACTCCGTGGGCCAGACCGTCAAGGGAACGGTCGACGCGGGGACCAACGAGGAGGCGGCCGCCAAGGTCCGCGCGATGGGCAACTTCCCCACCAAGGTCAAGGAGCGGGCGGCCAAGCGGGGCAAGGGCCCGGTTGCGGCGGCCGGCACGACCAAGACCAGCGCGACGCAGCGCCGCAAGGTCGGCGGCGTGCCATCCAAGCTGCTTACCCAGTTCACCCGGCAGTTGGCGACGCTGGTCGACGCCGGCCTGCCCATCCTTCGCAGCCTGCGGATCCTCGAGCAGCAGCAGAAGCCCGGCCCGATGCGCATGGCCGTGCGCATGGTGGCTGAGGACGTCGAGGCCGGCGTGACGCTTTCCGACGCGATGGCGCGGCACGAGAAGGTCTTCAGTCCGCTGTACTCGAACATGGTCCGCGCCGGCGAGCTCGGCGGCGTGCTGGACGTCATCCTGGGCCGGCTCGCCAACTTCCTCGAAAAGAGCCAGGCCCTCAAGAAGAAGGTCCAAGGCGCGATGATCTACCCGGTCATGGTCATCAGCTTCGCCATGCTGATCGTCACGGGCATCATGTGGTTCGTGGTGCCGGCCTTTCAGAAGATCTTCCACGACATGAACCGGGCCCTGCCGCCCATGACGCAGAGCCTCATCGACGTCAGCAGTTGGGTCGCCGGAGGCGGCTGGGCCGTCATCATCCTCTCGCCCGTGCTGCTCTGGCTCATCTTCAAGATGGTCAAGATGTCGCCGACCGGCCGGCTGCTCGTCGACCGTATGAAGCTGATGATACCGGTGATCGGACAGGTCAACGCCAAGACGGGCGTCGAGCGGTTCTGCCGGACGCTGGGCACCCTGCTGTCCGCCGGCGTGCCCATCCTCGAGGCCCTGAACATCACGCGCGAAACCGCCGGAAACGAGGTGTTCGGCCGCGCGCTGGCCAAGGTGCGTGAAGGCATCCGGGAGGGCGAAAGCTTCGCCGAACCCCTGCGCCAGAGCCGCATCGTCGAGCCGATGGTCGTCAACATGATCGACGTCGGCGAGGAAACCGGCGAGTTGGACAAGATGCTCGAGAAGGTGGCCGACACGTACGCCGAAGAGGTCGCCGTGCTCGTCAGCTCGATGATCTCGCTGCTGGAGCCGCTGATGGTCATCACGCTGGGCGGCATCGTCGGCTACATCGTCGTGTCGCTCTTCCTGCCGATGATCGGCATGCTCAAGGCCATGCAGGGTCAGCAATAACCGGCGGCCCGGAAAGGACGCTGAAACATGAGAACGCACAGGATCGAACGCGAACGCGCCGACGGCTTCACGCTGATAGAGCTGCTGACGGTGGTGATGATCATCGGCCTGCTTGTCAGCATGGTCGTGCCGACCATAAAGGCGGTGCTGGAAAACAAGCAGCGGATGCAGTTGCAGGTGCGGATAAGGTCGCTTGCCGACGGGTGCGACATATACAAGCAGTCGGCCACCGGAAACCGATACTATCCTGGGCAGGACGGCGAGGGGATCGGCGCCCTGACCGGCAGCGCCGCGTCCAACAATTACCCCAACTGCGTGAACGCCGGCAGCGCCCTGCTTGCACGCTGCCTGTTCACCAGGATCGACCCCAGCGACTCAAGCAAGACGTTGTTCCCGGTCTCGAGCTACGGCCAGTTGGAGACCGGCCTGCTGGACACCGCCCAGAACCCCATCACCGGCGTGGCCAGAAGCATCCTCGACAACGCGAGCGAGACAATGGCGATCCTGTACTACCCGTCCCGGCTGTCTGATAAGGGCAAGAAGGAACAGTACAGGATTGAGGACAACTCGCGGTACGTCAACACCAATAATTCCGCCAAGGACAGCGGCGGCGCGCAGGTAAACATCCAGACTTACGTTCGGCCGACGAACACGAACACGACGACGCCGATGCGCCAGGACGGCCTGTTCGTCATCACGGCGGCGGGGCCGAAACGCCTATATTTCGACTCGGATTCGGTCGACAACTTCAACAAGTAGGAGTTCGCGGTGAGCACAGGCACAGACAGGCAGGCTAATCGCCTCAAGGGGCGCCAAGGCGCGCGGTCGCCCCGGCCGCGGCGTGGCTTCACGCTGGTGGAGCTGCTTACCGTGATCATCATCCTGGGCCTGCTCATAGGGCTGGTCGCCCCGTCGGTTCAGACAGTCCGCAAGATGTTCCTGATCGACCAGACGAAGGCATACATGCATCAGTTGACGATGGGCATCGGGAACTACCTCACGGACGTCGGCGAGTTGCCCCCCAGCGACGGCAGCTTCCCGCACCCGTCGAGCCTGACGGTGTCGGACCTCAACTCGGGCGCCGCCGGCCTGGTGCAGAGCCTGACGGGATACATGGGCAGCGACAAGGACGGCCTGGACGGGCCCGGCTTTCGGCTCAAACGCGCCGGACCGAAGTTCGGCCCGTACGTGTCGCAAAACATGCCCGTTGCCGGCGACCCGCCGGTATTCCAGGACGCCTTCGGCAACAGCATCCTTTACTATCGGTTTGACTCCGCGTCCAGGACCTACAGGTCGGCTGACAACAACGTGACCAACGTCAAGGGCCCGCCGGACCCGATGACGTACGTCACGGACCCGCGGACCAACGACCAGTCGCATCCTTACTATCGCGAGGACTACATCCTGCTTTCCCCGGGCCCCAACCGGGTTTGGGACCAGGTCAATCAGAACACCACCAAGACAGACGACATAGCGAACTTCTCGTTTCACCTCGTGGAGGCTCAGTAATGACAACCAAGCATGAAGTGTTTTCCGCCCGGCCAGCGCGGCCTTCTCGACGGGGCTTCACCCTGGTCGAACTCCTGCTGGTGATGTTCATCCTGTCGGTGCTGGTGGCGCTGGTGGTCGGCGTAAGCTGGTACGTCATCGAGCAGGGGCGCAAGCAGGAGACCATCAGCAACCAGAAGAGACTGATGGCCGCCATCGACGCCTTCCGCAAGGTCACAGGCCACGTGCCCGGTGCGATAGCGTCGGAAAGGTGTACTTACAACCCCGCCAGCGCGGTGGAGGATAACTACTTACCTTCAAAGCTGATGGGCAACCTGATCGGCGTGCTTTCCTCGGGTAACCCCAGCAATACCAGTGGCGACAACAGCAGCCCTATTTACAGGGCGACGCGCCCGTTCATTGGCGATACCGGCGCCTCGATGACGAACGACGCCTGGGGCAATGCGATGGTGTACCTGATGGATGGCGGCGTGGGCGGCAGGCCGGTGATAGTCTCCGCCGGGTCGGATGGGAAGTTCGGCTACGGCGGGTTCACCGACGGCAAGAGCTACACTCCCGCCCAGTTGGCTCAGTTCCAGAAGGACAACGTCAGAAGCGACGTGAACTGATCGCCGCGACGGCGCGGCGCGAGGAATAGCATGATGACCACGATGACAAGAACCCTCACAACATCGGGCCTCCGGGCCGCCGGGGCGGTCCGGCCGGCGGGGTTCACCCTTCTGGAGATGATGGTTGTCGTCGGGCTGGTGGCGCTCATGGCATCGATGGCGCTGCCGAGCATCATCGCCCTGTTCGACTCCGGCGCCGACGCTCAGGCGTACAACATTATTTCGGCGCAGCTTACGGCCGCCCGCGCCAAGGCGGTGGTGTCCAGCACGTACGCCGGCATTCACGTGCAATTCGCCGACGC
>Ga0315280_10004796_pt1 | contig 19690 bp, 9 predicted proteins | sample YL17G06_40_MG_FD_203697 | JGI IMG/M metagenome (GOLD analysis project Ga0315280, IMG submission 203697) | Sediment microbial communities from Yellowstone Lake, YNP, Wyoming, USA - YL17G06_40 | ecosystem: Environmental > Aquatic > Freshwater > Lake > Sediment | place: USA: Wyoming | collected... | reverse complement strand
TGACACAGGAAGCAACACAAAACCTGCGCCATTACTGGGTTTTGGCGCCTTAGGGGCGGCGTTGAACTTGCCAATATGCAAGCAGTGAAATGCAGTTATGTTAGATTAACTCGGAAACCAGGGCTAGGCCCCAAGACGTCGAGAAGCAATGGTCAAGCATCCCGTGCGTTAGTGCCTCAGGTTTTCCTCAAAGAGCTTCAGAATCCGCTTGTACTCGCTGGCCCAGCTCGTCTCCTCGGTAAAGCTGTGGTTTTCCACCGGGAACGGCGCGACCTCCCAGTTCTCTTTGCGCAGTTCGATGAGGCGCTGGATCAGCCGGACTGTATCCTGGAAGAACACGTTCGTGTCCACGATGCCGTGGCAAATGAGCAGGTGGCCTTTCAGGCCCTCGGCAAAGTAGATCGGTGAGCTGCGTTTGTAAGCCTCGAGATCGTTCTGCGGCAGATTGAGGATCTCGGATGTGTAGCTGTGGTTGTAGTGCGCCCAGTCGGTCACGGGCCGCAGCGCTGCGCCGGCGGCGATGACGTCCGGCGCCGTGAACATCGCCATGAGCGTCAGAAACCCGCCGTAGCTGCCGCCGTAAAGACCGATGCGTTTCGCATCGACCTTTTCCGTCGCCACCAGGAACTTCGCTCCGTCAACGACGTCGTCGAGATCCTTGCCGCCCATATGCTTGTAAATGGCCGTGCGCCAGTCGCGGCCGTAGCCGGAGCTCGCGCGATAGTCGGGATCGAGGACGACATAGCCGAGCGAGGCAAGTAGGTTGTTGAACATGTACTCGTGGTAGTAGCTCGACGACCAGTACTTGTGCGCGTTCTGCAGGTAGCCGGCGCCATGCACGAAGATGACGGCCGGGTGTCGCGGGTCGCGTTTCGCGCCGATCATCTCCGGCGTGAAGAGCCGCGCGTACACTTCGGCGCCGTCGCGCGCCTTGTAAGTGATAATCTTCGGGTCAATCCACTTGAACGACCGCCACTCTTCCGTGGGCGTAGTCGTCACTTGCTTCGCCTGTGCGCCGGGTGTGAACGGCATCACATACAGCTCGGGCGGTTTGGTGCTGTATGAATAAATGATCGTGAGCGTCTGCTCGTTCGGCGAAACCGTCGCCTGGTTCGATCCGGTCATCGTCGTGATGCGAGTCAACGGGCCGCCGTCGACAGACATCGTGTAGAAGTGACGCTCGCCCGGATGCACTTCGTTCGCCGTGAAGAACACCTTCGTCCGGTCATTCGACAAACGGGCGTTATCGATTTCCCACTTGCCCGACGTCAATTGCTTCGCAGCCGGCTGCGGCGCCGTGACATCCAGCGAATACAGGTGCATCCAGCCGTCTTTCTCCGACAGGAACAGAAAGCGCTTGTTGTCGGGGAGCCACGCGATTCCCGCTCCGCCGGCGAAGCCACCGAAACCTCCGCCGCCACCCACGCCGGTCGCCACCTGCAGCTCACGGATCCACGCGTCGTCATGAAAATTGTCGAGTACCGTCGCCTTGCCCGTTGTCGGATCGACAGTGACGTACCACCGGTCCTTGTGGTCTTGCGACCGAACGGAAAAGACGGCGTGGCTGCCATCATCCGACCAACCGGGCATGCCCCAGTCGAGGATGCGCGGAACCGGCGCATCGCCCTCCTTCATGGGCCGCTCGTTGCCGGCAACCGCCGAGGCGTCTGCCCACACGGTCTTATTCTGCTTGAGATCGAGAATGGCAAGCAGGCGGCGCGTCTGGGAATCGCCGACGTCTGAGCGGCCCGCAATCACCTCCGGATAGGCGGACTCGGTCACGTAGTTTGGCACATCCTGGTTGCGCGCCGCGACTTCCGGTCTCTCGGTCACGCCGATCCACACGTAATTCTCGTCGGTTGAGAGTTGCATGTCAGTCACGCTCTGACGCGCCGAGGGCTGGAAGCGCGCGATGGGTTGGGCTGGCGGGCCCGCCGGTCCGCCAGGTCCGCCGCGCCCTCCGGCGAAAGCGCCGCCGCGGCCACCCTGCTGGCGCAGCTCGGCCTGACGCTTAAGGTATCCGATCAGGCTCATTTCTTCCTGGCGTAGCAGGCGCTGCGAGTCCGTCACCGCTTGCTGGCCGCCCGCGCCTTGGCCCCGGCCTCGCTGACCTGCCGCGGCGCCGCGAGTCCCGGAGGCCTGCGCGGGCGTCTCTCCCGCCGGCGCGACGACGTCGGTCAATTGCACTTCCGCAGGCGAGCTTGCCGAGCCGTCCAGCGTCATCAGGAACAGGTTGCCGTCGCGCATGAACGTGATCGCCGTGTCGTTGCGCGCCCATCGTGGATTTGTCTCGGCGCTTGCCGTTCGCACCAGGGGCCGTCGCGCGTTGGTCGCGACATCGTAGATCACGACGTCGCCGTTCTCGGCCGCGAGCAGCCGCTGCCTGGCGCGATCCAAGCGGCCGGTCCGTGCCATCGTCTGCCGGACTTCGTCGGCGCTGAGTTGCTTGAGATCGCTGCCGTCGCGCATGATGGAATATGTCTGCGGACGATCCTCGTTCGGCTTCTGCCAGGAGAAGTAAATCTTGGACGAATCCGGCGCCCATCGGATGCCGGTCGGCGTGGACCCGATGAGCTTCGGCCCGCGCATGATGCTGTCAACCGACAGCGTGAAGGCCGCCGGCGGCGTGGCCGCGGGTTGTTGGGCGGGGGCCAGGCAGACGCTGGTCGCACAGAAAACGACGAACACAGTCAGAATTCGGCGCATGGTATGTACCCTCTGAAGCTGGACGAGCGGCGAGGCAGCCGGAACGCGACCGGAGCGCACGTCAGACTTCTGGAAACGGGACGCACGGGTCCCGGAAAAACGTGCGCGTAAGCTTATCACGAAAATGGTGTCGGCTTCCAAAATAGAAATGAACAGCCGAGAAGATCGGCATCGGAATCGGGGTCGCAATCGCGATCGCGATCGAAGTTGTTGGTCTGCAAAAGCCGATAGCGATCCCGATGCCGATTCCGATCATTTTCATGTGCTTGGGTGCACCCCTGGCATGAGATACTGCGAGCATTTTCGGCGCGAGCCGGCCCTCAGATATTCATCTTTTCCCTTTTCAGGCCGATAACGTTAATTGGAAACATCGGGTCGATGGGTGGGCTTGTGCCCGTGCGCCGTCGGATTGTGCATTTCGCCAATAGAACAGAGACCAGTGGCATGGTAGCAAAGCAGGGAAGCAACGAGAGGCTGTTGGAACTGCTCAGCGTCGGCATGGAGCTGCCGCGCCTGCCGGGCGCCGGGGTCGAGCTGTTATCGGTCATGCACACGCCCCTGGCGCAAGTCGAGATACGCCAGGTCGCGGCGCTGGTGGAGAGCGACCCGACGCTGACTGCGGCAGTGCTGCGGATGGCAAACTCGGCTTATTTCGGAGGGATGCGCGAGGTCACGATGATTGCTCAGGCTATCACGCGCATGGGACTCGAAGACACGATGCACATTCTCAGTTACCATTACCTGCGGGGGCTGATGCTGTCGACGAAAGACCTGCCGCATTTTTCCTCCAAGCGATTCTGGCTACACTCCTGGGCGACAGCGACGGCGGTGCGCATGCTTGGCCAGCCGCGATACCTCGTGCACTCACTGCCCGCCGAACTATATACGGCGGGCCTGCTGCATGACATCGGCAAGATTGTGCTGGCCGGCCACCTCGGTGAATCATTCAACCAGGCCTGCGCCAAGGCGCACGAAGAGGGTGTGCCCATCCGCCAGGCCGAGATGGAGCTGATGGGAGTCGATCACGCCGTGCTGGGCGGCCACCTGCTGGACGCCTGGAACCTGCCGGCTTCGATCCTGGAAGCGGTGGGCAGCCATCACGACCCCGCGTCGGTCCAGCCGCCTGCGCGCGAAATTGCTCTGCTTGTCGAACTGGCGGACGCGATCGCGCACCAGTGCGGGTTTGCGGACGGAACCGGCCAGCCAGTACCCGATCCAATGCAAACGGCGATTATTTACGACCCAATCAGCCCGCTGGCTGCGCCTGCGACGCTCCAGCACGTGATCGACGAGATTCAATTCAAGCTCCGTGAAAAGGTGCAGATGTTCCAAAAGCGTAGGTTCTCGCAGGAAGATAATAAGCCGAGGCGCGCGGAGGTGCGGCGCGAGGCGGATGCAGCCGTCGTGCACGACGAAAAGACGACGCGCGTGGAGTCCCGAGACGAGAGAAGTCATGCCGCTCTCCCTCTCGAGCAGCGCAAGCACCATCGCGGCTTCTGGGCGCGCATGATCGGTTGGACCCGTGTCTTCCTCAGCGGTTGATTGACCAGGAATCAGGCGCATGGAAAACGGGCGAGGCTGCCGACTGATCTTGGGTACAACAAAGGCTCCACGCACAAGTCAGCCCTCTTTTTCTTTCAAGTCTTTCTGATACACCCGAAAACGCTTATACACTACTCCGCCGAGGCGTTCCATCTCAGCCCGTACCCTTATGTTGGTTTCCAGCTCGTGGTGGCTGTCGATGAATGCAAAGCCCGCCTCCCGTGCCGCACGAACGATTGATGTCAGCCCGACGACATCAAGCCCGCGCCCTCTGTATTCTTCCTTGATGGCGCCCATCAAGAGGTCCAGTTGCTTCGATCGCTTCATTGCCCGGAGGACGTGATAGATCCCGAACGGGACAAGGCGCCCTTTCGCGCGCCTCAGTCCTTCACTTACATTGGGCATTCCCACGAGAAACGCGGCAAGTTCGCCGTTACAGAGCGCCACGATGACGAAACGGGGATCAATGACCGGCATGTACGTCCGCGCCAGGCCGCGCATTTCTTCCTCGTCCAATCGCTCGTAGCCGTACAACCGCGCAAAGGTCTCATTCATTAGACGCAGAATCGGCAGCACATACGGCTTGAGTTCCGCTCGGCGCCTGAACTGCTTCACATCAAACGCTCCGCGCTCGGTGCATCGCTGCGCGATCCTTTGATATGCGACCGGAGGATCATGGGATAGCTCTACTCTGTACACCACGTAATCCACCTCCTTGCGGTATCCCAGGTCTTCAAGGAGGCGTGCGATATACGGGAAATTGTAGTACGTTGCAATTGTCGGCTCATGCTCGAAACCTTCCACGAGAAATCCCTCCGGGTCCTGGTCAGTGAAACCCAGCGGTCCAACAACCTTCCGCATCCCCCTCTCACGGGCCCATTCCTCGACAGTTCGTGTCAGTGCTCCGGCGACTTCCCGATCTTCATGACACTCCAGCGCGGCAAATCGCGCTGTTGGGCACTCCGGGTGATCCCCGGGCCGCTTGTTGATAAGGCCCATGATTCGCCCGACGGCTTTCCCGTTCCGATGCGCCAGGAAACAGATCGCATCGCTGTACTGGAACGCCCGGTTGCGCCGGCGGTCATAATATCGCCGCTCGTCCTTCAGAATTGGAGGGACCCACAGAGAATGTCGCTTGTGGATTGCGAACGGGAGTCGGATGAACCGGCGCAATTCCCGCGCGGTCGTGACTGGTTGAATGGTGACAGCCATTCTGGCAACCCGTCAGTGTTGTGTCGGTCATGCCCGTGTTTTCGCTACGTTCCGCGGAACGGCGTGCGCCGGGCCACCATACAATTTGTACTCCTCGAGTCGACAGGCAGGTACCAGGCGTTCATTCCAGTAGGTCTTGTTCGGGCACCCGTCGCAGGTGTCCATCTCGCCGTTGGGTAAAATGTCCACGGGTTGCACGACCGAGATGTTCTGCACGTGGACCCGCCGAGCGATGTCGCGCGGATGCCGGACCAGCGAGACCAGATAGCGCGCCAGAGCCTTGCGCAAGCTTGGATCCAAGACGCTGAGAAGGAACGTAAGACGGCCGTGGCGGGTTGTCTTCGGACTCGTATACGCCAGATACCGCCCTCGGAGCATGTGGTAGCTGTTCTGCAGGATCTCCATAGAGCTTGCGCCCATCGTTCCGAAGGATCGCTGTCTGGTGCACAGGTGCGATCCGAGCACCCACTTCAAGGATTTCGCCTGGACCGTGCCGCCAAGATAGGCGCAGAATTCGAACTCCGGCAGGACCGTCCTGATCTCTGCATGGAGTTGCTCCGTTGTGAGATGTTGGTACTCGTGATCGGTCACGTACGGTGTCCTGCCGAAATCGATTTGCTGATTGCCCACATAGTAAGCAAAGGGGCCGTTGATTTCCGCCATGCGCACGCAAATCAGCGTGAGAATGTGCACCCTTTCGGGATGCTTGACGGCCCAGCCGACAATCGCCGGAACATCCTTCAGCGTATCCGGAAAGATGGTGGTGTTGAACGCACAGCAGAGATTGCCTTCCTGATACAGCATGTCTGCGAAGTGCGAGCGCAAGGCATTGAGATCGGCTTCACTTGCACCGACCCACCCGGATCGGGCCTGGTGCGCATCCACATGAAAGGTAAACCCGTACGCCCCTGCCTCCTTCAGGCTGCGGAGCAGGGGACGATCCAACAGTACGCCGTTGGTGACGATGATCGCTTTGACCCCGCTCCGGCTGACCAGCCGAACGATCTCTGCTATCTGCGGGTGCGTGAGCGGTTCGCCGCCGGCGATCAACACTGCGTCGCAACGTCGCAGATTCTGCATCACCCTCAGCTCATGCGCGACCTGCTCGAGGGATTTCTCACTCCCGGCATCATTGGTCGCGAAGCATGCGTCACAGGTGATGTTGCATCGTCGCGTCGGCTCCAGCCACGTCATCGCGTTGTCCGCTGCAGTCCACGGAAGCCGGAACAGCCTCCCGGGATCGATCACATCCATGGAGGATTCCTCCTTTTCCGTAGGGTCCGAAATTGGTGACAGTATCTCATGCGCGATTCGCGCACCCAAGCGCGTGAAAAAGCGCACGGGCTGAAGCCCGTGCCCACTTGAGATCTCTGAGGGTAACATGCAGTGGGGACGGGCTTTAGCCCGTCCGCTGCACCGTCTATTTTCAAAGCAGGCACCTTTTTTCAGCCCTTTGATCCATCCATCGAGATATTCCGGGCGAAAAAAGGTGCCTGTCACCAATTTCGGCCGTGACTCAGAGAGATACAACTCTTGGCGTGACGTGAGTCAGTTTGCTCCGTGCTTTCTTGAAGCCTTCGAGCACTCGCTCAAGTTGTTCTTCGGTATGCGTCGCGATGTAGCTCGTTCTCAGCAGCGATCGGCGTGCGCGGACGGCGGGCGGCAACGCCACGTTGGTATAAATGCCGGCCTTCAGGAGCACGTGCCACGCCTGCATCGCTCTGTACTGGTCGCCCAGAACAATCGGCACAATGGGCGTTTCGCTGTTGCCGATGTCCAACTCCAGTGCGCGGAGTTCGGCACGCATTCTCGCGGCGATGTCGTTGACGCGCCGGACGCGCTCCGGCTCGCGCGCGATCACCTCCAATCCGGCGAGAACCGTCGCTGCGTTTGCCGGCGGCAGGCTCGCACTGAACATGAACGAACGGGCGAAATGCTGAATCCAGTGAATGACGTCTTTAGGTCCCGCGATGAACCCGCCGTTGGAGGCGAACGACTTGCTGAACGTGCCCATGATGAGATCCACCTGGTGGAGACAGTCAAGGTGAACGGCCGTTCCGTGACCCTCGCCGAGCACGCCCAGCCCGTGTGCGTCGTCGACCAGCAGCCGCGCGTTGTACCGCTGGGACAACCGGATGATCTCCGGCAGAGGAGCGATATCGCCTCCCATGCTGAACACTCCATCTACTGCAATCAGCTTTGGCGTTTCCAGAGGACACGACGCCAGGATTTCCTCAAGCGATGCCATATCACTGTGGCGGAAGAACCGGGTTTCTGCGCCGCGTATTCCCTTTGCCAGGTGCATGCCGTCAAAGATACTTGCATGCGCTTCCTTGTCCGCGATCACCACCTCTCCTTTGCCCAGGAGCGCAGCAATCGTTCCGACATTCGTTTGATACCCGGCGGCGAAGACCAACGCCGCCTCCTTGCCGACAAACGCGGCCAGCTTCTCCTCCAGCTCGATGTGAATGTCGAGGGTCCCGTTGAAGAACCGAGATCCCGTGCACCCGGTACCATACGTTGTGATCGCCGCGGCCGCCGCCTCACGGACTCTCGGATGGGCGGTAAGGCCAAGATAGTTATTCGATCCAAGCATGATGCATCTCTTCCCATCAACGGTGACTTCCGTCCCTTCGGACACGGAGACCGGGAAGAAGTACGGATAGACACCCAGGGCCTGTGCCGTTCGCGGACTGGTCGGGTATCCCAGCGCACGAGCATATTCCGCGTTGGTGTAGAACTGCCGGCACCGGTCGAACAGATCCATCGGGCTAATCCTCTATCCAGCCATTTAGCGTGGCCAGGTTGCGGCGGGTGAGAATTTCATACAGGAAATCGTCGGCCTCGATACATTGTTCGGGAGGCATGGCCCCTTTCTTCTGAATTTTTCCCTGCAGCAGCATGATCGCCCCGATGGAGGCGGGGATGCCCGTTGCCGGCGCGAGTCGGCTGACCGACGAGAAGAACGCCTTTCTGGTTTTCCCTTCCTTTTTCCCTTTTACCTGGATGTACAGCGCAGCCTCGGGCGGCACGCCGCTCTTGCGGCGGCAGGCCTGATGCAGATAGCTTGCTGCAAAATCCATGATGTCGATCTCACGTCCATCGACATGGATGGGACCACCGGCGGCACGAATGAGTTTACCCAGCATCACGATGAGGTCGTTGATTTCCGGCGGGTTGAATGTGGCTTTGTCGTCGGCGTACCGAATCCCCGGGTAGGACCGGGAAAACATGATCGGTTCCGGATGCCCGACGTGGAATACGTCCAGAGGCCCCACCGGCGGCGGGAAAGTGATCCGCTCCTTTCCGTCGACAAACGATTGCACTTCGATCAGCCGCCCATTGTCAAACGTGAGCGCGGGTCCGGAAAGGGAATAGAGGAGATGCATGCTGAGCGCCGGGCCGCCGGGGTCGAGAGCGCTCATCACCCAGGCTGTGTGAATTTCCTCGACGTCGTCAAACTGATTCGCTGCCGCGCGCACGAGAACGTTATTGATTCCGGGGCTTCCTCCGAGACCGAAGATGATGGTGATTCCCGCATCGTGTGCTTCCCTGGAGATTTCGAACATCTTGAATGTGATCTCATACTCGTCGTTCATGTCGACAAGATCGACGCCGGCGCGAATCGCGGCGCGCGCGATCGGCAGCTCATATTTGTAGTTGGGCCCAACACTGTTGACGGCGACGTCAACACCTTTCATCAGAGAGACCAACATATCCGGATCGCCAGCATCTGCCCGCATCACGGTAAGCCGTGTATTTCGGCCGGCCAGGAGGGCGCAGATCTTTTCGGCTTTTGCCGGGGTTCGGGTTCCGATCACGATCTCGTCGAGATTTGCGTACCGATAGAGGTCCTTGATGACCTCGTTTCCCATCTCACCACAGCCAAGCACGAGCGCTTTCATGCGAACAGTACTTCCTTAGAAGCGAAATTGGTGAAAGGCACGAATGGCGCTTAGTTAGTTTCTGTCGCGAAACTGCCTTAGCCGAAAGACAGAGTACCGATGGGATCCCTTTAGTGGGGGCGGGCTTTAGCCCGCGCCCCAATTGTCCTTTCCATGGATGCAGCCAGTTGCACGACAGTAATTCCTTTCTTTCAGTGAAGATATGGAATTTAATTCGTTAGTGTTCCCATTTGGGGGCGCCGGGAAACCGGCATTCCTACCGTGACCCCCAACTTATCTGTTAAATCGAGAGGTCTTTCGGCTCAGCTAATGAGTTTCGCGACAGAAACTAGTTAAGGACCCTGAAAGCGTCCAGCTCACCAATTTCGTGATCGGTCGAGTCCTAATTCCCTCCCAGGAACTTCTTCAGGAATTCGTCCATCCTTTCGAAGGCGTAGAGCCAGCGCTTATGCAGCAGCGTTTCGTGCGTGTCGTCCGGAAAGACGATCAGCTCATAGTAAACTTCTCGTTGGCGCAGAAGCTGGACGAGCCCCGTTGTCTGTTGAAACGCGACGTTCCGGTCGTCGTCGCCATGGATCAGCAGCACCGGCGACTTCCATTTGTCGATGCCCGAGATGGCCGACGACTGGTACGACACGTCCGCGGGGTCGAGCGAGCTGCCATAGAGGTGAACGCCCGCGAGATCCACGCCCGCAGCAAAGACGTCGGAGTTTCGCGCGAGCGCCTGCGCGGTGAGCAGGCCGCCGTAAGAGAGGCCCCATATGCCGACCCGCTTCGGATCAACGTCAGCACGCGACTGCAGGTACATGCCGGCGGCGAGCACGTCCTGGTACTCGGAATTCCCGCGCTGGCCCGTGTTGGGTGCGCTCCGAAACGATCTCCCATAGCCGATGCCGCTGCGGAAATTCACCGACAGCACGACGTAGCCCTGGCTCGCAAGCCACTGATTGACGGCGTAGGCAATGTGGTAGAAGTGCATGTAGTGATAGCCGAGCAGCATCTGGCGCACCGGCCCGCCGTGCACGAAGATCATCGCCGGGCGCTTCTCGCCCGGCTGAATGTTCTTCGGCAGGAACAGCTGATCGTGGATCTCGAGGCCGTCCGGCGACTTGAGCAGCAAAAGCTCGGGCACGACCTCCGCATCGATCGGGAATTCTTTCGGGAGCGTTGGGAAGATCACCTGCTGCTTGTTGCTGCTTTCCGACGGGAACAGGCCCACGGACTGCGGCCGCTTAGCGTCGGCGGAGAGCACGGCCAGCCGTCTTCCCGAAGCGAGCGGCATCGGCGACGTCTCGATCCCCTCGCCGAGCGTTACCTGCTTTGGCGTGCCCCCCGACGTCGGCACGGACCAGATGTGCCTCCGCTCGATGTCGTTGGCGTTTGTGCAGTAGTAGAAGGTCTTGCCATCCTTCGAGAGCGCGACGGACGTCGCATCTTCGATGATCCCGTCGGTGGTCGTGAGCAGCACCGGTTTCGCCGTGGAGCTGCCCGAGAGGCTGATCGAGAAGTAGCGTTCCCACTCGTCCCCCTGCAGGCTGTTCATCGGGAAGATGAGGTTGCCGGCGGCCCACTGGATGTTGTTGATGCTGGTGAAGATACGCTCGTCCGGCGCAATGTGCCAGACCTCTCTTGCTCCACCCGTCGCAGGATCCGCAACCCAGATCGACAGGGTGTAGCCGCCCCTGAACGTCGCGCGCGTGAGGCCCGGCACTTTCGCCGCCTCCGGACTTACGCCTGACGCCGCGCCGACGCCCTGCCCGCCGCGCCCGGCCTGACCACGCTGTGCGCCCGGCTGCTGCGGCGCTGTTAGCGGCGCCACCGGTGGTTCACCTCTGCGGCCGGTTACAGTGCCTGGAAAACCTCCGCGATCGCCCCGGCCGGTCGCAGTCGCGCCCGGCACGTAGGCGGGCCCGTTTGGCAATCCGATGCCGCCGCCCCCCTGTTGCGCCTGTTGCCCAAACGGCGAACCCGGCCGGCGGATGAATACGATCTGCTTGCCATCCCCGGACCACGTCGGATTCGTATCAAAATCGACACTCGGCGAGATGTAGTTCACCGTGCGCGTGCGCACGTCGTAGATGCCGATGAAACTGTGATCGACGCGGTTGCTGACAAACGCGATCTTGGCGCCGTCCGGCGACCAGCGCGGATTGCTGTTCGTGCCCTATGCTTTGATGAAGGGCTGTTCACCCGCGTCCATCTTGGATGCAGGAGGCATCTGAGTCACGCGCACGCGGTAGATCTGGCCGTCTTTCACGTACAGTACCGACCGGCCGTCAGGGGAGGGCTGAGGACTCGCGCCTTCCGCCAGGCGCCACGCCGTGCCGGGATTGGCTGTGCGCGCCGCCCAGATCGCGCGCTCGCCGCCCTCGGGATTGCCGGTGGGATTCGCGACCCAGCCTTGGCGATTGGGAGCAGTCCCGCGCACGAACACCACGACTGAACCGTCGTCGGAGATGCTGAGGTCCGAGATGTCCGTGCCGTTGTCTTGGAGAAACGACGTTACGCGCACGGGCCGAAACGCGGGCGCCGCGGCCGTGTACACGTTGCGTTTCCCCTGGTCATAGGCCAGCCAGGCGATCCTATCGACTTTCCTGGCCGAGACCAGATCGAAGGGATACGCCGGGCTCAGGAACTGTTCGATCGTGGGTTTTTTCTGAGCAGCGGCGGGCTGCAAGGCCCCGAGCGCCAGCGCCGCTACCGCTCCCAGAACGAGAGTGAGACGAGAAAGGCGAGTCATGATAATCCTCCGGGTCACCTGATCGTGTCTTGCTTCTCCGTGGTGGCCGCAGCTTACCATCGGTCAAGCCAGAAAGCATCGGGGAATCTTTCACCGACTTGTGTCTTTGGCAATTCAGAGTGGTGTGCGCCCCTTGGAACGATGCCGTCGCATCCCAAGAACGAACCACCAAGGCTTGAGGGTAGCTTCTTCTGCGCGCTTGTCCCCGATGCCCGTTCCAGGAGTGGCAGCCAAAGCCTTTTTCCGACGTACCATCCACCGCAATCCTATGTAATCCCAGGATCTTTGTGGTCTTGGTGCCTTGGTGGTCTTCAGGGTTCCAAAGACGTTCGGATGATTAGCATGCAGTGTCTGAATCGCTGCTTGTGCCTTGGAGGCCCTGGCGGTGATCACTCCTTTTCCGCAGCACTCTCTCAAGGGCGAAATCAGACGCCGGATGCGGCTACTGCCGCCTGTGCCATCTTCCGAAACTCCTCGACGGTCAGCAGGCGTTTCTCCCGAAGCGATCGCTCCTTCACTTCGATGAGCAGCGCCATCTTCTGCTCCTGAGTTGCATGCAGGCCTATGTGATCGAGAAACAAAGCGATGCTGTCGATGCCGCTGCCCTTGCCGAGCACAGCCCGCGCCGGCGTGTTGCCGACCAGCTCGGGCCGGAACGGCACCAGCTCAGTCGGGAACTCGGCTCCGCAATTCCGCAGCCAGCTCACGATGATGCCGCTCTCGATGTCGAACAGATTCTCGCCGACGATGCAGCGATTGGCCGGGATGCGGATTCCGGCGAGCTGTTGCACCAGGTGGGACAGGTGGACGAACTTATCGGTTTTCAGGCCCAGGTCGACGCCGTACATCGTCTTCATGGCCAGCGCCAGCTCCTCGTACGCGCAGTTGCCCGCACGCTCGCCGATCCCGGTGACCGAGGTATGGGCCACCTGACAGCCGGCCGCCATCGCCATCAAGGTGTTTGCCACGCCCATGCCGAAGTCGTCGTGAAAGTGAACCTCGAAGGGTGTGTCAGGGAAGACCTGCCGCATTCGCTCTACCAAGTAGGGAACTGTGTGCGGGGCGAGGCCGCCGAACGTATCCACGATGGTGAGCGCGTCCATGTGGCCCTCAGTCGCCACGCGCTTCAGCATCGGGAGCACCCAGTCGAGCGGCGCGCGGGAGAAATCGATTGGGAAGAAGACCACGTAGAGGCCGTTGTCCCCGGCAAACCGGGTCGCTGCGACCGAGGTCTCGATTGCCTTGGCGGGCTCCCAGCGATACGCGCGCTCGATAATGTGCGTCGAGCTGGGAACCTCCATGACGATGCCCTTGACGCCGGTGTCGAGCGAGCGCTTGACGTCCTCGACCATGCAGCGCGCAAAGCTGAAGACCTGGGTGTTTGACTTCTCGAGGCGCTTGACGATCTCGCGGATGGCCTGCTCGTCCGACTTTGAAACGACCGGCATGCCGGCCTCGAGCCGGTGCACGCCGACCTCGGCAAGCGCTTCGGCAATCCGGATCTTATCGTCCTTGGTGAAGACGATGCCGGCCTGTTGCTCGCCGTCGCGCAGCGTCACGTCGTGCAGCCTGGGGCGCGGATCGAACGCGATCCGGGCACGCACCTCGCCCTCGAAATTCCAGGGGCTGGTAAACCACATGTCGGTCTGCCACGGTGTATGCATGTTGATTCTTCTAGCGTGCCGCGTCGGCGCGGATCATGCGAATGCCAAGCACGGCCCCAATCGCATTTCCGCCGGTGGCCTCGAAGCGCACTGTCACCTTCTGCTTGCCCTTGACCAGCTCAGCAGGAAGAGCGTACTCGACATCGAAGAAACGGACATCTTGCTCCGGTGAGCGCCGCTCCATCGTCTGCTCTCCCGACTTTTTGCCATCCACCAGAACGTCGAAGGTTCGCTTCTGCTGTTCATCGTTGGTGTACGTCACCAGCATAATCATGGGATGGGCGGGATCCACAGGCAGGTCGAAGGAGAACCACTTCGTCCCGCGGCGGGCGTAACGTCCTTGCACCCGGACCGAGGAAGAATCCTCGCCCTGAAAGTTGAAATCCTTCTCCGTCTCCGCTTGGCCGGGTTGTAAGAAGGCCACGGTAGCCGCTTCCAGCTTTTTCTGCTTTTCCTGCTCGGCGGCATAGGCCTGGATTTTCTTCTCCCATTCCGGAGGCGTGAACAGGTCCCAGTAGATTCCGTACCTGCGCCGCGGCAATTGGTAGAACGGCACGAAATCCACGTCCTGGTTTTTGCCGACGCCTTCGGTGCGGAAGGCGCCGGGCTTGCCGGCGACCGGTTTAAGCCACTTTTCCACGGGTTGTTCCGCTGCCAAGAACACGGGCACCTCAGGCTGGCCGGCGCCGGCGCCTGGCCCGCCGCTCCTGCCACGTTGTTCCGGCCCTAGATCTCCGGCCAGCACGAGCGGGCCCCACATCAGGGCAACACGGCGCGGATTGTCGGGAAGCGGTTCTTCGCGGAGAGTCTTCGGCAAGACCAGCTCGACCGTGTCGCCGTTTTTCCAGGTCCGGTTCAGTTCGACATACGAGTCAGGCTTGGGCAAGTTCTTGACAGCCTGATTATTGACCTTGACGCTGAAACCGGCGCCGGCCCAATAAGGACGCCTCAGGGCCAGAGTGAATTTCTTCGACGACTTGAGCGTGAGCCTCAGCGACGCTGATTCGCCCTCGGGGAAACTGGTGTTCATCACCAGTTTGACGCCCGCAGCTTCCCACTCTGCAGTGGAGGGCGCATAGAGATTTACCCAAAGCTTGTCGCCGGATTCGTAGTAAATGCCGTACCCATGGAGTGCATGGCTCTCCATGCTGGATCCCACGCAGCAAGTAAAACTCCGGAACATATCCTGGTATTCGTGCTGCACGCCGCGGCCGACGGGTACCATGTAACAGACTCTGCCGTCGTCGGGATCCTGGGATGCGAGGATGTGGTTGAACAAGGCCCGCTCGAGGAAGTCGGCGTAGCGAATGTCCGGTTCGAGCGAGAAGAGAGTGCGGGCCATCTTGTTCATGTTGTAGACATTGCACGTCTCCGCCGTGCGGCCGTCCACCATGTCATTCAACTTATCAGGCGGTCCGAAGTACTCGTTCTTGCCTTCCCCACCGGTGGCAAAGCTGTGATGCAGCGCTACTTCATTCCAGTAGAACCGAGCCGCGGTGCCATCGAGCTCGTTGCCTGCGTCTATGTAACGCGCAAGCGAACCAACTAGCTTGGCGACCAACATGTTGATATGCTTGCTGGCGAGAATGTCTTTTTGAGCAGCAAGGGGATCGATAACGGCTCGATGCTCAAACTTATCGGAAAGCGCCAGCCAGCGCTTGTCGCTTGTGTCTGTGTACAGGTCGGCCGCCACCTCGTTCATGCCACCGAACTCGGTTCCCAGCATGCGCTGAATTTGGGTGTCATCGAGGTTGGCAAGGATGCTCTCAGCCCAGCCGGCGAATTTGATTTCGACATCCAGGGCAGTGCGGTTGTTGGCGTAGTGATAGGCGTCCCGGAGGCCGGCGAAGATCTTGTGCTCGACGTACCACGGAGACCACAGGCCATTCAGGTCGAAGCTGCTCGAGCGAATGATGCCCTTGGCCAGTTCTTCGAAGCGAACCTTGCCGGCAACACCCTGTGCATCCTTGAGCGCGCCGATGTAGCCGTCGCCATTCTTATCTTGAATTTCCTTCAGTTCCTTGACGATGTAGTCGGCGCGCTCCTTGAAGCGGACATCGCCCGTGGCGGCATACATCAGACTCACGCCTGAAAGGTAGTGCCCGGCAATGTGGCCCGTCAGCTGCCGGCCGGGCCCGTCCCAGCCCCCGTAACCTTCCGCCTTGGGTGTCAGCCCGGCGCTCTGGCGCAGGAAAGCCAGCATCCGGTCGGGCTCGAGCTCGAGCAGATATTTGGCATCCAGATCCTGGGAGTTCTTGAGAGGTCCGCCGGTCAGCCGGACGCTGCTTAGAGGCAGCGCCCGAGCCTTAAGAGTCATCGGTGCGGGGGGTGTTATCGGATTGTTTCTCTGTGCAAACCCCTGATATTGAATCGTCAAGACAACTGCGACCAAGTCAAGAATCCACTTTTTCATGGCAATCTCCGGCAACGAAATCTGTTCCATATCTGGATCTGCATCTTAACCCGAATTATCCGGGCTGGACGCGAAATTTCTTCAACGAAACTGGTGACAGTATCTCATGCGCGATTCGCGCAATGAGACGGACGAAGACCTGAGTTTCTAGCGGTGGTGCGCGAAGCGCTTTGGAGTGCGGTGCCTCGGCACCGCTTTGAAGCGTGACAAAGCGGCGTCAAGCCGCCGCACTCCAAAGCCTTCGGCTTAATTTTCGGAACAGACACATTTTTTCGCCCGGGATATCTGGATGGATGGATCGAAGGGCCGTTGAAAAAGGGTGCGCCACCAATTTCGCAGAGGCGCAAGGCGTGCTATTTTCGTGCGCTCTGCGTTTCTGTGTTGGATCAAAGCGAGGCGTGGGGCGGGCGCTGAAGCCCGCCCCTTGAGTGGACAATTACTTCTTCTTTGCCGCGGCAGCGATGTCGGCCTTCAGGACTTCGACGGCTTTCTCGATCTGCATGTCGCGGCCCTTCACGAAGTCGTTCGGGGTGTTGTCGATGTAAACGTCGGGCGGCACGCCGTAGTTCTCCATGTTCTGGCCGCTAACGGTCCAGACACCGCTGCCGGGCGTGCGGATGCTGGATCCATCCAGCAGGGAGTAGGAGCCGGTAGCGATCACGGCGGCCATGGTAGGCACGCCGACGGTCTTGCCGAGCCCGAGGTCCTTGAAGCCGGCAGGGAACATCTCGGCGTCGGACGCCGAGCGCTCGTTCTGCATCACCACCATCGGCGCGTAGAAGTTCTGCGGGCGCCAGATCTGCATATCGGAGTCGCGGCCGACTGTGAATTGGTACCTGCGGCCCGCCAGGATGCCAAGCAGCTCCTGGTCGATGCCGCCGCCGCCGTTGAATCTTTGGTCGATGATGAGCGCCTTCTTGTTGCGGTTTGCGGCCAGGTCGAGCTCGAACTGGCGCAATGAGGCCGCGTCCATGGCGCGGATGTGGAGGTATCCGATCTCGCCGTTGCTCAGCTTGTCCACCATCGCGCGGCGGTCGTCCACCCACTTCGCGTACTGCAGGTTCCCGAACGCGCCGCTGTTGATCGGCTCGATCGTCAGCTCCCAGGCGCCTTCCTTCGCCGGCTTGTCGTTGATCATGAAGTGGAACTTGCTGCCGGCCGCGAGGGTGAAGTACTTCCAGTAGTTGTCGGTCGTCTTCAGTTCGTGGTCGTCGATTGAGATGATGTAATTGCCCTCTTTGATCTTCATGTAATCGTGGTCGGCGGGCCCCGTCTTGTAGATGTGGCCGACGCGGAAGTAGCCGGAAGAGTCGCCGACCAGGTCAAACCCTGGATAGCGGGTCTGGGCGGGCGAGCGCCCGGCATCCGTCGGACCGCCGCTGACGCCGGTGTGCGACGCGTTCAGCTCGCCGATCATCATCATCATCACCGCGTGCAGCTCTTCCTCGTCGACGAGGTAGTCGAGCAGCGCCTCGTAGGTTGCCTTCGCCCCGTTCCAGTCGGCGCCGTGCATCTTGGTATCGTAGAAGCGGTTCTTCATGATGCGCCAGCCTTCGTTGAAGACCTGGCGCCGGAGCGTCTTGTGATCGACCTCGATGTTGGCGGTAAAGGTCACGTGGCGTGCTGTGGCGCCGCCGGTGGTTTCCGCCGGCGCCGCCGCTGCTGCACCGCCGCCGCGGCCACCACCCCGACCGCCAGTGGTTGCTGCCGCAGCCGCTGCGGGAGCTGCGCCGCCACCGCCGACCGGCGCGGCGTAGAGACCGCTTCCGGAGCGGAAGTAGAGCGTACGGCCGTCACGGGTGAACACCATGCCGCCACCGCCGCCGAAGCCACCGCCGCGCGTGCCGCGCCCGCCGGCCGCGGTTGTCTCCGGCGCCGGCTGCGGGACACGCGTCAGCTGTCCGGTGTCGATGTTAAGGATGTACATGCCGGAGGTCGTCTGCGCGCCGGCAGCCGGAGCCCCGCCGCCCGCAGTAGAGGATGACAAGGTGAGCGCGACGGAGCGGCCCTCGGGCGTAGGAGTCAGCCCGCCGATTATGTCACCCGGAACAGTCACCCGCCGCGCGCGGCGCGCGAGGCCGTCCCAATCGATCCTCACCTCGACCGGCTGCTGCTGACCGCCACCGGCGCCGCGTGCGCCACCACCGGTCTGGCGCGCAGCCGCATCAGCAGCCAGCGCCTGGGCTTCGTTATCGATGTCGCGGTTCACCGGGTCCCGGTCCTGTTCGCGCAGAGACAATGCCCATAACTGCATGGTGTTGCCGCCGCGCCCTCCGGCTGACGCCACGCCTCCGCTCACCCCCTGCGAGGAGGTGTAAACGATGTACCTGCCGTCCCCCGTCCACACGGCACTGTTCTCGGAATACGTCACGCTGTCGTCCGCGATGTGGCGCTCTTCACCGCCAGTGATGGGAGCGATGTAGACATGCGAACGCATGGTGCGGTCCTGCTTCGAGAACGTCACCCACTTGCTGTCAGGCGAAACCGCCACCGAGCCGATGCGGCCGACGTCGCTCGAAGTGACGACCGAAGTCTTGCCGTCAGCGACTGAATAGCTATACAGCTTCTTGTCGGCCGCGGTGTACAGCAACAGCTTCGAATCGGGCGTCCACAGTAGCATTCCCTTTTCGTTGTCGAGGTCGGTGATCTTCTTCAAGTTCTTCCCCTCGGTGTCGCAGATCCAGATCTCATCGCGGCCGGACCGGTCGGAAATGAACACGAGGTACTTGTCGTCGAACGACCACTTCGGCGACTGGCTGCGGGAGGCCATGTTGTCTGGCGCCACGCGGGTGATGTCTCCGCGGTCGGTGGCGATCGTCAGAATCTGGCCGCGCGCGGAAATCACGGCGCGCCTGGCCGACGGCGCCAGGTCGAAGCTGTCTACTTCGCTGTTGATCGTCTCGACGTCCATTTCGTTTTCTTTTTCGTCGCTGGCGATGTCCAGCTTGATCTCGGTGGTCTTGCCGGATGCTACGTCAAGTTTCCAGATGCCGAAGTTGTCTTCATAGACAATCACCTTGCCGTCGCTCGACATCGAGGGCCAGAACAGGCTGCCGTCCGCGTGCTTCGTCACCTGGACCGGCTGCCCGCCTTTCAACGGGATCTTGTAGATGTTGTTCACGCTCTGTCGGACTTCAGCGCTGCCAGGTTTGACGTTTTTCTCACTGGGCAGCGGGTCGGCGACGAAATAAATCTCATTATTCGGACCCCACATAGGCCAGTAGCGGTTGTACTTTTCGTCCGGGAGGAGCTTTGTGTAGGTCTTCTGCGCCAGGTCAGCCACCCATAGGTCGGCGGAGTAGCTGCCGCGGTAATGCTTCCGCGACCAGACGGCCGGGTGGCGGTTAAAAACGAACTGCTTGCCATCGGGCGAGTAGGCACCCCAGAAGCCCATAGGCGTTAAAATAAGGATTGACCAAAAACCCAATCCGGGATCGTCGCCGGCTTCCGCCGTCGCGGCGAGTTTTGAAGGCGCTCCAAGTTCTTCTCGCTGCTCACAAGTAACCAG
>Ga0315280_10004795_pt1 | contig 19694 bp, 15 predicted proteins | sample YL17G06_40_MG_FD_203697 | JGI IMG/M metagenome (GOLD analysis project Ga0315280, IMG submission 203697) | Sediment microbial communities from Yellowstone Lake, YNP, Wyoming, USA - YL17G06_40 | ecosystem: Environmental > Aquatic > Freshwater > Lake > Sediment | place: USA: Wyoming | collected... | reverse complement strand
ACGATCCTTGACGAGATGGATGTGCAGCACCCGGCTGCGAAGATGATGGTCGAGGTCGCCAAGACACAGGACGATGAGGTCGGGGATGGCACAACAACCGCCGTAGTGTTAACTGGCGAATTGCTCATGAAAGCCCAAGCTCTGATGGACAAAGATGTTCACCCCACAGTTATCGTAGACGGTTACCAGCTCGCCAGTGATAAGGCGCTGGCATTCCTGCGCAAGATTGCGCTCAAGGCCAACCCGACTGATAGGGCGATGCTCAAGAAGATCGCCAAAGTCGCGCTTGCGAGCAAGCTACTTGCCGAGCACAAGGACTTCGTCGCGGACCTGGCGGTCAAAGCGGTCCTACAAGTAGCCGAGAAATCGGGAACCGGTTACAAGGCGGATGTCGATGACATAAAGGTCGAGAAGAAGCCCGGCGGCGCATTGACGGACACGGTGTTAATCCAGGGTGTGCTACTCGATAAGGAAGTTGTACACCCCGGCATGCCCAGACGTGTTGAGAACGCTAAGATTGCGCTTCTCAATTGTCCGCTGGAAGTCGAGAAGACCGAGTTCGACGCCAAGCTCAACATCGAGAATCCTGATCAGATGAAAGCGTTCCTCGATGAGGAAGAAAAGATCCTAAGACAGATGGTTGACAAGATTGCGTCAAGCGGTGCGAACGTAACCATTTGCGAGAAAGGTATCGACGATGTCGCGCAGCACTTCATGGCCAAAAGGGGTATCGTCGCCGTTAGGCGCGTGAAACAATCGGATATGGAAAAGCTTGCGAAGGCTACCGGTGGCAGAATCCTAACTCAACTCGAGGACTTGAAAGCCTCCGACTTGGGCCACGCTAACTTGGTAGAGGAACGCAAGGTCTCCGACGATAAGATGACGTTCGTTGAGGGGTGCAAGAACCCGAAGGCAGTCAGTATTCTTGTGCGCGGGGGCACCGAACGGGTTGTCGACGAGGCAGAGCGCGCCATCCACGACGCCTTGAGCGTCGTTCGCGATGTTGTAGTTGAACCTCAGGTAGTTGCGGGTGGAGGAGCCCCAGAAGCTGAAGTATCCCGGCTACTCAGAACCTACGCTCAGAGATTATCTGGAAAGGAGCAGCTAGCTGTCCAAGCCTACGCGGAGGCCTTGGAGGTAATTCCGATGACCTTGGCTGAGAACGCGGGCATGGATCCCATCAACTCGCTTATGGAAGTCAGATCGAAACACCAAGCCAAGCTGAAATGGGTGGGTATCGACCCGTTCAAGGGGAAGGTTGCGGATCTCGCAAAACTCGAAGTTTATGAGCCCCTTGCAGTAAAGGTGCAGGCTCTGAAATCCGCCGGCGAAGCCGCCGCCATGATCCTGAGGATCGATGACGTAATAGCGGCTTCAAAGTCGAGGGAAGGCGGAGCGCCCAAGGGGCCCGAAGAAAGTGCCAAAGAAGAAGGAGAAGGCGAGTTCTAGGAAAACTTCTGCTCAACTCATCGGTCCGAAGAAGCTGACGCGGTTTGAGCGTGCCCGGATCGTGGGTGCGAGGGCTCTTCAAATCTCCATGGGAGCACCAGTTCTTCTCGACGTCCCGGAGAGTATCAAGTCGCCGATAGAGCTAGCCGAACTTGAACTCCAAGAAGGAGCGCTTCCAATAAGCATACGAAGAGCGCTCCCTGACGGCACCAGCCTGAATATCCCGCTAAAGACGCTTCTCGAAGGCGAGCGCGAAGAAGCCGAACTATAGGCTGAGGATTGGTAACTTCGGCGAATTCAACTGAAGAAAAAAGGACTTGGCTCTACGCGTTCGGTATCCTCCTCTTGGTATCCTTATGGATATTCTCCATGCGCGTGTTGAACAGCGCATTCTTGGCGTTGGACTTCGAAGTAGCAATAGTTTACCTGCCGACAGCCCTTGCAGGAATAATCGCTCTGTACATCAGTCTTAAGTCGAAATCCGGTAGCTAGATTTTCCAAAAACAGCGGGTCGGAGACCTAATTCATCAAAAGACTCTACGCCATCGCATGAACCCCGCGTAGGGCATCGCTGGTCTGGGATAGAATCGTGAGAGTTCGCGTCGCCATGCAGAACGCCGTGCGTGGCAAATTGGGCAGTACACGGACCGGAAATCGTAACGTACGCAGAGCAAACAGATCGGTGCGCCACAATCTGTACAGTAGAACTGGCTTGGCATTTGTGAGTGGAAGAGGCATACCGCCGGGCGGACGACAGGCCAGACGGCAGGTGGGCTCTCGCTTGCTGCAATGACCGGTGGGGCGGGACGCTGAATCACTAGTTGGCCGCATTTCAAACAGTAGTTGGCCTCGTCTCTGTTGTCGGCTCCGCAGGCCGCGCATTTCTTACTCAAGCCGTTCACACAACAGTTTCTATGGTTTCCGAGTAAGATAATGCTTCCTCAGCGCGTCCGGAAGATGTGAAATTCTTATGAGCATGGACGCCTGAAGACAACTGTCAAGAGAACCAATGTCTCTCACCTCTTCTCCCAGATGCTGTGGACCGCTTGAGTTCATTTCTGGCAGTAAGACGAGGTCGAAATGTCTGAACTGTGGTTTCTACGACGACTGTCGCTAGGCGAGCAAGATGCGCTACGAGGACATAGTCGAATATGTGGAAAGGTTGGTGGGCCAAGGCGACGAACTCCAAGCATGGGTCCACGAGAAACCGGCAGAACTGAAAGAGTACGGCGTCATCTCCATAGACCCAGCCAGAGGCCGGTTTTTGGAATTGTTGGCCAGAATGATAGCTCCCGACCGAGTCCTGGAGATTGGTTCCGGCACGGGTTATAGTGCACTCTGGTTCATGAAGGGTAATGGCCAGAAGGGAACGTTGGACGCGATTGAATTCAACCCGCAAGTGGTCGGCGTTCTCGCGGCCGTTGTGAAGAAGGCGGGCTTGGATGGGCGAATCAACGTTCACGAGGGCCCAACTTTGGAGCTGTTGAGGAAGATGAAGGGAACCTTTGATCTCGTCTTCATCGACGCCGACAAGGACGAGTACCCGGATTACTTGGAGCAGGCTCTAAGGTTGACAAAGCCCGGAAGCACGATCTTGGCCGATAACATGCTCTGGGGAGGCGCGACCGTTCGTGGCGACAAACGCAGGGAGGGCGTACGGTGCATAATGGAATACACGAAACGCATCTTCGCCGACCCTAGGCTATCGAGCATAATCGTCCCATTAGGCGATGGATTGGCCGTAAGCTACAGGGTCAAATGATTTCCCGAGGCACGCTTCCGATAAACCCATAAGGCCTCGGGTCGAACCGACCCGCGTTCAGGTCGATGCCACGGATCACAAAGACGGGAGCTCTGAAAGTCTCCCTCATCGCAATCGCCACCGTCATTTTAGCGGAAGGCCTCGCTGGGATGATCACGGGTAGTTTGGCCCTTGTAAGTGACGCCGCTCACGCATCCTTCGATGCCCTGTCAACACTGATTCTCCTTGTGGCGACCAGCCTTTCCATGAAACCCGCAGACGAAGACCACACTTACGGGCACGGGAAATTCGAATCCTTAGGCGCACTCGTTGGAGGATTCATACTCCTCCTGTTAGCCATTGGAATCGTTGGCTTGGCTTTCCTGCGTTTGACCATAGGGAACCCCATTCATCCAAGCTTGGTAGGGTACGCCGCAGCCGGATACACGATGGGCATCAACGCACTAAGAATGACAATCTTGACCGCAGCCCTGAAAACCGGCAGCTTGTCAGTTCGAGCGGACCTTTACCATGCAATATCCGATTTCTTCTCGACTGCGCTTGTCTTTGTTGCCTTAGGCCTGACGAGTCTCGGATACCCTGTGGGAGACACGGCCGTTTCGCTAGTTCTCGGGTCATTGTTGGGTTATCTAAGCGTGCGGTTGATCTACGCGTCATCTCTCGATCTCAGTGACGCGGTTTCTGGAAAGTTAGTTCAATCAATCTTACGAGAAATTCGCAAAACGGACGAGGTGCTGAAGTGCAAGGAACTCCGGGTGCGCCGCGTAGGGCAGGTGACTTACGTCGATGCAATTATCGCTGTCTCGCCGTACGCTGGAATTGCGGACGCGGAAACAACTGCTTCGAAGATAGAAGCCAACCTTGCAGAGCTTCTTGGCAAATCCTCCATAATGATTCATATTGAGCCGTTGGAATGGGACGTCCCGGTCGAATTGAAGATTCGGAACGCCACGGGCAAGGTTGAGGGTGCTCGTGGGCTCCATAATCTATCGGTGGCGAATGTTGGCGACGGGCTTTATGTTACGCTTCATGTACAGGTTGACCCGTCACTTCCGCTCGAGAAGGCGCATGAAATAGCTGAGTCTGTCGAGAAAGGTATCGAGAAGTCTGTGCCGCAAGTTCGACATGTCACCGTCCACCTTGAACCCTCACGGCCCGAGACTACCCGTGGAAGGATCGTGGACGACAAGTATATCTCCGACACGATCAGGTCAGTCATTCAAACCTATCCCGACGTGCGCGAAATCAATTCGATCACAATCTATTCGTCAGGAGAGAAGTTGCACATCAACGTTAATTGTCTGTTCGCGGGCGACGCATCGATATCTGAGATACATGAAATGGTTTCCAAAATCGAAGAGAGCGTTAGGCAAAGATTCAGTAACGCAATTGTTACAATTCACCCGGAACCGGTTCGACGGTAGAGGAAGAAGCAAGCTTTCGTGTCTCGAACGAACCTGCTTCAGGATCGGATGAAAGTTCTTGGGCTATGGAAAAATTGTATACAAGCTCTTACTGGGTACGGGCCAGCCAGCTAGTTCAGCAGTTTCGTCATGACGCAGGCGTCTGACCCGTCGAAGTAGTACCGTGGGATGGTGCGGGTGATTTCAAACCCCATCTTCTTGTAGAGGTTGATAGCCGGATAGTTGTTGAGTCTGACCTCTAGGTAGCATTCATCAGCGTTGTGCGCCGACAGCGCGGACATCGCCTGTTCGGCGAGTGAGTAGCCGATACCGAGGTTCCTGAAGTCAGGCATAACTGCAACAGAAATAATGTGCCCCTTTCTTGCGAACCTGAGCTTCTTCAGATCGGAGAAACCGTGCTCCAGTCGGCACATTATGTAACCCGCAACCTGACCTTGGGATTCTGCGACGACGAATGCCTCAGGCAGGGTGTTGAAGGTGTCAATGAAGAAATAGGCCGCGTAATTCTCGGGCAGACACACCCGATTGATGTTGATCACCGCCTCAAGGTCCGCCGGGCTGAAGCGACGCAGCGTGTAATTTTTCTGAATTAGCAAAGGGTTACTCGAATTTTCCATGCGGTCGTCGACTATATGACGTTATCTACGATTGCACAGAACGTTTCCGAGAATATGTTTAAAAGACATCTTTCCGGTATGCGCAGAAAAGCAGAAGGATACATGAGTGACCTCTGACCCAGCCCCAGCGACCGCAACGACGATACCTGCGTTCCCAACAGACTTTGGCTCGATTCGTAGCATGGTCGAATACCGGTTCACGCTGCTGGACGCCTACGTTGACGTGAACGGGCTTCCGACTTTCGTGGTTGCTCAGGGGCCGATAAAAGAAAAGTTCCTGGAACTTTTGCACGATTTGGCAAATCATAATTTGATGGCCAAGATCCGAAAAGTGTCCGACAAACTCGTCATATCAATATTCCCAAAACCGAACTTGGGCAAACCCCGTAAGATCATCAACATGGCATTATTCGTCGCCACCATTGTTACAGTTGGGCTGGCAAGTTACGCTCTGATTTTCGACGTGGATCCTAGGTTGACAGCTGCGCTCTTCGCAAATTCTGATTTGAATATGCAAGTTGCAGTTGTAGGATTGTCAATTCTGGGCATTGTGGTTTTGCATGAGTCGGGACACGTGGTCGCTGTACGCCATCATAAGATGGATGCTACCTTGCCATACTTTGTTCCCGCCCCTCCCCCGTTTCCATTCGGAACCTTTGGTGCTGTAATCTCATTGCGGGGGCCACCTGGTAATCGCGACCAACTATTCGACCTCGGATTCAGCGGGCCACTCGCGGGTTTCTTGGCTACGATTGGAGTCGCAATATTCGCGTTCTTGACCGCGCCCGTGATAACTGAACAGGAAGCGACGAAACTAATTGCGGTAAATCTCCTTTCGTCGAGGCCTTGGCCCTATACGCCTATGCTATTCGATTTGGTTGGGCAGCTGGGGTTAAGGACGATTCCAGCCGGTCACGTGTTGGTATTGACGCAGGTTGCTTTTGCGGCCGAAGTTGGGGCGCTTATCACTTTCCTCAACATTCTACCGGTGTGGCAGCTTGACGGCGGCCACATTTCCAGGGCCACCTTCGGCGATCAGGGGCACAAATTCACGGCGCTCATTGGGTTTGGGGTTCTCTTCTTGGCGGGTTACTGGGGTTTTGCGCTACTGCTTCTCTTCTTCATGTTTGCTAGTCGTCGCCCTCTGGAGGGTGTGGAACCCTTGGATGACGTTTCCCCACTTTCGAAATCGAGGAAAGCATTGTTTGCCCTAGCTCTGGTAATGCTCGTCCTCTCATTCGTAATCTTTTGAGCTACGCACCTCTCGCGAGATTGCACTTGCGACCTGATTTCCAAGTCAAACTGTTGGAACTGACAAGGCATGGTCGCAGGGTGAGTGTTGTAGAGTTGGCGGACGAGCTCCAGAAGGATCCTGGCATCCTTGCTGCAACGATAGATGCCCTTCGCGAAAAAGGCCTCGTAACCTTCTCCAAAGGGACGCTAGAGATGGATGCTCGCCAGCGCATTATGCTCGCAGAGCTGCTGATCCACAATGGACGCGACCCGCAGAAAATCTCTCGGTTCTTGGAATGGCAGGAGTTCGAGAATTTTGCCATTCATTCCTTTGAAGAGAACGGATTTCAGGCTGTGAAGCATCTTGTCTTCAAGTCCAGAATAGGGCGAAGAGAGATAGACCTTCTCACATGGAACGATACATTCCTGCTGGCGGTGGACTGCAAGCACTGGCTGCGCGGGTTGTCGGTCGGGCGAATGAAGGACGCGGCTCAAGCCCAAGTTGAGAGAGCCAATGCGTTGGCTGAAAGGCCGGATCTGCTGATCAGACACGGAGTCTCGTATATCGAGAAACGGAGCGTTATGCCCCTGATCTTCGCGTTGGGCGACCCACGCGAGAGAGTGGTGGACGGCGTCCCGATCGTGTCGGTCTCAAAACTGATGAGTTTTCTGTATGGGATTTCGCCTGTTGGCGAGAGATTTCGTACGTTTCGTGTCAAAGATCTCAGTTCTCAGTCGCGACTGTCGTGAATCTCCGGTTGCGTTGCATCAGTATGATGACCGAAGCCCTAATTTCATGGAAGGGGCACAACGGCGCTGGCCTTGAGCGAAATCGAGCAGCGGCTCCAACAATTGACCAACGCCCTGTTGGCTGGGAAGGCAGAAGAGACTCGGCAGAGCACTTATGCCGCGTTGGCTCGAGGCAGCACTGCCAACGAGATATTGGACGCATTGGTTGAAGCAGTAAATATTCTGGTGGATCTTCACGAGATCGGGGAATACGACCAGATTAGGTTGGCGGTTGCAGAGACTGCGATGAACTCGTGCCTTCAGGTCATCGACGAGCAACTCGCAAAATCAGAAGGGAAGTTCAATATCAAGGCAACTGTAGGCCCCGTTGGCTTGAAGGCCGGCGGTTTGCTGTCAACTGCTTTGTCAGCAGCGCTAAGGTCTGTGGGTTTTCATTCAATAAATCTGAGTAAGACGCAGACGGCGCTTGAACTTCTTCGAAACTCGGAGGAACTCGGAGCGAATCTAGTGGTTCCATTGCTTTCCGGCGACGGAGTCGAAGGCCACTTGCGAACTTTCATGGAGGAAGTTGAACGTGGAGGTTTCAAAACGAAGTTTGAGATAATCCCCGTGGCGCCCGGCTTGCCTGACGCCGTCCAAACGGCTTTTGCTGTGGCGAGGAATTCCGGTGAAGCCATCAGCAAGGCCACAGAATGGGCGCTGAAAAAACAAACCCGCCGACATGAAGGATAACTCAGAGGGCGTCCACTTCGATGTCGAAGTCTTGGATGGGGACGAAAGCGTGACACGCTACGACCGCGTTACTCTCTTGTTCGCGGTATGGTTTGTCGTGCAGATGGCCAGCATGTCCCTGGGTTTTGCGCAGCAAGAGAACGTTGGAATCTTGAGGGTTGCAGATGTCAGGCACCCAAGGCAAGTCTCACCTTCTGCACAGGTTGCGTTCGTGATCGACGCCGAGTATGCGATTCGCTTCAACGCCTCCATCAAGTCCAGTCTTTTCGCAGGCACTGTAGGAAACCCCGGGGCAGAACTCTGGCATAGCGGTCCGACAATTGTCAGGGGCGGGGGAGATGAACTGTGGACGTTTAATCTTACAGCACCTCCCGAAGAAGGAAGCTGGCCGCTTGCTGTTTTCGTATACTATCAGGATGGTGGCGTGTGGAAATTTTACAATGACACATATCACGGCCACGGATATGCAGAGATTACCATCAAAATTGCCAAACTCGCAAACTTGGAGATCGACTTGGGGGTCCCCAATGTTCCTGTAACGGTGAACGGCGCGACGCGCGAAACGTCCAAGCAAGGTGCAGTGACATTGCAGCTTCCAGTCGGGCAGGTGTATTCGATTGGCGTACCGTCTCAACTGCAGCCTGAGGGTTCGGCGCGATTGGTTTTTCTTGGTTGGGAGGACGGCGGTAACAATAGCCTCAGGGCTTTGCTCTTGGATGGCGACTCAAAGATAGTTGGTTCCTACAAGACTCAGTACCTGCTCCGTGTGAATTCGGCAGTCTCCGCGTATTCGTACTCAGCGTGGTACGATTCGGGTTCCAATGTTACGTTGCATGCCGACAGCTCGGTTCCCGCGAGTTGGCCTTTAGGCTTGCTGGGATTGCGGTACAATTTTGTGGGCTGGTCAGGGGACGTGGGCTCAACCGTGAACCAGATCAACGTCACAATAGGTAAGCCAGTGGTGATTGATGCAGATTTTGTGCTTGACTACACAACTCTGGTATTTCCCACAATCGTTGGAATCGGCATAGTTGGAGGGGTAGCCCTATCAATCCTCAGGCGACGCTCAGAATCCAAGCGCGCCGTTGTTGAAGAGGAAGTTTCTCACGAAGAGGCTGTGGCCAAAGTCTGTGCGAATTGTGGAGAACCAGTCGAAGAAGGCTGGACACATTGTGTCCATTGCGGAGACGCTTTAGGCTCTCCAGAACCCGTCAAAAGCTGAGAGTACTAAGTCTCCGATCTCGGGTATGAAGTGGTCCGCTACTACGATCAGAAATGCAACTGCGAAGACTCCTAGAATCAGCCCAGTCGGATAGTGTGCTAAGGACCAGGGCAGAATCCTGTTGTAAAGTAGCCATATCTCCAAGACAATTCTGCCAATATTGGCGAAATAGACGCTGACGGCAACAATCCCAAAGGCCATGATCCGTTTCTTGAGGGCAGCCCTTGGCATCGCGATGATGATCCCTAGGAAGACAGCGATCACCTGGACGCCTGTGCACACTCGCTCGATTTCGAATTGGTTCAGGAACACGCGATTGCCCTGAAACCAAACTGTGGCTTTGATCCCGATTATTTCCATCAAAATGGCGGAGTGTTCCGCAGTGATTTTTTCGTAGAAGAAGTAGTTGGGTATGTAATACAGCGCAAGTGCTATGGCGGAGGATATTCCAGCAAACCGCAGAAGATCGTAAACCCTCTGTTGTTGCAGCCTCTGCAAAGCCATAGCATACGTTTCCTTACTTTGGACATAATGAAAGTTACGGCTATTCTCTTACAGCCGCGTTAACGACTTCAACGTAATTTTCATGGCTGCACGGGGGGGAATTTTGCAGGAACGGAATAAGTTGAAGCCCTTGGTCTTCCATGAATCGGCATGAAAGACGCACAAAGAACCACGGACTGAGAATGAGAGGGGGGTGTTGCTTTTGTGGGGAAAACACGTTACTTCTCAGGGTTGTGAATGAATTTCTGAGTTTGGAAAATTGTTGTTGGTTTGATCACTCGTGTCGCCTACGTTTTGTAGCCCTTTTAGCGAGCAAGGCACCGGTCAGAGCAACGATCATGATGATCGAGAGTGTTCCGAGTGGGAATTCTGGAACGGGTAGATGAGACTGCTCGAGGTAGAAGTTGATGGTGCTTGCCGAGCCGTCTGATACGCTCACGTCCATACTTGTAGGTTTGTAACCAGGCGTTACGACCGTAACATTGTAGTCTCCTACGGGCAGAAACATCTCGTATACACCGCCCTCCCCCGTGTAAGCAACAAATGACAACTGACCATTAGTTGCCGTAACAGGGGCCCATGGAATTGTGATAAATTCGTCCCACATGTTGAAACCATAAACGTAACCTCGCAGAAGTCCGCCTCCCCCTTGACTAGGCGCCTGTTCTGTGCGGCCTTGTGCCGACACTACGGTTACACCGACGAAAAGAGCGGCCGCCACTAAGGTCAGCACAACCAGGATGGACAGGGGCCTCATGTTGCTCACCATTAGGCGATGGAAAAGCGCCAATAAACGTTTTGGCCGATAGCCGTGGCTTTTGCAGGTTTCTATCCATCCACGCAGCGCGTTGCCGTTGGATTCACATGCGCGATAACATTGCAATGGAGCCCTAATGGAGTTTCATGGTATAGAGCGGTTACGTTCACACGAATGGTACAATCGAACTGATGCGCAGAGTTAGGGAATTTAACAATAGGCGTTGGGAAGGTACATCTTTCGTGAATTATTGACCGTGCTAAGAACACTCGAGCGGGATACGATTAGCTATGAGGGCACGGTCTCTTTCACTCATGTTATTGGCTGCATTACTGGCCACTTTTCTGCTCAGCACCCCGCCACCTACCCATGCGAACGTCGGGCAGGCTTCAACGGGGCCGACAATGTCCGCAGTAAATGAGGTCCCAGACTTCTATGCTGAGGGCTCTAGCGGAGGATACTACCTGAAGATTACGCCTCAGGGTGGTTCCCTGACGACGAGTACGACGAAGATGCCTTTGATGCCTTGGGGCTACGTTACTGCTCACTGGACAATTGGGACGGTCTACATAATCTTCTTGGCAAACGTAACTGAAACCGACTTCTACGTCGCGTTTCTGTACCTGACGAATTCTAGCACGTCAAACTTCTTCCTGCTGCGAATGCTCGAATATCAAGACGCGAACACGCTCGTACTGACTTTTCAGGGAACTCAACGCCTCAATGCGAGGACGGTCGCGACCAGTTCCATAATCATGCCCCAAATGAGACTTGAAGCAAAGCCACAGACTACCAAAAACCTCCTTTCAGCCATTGGCCCAGAACTGTACCTCAATAGCAACCGAGGCCAAGTATTCAACGGGACGCAGAGATTAGCGGTTTTCCCCCTTTTAGACCAATATTTCCAAGGCACGGATGAATACAATGAACTCTGGTCGCTACTGGCGGACAATGCTGGTGACTATTATTTCGCAATCCTCTACATGCAAAACAGTGATCCCAATCACGTGATAATGGAACACATCGTCAGGCTTAACGACTACAAAACAATTGGTGGGAGAACCTTTGATGCTAGATGGTCGCGCGGTTTCGTAAACAGTTTAACAGTAACTTTGCCGACATCAAACGTGACGGTCAAGGTCGACGGATTTCCGTTCCAGACAAGCAAGGACGGCGTAGCCTCAGTATCGTTGCCGTATGGACCAGTCACAATAGAAGCTCCAGATGAAATCGTTACAACAGGTAATGCAAAGTTACACTTCACCTCGTGGAACAAATTTGGAGCTGCTAATCCCTTGAAGCTCGTGTTGAACTCGACACTACAGCTCACTGCAAACTACTTGTCGGAATATCCGCTCACAATAGACAGCCAGTATGGCAACACACAAGGATCGGGCTGGTATCCGCAGGGAACAAACGCGAGCTTCACAGTCTCCCCCCAAATCACGCTTGACAATGGTACTCGCCGTGTTTTCGTTCGATGGGAAGGCGATTACAGTTCGACCTCGTACGGAGGCTCCTTAGTTATGAGCTCGCCAAGGCACGTGATCGCAATATGGAAGACTCAATTCCAAATCAAACTACACCTAGCTGGCGTTCCAGAGAATTCGACGGGAGAAGTCACTGTAAATGGTCAACGCTTAGATGTCAACGGTTCGAGCGGTAGTGAATACTGGGCGGACTCTAACACACAGGTCGCCATCCAAGTACAGAGCACGGTAATTCAGGGGACAACTGCAAATTACAACTTCACGGAGTTGCGAGTTGACGACCAAGCATCAAGCTCGAACATCATAGTGACCAAACCAATCACATTGTCGATCGTTTATTCTGAGCGCTCGAAGGCTCAATCATCAATTGACCTAAATGTGAACCCAAGCGTTCAAGGTTATCCGGTCTTAATCTCCGGGTCAGTTCCCTCCGGTGTCCCTTCAACGGTCAGTCTATTCTATAGTTCAGACAACGCGAACTGGCAAACACTGGGGAGCGTGGCTGCAGGTGCCGACGGGAGATTCAGTTACGAATGGAAGACCAACAGCCCTGGAACATACTTCATCAAGGCTTACTGGCCTGGAGACGCGCAACGTGCAGCCGCATCACAAACCGCAACGGTCCGAATTCTAGAGCCGCCATTCTCGAACATCGGTTCAGGTTATTTCTCTGACATCATTGGAGGATACGTGAGTAAGGCAAGGGGCATCCCCGGCCTGTCCTTGCTAATTGATTTGGCTAACGCCCTTCTTATCTTAGGGGTTGTACTCGGGACATCGATTGTTCCGGGCTCTGCTGTCTTCGGTCAATTTATAGGCAGTCTGCTTCTCGGTTTCGTTTTCATTTTCCCAATCAGCGCACTAATTCTCACAGCCAAAGCAGCAGTAACGCACCGCTCACCAAGTTTCATCTGGCTCACGCCGCTCATGACTATCTGGGTAGCAGCATTGGCGTTGATCGCGGCGCACGGATTATTCATCCTCTCACAGCCATTGCTTTTGCAAGCTTCAGAGGTTTTGCTCATTGGCAGTAATGTGCTTCTGCTGCCGTTAGTGCTCAGTGTAACGGTAGCGAGAGCCATCGTCAGCTAGCCGCGCTAAGTATCGCACTCTGCACGGTGTCAGAATTCTTCCAGATGCCTAGTAACGTTGCATGATTACTGTAAATCGCTTGCGCTAGGTTAGCATCTGCGTTCACTCTTTCGTGCGTCTAATCACTTTAGGGAAATTCGCTGGCAGCTTCTTCAGTTTCGGGAAACTTCTGGCGAGGAAGAAATGCTGCCGACATATTGCAAGAACCGGCTCTTGCTCAGCCTACTGCTACTCATCTTGGTCAGTCTTTCTCAGACCAACAGTGATGTTCCGCAACACGTTCATGCAAATGCTGTCTTGGCGCAATACGCGCCCAGCCCCTCAATGCCTCTGCCCGCCCCGATTCCGCCCTACCCAATGCAATTTGCCCCAATCTCAGGGGTGCTCGGAGTTGCGGTCGTCGCGGCCGCGTTTTCCGACGTTAACTATACTGTGAGTGTGAACGATATCAGGCAGGAGTTCTTTGGCCCGGTTGCCAACTACTACAACGAGATATCGTATGGAGCAGTCACGCTGCAAGGGGATGTGTTCGGTTGGTACAGACTCCCCTACCCCAGGGCGTACTATGGGAAGGATTGTATCGGAATCGACGATCCGGATTGCAGTGGCCAGGACGCATCGTGGCAAATTGCGCGGGATGCTGCAGCTGCTGCGGGTTCAGCTATCGACTTTTCGAAGTATGACTATTACGTGTTCATACATTCAGGTTTTGGTGAAGAGTCGAGCGGGGTCAAAGACGACGTGTGGTCAGTCACATACCTAGGCGGTGTAGTAGTTCCTACGAGAACAAAGACGCTGATGAAGTTTGAGATTGTTCCGGAGTTGGAGGCTCGGGGCGCGGTCCCTATTGGAGTTTGGACCCATGAATTCGGTCACCAGCTAGGCCTACCGGACTTGTATAACACGAATAACGGCCAGACAATACTGGGCCCATGGTCGCTTATGGATAAGGGCCTCTGGAACGGTCAACCCCCCGGATCTAGCCCCGCCCATATGGAAGCGTGGAGCATGATCAAGTTAGGGTGGATCTCAGGCTCGTCCCTAGGCATGGCAAACACGGGGGTGGTCTCGAATTTCACAATTATGCCAATAGAGGTATCAACGAATGGCATTCATGCGGTTGAGGTTCCAGTCTCAACGAATTCGCCGCCGACAGTGTACTACTTGGTTGAGGTTAGGGAGAAAATTGGTTTCGACTCAGCCCTACCTGCTACGGGCGTTTTAATCACGTTCGTTGATGAGAGGTTCTATCCAAGAGTAACTCCAATTGATGCGCACCCGACGATTGCGGGTTTGGCGGACGCGACTTGGGATGTTGGGCAAACGTTCACAGATAGCAAGAACAGCGTCGCTGTGACAGTGACTGGCAGGAATGGAAACGCATATCAAGTTACGGTGAACAGAGCCGGCAGCCCACCTCCCCCAATACGAAATCAAACCTACATTGACCTGGCAGTAACCAGCATCAATGCCCAACCCCAAGTTATTACTAGTGCAAACACGACGGTCACAATTAGTGTCCAAGTATCCAATCTAGGCACTCAAGCTGCGACCAACGTTCCAGTCGAAGTCGATTTAGACGGCCGATTCTACACGAACACTCAAGTGAGTGTCGGCGGAGGATCTACCGTTCAAACGAGCTTCACATGGGTTTCGGTCCTTGGAAGCCATGCGTTCCGGATAATCGTTGACCCGAACAATTCGACAAGCGACATCAACCGAGCAAATAATGTCGCGACGTTCACCGTCTACGTTGGACCCACGCTTACTGTCAATGTCCCAGTTAACGTCACGTCGGCCAGCAGTATCTGGGTGTTGATCAATGGAGTCAAGTACAATTTGACTTCAGGCCAATTGCAGGCAAGTGTTCCAAACGGGACAATCACAGTGCAGATTCAGCCCGCAGTGAACACGTCGCTTGGCGTGCGACAGTCGTTTAGCGGGTGGTCCGACGGCAACACGCATAACCCCCGCCAAATCATCGTAACCTCCAATACCACTCTAACAGCGACTTTCGAGACCCAGTACTTAGTGATGGTTAATTCCAATAGGGGCACTACGACGCTGACCGGTTGGTACGACGCAAGCAGCAACGTAACCATAAGCGCCACATCGCCCTCGAATGTGACCGAACGCCGCTCACGAATGATTTTCACCAACTGGTCCGGCGACATCAATTCCAACTCGAGCCTGGTCTCCATCAAAGTCACGAAACCTGTTACATTGAACGCGAATTGGAAGACGCAATATTACGTGGACGTGATCTCCCCCGCTGGATTGCCCTCAGGTGTCGGCTGGTACGACGCTGGCCAAACGGCGACGATCTCTGTTCAAACGCCTGTTCAAGTCCAAAACGGCACTAGGCAGGTTTTCATCGGATGGAACGGAACTGCGCAAGGCCAAGGCCCACAAGCTTCATTCATCGTTAACGCGGCCAGCGTAGTTCAAGCAAATTGGAAGACCCAGTATTTCGTTCAGGTCCAATCATCATACGGAAATCCGCATGGCTCCGGATGGTACGACGCTGGAAGCGTTGCAAAAGTCTCAGTCCAACCTGAAATTGATTACACAAACCGAACAAGAAGAATGTTCGAAGGGTGGACCGGGGACTATTCGGGAACAAGCGGTAATGCGACTTTGCAAATCAATTCGCCAAGAACACTAGACGCGAAATGGACTTCGCAGTACCTGTTAACATTCAGGGTAAGCGGGATACCGAATTCTACGTACGTCAAGCTCAACATCAACAATGTCACTTACGACGTCTCGGTCAACAACGCGTACCAGAACTGGTTCAACCGCGGCATGCAAATAACCCCCGCAACGAACCAAACAATAACTAATGTGGTAATCATCTACAAGTTTGCAGCGTGGCACAATTCAACCGGGGGCGTAATCGATGTGCCAATCACTATTAGCGGTCCTCAGGATTACACAGCAACCTACACAAACGAACTCGTACTTCCCCCAATCCCCGGATTCCCAATCGAGTCCATCCTGGCTGGGCTCATGTTGGGATTGATTGCGCTTGGATTAGTTAGACGCCGCGAGCGCAGAAGAACAGGATGAAAGCAATCCAAGTCCAACATCCTGAAGCCGCGGGGTCACGTCTAGGATTTAGTGCGTGAGTAGAAAGTTATTCCCCTTTCTGTTTCTATTTGGAAATTCGTCCACTTGTCGATGTAGGGTTTACCGCGGAGCTTCTTGATCCGCAGTCTCCTCTTCTGGCCTCTCTTCAGCTCTTGTAGTTGTGTCTCGATCACGCAGTCCGCCGCCTCCTCAAGTTTAACCATGTCAGATTTCTGAATCCCTGTTCCCACTGTGACGCACAACTTCCCATCGTTGGCCTTGACCTTCGACGCGATAGATTGAAGGAAGTTGAGGAGGTACTCGATTCTGAGTGCGCTGAGCAGAGGATTCAACGAGTCAAGATACACATCCGTCCCCTGGCCCGATCGCTCGAGGCATTTTGAAATCTTCAGTCCCAAGTCCGTCAGGTCGGTGTGGGAGGTAACGTAGATTTCTTCGTTTGATGATGCTCCCCCAACAGCCGAGTATGCATCGATGAATCGAATCTTCCCGTTGTCCGGCCGTCCCGTGTCCCACAATCTCAGAGTGGCCATATTTTCCCGGATTCTAGTTGGGTATTCGGTGTTAGTTATGAAGACGCATTGGCCCAATTTGAGATGCCTAGCAGCTAGAGTTTCCAAGAGAACTGTCTTTCCCGACCCGGAGTCGCCAGCAATCAGGGCAAAGCAAGTCTGTGGCAGTCCCCCTGTCGTCAGTTTGTCGAAGTAGCTGAAAGCTTGAGGGTAAAGCTTCGTCCTTTTTCTCTGGACAACGCTCAAGGTCACTGCCCCAACAGCCACAAGCGCCATAATCAGAAGTTCGCGCCTGTATGGTGTCGGGACACCGACGGCGACAGGGCCTTTGTCCTTAACATCCAGTTGAGTGCGAAATTCGTTGAAGAGATATTGGATGACGAGCGTGTAGTTGGCCGCAGGAATTCGTTTGAGAGAAGCAGTTCCGTCAAGCCCGCTGGTCGCTTGTGCAATTACTTGGCCCCCGTTTAGGAGTTTCACCGTAGCACCAGGCAGCGGAATCCCGTCCATCAAGACGTGGAAGTCGACGTCGTAGATGGGAAGTTTGAGGACAATCGTCGACTCGCCCACTACGGAGAGGCTTGACTGCGTCGGCACGCCGTGCCACACGATCGTGACGTTTAGAGGGCCTAAGACTACGCTTGAAGGCAATACCATTGTGGCCCAGCCGGTGGAGTTAGTGAATTCAGTCCAATTTCCTTCCTGCCCGAATGCGACGTTTACAATTGCATCCTGCAGGGCGACGCCGGATGAGTCGGCGACATTGACTCTGACCGTATAAAATGGCGCAACCCAGATTGTGTCAGTGAAACCGTATCTTTCTCCGCCCGCCAAGTCGCGAACCTCCAGGCTTATCCGCCATGGCCCGCTGTTGAGTGTGATAGCGAAAGAATTGATCGCGACGTAATCGGAAACGCGTTTGGGGCTTTGTTTGATAATTCTGTCAGTTCCGTTGGGCGCTGTCACGGTCAGGAGGGTGTCGCTCAAACGGTAGATGCCAATCGCGTCCGTGATGTTTGCGAGGAAAGATACTCCTATGTGACCTGTCGTAGGGTCAACTCGAACTACTCTGCCCTGACGCGTCTCCCCAATGAAAGAGGCTATCTGTGCCCTCAATGGAGACACCGCTGGGATAGTGAGATTTGTAGAAGTGTTGGGATCGTCCCAAACGAGGGATGGGACACCAGGCGTCTGCGTTTCAAGGCGGATGTGAAGCAGAATCGAGGAACCCGGTGCGAACTCGTAGTCGATAATACCTACGCCGAGTGTGAATGGCAGTGGAAGCGTGTCTAGTAAGACGGGCGATTCCATCTTCGCTGGAACCCTGGAGGCCCGCCCAACAACTGGGATCTCTTCGCCGGTGCTCTTGAGCTCCGTCACCTCCACAAATACGGTCCCGAACAGTGGCTGGTTCCCTCTCAGCCAGAGTGTCGTGGTTATTGTGCCTTGGATCTTGAGACTCGTGCCGAGGGTTGGCGTTAGTTTGAAGGCGAGCCCTTTGCTAATGTCACCGCTTTTTTGCCCGCCCCACTGAGGCAACGCATTCAAGATCGGGGAACGTGCATCGGAGTGCGCGTAAAGAATAATGTAATGAGCGTTTGCGGGCTGCGCGCTTGAGCTCGGCATCAAGACGAAGGTCGCGATGATAAATAGGGCGACCAGGAGGCGTGCTGAGCGCATTAAGATTGCCGCCCGTGGTACTCCTTCGTCCCAAATTAGGGTTACCGTTGTTTGGTTCTGGTAACTCTTCGGCGGGTGAGCTATCTTCCTCCTCGTAGGCTCACTTTGCGGTCATCACCTCATTGGGGAGGCGATCTGGGGAGAACCATCTCCCTTCATCCTGCGTTTTCAACAGATTCAATGCGGCATTGAGATGTTTGTCACACGTCCAGCCGCATCTTGAGCATCGGAATACCTGCCTCATCTTCGGGTCTTGCTCTCCCTCATGCCCAGTTAGGAGGCACCCACACATCGAGCAGGCACGACTCGTATTCCTCGCTGGAACATAGCTCACGGGTATGTTTTCCCAGCTAGATTTGTATTCAATGAATTGATGTAATCGTCGAAAGGGCCAACTGTTCAGACGCCGCTTCAGGGATTTGGAGTGAAGTGAGATTGGCTGAATTTTGCCGTTGTATGGATCTCGCTCTCTCACGCGCTTGTTGACGCTTCGCCTTACGCCTTTCAGGTCTTCGAGGACGATCTTCGCATTATTCTCATTCGCAAGGTCCGCTTGTTTCTTTGCTACCCGATGCAGAACCGCATCGATACGTCTGCGTTCGCGACCTCGATCAATGCTCAACTTCAGTTTCAACTTTCTTTGGCAGTGAACTACGCGGCTTTGCATGTGTCTGCGCCTCTCGAAATGAAATGCTCGTATTCTGGCGATCTCACGCAAATTGACATGAATCCGCTTAGTTTCCGTGCCGTTTGAGAATACACAGTCTAAGCTGAGTTCATTGGTATCGTAAGCCACAACGGAATCGTAGTTGAAAGGCGTCGATTGTGTCTTCTCGAAGGCCACTGTGGCTTTGTTCTCGGTTAGGGTGATCGAGCCAAGCTTCAACGATGAATCCTCCAAGCAGCGCTGGTAGCTACCTATCTTAAGCTTCAATGTCAGGAACTGTCTTGGCTTGATGGGTATGCGGAGCCTTTCGCCTTCTAAGCGGTAGGTTTGATTGTCAAGTTTCAGGAAGAGTCTATTGGCCACAGGCGCTCGATGGTTCCGTTTATGATTCTTCAGTATCGCGGATGCCACCTCACAGGCGCTGAGCGCGTTTGACGATTGTGAATTGATCAAAGATTAGGGTTGGATCGGTGAAAACTTCGAATATAGCGATATGTCGGTTTTGAACTGTGCCCTTTAAATACCATCAGGGGCGGCTACCAGATTTTGTATGCGCATCAATGCGCATAACAAACTAAGGGAGAAAATGAAAATTTGCATAAGAAATTAGTTGCAGCGCTAACTATAGCGATTTTCGTAATTAGCACTCTCGTAATTATGGTTCCTGTTCAAGCTCACTTCACCCTCGGCAACTATACCGCAACCTACCGATA
>Ga0315280_10004794_pt1 | contig 19700 bp, 13 predicted proteins | sample YL17G06_40_MG_FD_203697 | JGI IMG/M metagenome (GOLD analysis project Ga0315280, IMG submission 203697) | Sediment microbial communities from Yellowstone Lake, YNP, Wyoming, USA - YL17G06_40 | ecosystem: Environmental > Aquatic > Freshwater > Lake > Sediment | place: USA: Wyoming | collected... | reverse complement strand
AAGGTGCTCACGAGGGTGTAGGGCAGGTCGGGGCCGGTTCGTGAGGCGGATTTCAACGTTCCTTTCGTCTTGAGGACGATCTTCTCCGCACCCCGGGCCGTTATCCTGGTCTCGCCGACGTTTTGCTTGTTGGCGATGTTGTAGCCCCCAATGACCAGGCTTGCGGGTTCGACGAGGCGAATTGCCGTCTGGCCTTCCCGCTTGACCTGGAGCCCAACGACCGCTCCCGTGGTCTTGTCCACGGTGTACTCGAAGGTCGGCCCCGTGATGACGATCCTGGCGATGTCCGCCGAGTAGCTCAGTTCCTCGGGCGGCAGTGATTCTCGCAGCACCACCGCCGCAGTCTTACTTCGGGGCTCTGCGGTGTCGGCGCTGACCGGTGTCGAATGCAAGTTCGTTGTGGTGAGAGCGACCAGCAGCGTCCAAGAAGCTTTCATCGCAACATCTCCTATGTTGAGAAGATGCGCAGGTCGCGCATCGATCTGGATCAGCCCGTAACTCTTCCGAGGACGAGGCTCACCCGGTGCAGTTGTTCCACGGAACGCTCGGCCATCGTCCCGTCCTGGTAGACCCCGACGTTGAACGTCATCGGGGCCTGATGCCGGTTACAGGTGCGAACGAAGGATATGATCTCCCCATCCCTGTAAAGCGGCGGCGGGATTTCCCTGTCCTGCTTCGTATGGACCCAGCCCCGGTCCTCCAGGCACGTCCAGCCGAACCATTGCAGGCCGCTCGGCAGATACCGATTCTTGGGTGGGTGCTTGAGATCGACCAGTTCACCGGCCCAGTAGTCCTGGCGGGTTGTGTAGAGGAGGGTTTGATTGACCCCGGCGTTGTACGTTACCAGCCGGGCGGGATAGCCGGTCTTGGCGGCGACCGTGAACCGCTCCCAAGGGAACTGGAAGCCCTTCATGTCCGTAGTGACGCTGTTGTGCGGGCCACGAAGGTCGAGGGAATACGGGCTGTCGAACCACCAAGCCTTGATCTTGTCCTTGTAGCGCTCGCCCATCCATCTGACGATTTCCGAGAGGTTCTGGGCGAGGCGGTTCTTGTCCCGGCCATGGTAGCCAACGGCCTGTTCCCAGGGCGGGTCGTCCTCCTGGTTGCACGAGTGGTTGTAGTAGACCAAAAGCGGCATTCCCTTGGCGGCCAGGGCATCGGCAAGCTCGGCAATCAAGTCCCGTTTGCAGGTTCGGCCGGGCAGGATCTTGTCGATCACCGGATGCGGAGCGGGCAGCATTTGCAGGGCGTGAGCGGAGGTGAAGAGCAGGTAGTCGGCACCAGCGTAGACCAACCCGTCCACAAACCGCTTCACGTCGAAAGCATCGACGGCCTTCTGGAACGGCAGCGGCGGACCTTTCCGTGGGACAGTTTGGGCCGTCCAGTGGACGCCGACCCCGTAACGACACTTCGCCAGCCAATCGGTGTTCGCCCTCGTGTAGGGCTTGGCCTGCTCGCTGGCCGGTGCGTTTGCGGCGGGGAGGCAAGCCGCTCCCGCCACGATCCCGAGAAACCGCCGCCTGTTTATCGCTCTCAATGCCGTTCTCCTGCCACCCCTCATCGGGACAATCTGCCGTCACTTCTTCTCGACCAGATCATACACCCGCACGTAGTCTACGAGAAACTTGTCAGGCAGCTTGGCCTTGGTGATGTCACCGCCCCACTTGCCGATCTCGTCGCTGAGGAGGATGTAAACCGGGACTTGGCATACCCCGCCTGCCTTGGTGCGCCACGTCTCCTTGCCATCGACGTAGAAGGCGTACTCGTCGGGCGTCCAGAGCAGGCCGAAGGTGTGCCAGCCGTCCACGATGCCTGGCACTTTGACGTGCGTGCCCGCCGAACTCTTCGGCTGCCCGTAATCCCAGTGGATGGCATGGTTGATCCTCTCATCGAGCCAGGGCTTCTCCATGATGTCGATTTCCGAGCCGTCCCGCCCTTGATCCCCAACCTTGCGAACGCCGTCGCACGTGAGCCAGAACGCCGACCAGTGCCCCGGCTGTTCCTGGAGTTGAATCCGGGCCACGTAGTAGCCGAAGACGTGCTCGAACTTGCCTTGTGTCGCAACGCAGCCATCGATGTACTTTTCGCCTTCCTTGAACGTGCTCATGATCAGATGGCCCTTGCCGTCCAGGCTGATCGCCTTCCGGCTCCACCATCCGTCCCGCCGCCGCCCTTCCTGCCGGTAGAACCATTTGCTCTCGTCGAGCCTCGTGCCGTCGAACTCGTCGTGCCAAACCAGTTTCCAGGTCTTGCCCTCGGGCAACCTGGGGAGGTCGTCTTGAGCCCCACGCTCCTGGCTTCGGATGTGGGAAACCAGAAGGCCAAGGACCAGGGCCGCCGCACCTGCTCCAATACGCTTCATGGCCGATTCTCCTCATCGGGCTGGAAGAACTGTCGGACAAGCCCCACTGAGCTTACAATGGCCGAATTGCGGGGGAAAGAGGGGCTGCCACGTGGCTCGTGCTGGAAGAAAATGGCCGCAGATCACCGGTCAACTTAGGAGGAGGCGATGCGTCGAAGATTGTTCCATATCCTCGTTGGCGTCGTATTGGTGCTTGTGCCGCTGCCGTCGTTGGCTCAGGTTGGAGGGAAGTTATTTCGAGGTGATGGTGCCGAAGGCCATGATTCAGGGTAGACCGGGGCCGCTGACCGTGCAGTGGATTGACTTCTACCGGGGATGAATCATGGCAAACCAGATCTTGGCCATCGCCCCGTACTGGCTGGACGGGCTCGGCACCTGGGTGTTCGATGATCCGAAAGTGGATCTCTCCCAAGAGCCCTTTGTCAGCGGCGTTCCCGAGATGATCGACTTCTTGGTGAGGGACATTCCCAACGCCAGAAGCGGCTTCCGGCTCCTGTTCTCGGCGGCCCCTTTCCCCGGATGCCAAAAGCGGTTGGTTTGGCAGCGAGAGGAGTTCGGCGGCAACTGGTATGCCTGCGACGACCCGCCGATGGAGGGCTGGCTTTGTCCGGCCCTGTTCCGTTACTTCAACGAGGCCCCACGGGAGTTGTTCGTGAAGGCGGAAGCCAAGGAGCGATGAAGGGCGCGGGGCTCCGATCCACCGCTTTCTGCTGTCAGAGTTCTGTCCGACAGGTCAGCGTGGCTGGTGGCCAACCGATTGGAGGAAGAGCCTACCGGAGCAACTGGTAGAAGGTCGCCCCACCCTTTTCCACCCGGTCCTTGAGCTTCTCGCCCAGGGATCTCAAGTGCGGCGTCTTCCCGTGGGCGTCCAGGGCCTCCTTGCTGGCCCATTGCTCGTAGAACGTGAACTGGGTCTTGTCATCCTTGGACTGGTGGAGGTTGTAGCAGAGGCAGCCCGGTTCCTTCCGGGTCGGCTCGACCAGCGACAGGAGGGCCTCTTTGGCCGCCTCCTCCTGCCGCGGCTTGGCCTTTACCATGGCGACGACGATGACGCCTTCCTTGGGCATCTCGGGTTTTGCCACTCCTTCGGCCAGGGCCTCGCCGGCCATCCAGCCCCCGCATTGCTCTTCGGGGTGCAAACGGTTACGTTGGGCTTCTAAACGATCTCTGCGGGAGTCAGCAGACACCTTCTATCTTCCTCGCACCGATCGTCTGCCGTCCCAAGGAGACGCACAATGAAATCGGCTGTTGCCGTCGTTCTCGGAGTCGCCGTGTTCCTGCCTCAAGCAGTCACGGCCAGCCATGGACGGTCGCTCGACGAGCACGCCCTGGCGGAGTTCATGGAGTATGCCGCCCGGCTCGTCGCCATCGAGCCGAAGATCGCACCGCACGGGGTCTGCACCGTCGCGGGCACCAACGCCGGCTTCGCCGTCGGCCGGTGCGGCCTGAGCGACGCACTCGTGGCCAAAGGGAGATTGAGCATCCCGAAAGACCTCGGCGACGAGGGGTTTCTCGTCAAGTCGGTGGAAGATGGCGGGAGGAACTACCTGGTGATCCTCGGCGGGAGCCCCAAGGGCACGCTCTACGGCGTGTACCACTACCTGGAAAAATGCTGTCGCGTGGGTTTCTTTTGGGATGGAGAGCACGTGCCGCGGTTAGGGTCTCTGCCGGCCGCGGGGATCGACGTGGTCGAGCGGCCGCGCTGGCCAATGCGGCAGTACATGATGGACGGCGAGTACACCTCGTATTGGTGGAACTGGGACCAGTGGAAAGCCGAGGTCGATTGGGCGGCCCAACACCGCTTCAACGTCCTCTCGTCCAACTTCGATTTTACGGCCACCTGGCGCGCCGTCTGGAAGCGGTTTGGCGTGGAAGTGCCGCCCAGCAGTCTCAGCGGCCCGCCGTTTCACCCCTGGGCCGGATGGCACAAGTGGGCGATCCGGCCTCCCTACCCGGTCGCCTATCAGGACTTCCAGGCCGACCTGGCCAAACGGTTCACCGACTACGGCCGCAGCGTGGGGATCAAGATGGCCCCGGACTTCCGCGGGTTCCTCGGGCAGGTGCCGCGGGAGTTTGCCAAGGCGTACCGCGGCAAGGCCCGCTTTCTCGAAGTCGGTTGGGGCGGGTTCGATCCGCCGGGCGTGATCTGCCCGCTCTACATGCTCCACATCACCGGCGACCGGCTCGGTGGCGAACGGCCCTACGGCGCGGAACAGGCCCGGCAGTTCTTGCCCCACTTGCAGGCGGCACTGGAGGTCGCCCTCGCGGAGGCGGATCGCGCCGGCGCCCGCGCGCTTTACGACCGCGACCTGATCGATATTGCCCGCCAGTTCCTCAGCGGTCTATTCAACGTTCACGCGGCGCGCCTGGTTCGGGCGTTCCGGTCCAATGATCCGAAGGGTTTCCGCCGCGAGTCGGCCGCCCTCAAAGCAATCCTGGAGAGCCAAGAAGTGCTGCTCTCCAGCAGCGAGGAATTCTGCCTGTCCCCAGTCCTTGCAAGAGCCAGGGCCTTGCCGCACGCGCCCGAGGATATCGATGAGCGGATCCGCGACATCCTCACCGTTTGGGCCGGCAAGATCCTCGACTACGCCCACCGCGACTACTACGAGTTGTTGCGGTTCTACTACCGCAAGCGGGTCGAAGCCTTCCTGGCCCAGGCCGAGTCGAACCTCGCCGCGCGACGGCCCATTGTGGATGACAGGCGGCTGGAGCCCGTGGATCACGAGATCGAGCAGAGGTTTGTCAAGACTCCGTTTGTCGTGACCAAGGGGGACCGCTGCCCTGGCACGCCGGTCCAGGCGGCCCGCGAGCTACTCGCCCGACACCGGCTGAGCGACGCCGAATTGAATGAGCTTGCTGCGGAGACGTTCGGGCCGACAGAAAAGAAAACGTCCTCCTACTCGATCGGGGAAGGCAAGTAGCAGTTGGGGGCGTCCGGGAATGGAAGTGATGTAAGCGCATGAAGTCGGCAGCATGATCGATGGCTTCTTGGCCCTCAGGAAGCAACGGCTCGTGGGACTGGAACACATGGAACATGCCCGGCCAGACTTCGAGCTTCACGCGGATTCCGTCTGAACGCGCCTTCTTCGCCACCCCCACGCTGTCGCCGCGGAGCATCTCGTGCTCGCCCACCTGAAAGTCTCACCGGGCGCGTTGACTCCGGCCACCGATGGGGGCCTGGCCATCCTCAGAGCCGAGCGCGAGAGACAACGAAGGGCGGACTTGCGGACGCATGAGCGACCGCCCAAAGTCGCCCAATCGCGATTGCTTAACAAGAAGCGACGCTGGACGCAACCCGAATTGAACAAGCCAATCCGGGATCTCCGCGCCCGGTACCAGGGGATGATCGAACAAGCTCGTCGCGGCGGACAGCGAAGATCGGGCTGGGAATTGCGTTGGAGCAGGCGGCTGATACAAGCGACCTGACGCAATTCATGGCAGGCACCGCGTAGTCAACCACAGTGGGGCGGGTTCACGGCGTAGGGCCATACTGACTTCCCGAGCACCAGCCCTTTTCCTTACACACGGCAACGGCTGCCCCTGCTATCGGCATTTCCCCGTTTCCCACGCCGGGGACCGGCCGGCAAACACGGCGGGGGTGGTTCGCAAACCGCACGTCCGGTAAAATGGGGGCTTCGGTGTGGTTCTGTCGCAGGCGGGTTCTCAATGGCGTCGTCTAGGCAGAGTGTGTTGCGGAAGATCCCGGCGGTCGAGATCCTCCTCCAGGATGCCGAGCTGGTGCCGTGGGCGGGGGTGCCGCGGAAGATCGTCGTCGAGGCTGTCCGCGCCGCGGTGGACGAGACCCGCGCGCAGTTGACCCAGGAGGCGGCCGACGACGCCGACCCGCAGCAGCTTCGCCGCGCGATCCTGGCCCGGGCCGGCCGGCAGATCGCCGCAGCGGTCCGGCCCCACTACCGCAAGGTGATCAATGCCACGGGGATCATCCTCCACACCGCGCTCGGGCGCGCGGTGCTCCCGGAGCGGGCGATGCGGCAGATCGCCGAGGAGCTGGCGGGCTACTCGCTCGTGCAGGTGGACACGGAGACCGGCCAGCGGGCCCGCCGCGATGGGCGAATCGAGTGGCTCCTGCGGCGATTGACCGGGGCCGAGGCGGCGACCGTCGTGAACAACAACGCCGCCGCCACGTCGATCGTGCTCAACACCGTGGCGCAGGGAAAAGAGGTCATCGTCTCCCGGGGGCAGTTGGTGGAGATCGGCGGCTCGTTCCGCCTCCCGGACGTGATGGCCGCCAGCGGCGCGAAGCTCGTCGAGGTCGGCACAACCAACAAGACGCATCCGGCGGACTACCGGCAGGCGATCACCGGCGAGACCGCGGCCATCCTCCGCGTCCACCCCAGCAACTACCGGATTGTCGGGTTCACGTCGGAGGTCTCGCTGGCCGAACTGGTCGAGATCGCCCACTCCCGCGGCATCCTCCTGATCGACGACGTGGGGGCCGGGCCGCTGGTCGACGTCTCCCGCTTCGGACTCCAGAAGGAGCCGACGCTCCGCGAATCGGTCGCGGCGGGGGCCGATCTGGTGACCTCCAGCACCGACAAGCTGATCGGCGCAAGCCAGGGGGGGATCATCCTCGGCCGGGCCGAGTTGGTCCAGGCGATCCGCAAGAATCCGATGGCCCGCATCGTCCGCGTAGGGAAGCTCACGCTGGCGGCCCTGGAGGCCACGCTGTCGCTGTTTCTCGACGAGGCCGCGGCCCTGGACGAGGTTCCCACGCTGCGGATGCTCCGCCGCGAGCTAGCGGAGATTGCCGCCCAGGCGGAGCGGATCGCCGGAGCGATCGCCGGGCAGGCCGCCGGCGCCTCGGTGACGGTCGTCGAAGGCTCTTCGCAGATGGGAAGCGGCTCGCTGCCGGGGCAAGACCTGCCGACGCGGCTGGTGGCGATCGAGTCGGAGAAGGTCCCGCCGGGCGAGCTGGCCCTGCGGCTCCGCCGCCACGAGCCGCCGGTCTTCGCCCGGGTCCACAAGAACCAGGTCCTCCTCGACCCGCGGACCCTGCTCGACGGGGAGGAAGAAGTGCTCGTCAGGGCGTGCGTCGCGGCCCTTGAAGGAAAGGGATAACGGGAGCGCGCGCCGTGCGTTCACGTCGTGGCGCACGATGCGGCGCACCCGTTTAGCGGCCGGGCTTGCCCGGCCTGTGACACGAGAACACCACGATGCCCCTTACCCAAGCCAACATCACCCTCGGCACGGCGGGCCACATCGACCACGGCAAGACGGCCCTGGTCAAATCGCTCACCGGCTGCGAGATGGATCGGCTCAAGGAGGAGAAAGAGCGGGGGATGTCGATCGACCTGGGGTTTGCCCCCTGCACGATCGGCGACACGCAGGTGGGGATCGTGGACGTCCCGGGGCACGAGAACTTCGTCAAAACGATGGTCGCCGGGGCCAGCGGGATGGACGGCGTGATCCTGGTGGTCGCCGCCGACGACGGCGTGATGCCCCAGACCCGCGAGCACCTCGACATCCTCACCCTGCTGGGCATCCGCCACGGCCTGGTGGCGCTGACGAAGGTCGACCGCGTCTCGGCGGACCACCTCGAATTGGCCCGGGCCGAGCTGGAAGACTTCCTGCGGGGGACGTTCCTGGAAGGGGCCCCCATCCTGCCGATCTCCAACGTCACCGGCGAAGGCTTCGACCGCTTTTCCGAGGCCCTTTGGGCCCTGGTGCAGTCGATCCGCCCGAAGCGCGTCGACGGCGTGTTCCGCGTGCCGCTCGATCGGGCGTTCTCGGTCAAGGGCTACGGGACCGTGGTGGCCGGGATCCCGGTCTCCGGCTCGGCCCGCGAGGACGACGAGGTGGTGCTGCTGCCGCAAGGCGTGCCGGGCCGGATCAAGCGGATCCAGGTCTACGGCCGCGACAGCGACGTGGTAATGGCCGGGCAGTGCGCCGCCCTGAACGTCGGCCATTGGGACCACCGCACGATCCACCGCGGGAACACGGTCGCCGCGCCGGGCTATTTCTCGCCCCAGCAGTGGTACGCCTGCAAGCTGCAGCTCTTGCCGCAGGAGAAGCTGGTGCTCAAAAACGGGGCAAACGTCAAGTTCCACACGGGCACCTCTGAGGTGAATGCCTCGGTGTATCCGCTGGAGGAGGGGAGCCTCCAGGCGGGGGGCGACTACTTGATCCAGGTCCGCAGCGAGGCCCCCCTGGTGGCCGGACCCGGCGACCATTTCATCCTGCGGACCCTCTCGCCGGTGCGAACCGTGGGGGGCGGCTCGGTGATCGAAGCCACGCCACGGAGGCTGAAGCGGAACCGCCCGGGAATGCCGGCCGAGCTCCGCCAGGCGGCCGAGGCCCTCGTGGACGAGAGCCGCTTCGTGGAGTGCTGCCTGCGGAGGGCGGAGCAGGTGGCGGTGGGCGAGGGCGAGCTCGCCGCCCGCGCGAAGGTCCTCCGCAGCCGGCTCCAGGAAATCCTCGCCGGCCTGGTCCGCGAGAAAAAGGCCCTCGTCCTGGCCCCCGGCCTGTACGCCCACCCCGACGCGGCCGCCGATGCCGGGCAGCAGATCCTCGCGATCGTGGCCGAGCACCACCGCCGCTCGCCGGAGAGCCCGGGAGTGACCGTCGAGCAGTTGCGGCAGCTTGCCCGGTTCGAGAAGCCCGTCTTGGACGGCCTGGTGGCCATGCTCCAGAGCGACGGCCGGCTGGTGGAAAGGAGCCAGCGGCTGGCCTTGCCGGGGCACCGGGCGTCGTTCCAGGGTGAAGACACCAGATACGTCGAGGTCATCGAGACGCTGTTCCGCCAGCAGGCGTTCCGTCCGCCGGGGGTGGAGGAGCTGGTCGAGAAGACGGGAGCCCCGCCGGCGACCGTGGAAAAGGTCCTCCGCTTCCTCAGGGAGCACCAGCGGATCATCGCGGTGGGTGAGGGGCTGCTGTTCCATCGCGAGGCGGTGGAGCGTGCCCGGGAGGTCCTCATCGAGCATCTGCGCAAGGAGGGGAGGCTGGAGAGTGTCGACTTCAAGTACCTGCTGGACACGACGCGGAAGTTTGCCATCCCCCTGTTGGACTATTTTGATCGAGTGGGGATATTGCGTCGGGTGGGAAACACGCGGTACTTGAGGACCCCTCTGTAGAATGAGCGGCCAGAAAACTTGCCGCAGACGCGTCGGCCGGTTGCTTGCGTGGCACCGCGCGAGCAGTTACAGTGCCGTTAGCGATTTCCGAGATCCACGTGCTCGCCTTCCCCGTCGGTTCCATGGGAGCCGCGGGGTTGCGGAGCACGGAGACGAGGCCCGCGATGAGCACGCGACAAGACCGGTCACGCGAGGTGCGGACTGTCTTCTGGCGGCAGTGAGGCAGCAGCCTCGGCTGCTCGTGGCGAGCGGCACCGGCCTTTTCGATCGCGGTATTGGTGCAGGAGTGAATGACGGCCGGCGCCATGCGCCGGCCGTTTCTGTTGTCGCTACGGGGAAAGTCACTTGGTTGTCCGGAAGGAGGCAAAGATGCTGAGACGACTATGGCTGTGTGCCGCGATGGCGGGCCTGGCGGTTTTTGCCCTCGGACCTCCCGCAATCGCGGCCGAGGAGAAAGCGGGCCCGGCCGAGAAGGACCAGGCGGCCGAAAAGGAGGAAGCGGCGGCGAAGCTCGACCTGACGACGCCGATCGAGGCGCAACTGAAGGAGGTGCCAGCCTTCGGCAAGGACGAGGTGGGCGGCCGCACGCGGATTTTGTATCCCAGCGGCCCGGGCGTGCGGTGCACGCTGGAGCCCAACAAGGAGGTCAAGGCCTACCCGACGCTCAAGTCGAAGCGGCCTTTGTACGGCTCGATTACGCTGGATGGAAATCCCTACGATCCCAGCGCGGGTGTCAAGTACTACTTTGTCCTGGACGAGTCGGGCCTTGCGGAGAAGCCTCCCGAGGCGGACCAAGGCGCGGCGAAGCCGGCCGAGGCGGCCAAGGCCAAGCCGGCCGAAGGGACGGAAAAGAAGCCCGCCCGCCCCGCGGCGATCACGTCCGGGACGATCCGGCGAGTAACGTTGAACTACGACCGGCTCTACTTCGACGTCAATGGCGATCTGGACCTGACCAACGACCCGGTGCTGGAGTGGGCCAAGAAGTCGTCCTTGGAGGGCCTCCCGGGGACGACGTCGCTTCTCGTGGTGGTTTCGGGTGTCCCGGTGCTGAGCAACGTGCGCGTCTTCGCGGACCTGGTGTTGTCGGTCGACTACGGCCCGCCGGTGGGCAAGCGGCCGTTTGCGATCGTACCGCGCCTCCGCTGGTACCCGCCAGAGCTGACCTATTTGGATTTCGTGCCCAAGGTCGCGCGGCGCGGCACGGTCCGCCTCGGAGACACCGAATATACGGCCATGCTGAATCAGAGGTCGGTCCTTTCCGGGCGGTTTGACAGGCCCTTTGTCTACCTGGAATTGCTCCCCGCGGGTCGCGTTTCCCAGGGCCTTTTCCCGCTGATGTCGGGCTATCTGGGCCAGGTCCGCCTCGTGGACGAGCAACTCGTGACGATCTCCGCCACTCCCCTGGGCGACAAGCTCACCATCCAGCTCTATCGCGGCCCCAGCGGGGTGCTCGAAGTTGGCCCGGGCGGAAGGGCGATCACGGACCTGGGCGTCGCCGGGCAGTTCGTCTCGCGGACGGCGATGATCGCCCTGGGCGGGTCTACGCCGCTTGCGCCCGAAAAACTGGCGCGGCGCCACGTGCTGCCGGTGGGCGATTACATTTACTCGTCGCTTACCGCCCAGTACGGCCGGTTGCGATTCGGCGCCCGGCCGCTCAGGGAGGACGAGCTGGCCGTGGCCGGGCAGGCGGCCAAGCCAGCCGCGTTCGGCGTCACGATCCGCGAGGACAAGCCTTTTGTGCTGGATTTTTCCGGCAAGCCGGCGGTCCTTCGCCTCACGCCCCCCGAGAGCCAGGCGTTCAAGCCCGGGAGCACCGTCTTCATCCGCGTCCTGATGACCGAGCCCACCCAGGGCATCGCCATCACCGGACTCTGGGATTCCACGAAGAAGACGGGCGAGCGGAAGTATCGCACGGCCGAGAGGGAGTGGACCATCCCCGAATACGCCAAGCTCGACCCGACGATCGTCATCCGCGATTCCCAGGGGAAGCAGGTGAGCGAGGGCAAGATGCCCTTTGGCTGAGGGGGGACCTGCGGGTACTCGTGGCGAGTACCGGACGACCTGAAGCTGGCCGGCGCGCAAGAGACCTTCACCGCGACCTTGACCTACGACACGATGGATCTCTACGGCAAGGTGGAATTCACGCAGAAGCTCGAGATGCGGGCGGAGTAGGGCCGGGCAAGCATCACCGTTTTGGTGCAAGGTACCGTTCGAGGATCCTTCCCAGGACCTGGAAGCCGCGGTCGTTGGCGTGGACCGGGTCGCGCTTGAACCAGTCCAGCGGCTTGCCGGAAGCGCGAATGTACTGCCCCCAGGGCCCGGTCATGTCCAAGAACTCGACTTTCTCCTCGGCCGCCATCCGCAACAGCCGAGCCCGGTAGTCCATTCCCTTGGGATCGATGGCGTAGTGCCACTGTTTGTCGTCCCGCGGGTCGACGCTGCCGAAGGCCCCGGTCATTACGAGGATCTCCGCCCGGCAGCCGGCGCGGACCTGGCGGATCACCTCGCGGATCGAGTCCACGTCGTCGCGCTGGCTGATCCCGCCGATCAGGACCAGGTCGGGCTTGTGGTCGAGGACCCACTGCTTCACCCGGTTTTCCTCCTTGTACCACCAGCAGCCGGTCGAGCCGCGGACGGAGGTCACTTTGACCACCTGGCACTTGGGATACCGCCGCTCGAGGAGCTTCTCGAACTGCGAATGGCTGGTGTCGTTGACGATGCTGTCGCCGAGCATCACGATCCGCAGCGTGCCCCCCTCCTGGAGCCGGCGGAGGGTGTTGGGCAGGTATTTCCAGCGGTCGGCCGGGGGCTGATACTCAAGGGGCGGGATGGTGGCGTAGACCGCGTCGATCTTCGCCAGCACCGCGCCGCGGTCGTCGGCCGGGGCCGCCCGAACCGGGCCGGACGCCGCGGCCAGCAAGACGGCGACGGCGGCCACGAGCAACCAGGGATAGCGTCGTGTCATCGAAGTTGTTCTCCTGGAAGAATGTGTCCGAGGGGATGATGTCGATCCCACTGCGGGCCGAGTATACTCCGGGTCGGCCCGGCGGGCAACGGCTCGGCGCGTCGGCCGCACGGGCCCGGCCGGACTTCCGCAGCCCAACGTAGTCTCTCAAGGTTACTTGAGGCGGGTCGGGGAGGTCACGAATCGCTCGGCCGTCTCCCGGCTGATCCGGCCCCCTTTGAGGAGCCGCTTGATCGACTCGTCCAGCGTGAGCATTCCGTCGGCGCGGCTGGTGAGAATCACGTTGTCGATCGACTCGATCTTGCCCTGGCGGATCGCGCTGGCGATGGCCGAGTTGTTGAACATGACCTCCAGGGCGAGGACCCGCTTCTCCCCCGCGCGGACGTTGGGGAGAAGATGCTGGCTGATCACCGCGCGGAGGCTGAGGGCAAGCTGGGAGCGGACCTCGCGCTGATCGCTCTGGGGAAAGAGGTCGGCGTAGCGGGAGATCGCGCCCTTGGCGTCGCGGGTGTGCAGGGTGGAAAAGACCAGGTGGCCCGTCTCGGCCGCGCTTAAGGCCATCTGGGCCGTCGCCCGATCACGGATTTCGCCGACGAGGATCACGTCCGGGTCCTGGCGGAGGGCATATTTCAGGCCGTCGGCAAAGGTGTGGACGTCCAGGCCCACCTCGCGCTGCGTGACCACGGACCCGGGAAGCTTGGGAAAGAGGTACTCGACCGGCTCCTCGGCGGTGATGATGCGGTAGCCGCCTTCCTTGTTGAGCAGGTTGATGAGCATCGCCAGCGAGGTGGTTTTTCCCGAGCCGACCACGCCGCAGATGAGCACCAGCCCGTTGCGGTAATGGGACAGCCGCGCGGCGAGCTCCTCGGGAAAGCCCGCCCAGCGGAAGTCGGGGATTTCCCAGGGGATGACGCGGAAACAGGCCCCCATCTGCTCGCCGCTCATGAAGTAGTTGGCGCGAAACCGCTGGGTTTTCTCACCCAAGGTGAGCTCCAGCGCGAAGTCGCAATTCCGGTCGGCCTGGAAACGATCCATCGCGTGCCGGGGGCAGAGCTCCACGAGCAGCTCCCGAACGGCGTCACGGTCCAGGGGGGCCGGCTGCACCGGGCAAAGCGCGCCGTGGACGCGGAGCACGGGCGGATAACCCGCCACCACGTGCAGGTCCGACGCCCCCGCGTCCGCGGCTTTCGTCAGCCAGTCGCGCAGGAGGCTGGGATTTACCTGATCGGGCTGCGGCGTAGTCATCAGTGCCTGGCGGGGACGCCGAGCGTCCCGTCCCGCGTTCCCGCGCGGAGCGTGGGAACGAGCATTAAAAGGGGGTCCAGCCGGGGGCACGCCCCGGGCGGCAAACAGACTCTATCTTCCCGAGGCGCTTCGCGAACGTCAACGGCCCACGCCGCTTTTTGTTCGGGCTACTCGACGGATTTCATCGTTTGCAGAAATGCGCGGAACTCGCCGGCCCGCGCGCCCACGGTCTTCTCAGGACCGGTGCAGTTGACGAAGTATACCTGGCCGCCGAGGAAAACCATTGCATTCAAAACCCGATAGCGGCCTTCACCCACGGGCGGTGGCGAGGGGTCGCTCGTATCGTCGCCAGCGTCGCCGCCGTCTTTCGTGCTCTCCTCTTCCAGACTATCCACCAAGACGATTTCGTTACCACCGATCCGCAACCGTTCGACCGAACCCTCCTCAGCCTCGTGCTTGAGCTGTTCTCGCAAGCGGTCGAGGCTTTGCGGGTCGTTTTCTCCGGCAGCAGAGACAGTCAACTGGGCATCCGAGGGATCCCCCTCGGCACGCGGCAGGCGGAACTCGGCAAGGATGAATTCGAGCGGTGGTCCCTCTCGGGTCCAGCCCTTGGGGGCAACAAGGCACACGTCGCCGATTCGCACTTCCCTGCTCTGAAGTTCAACGGGGTCTCGGCCGGCGGCCCGCGGACGCGTCGCGTCGCCCGTCTTCGCCGGAGCGGCGAGTTTCGCGTGCGCCCGGGCGTCGCGTTTCGGGCGCGTCCTGTGGGGAGCGGCGGATCCAGGGCAAGTGTCGTCGGCGGCTTGCGAGGAACTCGACGCCGCAGCCGCGGTGCTCGTGTCCTCGGGAGGCAGGGAGTCTTGCCGAACGGCCGGGTGATCCCCGCGCCCGCAACCCCAAAGCAGCGACAAGCCCAACGCCAAGAGGATCGTGGGGCGAATCACAGTGGTACTCCAGCTTTTCGAGAGTGGGCCGCCGGAAAGGCGGATCGCCTGCCTTTCCCGTGACCCAGCGAAATGACCCCCTTCTACCGCGCGGGCTAACGGCGGGCGGTTTTACGCGGGGGCTTCGGTGCCTTGGTGACGTAGAGCGGCACGCTGACGAGGTTCTGCGAGCCGTCCGTCGGATAGATGCAGAGCCAGTACGTGTAATGGCCTGCCGTCAGCTTGGAGGTTAGCACGTGCTGCTCGGGCACGTCGACCAGGGCTACTTTCTTGCGCCAGGCGCGGAGCCCGGGCCTCCTTCTCTTCCCGTCCCAGGACGACCAGCCCCGCGGCCCCTGGGAGATGACCCACCAATCGGCTTTCATGCCCTCTTTCTCGCCCGCCACGACGGAAAAGACGACCGAGACGACGTCGGAGTCCTTGACGACCTGAAGCGTGTCGATGCCGTTCACCGTAAGGTCGAGCATTTCGGTCGTACGGTGGATCGTGTTGGCCGCTTTCGCCATCTGCTCCAGCGTCATGTTATCGTGGCACCCGGCGCAGACGAGGTCGAGCGTGAGGACGGACTCGCCGTTCTGGTCCACCTTCCACCACGTCTTGCCGTCGGCCTGGAAGGTGTTGTCCGCCGCGGACACGGGGTCGGTGGAAATCCGGAACAGGTGCGTGGCCCCGCCTCCGCCGGCACTCGCCAGCGGCATGTGGCACTCGACGCACTCCAGGCCGATCTCCCCCATGGCCCCGCGGATTCGCACCTTTCGAGCATTCGGCAAATCCGGGTGTCTCTTTAGATGGCAGCCCGTGCACATCATCCCCACGCCGTCCTCGGCGTACTTCACACCGCCGTCCTCATGCCAAACCGAGCGGTGCGGATCGTGGCACAAGGCGCAGTTGAGGTCCTTATGGGGCGATTTGGAGAACTCGTCGCCTTGCGCATGGTGGCCGGAGAAGACGCTCTTCGCCGGGTCGAACTGCACCCGCATTGCCGCATCGCCGCCGGTGTGGCACTCGCCGCAGTCCTTCACCGGGGGAATCGCCATGGTGCCCCCCGCACCGTGACAGACCTCGCACTGGATATTGTCCAGAGCCCAAGTGCCCACCGCCCCTGCCATCTCCACGCCGAGATGGTTCCTCTGGTGTCGCGTGGCACTGTAGCCGGCCGTATGGCACTTGCCGCAACTGTAATTCGAGCCGGCCGTCCCGTCGGCGTTGATGTATTTGCCGTCCAGTCCGACGAAACGGCCCGCTCCCGCCTTGAAGTTTCCCACGATGTACTCGATGTCGCTCCACGTCTTGCCGGTGGGAAGTGCCGGAAGGGGCACGCCCCAGGGATACAAATCCGCGGGCGGCGTGGCCCCTGCCGTGCGGACAAGCTGCCACGCATGTCCGTGCCCCATGTACGACTCGTACTTGTCCTCATGACAGGCGCCACAAATCTCGTAGCCCACGTACGTCTTTGGGCCGAGGGCGGCCATTTCCTGGGCGATAGCGTTTCCGCCGAGGGCGAGCAGACCGAGACCGAACATGAGGCCCAAAACGAGCCCCCCCAACCGAACGCTCTCACTAACATCTACGGTCCTCCCTTACTTGTCGGGATTCCCGAGGACGATTCGCTCGCATGCCGGTGCCGCGAAAGGACGAACCTCCTCGCCAGTCTCCCAGCGTAGTCATCTACGGTGTGGTTCGTGTCGGTGCGGCAGCCGAACGCAGGCATGAGCCACGAGCCGGCGGGAACACGTCACACGTCTCAGGCTCGGGACGGTCGGACATTCGCCGAAGGTGCTAATTCAAGTTCACCCGCGTGATTCACCTTTCAGGACACTGTTAATTTCATGGAATGAGCGTGCGCGTCAAGGGGTGCGACGCGAACTGAAGGAAAAAACGAGCGGATTTGATATTTTGGCATTTGGCCAAATCGACAAGAATTGCAACAGCACGCCGCGGATGGACGCCGGACGTTCCTCAAACCGTCAGCGAGAGCCTTCGGGCGCTGAGGGTCTTACGACCCGGGCCGTGCGGCCCAACTCAAGAACTCCCCTTTTTCCTCCGCCGCTTTTTCTTCCGGAAACCGACCGGCGGAGGCTGTCTGTCCCCACCTACGGGGCATTCGCTTGTGCTACACAAGGTGCAGTTTCGGGAGCTACGGTTTGCTTATGCACAAAGTTTGACTCTCGACCGTACCGGTATAATTGCCTTGTTTGGCAACGTCTGCGACAACATGGGCGATACCCGATGAAGACCGCGAAGGCTGGGGATCCTGGGGGTTTGGGGACGATGAAGCTGAGGCGGTACGTCTGGGTCACAGCAGGGCTGTGGACCCTTGCCGCGGGAGCGACTCTTACCTGGGAGCTCATCGACGAGCAGAAGGACGCCGTGAACATCGCCCTGGCGGAAGCTCGGGGGGCTGCCGAAGGCCAGTGGGCCTTCCGACAATGGAACGCGGCCCGCGGCGGCGTCTCCGCTCCCGTGGACCCGGTCTCCATGATGCGCCAGGTTTCCGCATTGACCGAGCGCAATTCGGGGCTACGAGTCCGCCTCACGAGCCTGACGCCGGTCGACTCGCACAACGCCCCCGATCCCTGGGAAAGGGAGGCCTTGACCGCTCTGGAGCGCGGCCAGGGCGAAGTAAGCTCCGTGGAGCGGATGGACGGGGAATCCTACATGCGGCTGATGCGGCCGCTCGTCGTCGAGCGCCCGTGCACTGAGTGTCACGCCGAACAGGACCGCCAACAGGGGAGCATTCGCGGCGGGGTCAGCGTCGCCGTGCCCATGACCGCCTACGACCGTCTTCACCGGGAGGAGTCGCTCCGGCGGATCGCCGGTTACGGCACGACGTGGCTGCTGGGCCTGTGCGGGATTGCCCTGGGGGCTCGCCAGTTGGGCCGCCAGGTCGAACGTCGGCGGCAGGCTGAACGCAAGGTGCAGGAAGTCAACGAGTTGCTCGAGCAGCGGGTGGCGGAGCGAACCACCGACCTGGAAGCGGTGAATCGCCAGTTGGCGGGCGAAATTGCCGACCGCAAGCGCGCCGAACAGTGGCTGCTGGAAAGCGAAGAACGCTTCCGCAGCTACTTCGAGCTGGGCCTGGTCGGCATGGCGATCTTGTCGCCCGAGAGGCAGTGGCTCGAGGTCAATCGCCGCCTGGGCGAGATGCTCCTCTATCCGCCGGAGGAGCTGACCAGCCGGACCTGGGCCGAGATCACCCACCCCGAGGACCACGCTGCCGAGGAGCGGAGCTTCAGCCGCATCCTGGCGGGAGTCGCCAACGGGTATTCGCTCGACAAGCGGTTCATCCGCCGGGACGGCCAGGTGGTCCACGCGAGCATCTCGGCGAAGGGGTTGCGGCGTTCCTGCGGGGAGCTGGACAGCGTGCTGATCCTCGTGCAGGACATCACCGACCGCAAGCATTCCGAGGATCGCCTGCGGGCGCTCTCTTCCCGCTACGAGGCGATCCTGGCCGCGGTGCCCGACATCATCGTCGAAATGGACGCCAACAAGATCATCACCTGGACGAATCAAGCCGGCCGCGAGTTCTTCGGGGACGAAGTGCTGGGGAAGGCGGCCTCGCACTATTTCGTCGGCGAGCAGGACACCTGCGCCAAGGTCCAGCCGCTCTTTAACGGCGAGGAGGGCGTGTTCTACGTGGAAAGCTGGCAGCGGCGCCGCGACGGGGAGAAGAGGCTTCTCGGCTGGTGGTGCCGGGTGCTCAAGGACGCGGCCGGAAACGTCGTCGGAGCATTGTCCACGGCCCGCGACATTAGCGATCGCAGGCCCGCGCCGCAGTGATCCTCCTCGCCAAGAACGCCGGTCTTCCCGCGGTCCCTCTCGACCAGGGCTGGCCGATTCAAGCTGTCGCTCGCAGCGCCGGGTCGCATGTGCCGGGCGTTTCGAGACGTGGCGACTCCGGCTATCATGGAAGGTGCGCGACGTTCGGAGCGTATCCGGGCGATGGTCGCGCGGCACCTTCCCGCCCCACTCCTCTCCCGTTCGTCCGATGAGTGCTACCAACCGTGGGCAGCCCCGGCCGGTCCGGCTGCGGAGGTACGTTTGGGTCCTGGCGGGGTTCTGGACCGCCGCCATCGCCGCGACGCTCACCTGGGAGCTGATCGACGAATGGAACCAGGCAAGGGACATCGCTCGGGCCGAAGCCCGGGGCGCCTTCCGACGGGATCTCCGTCTGCTCCGCTGCTACGCGACCCACGGCAACGTCTATGTCCCGGTCGCCAGGCGAACGCAGCCCAGCTCCTATCTGGCCCACTTGCCCGACCGCGATATTACCACCACGTCGGGCCAGCGCCTGACGCTGATCAACCCCGAAGAAATGCTGCGCCAGGTCCTCGGATCCGGGGAGGACGCGTCGGAGCTGCGAACGCACATTACGAGCTTGCAGCCGAGCCGCCCCGAGAATGCCCCCGATCCGTGGGAAAAGGAAGCCTTGCAGGCGTTTGCGGGCGGCGAGGCGGAGGTGACCTCGGTGGTCGCCGTCGACGGCGAATCCTTTATGCGACTGATGCGGCCGCTCCATCTCCAGCGGGGTTGTTTGAAATGCCATGCCCAGCCGGGACTCCGCGTCGGCGACGCGTACGGCGGGATCAGCGTTTCCCTTCCCATGGCGTCCGTGTGGCCCCTTCGCCGGCTGGAGATGATTCGCCGGGTGGTGGGGTACGGCGGCATGTGGGTCCTGGGCCTCGCCGGCCTCGCGGTCGCTACCCGCCGCCTGGAACGCAACATCGAACGCCGTCGCCAGGCTGAGGAGGCGCTGCGGGAGAGCCGGGCGCAGATGCTCGCCGCCCGGAGGGTTCAGGAACTCCTCTTGCCCGGCGCGCCCCCGGCCTTGCCGGGGTTTGACATCGCCGCGGTATCCCTCCCTGCCGAATTCACCACCGGCGACTACTTCGACTATTTTCCGATGCCCGGCGGCGGCATCGCCTTCGCCATCGGCGACGTGTGCGGGCACGGGCTGGGACCCGCCCTGCTCATGGCGTCGACGCACGCCCTGCTGCGATCGCTCGCCGAGACGCACGACGGCATAAGCGAGATCCTGACCCACGCCAATCGTTTCGTCGCCAAGATAACGCAGCAAGACTCCTTTGTCACGG
>Ga0315280_10004792_pt1 | contig 19704 bp, 18 predicted proteins | sample YL17G06_40_MG_FD_203697 | JGI IMG/M metagenome (GOLD analysis project Ga0315280, IMG submission 203697) | Sediment microbial communities from Yellowstone Lake, YNP, Wyoming, USA - YL17G06_40 | ecosystem: Environmental > Aquatic > Freshwater > Lake > Sediment | place: USA: Wyoming | collected... | reverse complement strand
TTCGCTCGCTCCTACAGAGCTTGTCCGAGGACGGTCTTACGTTCCAGGGGCGTTGCCCCCGGCTATTTTCGCCTCCCCTTTCAGGGGAGCGTGGGAAGAAAGACGGGCTATCCTGTCGGGGAAACCGGCAAATGTGCGGAACGGCACATCTTCTGGAATTTGGACATGCACCCTCCGGTATGAAGCTTGCTACACGGAATTGCTTGCAATGCACGGCCGCACTGTCTTACTGTAATCGCTGGATCGGAACGGCCGGATGAAAAATAAAGAACCGCTTCGATCATGAAGGGGTGGTCAACGCTCTATTCGGGGTTTCGGAGGTGAGTAACCTAATGATTTGGCCTGATCCTGCCTATTGGATTTTCCTTGGACCGGCGATTCTTCTTGCGCTTTACGCGCAAATCAAGGTCCAGACCAGTTTCGCGAAGTATAACCGGGTCGCCGCGTCGTCGGGTCTGACCGGTGCTCAGGCCGCCTACGCGATGCTTCGCGCCGCCGGACTGGCCGGCAAGGTTAATATCGAACGCTACGGCGGGTTTCTCAGTGACCATTATGATCCCCGTGCGTCGGTGTTACGGCTTTCGCCCTCGGTGCATGACGGCCACAGTCTTGCCGCCCTGGGCGTCGCCTGCCACGAGGCTGGCCATGCGGTCCAACATGCCTCGGGCTATGCCCCCTTGGTCGTCCGCAACGCGATCGTGCCGGTAGCCAGCCTGGGTTCCTGGATGCCGTGGGTGATGATCGCATTGGGATTGGCCCTACAGTCGTTCCATTTGGTCTTAGGCGGTTTCGTTCTTTTCGCTGCCTTTGTAGTTTTCCAGGTAGTAAATCTGCCCGTCGAGTTCAACGCCTCGACACGCGCCAAGAGAATGCTTCAGGAACTGGGCTTAATCAGCGGTCCGACCGAATATCACGCCGTGTCGAGTGTCTTGAGCGCTGCGGCGATGACCTATGTGGCGGCAACCATTACGGCCTTGGTCCAACTGCTCTACTTCGCCTTCCGCCTCGGCCTGCTGGGCGGAAGGGACGACTGAGCCGGCGGCAAACAATGAATGATGAACGCGGAACGATGAATTGATTCGGATCGCCCGGCTGGAGCGGAATCTATCGCGCCTGCCCGTCGCTTGTCGCCAACAGCCATCGGTTGATTTCCCGTTTCCATTCATCGTTCAACATTCCGCGTTCATCACTGGTTTTTGGACGTCGCACCTGCAACGTCGCGTGCAACACGCTGCGCCATCCCCGTGGCCAGCCGGACCTGGACCGAACGAATCATTCACGGCGTTCTCACTATCCAACTGCCGAAGCGCGAGCAGGCCAAACCGCGACGCATCTCGGTCAAACTTTCGTGATCTCTTCGGAGTGTGCTTTGCAACGGCTGGCGGACCCGTGTCCCCAGCCCGTTTTGCTTTGAACTTGGACATGTCACTGTGATTGACTCTGAAACGGTCGCCGAGTAGCCTGTCCTTCTTTTGCTCGAAGGGAGATGAGGAAGATGGGATATCGGGGGCGAATCAGAAATGGCGCACTGGCATTCGAAAGGCCGGTCTCTTTGCCAGAAGGTATGGCAGTGGCAGAAGGCTGAACCTCGACGATAAACGAATGCGGTCAAGCACGCGCGTTCTGAGAGGATAAAGGGATGGGTTACCTATTCGAGTGGGATCCGAGGAAGGCGGAGACCAACGCGCGAAAACACGGTGTGACATTCGATGAGGCGGCAACAGTGTTTGGAAATCCACTTGCGCTTCTCATGGCCGACCCAGATCACTCCCTCGACGAAGAACGCTTTCTCTTGCTTGGAATGTCGAACCGGCGAAGGCTCCTGGTTGTGGCCTTTGCTGAGCGGCCGCCGCGAACCCGTCTGATTTCCGCGAGACAGGCTACGCGACAAGAACGGAGACGGTATGAGACAGAAGGTTAGTCAAAACAAGCCACATGCCGATCGCGACACGATGCGGCCCGAGTACGACTTCACACGGGCGGTGCGAGGGGCAACGGCGGCGAGGTATGCACAGGGTGCGAATGTTGTCGTGATCGCCCCAGAGGTGCTGGACGTTTTCCCGGATGGTGCGAGCGTGAACGAAGCGCTGCGAGCTCTAGCGCCTGTTTTGCGCCGCCAGCGCAGAGCTCAAACAAAGCGACAAAGCGCCTGATCAGTGTGTCCCCTGACGGCCGCTTCCATTGCACCGCTTACAACCCGAAACCTGCGCACAGGGCTGGCGCTGCGGCGCGAAGTTGTCGCGGACAAGATCGAGGCCAGGTACAAGAAGGGCGTGCGGCGGCCGCCCCTGCCCAAAAGCGAGGCGGCCAAGGCGCGACGCATCGCGCTCAAGGTCTCGTGATCCCTTCGGAGAGCGATTTGCAGTGGCTGGCGGACTCATCTCCCCAACCTGTTTTGCTTTGAACTTGGACATGTCACTGTGATTGACTCTGAAACGGTCGCCGAGTAGCCTGTCCTTGTTTTGCTCGAAGGGAGATGAGGAAGATGGGATATCGGGGGCGAATCAGAAATGGCGCAGTGGTATTCGAAGAGCCGGTCTCTTTGCCAGAAGGCACAGTGGTCGAGGTCGTTGTTCCTGAAGCGCATGAGAACAAAGAACTGACCTTGGACCTTGAACGGTTCCGAGGCATTCTGCCCGCGAACCTGGACGCCCGAGATGCTTACCGCAGAGGATTGCTGGAGAAGCACCGATGAAGATCATGATGGATCTCAACGTGCTTCTCGATTTTCTTCAGAACCGCGAGCCTTATGGTCACACCGCCGCTGAACTGGTAGAGAAAGCCCTGCGGAATCGCTTTGACGCTGTGATTCCCAGTCATGCCGCAACTACTCTGCATTACCTGATCGCCAAGTACAATAGTGTGGCAAAGGCGAATGAGACCATTGACTGGCTTCTCGGCAACTTCGTCATTGCGATGTGCGATGGGGGCGTTCTTCGGCGTGCCCGCTCCTTGCCGCTGGCCGACTTTGAGGATGCGGTCGTGGCAGCCTCCGCGGAAAGAGAAAGATGTCAGGCCATCGCAACGCGCAATACGGTCGACTTTGCCGGCTCGCCCGTTCCCGCCATCAAACCGGACGATCTGCTGAGACAACTTGCAGAGAAGAAATCCGATTGACTGATTCGGGGACAGTCACGAATGGCACTAACTTTAGCCCTTTCCGGCGATTCTGGCCGGTATTTGCCAGATTTGAGAACACGAATTGCGACACAACCGCCGGAGATCGTCGCGGATTTTGCCGCTGATTGTCAGAACCAATTAATGAGAAAGCACACGCGATCCATTGAGATTACTCATGTTACATTTTAAGTTAGTGCCATTCGGGACAGTCACTCTATTTCGCCCTGCCGGCTTGGCCCATTGCATCTTTTCAAAGCGAGATAAGGCGGCGGTTCTTCAATTGTTCACACTCAGCCTTCACGTCCTTGTGGAGGTTGAAATGGATTCTCGACAGCTTCCTCAAGCGGTCAAGCCAAATGCGCGGCCACATTTTGTTTTGCGGATGTCGCGTGCGACGTTGCAGCGGTAGATTCATCGCCGAGCGTGGTATCACCACCGGCTAACACTTGCATTTCCAATGCTTGCGGGGCAACAATTCTCTGGCATGGGATTTGATTAGCCCCTAGTAGAAAAGGCTTCCGGCATGTGACCGAGGGCGTGTGACTCGCTACAGGCAGGATGTACATGCCACAAGGGGGGAGAATAGCAAATGGACCCGAATCGCCTGACTCAGAAATCGCAAGAGGCGCTTCACGACGCGCAAACCAAGGCGCTTCGTTATGGGCACATCGAGGCCGATGGCGAGCACTTGCTCCTGGCGCTCGTCGAGCAGCCGGAGGGGCTGGTCCCGCGGCTTTTCCGCAAGATGGACGTGCCGGTCGAGTCGCTCAAGGCCATGATCGCCCGCGAGCTCGAAAACCGCCCGCGTATTTCGGGACCCGGCGCCAAACCCGGCGAGGTCTATGTCACACAGCGGCTCAACCGAATCCTGGTCGCCGCCGAGGATCATGCCAAGCGCCTCAAGGACGAATATGTTTCGGTCGAACATTTAGTGTTGGCGATGATTGACGAGGGGGCTGAGACACCGGCCGGGCGAATCTTCCAGGAGTTCAACATCACGCGTGACCGATTCCTTCAGGCATTGACCGAGATTCGCGGCCACCAGCGAGTCCAAAGTGCCACTCCCGAAGCGACTTATGAGGCCCTGGAGCGCTACGGGCGCGACCTGGTCGAGGAGGCCCATCGCGGAAAGCTTGATCCTGTGATTGGCCGCGACGCCGAAATCCGCCGCGTGATACGGATTCTGTCGCGGCGCACCAAGAACAACCCGGTCCTGATCGGCGAGCCGGGTGTCGGAAAGACGGCGATAGTCGAGGGACTGGCCCACCGCATCGTTCGCGGCGACGTGCCCGAAGGGCTCAAGGACAAGCGCGTATTTGCCCTCGACATGGGCGCATTGGTCGCCGGGGCGAAGTATCGCGGCGAATTCGAGGAGCGCCTCAAGGCCGTTCTTCAGGAAATCAAGCAAAGCGAAGGCCGCATCATTCTTTTCATTGATGAGCTGCACAACATTGTCGGCGCGGGTCGGGCCGAAGGTTCGATGGATGCCGGCAACATGCTCAAGCCGATGCTTGCGCGCGGCGAGCTTCACTGCATCGGCGCCACGACTCTCGACGAATATCGCAAGTATATCGAAAAAGATGCGGCATTGGAGCGGCGCTTCCAACCCGTGCTGGTTGACCAGCCGTCGGTCGAGGATACGATCTCGATCCTGCGCGGCTTGCGCGAGCGATTCGAGGTCCACCACGGCGTCAAGATTCAAGACAACGCGCTGGTGGCCGCGGCGACGCTCTCCAATCGTTACATCAGCGACCGCTTTCTGCCGGACAAGGCCATTGATCTCGTGGACGAAGCGTGCGCCATGATTCGCACCGAAATTGATTCGATGCCCGCCGAACTCGACGAGGTCACCCGGCGTGTCATGCAATTGGAGATCGAAGAGGCTGCACTAAAAAAGGAGAAGGACAAAGCCAGCCGCGAGCGGCTCGAAGCGTTGCGCAAGGAGCTGGCCGATTTGAGAAGCCGGGCCGATTCGATGCGCGCTCAGTGGGAGACCGAGAAGCAGGCTATTCACAGGGTCCAACAGTTGCGCGAAGAGATTGAGAACGTTCGGCGCGAAATGGAACGCGCCGAGCGTAGCTATGATCTCAATCGTGCCGCTGAGCTTAAATATGGCAAACTGTTGGAACTGGAGCGCCAGATTCAGGGGGAAGAAAAGCGGCTGACTGAGAAACAGGCTGGCGCGCCGCTGCTTCGCGAAGAAGTGACCGAGGAAGAGATCGCCGACATCATCTCGCGCTGGACGGGCATTCCCCTGACTCGCTTGCTCGAGGGCGAGCGCGAGAAACTGCTCCGGCTCGACGAGGTTCTCCATTGCCGCGTCGTTGGACAAGACGAAGCCGTTCAGCTCGTCGCCGATGCGGTGATTCGCGCACGGTCGGGCATCAAGGACCCGCGCCGCCCGATCGGTTCATTCATCTTCCTCGGTCCGACCGGTGTTGGCAAAACCGAGCTCGCCAAGACACTGGCCGAAGCGCTCTTCGACAGCGAAGACAACCTGGTCCGCATTGACATGAGCGAGTATATGGAAAAGCACACCGTCTCGCGGCTGGTTGGCGCACCGCCCGGCTACGTTGGCTATGAGGAAGGCGGCCAACTGACCGAGGCCGTCCGCCGCAAACCCTACTCGGTCATCCTTTTTGACGAAATCGAAAAAGCCCACCAGGATGTCTTCAATGTGCTGCTTCAGATACTTGACGATGGCCGCCTGACCGACGCGCAAGGCCGCACGGTGGACTTTAAGAACACCGTCATCATCATGACCTCGAACATCGGCTCGCAGTACTTACTGGAGGGGATCACCGACCGAGGTTATATCGAACCAGCGGCGCGCGAGCGTGTGATGAAGGAAATGCGCTTGCAGTTCCGGCCCGAATTTCTCAACCGTGTGGACGATGTCGTTTTGTTCAAACCGCTGACGCTCGACGAGATCAAAAAGATCGTGGACTTGCAGACCGAACAGCTGCGCCGGCGGCTCGCAGATCGCCAGATCACGGTGGAGCTCACCGAACCGGCCCGCGAATTCATCGCCCGCGAAGGCTACGATCCGGTCTATGGCGCGCGCCCGCTCAAACGCTTCTTGCAACGCGAGCTCGAAACGCGCATCGGCCGCTCCTTGGTCGCCGGCTCCATCCCCGACGGCGCGACAATCACCATCGCCCTCGAAAAAGGGGCGCTTGTTGTCAAACAAGAGAATCCCAGAACGTGATAACGTCAAAGCAAACCACGAAGGCACAAAGACACGAAAAAAGGCTTTCGAGGCGAGTCGGATTATTCGATCTCGGCATACCATCCGGTGGGAATATTGTTCTTGATACACTCGTTGATCATTTGGTGCGACCGCTTCAGAACCGCGAGGGCGTTGTCAAGGTCAGTTCTATTACGAACGTAAAGCCGCCCCCACTTGAATCCATAATCGCCCGTGAAAGGCTCCACTTTCTTGAGGCGCTTGCCATTCGTGAAGAGGTGAATGTTCAGGAAACCTTGACGAAGCGCAACGGCCGCGAACACACGCTTCGGTGAATAGTAATACACCCTGTATTTGGCAATCTTGAAGTAGATTGCATCATCGGTGTTTCTGATCCTCTTGTCCAGTTCCTGAAACAGTCGCCTTGCCTCGGACCCTGCCTTATCGAAGTGCTTTTTCAGTGAGTATTCCTCTTCGCTGGTCGGCTTGTCCGGCGCTTCCAGGGGGAAATTCTCCAATCTCTTGGTCTCTTCCTTCAGCTCGATGACCTCGATGATCTTCGGGCATTCTTTCCAATCATGCTCCCAACAGACGATCATGTCGCATTCCGATGGATCGTGCTTGAAGTGGCTGCTCCGATACTCGAACTCTATCCTGACTTCCTCCCATCGCCCTCTGCCAATGAATCGTTTCGCAATACAGTCCGGATACCCCGGACGCACCACTTCAACATACATCCCCAGTTCGCGCGCGATCATCCCAAACAGGAACACAACACCCTGCTCGTTCACCGGCGCCCAAACGAGGCCGCGGAAGTTGATCAGCTCCCCCGTAATGGTTTTGCGTTTCGGCCCCTTCATCGCCCTGGTCTCCCTGTCCCATGAATCAGCCGCGCCGTCTTGTTCGCCAAGTGCTCTGCACCGTGTCCCGCATGACGACCAGCAGCCCTGGCCATTGTTCCGGCCCAAATTGAGTCATCGCCCGCATCACGCGTTCATGGATCTTGCGGCGGTTTGGTTTTCGAAGCCGCACGATCAGAATACCCTGATGCCGAGAATCGCGCCGCAACGTGAAGCCTTTGTCGGTCGTAATCAGCAGCCGTTGCTCTTGCTGAGCCCTTTTCCACAGATTGTCGTCGGCCATCCCCTCGTCGGGCGTGCGGCGGATATCAGTGACATCATGACCCATCTCGCGGAGCGTGTGAGCCGTCATCAACGGAATGTTCTCGTCCATGAAGATTCGCATATCTCATTCCGACGGCAGCGATATGGGCGTGACTTGCTCTTCGGCCAATGATGCGGCATAATCGAGAGCGGCGAGAATATCCTCACGTTCCAAGGATGGATATTCCTGCAGCAAATCATCAATGGTATCGCCGTTGGCCAGCATCGCCACAATCTGATAAACGGGGATGCGCGTGCCCTTGATGCAAGCTTGTCCGTGGCAAACCCTTGAGTCTATTGAAAGTCTCTCTTTCATGGCTGTCCACTCCTTCCCGCCCCCTCCAGCATGTGCATGATCACGGTTCCAGCAACGTTCTTTATCAACTCGTATTCGATCATCGGGATGTGAGCATTGTCAAGCAGGGATACGGTGACCCGCATTGGGCGCGAACTCGTCGCCGGCCGCATCCCCGATGGCTCGACCCTCACCATCGCCCTCGACCACGGCGCTCTGGCGATTCGGCACGACAGTCTTCAGCGACCCGCCAAAGCTTTCTTGCCACGCGGACCGGATTTCCACCGCAGAAAGCAATTGACAAGAAACACGGCTCATACTAGTCTAAGACTAGTCTGAATGGAGGAAGGAAGATGAAATCGGTCGGTGCTTACGAAGCCAAGACCCATCTGCCCCGTTTGTTGGGAAAGGTCGCGCGCGGGGAACGCTTCACAATCACGCGGAACGGCACGCCAGTGGCGCTGTTGATCCCCGCCGACGGTGAGGAAAAACGGGATGTCGCCGAAGTGATCGAGGCCGTCAGGCAATTCCGTCGAGGAAGGAAACTTCGCGGGCTTTCGATTCGGAGGATGATTCGAGAAGGGAGACGCTTCTGATGGCCTTCGTTCTCGATTGCTCGACCGCCATGGCCTGGTGCTTTGAGGATGAAGCGGTCGGATATGCCGATCGCATCCTCGATCGGCTCAACCGCTCGCCTGCCGTTGTGCCGGCGATCTGGATGTTGGAGGTGGCCAACGTGCTGCTGGTGGCGCAGCGAAAAAGGCGGATCACGGTTGCGGACAGCGCTCGATTTCTCGGTCTGCTTCGCGCGCTGCCCATCCGGACCGATGAGGAAACATCCCGGCGGGCATGGACGGACATCTTGCCGTTGGCTGCGCGACTATCCCTCTCCGCTTACGACGCGGCCTATGTGGAACTCGCCATCCGCCTCGATGCGCCTCTCGCCACCCTCGACACGCACCTGATGCGCGCCGCGAAAAAAGCAGGCATCGAGGTTCTTTGACATTCGGCTTGGCGGACACGACCCGCATGAGCAAATCTCTGCATTTCGCCGCAACCATCGCCGCCGCAGTTGATTCGGAAGAATGTTTGGCTGGATTGGAGATTCGTGACGCCGCCAAGCGCTTCGGCAATTCCCACACCTTGCACCATATCAAACCGCGACGAACCGGCTTGTTCTGTGCATTTAAGGCAATGAGAAACGCGCATCGGCCGCGCCCTCGTCGCCGGCTCCATCCCCGACGGCGCGACAATCACCATTGCCCTCGAAAACCGCACGCTGGTGATCAAGCACCAAAATCCGCCAGCCAAATCGTGATTGTGGGATTGCAGAATTTGGGAGCATAATAAAGCGGACTTGCACCATTACCTGGGAGAACCGACAGAAAGAAAGACCCACAGGTTTGCTGGCGTCATTGCCTGTATGCGTTCTTACGGGGACGGACTCGCACGCTCTGGATGACCAAGTAAGCCTGACGAATTTCGTAGATCACCCGGTAGTCCCCAACACGCAAACGGTAGGTGTGTTCTGCGCCTCGAATTTTCCTGACACCCGGCGGAAAAGGGTCGAGCCGAAGAGATTCAACCGCCTCGAGGATCCGAGGAATCGCTTGTCGGTCGAGGCGTTTGAGTTCTCGCAGAGCGGACGGCTTCCACTCAATCCGGTAAGTAGCCATCCTGTTTCAATTCCTCGACGACCTGTTCGTGGGGGATGGTGGGTTCGTCATTTCTCTCCGCAATGGCCGCCAAGTCATCGAGGTCTTCAAGCGGCTCGTTATACTCCTCGATGGGCAGGATCACCGCAGTCCGATGGCCCTCCGGATCGGTAACGTATTGAGGATGGAACTTGGTTGCCGTATTCATGATTTGCCTCTGGAGTGATGTCGCCTAAGAACACTAATACCGAATAGCGTATAGGGATTCAAAATCAAGATGATTTCGGACCGCAGACGCGGATCGGCCGCGCCCTCGTCGCCGGCCCCATCCCCGCCAGCTCAATGGTCACCATCGCCCTCGAAAACCGCGCGCTGGCGATCCGGTAGTATCAATCTCGCAGATCGGCAGATAGATGATGGAGGCGGTACTGTTCGGGGGCGTGCTGAGCCAGAGGAAAAGCCCTTTGGGCCGCAGACAGAACGAATTGGTCTTGAGGACATGGCAACACGCCGCCAAACTTGGAATGGATGCCGAAACAGACGCGGACCTTGCTGAAGAACAACCGGTCGGGGATACCCGGTCAGATCAAAGACCCCGGAGGCGAAAGGGTAGCAACGTGTCCTTGGAAGGGAGCGGCACCCCGTACCAGCTCTAGACCTTTCCCGGCGAAGTTCTGCATTGACTAATGCCCGCGGTTTCGCCAAAAAACAGCGAGAAAAGGGGGTGAGCTTATGATCGAAAATCGAAAGCAAGATCCCCCGGCCCACCCACCTTATCTGACAATACCTCCCAAAAAGCCATGAGGAATACCCCATGAAATGGTGGCTTGGGAAACACATTACGCTTGGTTTCGGCCTGGCGCTGGCAGTCCTGGTCGGGATCGGCGTTGGGTCCTATTGGAGAACCGTTCGTTTGGTGGAAGATGCCAATTGGGTAGCTCATACTCATAAGGTTCTTGGAAAGCTCGAAGAGGTCCTCTCCGACCTGAAAGATGTTGATACCGGGTCGCGTGGCTACGCCATCACAGGAGATGAGCGTTACCTGGAACCCTACCACGCCAAATTCGCACTGATTGAAAAGAAAATAAAGGAGGTCCGCGAACTCACCGCAGACAACCCCAACCAACAACGAAGACTCGATGTTCTGGAGCCCTTGGTTGCGGAAAAACTTGCTTTCATGAAAAAGACCGTCGAGGTGCGCAAGGAGAAAGGACTCGAGGCCACGGTGCAATTATTTCAAGCCCTCAAGGGCAGGAGAGCCTTGGAGGAAATCAGGAACCTAGTGGCGGAGATGAAAAACGAGGAAGATGCGTTGCTCGAGCACAGGGGTGCGCAATCCGAAGCAAATGCGCGACACACCAAACGGGCGATTCTCGTCGGATGCTTTCTGGGTCTTGTCCTGTTTTCTTTGGTTTTCTATGCGCTCCGTCGTGAGATTGCCGAGCGCCAGAGGGCCGAAGAGGCGCTTCGGGAAGGCGAAGTGGAGTTTCGCGCTGCATTCGAACAGGCTGCCGTTGGAATCGCCCACGTTGGCCTCGGGGGCCAATGGCTACGAGTCAACCAAAGGCTTTGCGACATTGTGGGTTATACGCGCGAGGAGTTGCTTGGGCGAACTTTCGGGGACATTACTCATCCGGACGACTGGATGACTGACATCGAGTATATGCGCCAACTCTTGGCGGGTGAAATTCAGACCTACTCGATGGAGAAGCGTTGTATCCGTAAGGATGGCTCTCCCGTCTGGACCAATCTGACGGTTGCCTTAGTCCGTGAACCTTCGGGCAATCCGAAATACTTCATCACCCTTATCGAGGACATCACGGAGCGCATGCAGGCACAGGAGCAGATCGCCCAGCTGGCCTCTTATCCGGAAATGAGTCCCAATCCAATCATGGAGGTGTCACTAGTCGGCGGCATTCATTATCTCAACCCGGCTGCCCGACGCCTATTCCCTGACATCGAGAGGGGCGGACCTGACCATCCGTATCTAAAGGGTTTAGAATCGGCAGTCGCCGCTTTTCAACAACAGGGCGGTGGTTCGGTCGTTCGCGACGTGGAGATCGGCGGGACCTGTTACCACCAAACGCTTTTCCGCGTTCCCAACAGCGAGCGCGTTCGGATCTACGGCTTGGACATCACCGAGCGCCGGCGCACCGAAGAGCAGGTCAAGACATCGCTCGCGGAGAAAGAGGTGCTTCTGAAAGAGATTCATCACCGCGTGAAAAACAACCTCCAAGTCATTTCCAGCATGCTCAACGTTCAAGCCCGGTATGCCAAGGATGGCGAAACCGTCGAAATCTTCAGGGAGTGTCAAAACCGCCTGAAGACGATGGCGCTCATCCACGAATGGCTGTATCGTTCTCCCGACCTGGCTAGGATTGACTTCGAGCAATACACAAAGAAGATGGTCCTCGATCTACTTTACTCCTACCACGTCAGCCCAGAGACCGTCGCTGTGACAGTGCGCACGAGCGATGTTGCCTTGAGCGTCGAGACGGCGATCCCGTGTGCCCTGATCATTAACGAGCTCGTGTCCAATTCGCTGAAACATGCCTTTCCGTCGGGCAGAAGCGGGGAGATTCAACTGGAGATGCGTTCGGCGAAACAGGACAAGTACGAACTCATTGTGAGCGATAACGGCATCGGATTTCCAAGCGATTTGGACTTCCGGGCGACGGAATCGTTGGGTTTGCAGTTGGTCTGCACCTTGGTGGATCAGATTGGAGGCACCATTGAGCTCGCCCGCGACAGCGGGACGAAATTCAGGATCATGTTTTCAGAACAGTAGCTTAGCCCCTTGTGGGCGTCACGGCCACTCGACCCCGTCAACGGACAGGCAAGGGGGTTCAAGGCAATGGAAAAGGCCAGAATCCTGATCGTCGAAGATGAAGGAATCATCGCAAGGGACATCGGAGAGCGGCTCGAAACTCTGGGCTACAGCGTCTCGGGCATTCTCTCTTCGGGCGAAGATGTCCTTCATGGGGCGGAAACCTTACGGCCCGACCTTGTTCTGATGGATATCGTGCTCAAAGGCGAGATAGATGGGGCCGAAGCGGCCACACAAGTCCGCGCTCGCCTCCACATCCCGGTCGTCTATCTCACGGCCTATGCGGACGAGAGCACGTTGCAGCGGGCCAAGGTGACAGAGCCGTTCGGCTATATTCTCAAGCCATTCGACGACCGGGAACTGCAAATCGGCATCGAAATCGCTCTCTACAAGCACAGGATGGAAAAGCGCTTGCAGGAAAGCGAGCGTTGGCTTTCGACGACATTGACCAGCATTGGCGACGCGGTGATCGCCACCGAACGCCAAGGCCTGGTGGCCTTCATGAATCCCGTCGCGGAAAAGCTCACAGGATGGAAACAACAAGAGGCTCTGGGGCGGGATTTGAAAGACGTTTTCCATATCCTGAACGAGAAAACTCGCCATCCTGCCCCTTCACCCATCGAACGAGTGATCCGCGAAGGGATTGTCGTCGGTCTGGGCAATCACACCCTCTTGATCGCAAAGGACGGAAGAGAGATTCCCATACAAGACAGTGGCGCTCCCATTCAAGACGACAAAGGACAGGTTGTCGGAGTGGTCTTGGTTTTCCATGATGACACCGAACGTCGGCGGGCGGAGGAAGCGCTGGCCCGCGAACGCGACCTCTTGCATACGCTCATGGACAACATTCCCGACCACATCTACTTCAAAGACGCCAACTCGCGCTTTACGAGAATCAACAAAGCCAAGGCGCGGCGAATGGGACTGGGCCATCCCTCGGAGGCCGTTGGGAAGACCGATTTCGACTTTTACACGACGGAGTTCTCCCAGGCGGCTTACGCGGACGAACAAGAAATCCTAAGGTCGGGCCAACCGCTCATAGCTAAGGTCGAACAAATCGTAAAACCGGACGGCGAAACGTGGTGGGCTTCCGCGACCAAGGTTCCCATCCAGGACAAGGATGGACGGATCATCGGTATTGTCGGTATTTCCCGTGACATCACCGAACTCAAGCAGGCGGAGGAAGCCCTGCGCGAAACCAACCAAACCCTTCAGGCGCTGATCGCCGCCTCGCCGCTGGCCATCGTCGTGATGGACAATGAATTAAGGGTGAAATTGTGGAACCCCGCCGCCGAGCGTATCTTCGGCTGGAAAGAACAAGAAATCCTGGGCCAACAATATCCCCTTATTCCAGAAGACAAACGGGAAGAATTCCGCTCGTTTTACAAGTCCGTGCGACAGGGTGGAGCACTCAGTGGTGTGGAGACTCGTCGCCGGAAGAAGGACGGGTCCTTGATTGACGTCAACCTGTCAACAGCCCCATTGCGTGACACCGAGGGTAACGTTGGCGGTGCCTTGGCCATTTTGGCGGACATCACCGAACATAAGCAAATGGAGAATGCCTTGGTGGAATCGGAGCGGAAACTTCGGCTCATTGCCGAGAATATGCGAGACGCGGTCTTTGCCTATGACATGAACCGCCGGCTTCAGTATGTCAATCCGGCCTTCGAGACGTTAACAGGTTACACGACCAAGGAGCTCTATGAGCGCAACTTCATCCACTATATTCACCCGGAGGATGAGGCAAGAATGATGCGACTGTGGGAAGGGCTCTATGAGGGAAAAGCCTTCTCGGGAGAAGAATTCCAAATTGTCACAAAAGACGGCCAGACCAAGTGGTGCTCAAGTTCTTGGAGCCCGCTGCTCGACGAAGAGGGAAGGCAGATTGGCATCCAGGGAAGAGAGCTAGACATCACTGAACGCAAGCACGCCGAGGAAGCGCTGCGCGAAAGCCAGGCAAAGTTCCAGGAACTCTATGACGAGGCTCCTGTGGGTTACCATGAACTGGACACCGAAGGACGCGTTACGCGGGTCAATCGAACAGAGTTGGAAATGCTCGGATACACAGCCGAGGAGATGGTGGGCCATCCCGTATGGGAGTTCGTCGTGGAGGAAGAGGCGTCCCGCAAAGCGCTCAAGGCCAAGATCGCCGGCATTGTGCCGCCGGGCCGAGCGTTCGAGCGCACCTATCGGCGAAAAGATGGAACCACGGTGCCGGTTCTTATTGAAGACCGCCTGCTCCAAGCCCCGGACGGACGGATCACGGGAATCCGCTCGACCATTCAGAACATCACCGAGCGAAAGCGCGCGGAAGAAGCCGAGCGCCACAGCCGGATGCTCGCGGAGGCGACCGCTTCGGCATCTTTGCATTTTCTAGAAATGGGTGATGTGGGAACGATGGCACAGATTATCGCTGAACAGGCCACGCAGCTCACTGGCGCGCAACTGGGAATTGTTATTGACGTGGACGCACAAAGCCGACCGCGGATTCGCGCCGTCTCGACAGGGGTCTGGAAAACGTTGAAGGGCGAGGTTTGCGAGCGGGCACGACGGGAACTCGAAGAGAAGGGCTTTTTCGCCCTGCCTTTCGGCGAAAGTCTTGTCGTCACGCCGTTGCGCGAAGGCACAAGCGTTCTGACAAACTCACCGAGAGAACATCCGCGCTGGGCGGGAACCATGCCCGACTGGCACCCGCCCGTCGAGTCTTTCCTGGGTGTTCCCGTCAAGATCGGCAGCGCCGTGGTCGGCATGATTGCTCTGGCCAACCGACCGGGAGGATTCACCGAACGCGAACTTCACGATCTGGAGACATTTGCCAACACCGCCGCCCTGGCGCTGCGTATAGCGTACAGCGAGGAACAACGCGCCCGCACCGAAGAACAATTGCATCAGGCCATGAAGATGGAAGCGATCGGACGCCTGGCCGGCGGCATCGCACACGATTTCAACAATCTCCTGACCGCCGTCACGGGCTATGCCGAGCTGGGCTTCAACGCCCTCCATCCAGCCGAACGTGTGCGGCGCTACTTCGACGAGATCCGACAAGCCGCCGACCGCGCCACGAAGCTGACACGCCAATTGCTTACGTTCTCCCGTCGCCAACCCGTTCAGCCACGCGTGATCAACCTCAACGCTATTATTCTCGACATGCACGCCATGCTTCGCCGGCTGATTGGCGAGGATATCGAACTCGTCACACTCCCCGCCGAGAATCTCTGGTCGGTTCGGGTGGACCCCGGTCATCTCGAGCAAGTTCTTGTCAATCTGGCTGTCAACGCACGCGACGCAATGCCCCACGGCGGTCGCCTGACTTTGGAAACGGCCAACATTCAGTTCGAGCAGGAAAGAACCGGTCGGCTCATCAGTCCTATCCCGGGCGAATATGTAATGCTCGCGGTAAGCGACACGGGCGTGGGAATGACCGACGAAGTAAAAACCCACCTGTTCGAGCCTTTCTTCACCACCAAGGAGGTAGGCAAAGGGACTGGTCTGGGGCTTGCGACGTGCTACGGGATTGTGAAACAAAGTGGCGGGTGGATTCGAGCTTATAGCGAACCGGGTCAGGGAACAACCTTCAAGATCTACTTCCCGCGCGTCCAGGAACCACCGGCCGGGCTACCGCCACGCGATCAGGTGGGATTCCTGCCACGCGGCACCGAGACCATTCTCCTGGTGGAGGACGAAGTTCTGGTGCGTTCGCTGGCCACCCAGATTCTCCGCGACCAAGGCTACACGGTCCTGGAAGCCACCAACGGCGAGGAAGCATTGCAAATCGTTCAGCAACAAGAAGGCCAACCGATCCACTTGCTCTTGACCGATGTCGTGATGCCGCAAATGGGAGGCAAGGCGCTGGCCGATCGTTTGCGGGCTACCCGCCCCGGACTGAAAGTGCTGTTTGCCTCGGGATACATGGACGAAGAGGTTTGGGATTTGGGGGTTTCAGACTTGGGGATCGGGTTTCTCCAAAAGCCATTCACGCCGGGCGCGTTGGCACGCAAAGTGCGCGAGGTGCTGGATGCGTCGGTAGAGGAACGATGAATGGGTGAATGAATAGAGAACGGAAGATTTTGCACGCGTCGGGACATGGCGACAGCGCTATCGTCCATCGTGGCACACTCGATGCGGGGATCGCGTTCCTGAAAAATCCTTCACGCCCGCAGATTTGGCTCGCAGAGTGCGGTTGGTCTTGGACTCGTGAAGATGGTTCATCTTTAGGTGGGTGCGAGGCGGCGGAATGGAGAGAAGAGAACCGTTCCTGCAATCGCTACTGAGGTTGCCGTCGGAAATCTGGCAGACTGCATGGCCTGCCGCTGCGCTGCTCTCGCTGGTCGTTTGGGTCGTGTTCGGTCAGGCTATTCCCAACGAGCTGACCTTCGACGATCTCGACACCATCAAATACAATCAAGCCATCCGCTCCCTGAGGAATCTTCCCATTCTGTTCTCAAAGGATTATTTCCGGCTTTCCGACGAATATACATATCGCCCCGTTGTAACCTTGAGCTATTTCTTCGACCGCGCAATCATCGGGAAAAATCCGGCGATCTACCACATCCATAATGTGGCCCTTCACCATGCCAATGTTCTTCTGGTGTTTCTGTTGTTCAACCTGCTTGGACTACAACGGTGGCGATCCTTTGCCATCGCGTTGCTCTTTGCGGTTCACCCACTCCACACCGAGGCGGTCCTCTTTCCCGGCTTTCGCGAAGACGTTCAGATGACGCTGGGCCTGTTGGTAATGAGTTGTTGCCTGGCCGCCGATCGGCGCCAACTGATGGGATGGTGGGTTTTCGGTGCATCGCTGGCTCTTGCCTTCGCTCTTTTCGCCAAGGAGGGAGCGTTGTTGCTGCCCGCCGCATGGCTGGCATTCGATGCTATCCACAATCGCACCGATCGGCGACAGCTTGCCCTTCGACGGCGCTATGGCCTGCTCCTGCTCGTTCTGATTTTCTATGGGGCCATTCGTTTTCTGGTAATGACCAATCCAAATGCCGCGGCAATGGATGTGATTGATCGTTTGCCGCTGAAAGAGCGTCTGCTTACGGCGCCTTATTTGTTTGCCTATTATGTACGGCGATTTCTCTGGCCGACGCCGCTGTGCATCATCCACGAGATCGAGGCGCTGAGAGGGATCGGCCCGACATTCTATATTTCGTTGCTCGTCTCTGGCGCTATCGCCGCTTTGTGGATTGGGCTGGCGCAGCGCGAGAAATGGGTCTGGCTGGTGGGACTTTGGCTTCTGGCAACTTTTGCGCCCGTCGCCAACATCTACCAGATCGTCAATCTCTGGGCGGAGCGTTTCTATTATGTGGTCGGCGTCGGGATGTCGGCCATCTTCGTGGCAGGCCTTGGAGCGCTGTGGGACCGCCTGTCAAAACGCATGGAAACGAACCGCCGCTTCGCTTTTGCCATCATTATTTGGATATTGGTCGGACTTCTGGCATGGATGGCAGCCCTTTGTGATTTGAAACGGATTCTCGAGTGTCGAACCTCTCTGTTGCTTTGGCGTACGACAGTCCGGTGCGTTCCGACGAATGGAAGCGCGCTGACCACGTTGGCCATTTACGAACTCGAAGCGGGCAATATTCCTCGCGCGGAACAGATTGCTCTCGAAGCCGCTCAGCACGACGGTGGAGAGTATCGAGTGAATTTCATTCTCGGCCAGGCGGCCTTCCGTCGGCAGAAATGGGACGAGGCCATGGCCTACTTCGAGAAGGCACTCACAGTGCCGCCGCCCTCGCTGCGGAGTCGTGCGGAGCTGGTCTTATCTCTGGCCCATTCCTATCTGAAGGCGGGTCAATCCGCGAAAGCCGCGACGTTGTTGCACCAGGCAATCGAGCAGGACCCCGAAAATCGGACATTGCACGATCTTCTGCGTCAAATCGAACCGAAGTCGCAGGATTCCGTCTCGACCTCGCCCGCCGTCAGCGCAAAGGACTGACGTAACTTTGCCCACATCGGCTTTCGACGTTACGTCCTGTCTCGCACTCCCATCTGAAACTCCAACCTCGAAACTCATTCCTTGGGTTTCTCACGTTCACGACAGATGGTCACCGAGACGTGGTCAAGAATGCCGCCAAGGGGCACCTGCGGTTTTCGCACCGTGACCTCGACCGCCTCGATCGTCGGAACCGCCGACAGAATCTGATCGGCGATGTCCTGGGCCAGCGCTTCGATCAGATGGTAGCGCTTGGTCAATGTCATGTTGGCAATAACCTGATAGACTTTCTCATAGTCGGCTGTGTCGCGGACGTCGTCGGTTCGGCCTGGGCGACTCAGATCGAGCCAAAACGTCACGTCGAGGTAGAAGCGTTGTCCCACCTGACGCTCGGCTTTCGTCACTCCATGATATGCGTAAAAACTCATATTGTGGAGCGTGATGGAATCGCGGTGCTGGTGGCTCACGACACTTCCTCCAGCTTTCCTGAGCGGTGGAGGGCAATGTAGTTCATCGCATACGCGTCGCGGCCAAGAAGCACTTCGGCCGCGGCAATTTCGCCCATCAGATGCCCGTCGAGCGGATCAAGAATGGCGGCGTCAAGACCTTGTGACATACACAGGGCCAGAAAGGTCCGATTGAGCAGTCTCCGCGCGGGAAGTCCATAGCTCACGTTGCTGATTCCACCGCTGATGTGAACGTCGGGAAAGGCCGCTCTTACCCGGCGGATAACGTTCAGAACCACCGATGGGATGCGCGTGTCCGCACCGGCAGGCCGTACCAAGGGATCGGCAAAAATCTGTTCGCGTCGAACGCCGTCGCCTTCAAGTCGTTCAATCAAGCGTGCTATCACCTCGAAGCCCTTTTCCTCATCTTGGGGCAAGCCGGCGTCATCCATTCCCAGAGCGATCACCGCCGCATTGTGTTTAAGGGCGAGCGGAAGAACACTTTCATAGCGCTTGGATTCGGCAGAGATCGAATTGATCATTGTCCCGGGCCCGGCAAGTTCCAACCCGACCGCCAACACATCCGCATTGGGACTGTCAATCGAGAGCTTACAGTCGGTGACTGCGCGTACCGCATGGATCAGCCATTCCATCGCCTTGATCTCGCGATCGAGCAGAGCACCGGTGTTGACATCAATGAAGTTCACTCCGGCTTCGGCTTGGCGGCGTGCAAGGTCCTGAACAAATGCGGCATCCTGCGCCTCGAGTGCCGCGCGAACCTTCTTGCGCGTCGAATTGAGCAACTCACCGATCAAGATCACGGCACGGCTCCTTGACGAATGCTTTGGTCCTGCCAGAAAAGCCCCCAACCGCCGTTGCCGACTTCTCGGCTGGTAACATTGCGCTTCTGCCTGGTCAAGTGACAAGGAAAGCACGGCCGACCAGGGGGGCATGTCCGAATTCCATTTGTCGGGAACCTCATAACAGGCGCCAGTGCGAACCGCATCGAGGCCGTTGTGGGCGTCTATATCGCGCATAAAGTATCGTGTGGCGGCACGATGGTCGGATGGCGTCGG
>Ga0315280_10004790_pt1 | contig 19713 bp, 17 predicted proteins | sample YL17G06_40_MG_FD_203697 | JGI IMG/M metagenome (GOLD analysis project Ga0315280, IMG submission 203697) | Sediment microbial communities from Yellowstone Lake, YNP, Wyoming, USA - YL17G06_40 | ecosystem: Environmental > Aquatic > Freshwater > Lake > Sediment | place: USA: Wyoming | collected... | reverse complement strand
GTTCAGCTCGCCAGGAAGTTCCGGACCGGTCCCAAGCGGTTCCTGCCGGCAGCCGGCCTCGCGGTCGTGGCCGCCATGATCGGCGCGGGCATGTTCGAGTACAACTTCGGCGACTCGGAGTTCCTGATGCTGTTCCTGGTCCTCGTCACGCTGCCGTACGCCGCCGAGCGGACCGACGCCGACGCTGACCCGCACGCCTGAACGCTGAACCCGGATTTGTCTACGAGAGGGATCCACAGATTTTCACAGATTTCGCAGATTCCAGCCGGGCAGGACTCACTTTGCCCGGGTCGGCCCCCGACATGCGCGCAATCTGTGTAATCTGCGTAATCTGCGGATGAATCTGGCGACGATCAACGTATGACGCACGACAGAGCGCGGGAGCTGGTCGGCCGCTTCCAGGGAGCGGCCATCGTCATTGTCGGCGACGTGATGCTCGACCACTTCGTCGTCGGCCGCGTCAACCGCATCTCGCCGGAGGCGCCCGTTCCGGTGGTCGAGTTCGACCACGAGGAGCACCGGGTCGGCGGCGCCGGCAACGTCGCGCACAACGTCCGAACGCTGGGGGGATGTGTCGAGCTGGTCGGCCTCATCGGCCCCGACCCGCCGGGCCAGCGGCTGTTGCGGGAACTGGGCGCGCGGGCGATCGGCGTGACCGGCATGCTCGTCGACCCGGGGCGTCGCACGACGACCAAGCAGCGGATCGTGACCGACCGGAATCAACAGGTCGCGCGGGTGGATTTCGAGTCCGACGAGGACGCCTCGGGCGACATTGAGGAGACGCTGGCCGGCCAGGTCGAGCGCCTCGCGGGCAACGCGCGGGTGATCGTGGTCTCAGACTACCTGAAGGGAGCGATCACGCGGCGCCTGATGGAGCGCATCGTGGCCTCGGCCGGCAGGCGCAAGGTGCCGGTGCTGGTCGACCCGAAGATCCCGCACCTCGCCTACTACGCGGGGACGACGCTGGTCACGCCCAACCACCACGAGGCGGAGGTCGCCACGCACATGCGCATCCGCACGCATGACCAGGCGGCGCGCGCCGCCCGCGTGTTCCGCGACCGGACGCACTCGGAGCACGTGCTGATCACGCGCGGGGAACAGGGAATGTGCCTGCTCGACGGGGATCAGGAAGCGCACTTCCCGGCCGTCGCGCGCGAGGTGGCCGACGTGACCGGGGCGGGCGACACGGTGATTGCGACGCTCGCCCTCGCCCTCGCCTCCGGCGCATCGTTGTCGGAAGCCGCCCAGCTGGCAACCCACGCGGCCGGGGTCGTGGTGGGCAAGTTCGGGCCGGCGACGCTGACGACGACAGAATTGTTGGCGAGCGTCGAAGCCCGAGGCCCGAAGCCTGAAGTCTGAAGCGCGCTCAGTGCCTGAAGTGCCTCCTGCCGGTGAAGACCATGGCGAGGCCGCGCTCGTCGGCGGCGGCGATCACCTCACCGTCGCGGACGGAGCCGCCCGGCTGCACGACCGCGGTCGCGCCCGCGTCCGCGACCGCATCGAGACCATCGCGGAACGGGAAGAAGGCATCCGAGGCCGCGACCGAACCGGCCAGTCCCTTCCTCGCGCCGGGGCCCGATGACGCCTCGCTGGCCGCTTTCATCACCGCGACGTTCACCGCATCGACACGGCTCATCTGACCGGCGCCGATCGCGAGCGTGCGGGTCGCGGTCGTGAAAATGACCGCGTTTGACTTGACGTGCGCCGAGACGCGCCACGCAAATCTGAGCGCCTTCCATTCCTCAGCGGTCGGCTGACGCCGTGTGACCACGCGGAACCCTGACGCCGCGGCGGCGTCGGCGCTCGGCGGCCAGCGCTGCCGTGCCTCGCCGACGCGGTCCCGCTCCTCGACGAGGACCCCGCCGAAGAACGACCGGAGATCGAGCGCCGAGGTTTCCTCCCTCACTCCCTGGACGTCGGCGAGCACGACGCGCATGTTCTTCCGCGTTCCCAGAATCGGCAAGGCTGCTTCGGCCACCCCCGGGGCGATGACGGCCTCGATGAACGTCGAGACGATGGCCCGGGCGGTCTCCTCGTCGATCGGCCGGTTGAGCCCGACGATGCCGCCGAACGCCGCCAGCGCGTCAGCGTCCCGCGCGGCCAGGTACGCCTCGGCCGTCGAGGCGCCGGTGGCGGCGCCGCACGGGTTGGTGTGCTTGACCACTGCCGCGGCCGGCTCGCTCAGTTCCGCGACGACGCGGACGGCGGCGTCCAGGTCGAGCAGGTTCGTGAACGACAGCTCCTTGCCCTGGATGATCCGCAGCGGCTCGCGGCCGTCATCCTGCTGATACCAGGCCCCTCGCTGGTGCGGGTTCTCGCCGTAGCGGAGGTCGCGCGCCTTGGCGAGCCGCACAATCAGGCGGCCGGGAAGCGGCCCGCCGTCCGCCTCCGACACGCGCTCGCACGCGTTTCCCTTCACCGTCACGTGGTCCAGCGTCGACGCGATGGCCGCGTCGTACCGGCCCGTGTGCGCGAAGGCGCGCCGCGCCAGCTCGAGGCGGAACTCCAGCCGCGGCCCTCCGACCTGGTCGAGCTCCTCGACCACGGCGCCGTAATCGTCCGGCGACACCACCACCAGCACGTCGCGGAAGTTCTTCGCCGCGGCCCGCACGAGCGCGGGCCCCCCGATGTCGATCTCCTCGATGAGCGCCTCGAATGGCCGGGTGGGATCGGCGGCGGCCCTGACGAACGGGTAGAGATTGACGGCGACGACGTCGATCAGGCCGATGCCGTGCGCGCGGGCAGCGTCGAGGTCATCGGCCCGATGCCGCCGGGCGAGGATGCCGCCATGGATCGTCGGGTGGAGCGTCTTGACGCGGCCGTCCATCATTTCCGGGAAGCCGGTGAGGTCGGAGACGGCGGCGACCCTCAGGCCGGAGGCCGCGATCGTCCGCGCGGTGCCCCCGGTCGACACCAGCTCGAACCCGCGCTCGTGCAGCGCCCGCGCAAACTCGACCAGCCCGGTCTTGTCCGACACGCTCAACAGTGCTCGCGGCATGGCGTCTCGCTCCTCCCCGGTCGGGCGGCCTTCGGCCTGCAGCCTCACGTCAGCCGGGCCGGCCGGATCGGGGAAGGGTCATGATACCTGAAGAAAGGATCTCTTCGCCTTGACACGGCGGAACAGCCGCGTTTATTATGCGAGGAGTGGCGCCTGCGGTGTTGGTGCCGGGCGTTCAGGCCGCGTTCGCGGCTTTTTTTGTGCCCCCAGGTTCAGCGAGTGGTCCCGGGGGTCGTCTCGTTGCGGCGGGCTGCGCCGCGCAATTGCAAGGCAGGGTCAGGATGCGCATTACAGGCAAGGTGAAGTGGTTCAACAACGCCAAGGGGTATGGGTTCATCGAGCGGGATGGCGGGAGTGATGTGTTCGTGCATTACTCGGCCATTCAGGGGAATGGCTTCCGCTCCCTCGAGGAAGGTCAGACCGTCGAGTTCGAAATCGTGGACGGCCCGAAAGGCCCGCAGGCCGGCAACGTGACCAAGGTCTAACACCGGACTTTCAGTGCCCGGTCCTCCAGGAGGGCCGGGCGCTCCACCCCTTTCCTTCTCCATCCTCTCCCGGTTGCTCCGTCCGGTCCTGCTGGCGGCGGCTCAGCTCTCGTCCCGCATCTTGACGCCCTTCAGCGCCCGGGCGGTGAAGTTCACCTTGCCGTCCTTCACGGCCACGCGAAACGCCACCTCGGGGCTTCCCGCCTCGCGCGACCGCTTGACCTGCGTCTTGATGAGCTGAACGAACTTGTGGTAGGGCGGATTGTCCTCGCCGACCTCGCGGCGCGCCTCGGAGATCCGCTCGTACAACTGATGCAGCTTGTCGCTCTCGCGATCCGGATCCGCCAGCGTGGTCACGAGCAACACCCGGTCGCCTCCGGTGGCCGCCGGCTGGTCGCCGCCGCGCTCGGCGGTGCGCGGCTTGAAGAACGGCCCGGGACGCCCCTCCTCGCGGGCGCGGAGGGCACGTTCCCACAGCTCGGAGAACGCGACGTACCGGGACTGGATGGTGCTGAACCGGAAGCGATCCGCGTAGTTCTGGATGTAGGCGCGGTCGTAACGCTTGATCAGCGTTTCGACGCGGGTGCGGGTCTCCCAGGGCGGCCTGGGAAGCTGCCCGGCGAAGAACATGTTGTACTCGACCTCGAGCTTCCGAATCTCCACTTCGAGCTGCTTGAGATCGCGGTCGAACTCGCTGGGCACGGCCGCCTCCGTCAGCACGGGATGAGGAACCAGACCAGGGGGAGCCACAGCTCGCGGGCGTACGGCACGGGCCGATCGTCGACGAGCACCTCCGCGTCGTCGAGGTCGCCGACGATGCGCCAGAGGTCCCGCAGTTTCGACGCGTCGCCGGGCCGGAAGCGGGCCCGGTGGCGCCGGCCCGCGCCGCTCGTCACCTCCCGGTACTCCGCCGAGTCGCGCGCGAGGGCGACCGCCTTCTCGTAGTCGGGCGAGGCGAACGGCGGAAAGACGATCGTGATCGAGAAGGGGCGCGACGAGGGACCGAAGAGCGCTTCGTGGAGGTCCGGGTCGAGTGACGCCAGCTCCTCTTCAGTCGGCTGCTCCGGCAGGTCGACGTACGGCCAGAACCGTTCGCGTGGACGGTAACGGGGCGTCTCCGACGCCGACTGGCCGGACGCCTGGTCCGGTGCGCCCTGGTCGGGCGGCCTCTGATCCATCGCAGGAAACGCTCGAAAGAACCTGTTGGGCGAAACGAAGCTCGGCTGATGGTATCCTGAGAGCGCCGAGAGCCGCAAGGTCGCGGAGGCCATGGGCGGGCCACAGAGGCCCAGAGACACGGAGACCCGCACCCAAGACCCAAGAGCCGAGAGCCTGGTCGAGATGGACTTCCGCGTGATCCCGTCGATCGAGCAGTTGAGGCAGCGCGACCTCGTCCGCGCGCTCGAGAGAGCCTACGGCCACGATGCCGTCGTCACGGCGCTGCGGGAGGAGGCTGACGCGCTCCGGCAGCGGATCGCCCGGCATCGGCGATCCGACGCCGACCCGGCGGATCGGCAGCCGGCAACGAGCGCCGAGGCGGCGGCTGTGATCGAACGGGAAGCGGAGCGGCGGCTTCTGCGCGATTCTCAGCCGTCCCTGCGCCTCGTGATCAACGCGACCGGCGTGATCATCCATACGAATCTCGGCCGCGCGCCCCTCGCCGGCCCGGCGTTGGCGCGGCTCGCGGCGATCGCGGGCGGCTACTCCAACCTGGAGTACGACCTCGAGGGCGGCAGCCGTGGCGCCCGCGACCTTCACGCCGAGGCGCTTCTGCGGCGCCTGACCGGCTGCGAGGCGGCCGCCCTCGTCAACAACAATGCGGCGGCCACGCTCCTGCTCCTCACGGCGCTTGCGGCCGGGCGCGAGGTCGTGATCTCGCGTGGCGAGCTGGTGGAGATCGGCGGCGGTTTCCGCGTCCCGGAGGTGATGGCGCAGTCAGGCGCCGTGCTGCGGGAAGTGGGCACGACCAACCGGACCCGGATTGCCGACTACGAGTCGGCCATCACGGACCGCACCTCTCTCATCCTGCGCGTCCACCGGTCGAACTTCCGGATCGAGGGGTTCACCGAGCAGCCGACGCTCGAAGAGCTGGTGGCTCTCGGACGCCGCAGCCAGATCCCGGTTGCCGAGGATCTGGGGAGCGGCTGGCTGCTTGGCGGCCCGGCGGAGGGTGCCGGCGAGCCGGCCGACACGCTGTCGGCGGCGCTTCGCGACGAGCCACGGGTCCAGGCAAGCGTCGGCGCGGGCGTGGACGTGCTCTGTTTCAGCGGGGACAAGCTGCTTGGCGGGCCGCAGGCGGGCATTCTGCTCGGACGCGCCAGCCTGCTCGCCCGCATCCGCCGCCATCCGCTGATGCGGGCGTTGCGCGCGGACAAGATGACCTACGCAGCGCTCGAGGCGACATTGTCCGAGTACCTCTCGGGGCGCGCTGCGCAAACGGTCCCGGTCGTTCGGATGATCGCGATGCCGGAGGAGGCGATCGCTGCCCGGGCCGAGGTGCTCGCGAGCCGGTTGCAGAGCATCCACGAGCTCCAGGTGACGCTGGTGAAAGGCACGTCGACGATCGGCGGCGGCAGCGCACCGGGCAGCGCGCTGCCAACGCGCCTGGTCGCCCTTCGACACCGCGCCTGGTCGGCCGACCGGCTCGACCAGGAACTCAGGCGGCTCGATCCCCCGGTGGTGGCCCGGATCGAGAACGACCAGGTCATGCTCGACCTCCGCACGGTGCTGCCCGACCAGGACGACGTCCTCGCGACGCTGCTCGCGCGGCTCGGCGACGCACCACCGGTCACGCCTAAGCGGACCTAGGTTCAGATAGAAGACCGCGGCTCGGGATCGTTCCGGCTGGGAGGCGTGCTGCGGAGCCCGCCGTCCGAGGGCGCGCGATCCCGAGCAGACAAAACGCGGTGCAGGCCCCGCCACCGAGCGGCGTTGAGCGCCGGCCGGCCGCTCCAGCGGCCGTCGAGGCGCGACCGCCGCGAGCGCGCCAGCAGTGGCCGGAGCCGCGTGTTGCCGCGCGCCCGAGCGGCGGGCGGAGCAGTATGCCTCCCAGCCCTGACAACGACTCACAATCGTGATCTCTCGTGTAGCTACAACCGGTTTCGAAACCCCTTTCTGCCGCTCGTCGGGTCCTGTCGGCGAGCAGCCCCACCCGTGGGGCCCCCACCCGTGCTCGGCCCGAACAGCCCTTGTCACGCGTGTCGGGCCTGCGGCGCGGGCGGGGCGCCCCGCTCGCCGCCACCCGCCTGCGGGTTGTGTCGGAGGAGGAATGACGGTCACCCGGCACCCCCTCCACAGATCCGGACGTGCGGCATGACCGCATCCGGCTCCCACCTTGGGTAATAACGCCAAAGCGCACGAGCGGATACGGATGACAGATGCGCAGCGGCGGAATCCAGCGAGCCACGTACCGTTGCATGCGCCGCCACGGCAGATGTCGCTGACGGCGGCGCTCGAGCGTGTGCCACCACAGCCGGGTCACCGCCTTGGCAAACGCGTGCAGCGCGGGACCATGCATGGGCACGCCGTCAACGCCTCGCCGTAGTGCCGCCACGTCTCGCCGTCCAGGCCGGGCACCGCCTCTCGCGTCAGCGCGAAAGACGCGGCCCGCAACCGTGCGACCTCGTAGACGTGGTGGAGGAGCGCGGTGAACCGCTGTTTCCTCTCTGGCGTGGCTGCCTGACGTACTCGCGCCAGTGCGCTGGGGGTGCCGGTCCGGCTCTGCGTCCGGGGCGCGTTGCACGTGGGCGAGTTCCCCTTGGTCCGCTCCCTTCCCTCCCCCACCTCCGCGGCCCGTTCGGGGGCCTTGTTCGGCGGGTTCCACGGTGTCGGGTCGGAGGAGGCGCGCCCGAGAGCGCTGGCCTCCGTCCGCCGCTCAAACTGCACGTGCGGTTCTCCCGCATGCAGCTTTCACGAAAGCGCGGCCTCCCGCCGCGGAGCCAACGAAGGAATCAGGGCGATCAGGCTCACCAGCCCCAGCTCGCCTCGGAGACGCCGAGTCGGGAGGGTTTTCCAGCCCGCACAGCGCCACCGTCGAGAGCGGTGCGACCACAAGCGTCGTACCACCCATCGATCGAGTTGGTTGAAAAGTCTCCGCACGTGGGCGCGTTTGTAGTACTCGCCCCATCCGCGAATCACAGGATTGAGCTCGCAGATCAGCTCCGCGGTGCGAAGCGGGATGCGACGCCGCGTCTTCCGGCGGACGGCGTCCTTAAACCGGTCGATCGACTTTTGGGTCGGATACGCGTAGAGACCTCCGCATCGCGCCTTCGACGTGATCTTTGCGGCCGGCAGATACAGCGCCCGCTGGCCACGTTTGATCGTGTAGCCGAGAAACGCGAAGCCTCTTCGCACATGCACGATGCGCGTCTTCCGCACATTGAGCGGCACGCCGAGCGTCGCGAGGATCTTCGCCGCGCACCGCAACGCCGCTTCCGCTTCGCGCCGACTTCTGCACGTCACCGCCCAGTCATCGGCGTAGCGCGTGAGCTGGTAGCCTCGCCGGTGCATCTCCCGATCGAACGGCGTCAGGAGAATATTGCTCAGCAAGGGAGAGACCACCCCACCTTGCGGGGTGCCCTGCGTCGTGGGAAACAGCCGGCCGTTCTGCATGGCGCCAGCCGTCAGCATCCGCTCAATGAGCGTCAGCACGCGACCGTCCGCCACGCGCTGGGCCACCAAGGTCATGAGCCGCTCGTGGTCGATCGACCCGAAGTAATCCTTCAAGTCTGCGTCCACGATCCACTCAGCGCCCGCTTCGATCTCCCGCCACATCTTGCGCAGCGCATCCTTGGCCGACCGACCCGGTCGATAGCCAAAGCTGCTGTCGTCGAAGAGTGGTTCGAAGATCGGCTCAAGCCAATTGAGCAGCGCCTGCTGGCACACGCGGTCGATGACCGCTGGAATACCGAGTGGGCGCCACTCGCCCGGTTTGCCCGCCTTCGGGATGTCAACCCGTCGGACCGGCAACGGCTGGTAGCGGTCGGTGCGCAGATCCTCGTGCAGTCGATGCAGGTGTGCGTCGCAATCCTGCTCGAATGCGTCGATGCTCTGCCCGTCGATCCCGCCGCTCCCACGGTTCGCTTTGACCTTCTCCCACGCCGCACGCAGGTTCTTCGGCTGGTACACCTTGTCAACCAACGAGTGCACCTTCCGTTGTCCGTCAGGATTGAGCCAGTCAGACAGTTTCCTCGGCGGCTGACAGAGGGGTTTTTCCGAAGCGGAACTGGTCCATGTCATCGCCTTACTCGCTGGCCTCCTCGCTCGCTCCCATCGCCTTCGCGGACGGCCTTCCCCGGAGCACTCCTCCGCCTCCTACGAGGTCGCGCAGGTTGTCTTGCCTGCGCTTTCGGTACTTCGCCGTCCTCCGACTTCTCACCGCACACCGGCCACCCCTTCGCCTTCTGGGCTTATAGGTGTGCCTTCGTCCCCGCGCTCCTTGCACGCGGGGCATCCGATGAGACCTCCTGGGGTCACGACGTGTTCTTCCGCTCCGTGCCGGCCGCACACACCTTGGTTCGAGGGGTGGATGGATAGCGCCTTCGTCGCCATAGTGCCGACTCGACCTTGCCCCCTCTTTGGCCGACCGGTTCATCGTCGGGATGGCTCCCATCGATTCCGGCCCGGAGCTTCTCCGCAAGCCCTTCGGATTCCACCTCGCGGTGGACACCCTGCCCTCCCCGATTTCCATCGAGGCCAGCGAGGCGTTACCCCCGCCTTTGGATATGGTGCTCCCCATCCGAGCACCAGTGGGACTTCAACCCACCTGAGCACGTCGCTGCCCAGCGCACACTACGGGGCGGTCCGACTTCCTGTGCTCGTCCCTCATCGCCGTGCGTCCTCAGACTTCTCGATGCGGCCTTGGTGTACGCCAAGGCGAGCACAGGACCTCCCGGTTCCCAGACGAGATGCGTCGGCGCGTGCTCGGGGTCTCGGACCGCGCAGGGTTCAGGCCCATCTCGCCCTCGCGATGTGCCCGATATGGCTTTCCGCTCGGTTTCACAGCGTCAGCACCCTGGAGGTGAGAAGATTTCGCGGCTCACTACCCGGCCCACGCGTGCCCCTGTCAACGCTTCATCCCCGCCCTTACGGGCGACGAGGCATGACTCGAGGTCGGGCCGTCCCCCCTCTCCCCGCTCGACATTGGGCCTCGCCGCAGGTGTGTCCTCGCCCGACGCGCACACCTCGAGAAACGCATGGATCAGCGGCGTCTGCTGCGCGTCCTCCAGGAGAAACGCGTCGTGGCCGCAGTCGCTCGGGATCTCCCGATAAGCCGCCTCGCCGCCCGCCTCGCGAATCGACGCCGCGACCTCAGCCAGTTGAGACGGCGGGTAGAGCCAATCGGACGAGAACGTCAGGAACAAGAACTTCACACCCGCCCGCGCGCAGGTCTCGGCGAGCGTGGGATGGCTCGCCGGCAGGTCGAAGTAGTCCATGGCCTTGCTCAGGTAGATGAGCGAGTTGGCATCGAACCGGCCGACGAAGCTCTCGCCCTGGTGATGGAGGTAGCTTTCGACCTCGAAATCGGCGTCGAGCGTATAACCCAGCCGCTCACGTCCGCGCAGGCGTCGCCCGAACTTGCGGGTCATCCCGGGATCCGAAAGATAGGTGATGTGCCCGAGCATGCGGGCCACGGCGAGTCCAGCCTGTGGTCCGCCCGTCTCGTAGTAGTCGCCGCCCTTCCAGGCCGGATCGGTCATCACGGCCTGCCGGGCCACCTCGTCGAACGCGATCTGCTGCGCCGAATGACGCCAGGTCGTCGCGAGAGCAACGACGGAACGGACGGAGTCCGGGTAGCTGGCGGCCCATTGGAGGGCCTGCATGCCACCCATCGACCCTCCGGCGACCGCCAGCAGCGAGCCGATACCCAGGTGGTCGAGCAGTAGTCGCTGCGTCCTGACCATGTCCGCGATGGTGACGACCGGAAAACGCGCCCCGAGCGGCCTTCCTGTCGGATCGGCGGAGGCAGGCCCCGTGGTTCCGTAGCAGCTCCCGAGAACGTTCGAGCTGATGACACAGTACCGGTCGGTATCGAACGCCCGGCCCGGGCCGATCATCGTATCCCACCAGCCCGGCTTCGTCGCTCCCGGGTGGCATCCGGCTGCGTGAGCGCCACCGGACAACGCGTGGCAGACGAGGATTGTGTTGTCGCGTCGACCGTTGAGACGGCCGTACGACTCGTAGGCCACGGTGACGGGGCGCAGCCTCGCCCCGCAGTCGAGACGCACGCCCTCGTCCAGCACGAGCGTGTGCGTCTCGACCACTCCAACGCCCGTCTGGCCCGCCTTCAGCATCTCGTCACCCTCCACAAGGTCCGTCCGCTCTTGTCCAAATTGCGCTCTTGCCCCGGGGCGTGCCTCGCTCCGCCAACCGCTCGACAGCGCGGAGGGGCCCCGCTTTCGACTTGGCGCAATCGGCCCAATGCCAAGTCGATTGGAAACGCGCCTTCGGCTGGCGAGGGTCGCTGAGCGATTCGGCCTCGCCGAGGCGGAGGTGTCACCACGCCTCAGCGCGTACCTGGGCCTGCGGCGCGCTTTTCGTCCCGTTGTGATCGCGCTGCTCGCATGGTCGGCTCCTCGAGGCACGCCCCGGCCGCCGCAACCAGGACAGTGGCGCTCGTCACACCCGGCCAGACGGCGGGTGCGGCATCGTCTCGACTGTGCGGGACGCCCGCTGCCTGTCACCAGCCGGCACTCGGCACCCGGCGGACGGTGCTCGTCGTTCGGCGGGCGCACAGGCCCGCGCGATCGCCTGGTCGAGGTCGGCGATGATGTCGTTCACGTCCTCCAGGCCGATCGACAGCCGGATGAAGTCGTCCGTCACGCCGGAGGCCAGCCGTTCGGCGGACGACAACTGCTGATGCGTGGTCGAGGCCGGGTGGATGATCAGGCTCTTCGCGTCGCCGATGTTGGCCAGGTGGCTGAACAAACGGACCGAATCGATCAGCCGACTGCCTGCCTCGAGGCCGCCTCGAATGCCGAAGCCGACAATCGCGCCGCCGCCACGGGGCAGGTACCGGCGCGTCCGCTCGTAGCTTGGGTGATCAGGAAGGAGCGGATAGTTGACCCAGGCCACCTGCGGGTTCGTCGCCAGCCACTCGGCGACCCTCAGGGCGTTGGCGCAGTGTTGCGGCATCCTCAAGGGCAGCGTCTCCAGTCCCTGGAGGAACAGGAACGCGTTGAACGGCGAGAGGCAGGGTCCGAGATCGCGCAGTAGTTGCACGCGGGCCTTCGTGATGTACGCGGCGCCCGGCACGAGGGCCCTCTCGTGGAGCCCGAACGCTTCCCAGAAGACCAGGCCGTGGTACGACGGGTCGGGCTCGGTGAATTCCGGGAACTTCCCGTTGGCCCAGTTGAACCGGCCGGAGTCGACAATCGCGCCGCCGATGGAGGTGCCGTGGCCACCGACGAACTTGGTCAGGGAGTACACGACGATGTCCGCGCCGTGATCGCAAGGCTTGAAGATGTACGGCGACACGGTGTTGTCGACGACCAGCGGGACGGCGTGGCTGTGGGCGATGTCGGCGATCGTCTGGAAATCGTCAACACTGTTCCTCGGGTTCCCGATCGATTCGACGTACAGCAGCCTGGTGCCGGCGTCGATCGAGGCGGACACGCACCCGGGATCGGCCGAATCGACGAAACGGACGCCGATGCCGAGCTTTGGCAGCGTGTGCCGGAAGAGGTTGTAGGTGCCGCCGTAAAGGGAGGTCGTTGACACGATGTTCTCTCCGGCGCGGGTGATGTTCAGGACCGCCAGCAGGATGGCCGCCTGGCCGGACGCGACCGCCAGCGCGCCCACGCCGCCGTCGAGCGCGGCCAGCCGCCGCTCCAGTACCTCGGTGGTCGGATTCATGATCCGGGTGTAGATGTAGCCCGGCTGCTTGAGCGCGAACAGGTCGGCCGCGTGTTGCGCGGAGTCGAACACGTAGGAGGACGTCTGGTAGATGGGGACGGCCCGCGCGTTGGTCGCGGCGTCAGGTTCCTGGCCGCCGTGGAGCGCGATCGTGGCCGGCTGAAAGCGAAGGGCGTCAGTCATGCGTCAGTTCCTTTCGAAAGGTGCGGTGAGAGGTTTGCCGTCGAACACGGGGAGCCAGACCGTGCCGGCGAGAGCCGTGTCGGTCCCCGCGGCGTGGTTGAGGGCCTCTTCGAGCCCTTTGCGTCTGCAGGCCGCGGTGACGAGCGCCACCGCAGGAGGAGCGGACTCCTCGGCCCCTTGCGGGGCCAGCACGCGGGCCGGGATGCCGTGCCGGCCGAGCAAACTCACGAGCCGATCGGCGAGGGGCTGCACGTCCTCGCCATCAAGCGGACCGACGCGCACGTAGTGCCGGGCGACGTAGTCGCCCTCGACCCGGCCCGGCTCGACCGCCTGCGCGAGTGACCGCCTCGCGGCCGGGCCACCGCGCGCGATCGCCAGCAGGTCCGAGACGACGGCGATCGCGGTCGGCTCGGCGCCAGCGCCGCGACCCGAGAGGGTCACCTCGCCGGCCCACTCGCCCACGATGCTGACCAGGTTGTCGCTGCCATCCAGCCGGCCGAACGGCGACGCGGTCGGAACGAGCGCGGGCTGCACGCCGGCGGTGACGCGGCACGTGGGGTCGTCACGGTGGCGCTCGGCCCACGCCACCTGGCGCACGGTCGTGCCGAGCCGGCGCGCGAGGACGAAATCGGTGTGGTCGACGCCGGTAATGGACCGGCACGGGATGGCGTGCGGCTGGATCCGGTACCCGAAGGCGATCGTAGCGAGGATGGCGAGCTTCGCGCGCGCGTCGAAGCCCTCGACGTCCGCGCTCGGGTCCGCCTCCGCGAAGCCGAGACGTTGGGCCTCGCGAAGCGCGTCGCTGAAACGAACGGCGCCCTCACCCATGCGCGAGAGGATGTAGTTGCAGGTCCCGTTGAGGACGCCGGCGATGCGCAGCAAACGGTCGCCGGCGAGCGCCTCCTGCAACCCGTGGATCACCGGGACGACGCCGCCGACGGCCGCCTCGAACCTGAGCTCCCCTTTCGAACGGCCGGCGAGCTCGACGAGAGCTGGACCGTCGCGTGCGATGACCTGCTTGTTGGCGGTCACCACCGACTTGCCGGCCTCGAGCGACCGCCGGATCCATGACTCTGCCGGCTCGAGGCCGCCGATGAGCTCCACGACGGTGTCGATATCCGCCTGCAGCACCTCGTCGAAGCAGTCGGTCCACACGACCCCGGATGGAACCCAATCGACCTTCCGGCGCCCCGCTCCGCGCGTGCAGACGACGGCGAGCTCGATGGCGAGCGATGCGCCACGACGGCAGAGAATGCGCGCGACGGCCCGTCCAACGGTGCCAAACCCGAGGAGCGCGACTCGCCTGACGTCAGTCGATTTCATCTGCAGCCCTCCAAAAGCCAACGGGCCATCACCCGCCCTGCGGATGATGGCCCGTTGCCGCGACACCAAGACGTGGTCAGATCATCCGCTGCTCGCTCCCCGCATGCCCATCGCCATTTCCGTGCGCATGACCACCACACCGGCCTCCAGACGCTCGTCGCCCGTGTCCATCGCTCCCCGGGGTACCGGCGGCCCGACCCGCCGGCGTCCCGAGGCCAAAAAAAAACCCGCCGACCCGGTTATAACCGCGTCGGCGGGTTCTCGGATTCTCGCTGGCTGTTGCGCTTACGTTTCGCGGACCGAGACACCACCAACACGGCGGACGCTGCCCGTCATTCGCATGCGCATCCGCACGATGGTGGTCTTCGGCGCGAACATGAGACGTCGACTGTACCGATTCCGCGTAACTGAGTCAAGCAGAAGATGCCACGCCCGGGATCAGAAGATCGTCGCGATCGACTTCTGGGCGAAGTCGAGCACCTGGGTGGGCAGGATCCCGAGGTAGAAGACCACGAGCATGGAGACGACCAGAGCTCCGACGCCGAGGCGCGACGGTGAGGGGGCGGCGATCGGCGCCTCCGGCTCAGCCATGTACATCATGACGACGACGCGCAGGTAGAAGAAGATCGAGACGACGCTCGTCAGCACGCCGACGATGGCGAGGGCGTAGTCGCCCGACCTGATCGCGGCGCTGAAGATGTACCACTTCCCCACGAAGCCTGCCGTGGGCGGAACGCCGCCGAGCGACAGCAGGAACACGGTGAGCAGCGCGGCGATCGCGGGGTGGGTGTTCCAGAGTCCCGCGTAGTCACCGAGCTCGTCGTTCGCCCGCTCGCGCGTCCCCAGCATCGCGATGGCCGCGAAGGCGCCCAAGTTGGTGATGGCGTAGGCGGCCAGGTAGAAGAGGATCGCGGCCTTCCCCACCTCGTTGGCCGACACCAGGCCGACGAGCAGGTACCCGCCGTGCGCGATGCTGGAGTACGCCAGCATCCGCTTCACGTTCGTCTGCGCGACGCCGACGACGGTGCCGAGGATCATCGTCGCGAGCGAGATCGTCCAGACGATCGGGATCCAGTCGACGCGCAGCGGCTCGAATGTCGAGAGGAAGACGCGGACGAACGCCGCGAACGCGGCCGCCTTGACGCCGGTCGACATGAAGCCGGTGACGATGGTGGGCGCGCCCTGGTAGGCGTCGGGCGTCCACATGTGGAACGGCACGGCCGAGACCTTGAACGCGAAGCCGACGAGCAGCAGGCCGACGGCCACAATCGCGAGCGGGTCCTGGGCCATCGCCTGGGCGGCGAGCCGGGAGCCGATCTCCGGGAGCCGGGTCGTGCGGGCGACGCCGTAGGTGAAGGCGATGCCGTAGAGGAAGAACGCGCTCGAGAAGCCGCCCAGCAGGAAGTACTTGAAGGCGCCCTCGGTGCTCGCTTCGACGTCGCGCCGGAGCCCGGTCAGGACGTAGACCGCGAGTGACAGCACCTCCAGGGCGAGGAAGATCACGAGCAGATCGGTCGCGGTCGCCATCAGCATCATGCCGGCGATGGCGAACAGGGTGAGCGCGTAGTACTCGCCGCCGGGCAGGCGCTGCCGCTCCACGATCGCGGACGAGTACAGCAGCGTCAGGATGCCGATGGCGACGAGCACGAGGGTGACGAAGAGACCGAAGTTGTCCGCCGAGACCACCCCGAAGCTGGCTGCGTTGCGGCCCCACAGGAACAGGGCGGCGGCGCCGGAGCCGACCAGGCCGATGACGCCGAGGCCGGCAATGGGCATCCGCTCGTCGCGTTCGCGCAGCGCTTCGGCGATCAGGGCGGCGATGCCGGCGGCGGCCGCACACATCATCGGGACGGTGGCAGCAAAAGAGGAGGAAGAGATCAAGTCCTTAGTCCTTGGTCCTTAGTACGACTTTGTCAGACCGCCATATTCAGGCGGGAAACGGCCGCGCCGCGAACCGCTCGACAGCGCCGAACCACGCGTCCTCGGCCGGGGCGGACGCTGAGCCAGTCGGCCTCTCTGACGCCCAGCCTCCGGGCCAGCCTGTGCCTGCGGCGCGTGGGTGGGGCGACCTCCTCGGCGCTGCTCGCCTGGTTCGCTCTGCGGCCATTTCCGGCCTGTTTCGCTTCGGCGATCTGACAAAGTCGCGCGCTGAGTGCGGGGTGCCACGTGCGACCGAGAACGGGGACGCAGGATGCAGAATGGACCGCGTCGTTCTGTGCCCCGCATTCTGTGTCCTGTGTCCTGTATTCTGTGTCCTGTATTCTGTGTTCTGCATTCCGGATTCCGCACTCTAGATTGCTGCTATGTCCGAGTACATCGTCCCGCGCTCGACCTACGTCACCGTCTTCCTGGGGCTCATCTGCCTGACGGGCCTCACCACGACGATCGCGTTCTTCGACCTCGGGGTGTTCAGCCCGGTGGTGGCCCTGACGATCGCCATCATCAAGGCCTCGCTCGTGGTGCTCTTCTTCATGCACCTGCGCTACAGCGAGCAGGTCACCTGGATCGTCTGGGGTGCGGCGATCTTCTGGCTGTGCATCCTCCTCGTGCTCATCATGAGCGACTACCTCACGCGCGGCTGGGCGTGGCTCTGATCGTCGCCCGGCCGGGCAGCGCAGCTGACGCTGAGGCCGCCGAGAGGCTCTCTGTCCTCCGCGCTCTCTGCGTGCTCTCCGCTTGCCCTCCAGGGGTGCGCCGCCGTCAGCGGTGCCGCGAAACCTGACGGTACGCGTCCTTGCGATGCCGGACACGCAGGACCAGCACGATCACGCGATCGTCTTGAACCTGGTAGATGATTCGATAGTCCCCGACACGCAAGCGATACACGTTGTCGAGGCCTTCGAGCTTCTTGACGCCTGGTGGGCGGGGGTTGTCCGCGAGCCCGTCGATCTTGCGCGCGACCCTGCGCTGAACATCCTTCGGCAGGGCCCGAAGGTCTTTCACCGCCGACGGCTTGATCTCGACGGCGTACCGCACGGACTCAGCTCAGCCCGAGTCGAGCCTTCACTTGCGTCCAGGGGAGCGACTTCTTTTCCTTCAATGCTGCTCGCGCGGCCTCGAGATCGAGCCGATCCTCGAGCTGGTCGAGAAGCTCCGCGTCCTCGACCGGCACGAGCACCGCCACGGTCTTGCCGTGCCGATCGATCCTGACGCGCTCGTGGTTGTAGGCCACGCGATTCAGCAGCTCCGCCAGCTCGTCACGCATGCCGCTCACGCTTACGCTGGTCATGATGGCCTCAGAAGCTGTCCAATTCTTACATAACGTACAAGATGTGTCAATCTAGCAAAACCAGCGCGCGGCCGCCGAGCAGCTCCCCGGCGCAGGGCCGGGTCCGCGCAAGCGGCCGGCAGGCCTAAAGGCCTGCCCCCCACCGAGGATGTTGGCACGCGGCATTGCTTTCGCTTCGCGCTGCTCGTTTTGCGTTGCAGATCCCAACAGCTCCAGCACGCCCGCGACGACCTCCGCGCGCGTCGTGCTCCACGCCGCGTCTTTCACGATCCGGCACGGCACCCGCCACGGCGCCCACTGTTGGGAGCAATGGCTGAACGTCGGCCCCTCGTACACCGCGACGACGGGACGGCCGAGCGCGGCCGCCAGATGAAGCGACCCGGTGTCGCGCGTCACGACCACGTGACAGGCCGACAGCAGCGCAGCCCAGCGCCCGAACGACAGGTCTCCGGCGACCAGCACCCGGCCGCCCCATCCGGTGCGCACCTCGTCTCCCGCACCACCATCCGGCTCGTGGCCTAGCCCGGCGCAATCGGCGAGGGCCGAGGCGGCGCGCCTATCGGCCTCGCCGTACGTGAGGACGACGGCACGGTCCGGCACCGCCGTGAGCAGCTCGTCGAGAAGACCCCGAATCGCGGCACCGGTCACATCATCCCGCAGCCAGCCGGCCGACAGATGAAATCCCACGAGCGATCCCGCCAAACCGTGGCGGTGGAGGAGAGCCTGCGCCCATTTCCGATCCTCGGCCGCGATCGTGACTTCGAGCGGCCCTGGCTCGGCCGCCAGACCGGCGGCGCGGACCACCTCCAGCATCTGCTCCACTTCGTGCGGGATGGCCGCTCTCCGTTTGACTGCCTCGTCGATGTGGAAGACCGACCGATCGGTCAACAGCAGCGGCGCGAAGGCGCGTTGGATCACTCGTCGCGAGTAGACGACCCCCGCCCGCACCCGCGCGCCGGATAGGAAAGCCAGGAGGTACGCGTCGGTCATGGCGGACAAGACGAGGGCGAGGTCGTACCGCTCCGCCCTGATCCTTCCGGCAAAGGCCGTCTTCTCTCGCCAGGACCAGCGCCGATCGAACACGCGCACCTCATCCAGCGCATCCCATCCGTCCGCGACCACATGGTTGTACGGCGACGCGACCAGCGTCAGACGCGCGTTCGGCAGGCTGCGCCTGACGCTGCTGATCGCCGGCGTCGACAGCAGCAGGTCGCCGATCTTGTCGAGGCGGAACACCACGACGCTGCCGAACGGGGCACGGCTCACCAGTCCGCCTCCCCGCGGGTGAGCGCTGCCCGAACGCCGCAGAGGTACGCATGCTGCAGCGCGATCTCCCGGCAGAGCGCAGACGTGGCGTGCCGCCGGCGACAGGCGGCGACCAGGCGGCCGGTCTCGGGCAACCGGCCATGCAGGAACCTCGACAACGGGTTCACCCCGAGGCGCAGCTTGATCCACGGATCGCGGTGCTTCTGGTAGAAGCGCACCGTCGATCGGCCCGCGAGCCGCATCTTCTCGAGCCGCGCCTCGAACGTCTGCCGATGCCAGTGGTAGTTCACGGCACCTGGACGGTAGCGGATGGCCAGACCGATCTTCTCGAGGCGATAGCCCAGCTCGAGGTCTTCGTGGCCGTAGCCGGTGAAGCTCTCGTCGAAGAGACCGGCACCCGTCAGGTCGTCCCGGCGAACGGATGCGTTGCCGGTGAGGAAGAACAGCCAGGAGAGCCGGCGCCGGCGATCCGGGTGCAGACGACGGCGCCGTCGCGGGTCCTCCACGGCTCCCTGGTATTCCTCGAGGGAATCCACCTGCACCTCGCAGCCAACGGCGGCGATGCGGTTTGCCGCCCCGTGGGCGCGAGCGTGCTCGGCCAGCCAGTCGGCGTCGGCCAGGATGTCGGCATCGGTGAAGACGACGATGTCCCCCTGCGCTTCCCGAATCCCACGGTTCCTCGCCGCGGCCCGCCCCCGGTTCTCGCCGGCGAGCAGCCTCAGGTTCGGGATCCGGAGCTCATCCACCAGCTCCCCGGTCCCGTCGGTTGAGCCCGAGTCGCACAGCAGGATCTCGCAAGCAGACGCCGGCCAGGTCTGGCGTGCCAGCGCCGGCAGCCCGTACGCTAGCGTGTCGCGCCGGTTCAGTGTGGGGATGACGACGCTGAGAAACGCGGTCACAGCAGGGCCTCCACGCCGCTCAACACCTCGCGCAGGCAGCCGTCCTCGCGCGCCCGTCTCTCCTCGGGCGTCAGGCGGCCGGCGAGCTCCGGCCGGCGCACGATGCTCGAACGGACCTGCCACGGCGACCACCGCGCCACGCCATGCTCGAAATGGCGCGACGGGAAGACGTCCACGACGGGCACGCCCAGCGCGGCCGCGACGTGCGCCACGCCGGTGTCCATGGTCACGGCCACGCGGCACGCCGCGATGAGCGACGCCCATTCCTCGAAGCGCCGCACGAACCGAACCTCGACGCCGGCGCGGGGCAGGGCGGCAACCACCGGCTCCGCCCAGACTTCGTCGGCGACTCCATAGGTCGCGAGCACTCCAACCCGTGGCAGACGCTCGCGCATCAGGCGGCACAGCCGCACCAGGAACCATCCATCCCACCCGTCCCGCCCCCACTTCGGCGAAAGGTGGAGATCCACGACGGCC
>Ga0315280_10004789_pt1 | contig 19713 bp, 19 predicted proteins | sample YL17G06_40_MG_FD_203697 | JGI IMG/M metagenome (GOLD analysis project Ga0315280, IMG submission 203697) | Sediment microbial communities from Yellowstone Lake, YNP, Wyoming, USA - YL17G06_40 | ecosystem: Environmental > Aquatic > Freshwater > Lake > Sediment | place: USA: Wyoming | collected... | reverse complement strand
CTTCTAATTGGTCGATAATTTTGGTATCCATAATTTTGCTCTCCATTATAGGTTAATGTTCTAAAACATTTGTTTTTTCCTATTATGGAGAGCAATTTTTATACCTACAAACGTGAAGCACACCCAATGGCCAGAATTATGCAAAATTCTATTTGAAAATATCAGCTATATCTATTACAAGTAAGGTTTTATTTTATAGCGGTGAAAACTATGGTTCAAGAAAAATTTTGTGAAGGCTGCGACCAGAACAGCAAGTGCCAGGAAATTTTCCACAAGTTAGGAAGTATCAAAGGCCCATCATTTACGCTTAAAGTCATTGTTGCTTTTTTGCTGCCGCTGATAGTTTTTATTGTGTCTCTGGCAATTTTTGAACGAGTCTTTGCCAGAAGTATAGGTGCAGAAGGGCTGCGAACAGTCATTAGCTTGCTGATGGCTACCCTGGTGACTTTTGTTTTTATATTGGTTATAAAACTGATAGGCAAACGAATTGGTAGAGCCAAGTAGTATCGGCATTTTTGAGATATGAAAGTTGATATCAAAGCCAGACTTAGTTTTCCTGGCGGTACATTCCCTCCAGAGAGCAAGGAGCTTACCCGCGACAGCGAGATACGAGTTGGCCCTGCTGTCAAAGAAGTTGCGATAATGCTTAGCCAGCATATTGGTGCGGCTTGCCGGCCAATAGTCAGTGAGGGGAACACGGTCCAGGCGGGGCAGAAGGTCGGCGATTGCGATGCATTTGTTTCAGCCCTCGTTCATTCTCCTATCACCGGGAAGGTAAAAGAAATCAGCTTACGGTCCCACGCGGTACTGGGCCGAAGCCCGGCAATAGTCGTAGAGGCGTACGCCCATAATCCCACAAGACATCCATCTTTTAAGTTATATGATGATTTCGATGAAAGCCGGTATTCATCGGAACAGATATGCGAAGCTGTCCGCCAGGCGGGCATCGTTGGTATGGGCGGCGCCGGTTTCCCGACAAGGGTAAAAATAGAACCAAACCCCGAAATGCCCAAGAAGATATTGATTATCAACGGCTGCGAGTGCGAGCCGTATATCACCTGCGATTATCGGATTATGCTTGAGTGGACAGAGCAGATTATGGCGGGGGTCAAACTTGCCAAAAAGGCATCCGGCTGCTCGGAAGTGTTTATCGGTATCGAGGATAATAAGCCCGAAGCGATAGAGGTTATGGACGCAGCAGTGAGGACCTACGGAGATGGCGAGAAAATTAAAGTGGTGCCGGTAAGAACAAAATATCCGCAGGGCGGCGAAAGGCAGCTTATAAAATCGATTCTAAACAAGAATGTCCCCACAGGCGGCATTCCTCCTATGATAGGGGTGCTGGTGCTTAATGTGGCTACAGTAGCGGCGATTGCCGAGGCGGTGGTTTGCAATTGGCCGCTCACCCACAGGGTTGTAACCGTGACGGGGGAAGCGATTGCCAATCCCGGCAATTATTATGTCCCCATAGGGACATCAGTTGAAGATTTGATAGAGTTCTGTGGGGGAGTGACACAAAAATCCGCGAAGGTCATAGTCGGCGGACCAATGATGGGGGTAGCAATTGCCGATTTGAAGACGCCTATCACAAAAACTACCGGCGCGATAACCGTGTTGACGAAATACCAAATAGGCAAGACCAAATTCGAGAAACGGCAGACGCCTTGTATTCGCTGCGGCAGATGTCTGGAGGTTTGTCCTGAGCGTTTGGTTCCGACGAAAATTGCCCACGCGGTGAAGAATAATCTTTTGGATGTGGCAGAAAACTATTACGTCAGTGCGTGTACTGAGTGTGGCTGCTGCAGTTACGTTTGTCCGGCTAATATAGAACTGACGGGATATATCAGGACCGGCAAGATTTTCCTTGCCAGACAGAAGAAAATGATGCCGGCGTAAGCGTGATTTTATGATGGGGAAAGTGTAGATGCTCAGAGATATAACAGTTTCCTGTGCGCCCCATATTGGTAAGCCAGTTTCGACCCGAAGGATAATGGTCGATGTTATAATTGCACTTGTGCCTGCTGTGGTGGCAGCGGGTTACTATTTTCGCATTCGCGCACCTATACTTATCTGCACCTGCGTTATTTCATCGGTGGTGACCGAGTTGCTTTGCAATCTGATTCGCAGGAAACCAATTTCGCCGGGCGACTTTAGCGCTGTCGTTACCGGAATTATCCTTGCATTATCGCTTCCTCCGGGTTTTCCTGTGAAGCAAGCGGTGATTGGCAGTTGCTTTGCTATCGCAGTTGGCAAAATGGTATTTGGCGGACTGGGCGCCAATATCTTCAATCCCGCAATGGTCGGCAGGGCATTTCTGACGGCTTCCTTTGGCGTGTTGATGACTACCTGGATGGTGCCAGCGACGATAAAAGGAGTTAAAATGTCCAAAATTGCGCCGGAGAATGTTGTCGATGCAAGGACTCAGGCGACACCATTGGCGTGGAGCAAACTGGCCGTCAAGCAAAAATATGGAGCTAACAGGTATAGCGAGGAAAACTTTGTAGCCACAATCACCGGTGAGGTAGGGGGGTGCTTAGGTGAAACCTGTGTAATCGCATTGTTGATTGGAGGGTTGTACTTATTAGTAAGAGGGACGATAGGCGTTCATATCCCGCTGGCTGTTCTGCTCTCGGCTTTTGTTTTTGCGGGGATTACTTATTTAATCAATTCATACGCATACGTGCAGCCGTTCTTCCACCTGACCAGCGGAGGGTTGCTGTTGGGCGCCTTTTTCATTGCTACCGACCCTGTCACCGCTCCTTTGACTGTTAGAGGGAAGTGGATTTACGGTGCTGGGATAGGTACACTGACGATGCTTATAAGAATTTTCGGAGAGTATCCGGAAGGCGTGATGTATGCTGTTCTTCTGATGAACGCTGTCACGCCCTTAATTGACAGGTTCTGCAAGCCGGTGCCGGCGGGAGGAAAACCACATGCTTAAAATAAAATACTTTGTTGAGCAGAGCTGGCTATTGATTACCGCCTCGTTTTGTTTCGGGCTGCTGATAGCGGTAACCGATGCTGCTCTGTCGCCGAAGATTCAGGAAAACAAGGAGACCAAACTCAATAACTTGACTGCGGATTTGTTGCGGGAGGCCAAGCGGTTTGTTGAGGTTGAGGAAGAAATCGAAGTTAAGCTGGCGGGGGGCAAAAAAGAACGGGTCAAGGTTTACAAGGCTGTCTCGGAGGCAGGTGAGTGTGTCGGCTGGAGCTTTAACGCCAGCGGGCAGGGTTTCGCAGACAAAATCGAAGTGGTTGTTGCTGTGGATAAGGGCTTTGAAAAGATTGCAGGGTTCAATGTCCTGGTGAGCAGTGAAACCCCCGGTTTCGGAGACCAGATAAAGTCGTCTTACTATCGGAACCAGTTTGCAGAGGTTCCCGCGGAGAAACTCACACTTGTAAAGACGGGCGACCCTAAGAAAATCAATTCCGAAATCGTCTCGATAACCGGGGCTACGGTGAGCAGCGAAGCGGTCATTGGGATAATAAATACCTTCTTAATCCAGATTAAAGAGTATATACAGCAGAAAGGGCTAATCGGCAATGGCAAATGATAGTAACACAACGACCGGTCTTTATAGGCGGGCGCTTCTGGCCGGGTTGTGGCGGGAAAATCCGACGTTCCGCCTGCTTATCGGGATGTGTCCGCCGCTGGCGGTTACTACCGCGGTTAAGCCGGCTCTGACGATGGGGCTTAGCGTAATATTCGTTTTGGTCTGCAGCAACCTTGTCACCAGTCTTATGCGGAATCTACTTAAGCCGCACCTGCGGATAATAATGTTCACGCTGAACATTGCGACTTTCGTAACGATTTGCGACTTATACCTGCGGGCGTATTTGCCCGATATGAGCGAAATTCTGGGCGCCTATGTGCCGCTGATTATAGTCAACTGCATAATAATATTCCGGGCGGAAGTCTGCGCAAGTAAATGTGGTCCGATTGTGAGCATACTTGACGCAATCGGCACCGGTTCAGGGTTTACGATAGCCCTTTGCATTCTTGCAGGGATCCGTGAAATCCTTGCCACCGGCCGATTTTTCGGCATCCAGATAATGCCCGGTGGTTTTGTACCCTGGCTGGCACTGCAGATGCCTGTCGGAGCATTTGTGACATTAGGGCTGTTACTTGGGCTGATAAACGCGGTGACCAGGAATAAGGGAGCTTGATATGGATAGAGTCTATGTTCTGATAATGGCTTTTTTGTCGGTTGTGCTGGTAAATAATTTTGTTTTTACAAAGTTTCTGGGGACCTGTCCGTATCTCGGCGTTTCCGGGCGGCTCGATAGCGCTTTTGGTATGGGACTGGCTGTTACGTTTGTTACGGCACTAAGCGGGACGCTGACCTGGCTTGTGGACTTTTACATCCTGGTGCCTCGGGGTCTGGAGGTAACTCGATATATCTGCTACATCGTTGTCATAGCCGGGGCGGTGCAGTTAGTGGAGATGTATGTGCGGAAATTCTTTCCTTCGCTTTACGATGCCTTCGGTATTTTTTTGCCTCTGATTTCGACAAACTGCGTCATTTTAGGAATATGCCTTTTCGTAAATATCTGGGGAATAAATAATCTGCTCGAAGTAGTGGTGGTCAGCACCGGAGCAGGGATAGGCTTTACTGTGGCGATTTGTATAATGGCGGGGATTCGGGAGGAGCTGATTTTGGCTGATGTGCCGGCCAGTTTCAAAGGCGCTCCGATTACGCTTATTACTGCCGGTATCCTGACGCTGGCTTTTATGGGTTTTACGGGAATGATAAAGTAAAAAGCAAATTTCGAAATTCGAAGCACGAAATTCTAAACAATATCAAATGTTCAAAATACAAAACCTAAAACGGGATAAATGAAAGTTCCGGTCATTTGAATTTTGAATTTCGAGTTTGTTTCGGATTTTCGGATTTCGATATTCGGATTTATAGAAAATGTGTGATACTGGGATAATGCTCGCAGCCAATATATTAAAGTTATGGCAGGATGCCTGGCCGGCCGGCCTTACGATGCTGGGCCTTGGGGCTGGTTTTGCAATCGTGCTTTTGATTGCAAGTGAAAAGCTAAAAGTACAGGCGGACCCCAAGGTCGAGCAGGTTCACCAGGCCCTGCCGAATCTTGACTGCGGTGGGTGCGGATTTGCCGGCTGCGGTAAATATGCAAAAGCCCTTTTAGAAAATCCCGGCCTGCTCGGCAGGTGCTCGCCTGGCGGGCCACAAACCTCAAAGACGATTGCAGGTATATTGAATCTACAAATCAGCGACTCAGGCCCGCCGCAAAGACCTATCGTTCACTGCCGGGCACACGCCGGTGATAAAACCTTCTTTGCTAAATATGAGGGCATACCAAGCTGCACTGCCGCAAACGCGATGGCAAACGCGCAGGCCTGTAAATTCGGCTGTTTAGGATTCGGTGACTGCATAGCGGCCTGTAAGTTTGGTGCGCTTCACATTGTCGATGGTCTTGCTACTGTTGATTACGATAAATGCACCGGCTGCACGGCCTGCTCGAAGGCGTGCCCACGCAATTTGATTGTGATGGCACCTTTCCGGTATGAGGATATGATGACGGTTGCGTGCAGCAATAAAGAGACCGGCAAGGTGACACGGTCGATGTGCAAGGTCGGCTGTATCGGCTGCGGCCTGTGTGCTAAGCAGACTGATGTATTCTTGGTCGAGGATAATTTAGCGAGAGTAAATTACGAAAAATATCAGCCGAACGAACAGACCAAAACCGCTATGGATAAATGCCCTACAAAAGTCATTGTCTATGTTGGCAAAGCCGTACAACAAGTCGTGGTTCGTGAATCGTGACCCGTGACTTGTGATACGTAACTGACTTCTGCCTTCTGTCCTCCGTTTTCCGACTTCTAAATTCTTAATTCTAAACTCTTTGCACGTCTATCTTCTTTATTTTCAATAAGTTATGGGATAAATCATATAAAAGTCCTATAATTTCTGCGGTTTTTGTTTGACACACACAATAGAATCACCGAGTGAAAAATAGGTGTCAAGGAGGACGGGTGAGGAAGCGGTTTTTGCAAACCAATTTTCCTCTCCAAAGATAGCCAACCATTTCAGAGGGCAAGTTTGATAAGGGCGTAACTGTCCAGATGGTTCTTTAGTGCGACAGAGGTTTGGAAAGAAATAGCATTTTGTTTCGAAATATCTTCAAAAAGGAGAAGGAAATGAAATGGTCTACTCGGCCTTTTAGGAACGTATAGTGTTCAAAAATGGAAGTTTTTTGCGTTCAAATGGGAAATTTAGGGTAAAATAAAAAAGTGTTTTTTGGAAGGAGAGAATGAAATGTCATTACACAATCATTTAGCTTCATTTGGTCTTGTTCTGGCGCTGTTTACATCAACATATGGTTATGAATCCGTATATTTTAATGACGGCGGATACCATAAAATTGATTATATACTTGATGCCCAGGTTTATGTTGACCGGAGTAGTCCCGGCGTAGGAACGCAATTGGAGTTGGTCGAGGGCGGCGGTATTGCTCCAGGTGAAGGTTATGGCAGCATTTACGCCTTTAACGATAGTCAGGTCACTGTTTCCAGAGGCCAGATTGGGTGGACACTGGCAGCACGTGATCGCAGCAAAGCCAACTTGACCGGCGGTTATCTGGGCCACGAGTTTTTTTCATCCAGCATCAACACAGCTTACATGTCCGGCGGGTCTGTCTGGGCAGTGGTGGCTTATGGAAACGGTTCGTTCGATGTTTCCGGCGGCACCGTCCGCTGGGGCTTGGAAACCCAGGGTAGCACTCAGGCAGTAATCACCGGCGGAAACATTGCAGGAATTAACTGCTTGGACTCCAGCCGGATGTACATCTCCGGTGGCACGATCCTGGGTTATATCAATGCGGGATATTATAACGATGCGAGCAGCCTGATTACCTTCTACGGAAGCGATTTTGCCATCAATGGCCAGCCTGTCGCGCTGGGTGAATACGCCAGTTCATATTGTTCTTATAGCGGCCAGGTCACCGGTACTCTCACGGATGGTAGTTTATTGAATACGTCGTTCGGACTAAAGGGCAATGCTGACATTCTGTTTATCCCTGAGCCGGCCACGGTTTTGCTGGTTGGTCTTGGTGGTCTGGTTTTGAGGAGAAAAACGCAGAGGATAAGGGCGTAAGAGGACATCAGCAAATCAGGTTATCGAGTAGGAGGATATTGGGAGAACAGAATAGCAGGGGATTAGGGAATTAGAGAATTAGTGGATTAAATGATTTGGATTCCTGCCTACGCGGGAATGACAGTTTGTGATTAGGGCCGTGAGTATCGATTAAATCGGGGCTTGCGGCCTTTTTTGTTTGCATTTTGAAGTAAATCTTGATAGAATTTTTACTACCGATACATCTACGTTGAATGTTTTGTTCATAAAACCGAAAGGGAACAAAAAATGAAGAGATTCTTCACTCTCGAATACTGGCAGGATGACGGCTGGTTTGTCGGGAAGTTAAAGGAGATTCCCGGCATTTTTAGCCAGGGCAAAACGCTCGAAGAACTAAAGGAAAATATAATTGATGCCTACCTTATGATGCTTCAGGAATATGAGGTTGCAGATAAGCGCGCCGGCACAAAATGTATGGAATTGGGGGTTGAAGTTTGAAACGAAGTGCCTTGATAAAGGAACTTGTTAAAAACGGTTGTTATCTGAAAAGACACGGCAGTAAGCACGACATCTATGCAAATCCCAGAAACGGCAAACTCGCGCCTGTGCCAAGGCATAATGAGATAAAAGATTCATTGGTTCGACTGATTAAGAAGCAACTATTAATATAAGCTTAAAGAATTTAGAAGGGGCTGCGAGTGTTATGGTCGCAGCCCTTTTTATTTGTGTTTGGATTGAACCAGAAGTTATGATGGATTTACGAAAGATTACACGGATTTTTAGAACCAAAAATGGCATCGTGAGAGCAATTCTCTTGACCGGATTTGAAGTTTGGTTTTTAATTATACTGGTAGTGGTCTGTTGCGGTTCGATAGATTGTCATTCCGCACTCGATGCGGAATCCAGGTCTGCAGATAATTCTGGATTCCTGCTTTCGCAGGAATGACATTCATCAAGGCTATCGCAGAGTAGTAGTTACGTAAAGAAAACTCAGATTTGAAAGGAGCAAGGAAAAATGAAAATCAGCAAACGTGCTGCGGATGTGCCGCCTTCGGCGACGCTGGCCGTTACTTCAAGGGCAAAGGAATTGAAGGCCAAAGGCGTGGACGTAGTTGACTTCGGTGCAGGCGAGCCGGATTTCGACACGCCCGATTATATCAAAGAAGCTGCAATAAAAGCGTTAAAGGCAGGCAAGACCAAATACACAGCCGAGTCCGGCATAGTCGAGCTGCGAGCCGCTATCGCCGCCAAGTTAGAAAAGGAAAACGGCCTTAAATACACCCCCGAGCAAATTATCGTCAATATAGGGGGTAAGCACTCAGTTTATGAGGCGATGCAGGCGGTGCTTGACCCCGGCGATGAGGTCATTTTGCCCATTCCGTATTGGGTAACATATCCGGAAACAATTAAACTCGCCGGCGCCGTCCCGATAATTGTTCAAACCGACAAAAACAATAGCTACAAGATGACACCTGCCCAGCTCAAAAAAGCCCTCACCAAAAAGACCGCGATGCTGGTGCTTAATTCGCCCAGTAATCCGGGCGGCTTTACTTATACACCTGAAGAGCTGAAAGCCCTCGCAAAAGTTCTTAAAGGAACAAAAGTGGTGGTGCTTTCGGATGAAATTTACGAAAAGCTAATCTACGGTGCCACCAAGTTTGTGAGCTTCGCTTCACTAACTAAGGATGCATACGATAGAACCCTTACACTCAACGGCCTGAGCAAGACTTTTTCTATGACCGGCTGGCGACTTGGGTATGCTGCAGGGCCGCTGGAAGTTATAAAGGCAATGGGGCGTCTTCAGTCCCACATGACCTCTAACCCCGTGACCTTCGCTCAATATGCTGCAATTGCCGCATTGAGTGACCCTACAGCAGGCCAGACCGTGGAAAAAATGAGAGCGGAATTCGAGCGTCGAGGCAAATATATGGCCGAGCGGCTCAACAGTATTAAAGGAATCCGGTGTCCCGAGCCAACCGGCGCTTTTTACTGTTTCCCTGATGTTTCGAGCCATTACGGCCGAAATATCAATGGTATGAAAATTAACGGCAGTATGGACTTTGCGAAAGCAATTCTGGAACAGGCAAATGTTGCTCTCGTACCGGGTTTGCCGTTTGGCTGTGACAACAATATCCGTTTAAGTTTCGCCTGCTCAATCGAGCAGATTGCCAAAGGATTGGACAGACTGGAAAAATGGCTCAGTCGATAAAGAATAAAAAACGCAATTCTTTGTCTGCTTGAAAGGGGAAAAGTGATGTACTGTCCGAAATGCGGAACAGTAAATCCTGATGGTGCCCGATTGTGTTTCTCCTGCAAGTCGCTTTTGACAAGCACTTCAGCGCCCGTGCAAGAGGTTAAAACAAGAAAGGACAAAAAACGCGATTCTTTACCTACCTTAAAGGTAGATACGTCTACAGCTCCTCAACAGCCGGCGGAAATCGTCGAGCGTAGTGCTTTGTCCGGCTGGCCGATGATTATCGCCTGGCTTGGGATGCTCATTTTTGCCCTTCACGCCTGCACGCATATGGTTGCCGCCGGCGACACCTGGGTAGCAATGGCGTGCGGTCGACATTTCGTTAATCAGAAGAATGTGGATACCGTTGAGCCGTTCAGCGCAAACTCGCACAAGCCGGGGCCGACTCCGGAAGAAATCAAGACCTGGCCGGGCTGGGCACAATGGATTACAAACAAGGTTGGGCTTGAGACCGTCAAGAAATGGCATCCGACCGGATGGGTCAACCAGAACTGGCTGACGCACGTCATCTTTTATTTATTGGTGCCCAAATCATCATACGCTGATGGCCTGAATTTTACATCCAATGCGCTGGTCTATTGGAAATTCGCCATTTACATATTGACCGTGCTCTGTGTTTATTACACAGGTATTAAATTGGGCGTCAACCCGGCCCTTTCGGCAGTCTTCTCCTGCTTTGCGATGTTCATCGGACGCTCGTTTTTAGACGTTCGGCCTGCCGGTTTCTCAAATCTGCTTGTAGCTGTCTTTTTGCTGATTCTTGTTCTGGCCACTTATCGAAACATACTGTATATATGGCTGCTGGTGCCGCTGGCGGTTTTCTGGTGTAATGTTCACGGCGGATATATCTACCTGTTCATAATGCTTGTGCCCTTTGCGGGTTTGCATCTGCTGACCGCCTGTAACAAAAAATGGACCGCAATTTTATATAATGTCACTGCCTGGCCGTTCTTTTATCTTGTGGCTTCCAGAACCATGACTTCCAAAACCGGAGAAACCGGGCCTATATTACCCACATTTCTGTTGTTAGTCGTGCTGATAGTTCTGGATTTTGTACTGATATTTTCCAAGAAAAACCTTATCTCAATCGGATGGAAGGGTGTATTTCATACAATAGCGGCCGGTTTTGTTGCTTTTCTGGCTGTGATTTTATTTAATCCATTTCACTTAACAAATCTAACCCACACCTTTGAAATCAGCGTCAGCAAGCACGCTGAAAGGTGGCGTGACGTCCACGAGTGGCATCCTGCTTTTGCGTGGGATAATCCCGTCGGCACGGCGGTGCCTTTTCTGGTGATGTATATCATCGCATGGGTGATTCTTTTCTTATGGGTTGTCGTTCTGATAATGACTTCTCGCTCGGTCAGTCAATACCAGAGGCGAAAAGGAGCCGCCCTCGATGAGTATCAACGGCCTAAAATCGATTTACCGTTGCTGCTTATCGCTGCCCTTACCATTTATATGGCCATTCGTTCCCGCAGATTTATACCGATAGCAGCCATCGCCGCCTGCCCGGTTATAGCGATGTTTGTTGACCAGATGATTCGTGCAATCTTAGCAGCACAAAATTTCCACAGGCACAAACGCTTGAGTGTTTCACCGATGTCCCCGCATCTCCAATTAACCCTGGCCTGCAGCGGCGTGGCGGCAGTTTTATTTTTCGGTATATGGTGGGGACTGAAATTTAAGCGAGTTTATCTGGACCCCTGGCCGGCCGACCCAAACTTAACTTCTGTCTTTATGCGGATGACCGCATCGGATGCAAAGCCGTTTTGTGCCTGCAAGTTCATTAAGGACAATAAGTTAAAAGGAAAAATGTTTAACTACTGGACGGAGGGAGGCTTCATCGCCTGGGGTCAGGAGCCGGACCCAAATACGGGTCAGACGCCCTTGAAGTTGTTTATGGACGGCAGAGCCCAGGCAGCCTACAATGTCCCGGCTTTTAACGTCTGGACAGCTATTATGACTGGAGGCCCAATCGTCCAGAGCGCCTACGCCAGGGGACATCAGCTAACCACTGACGATTATAAAGAGATTGGCAAATGGATAGACCAGCAGCTAAAGAGCCACAACGTCTGGGTGGTCTTAATGCCGGCAAATCAGTTTGACACTCCTTTCGTAAGAGGCCTTGAACATAATTTCAACTGGCGCATCGTGTTGCTTAATAACAAGGATAAACTGTTCGTTGATGTAACGACCCTTCAGGGTGAGGAACTCTACGACGGCATGTTTCCCGGAAAGACATTGTTCCCCGACGATTTCTGCAGGTACGTTACTATTGCACATGATTTGCTCTTGCTTCGCACGGGAACAGGAGTAAAACAGCAGGGGCTTGATTTTGCTATCAAGGCCTACAACTTAAATCCGTCACCTGCCCCGATGATAGAAATAGTTCTTGTTGCCGCAAGGTTTCCTGAGATAAAACCTCGAATTGACGATTTCTGCAAGGCGGTCTTCAATGACTTTGTAAAAAACAAAAACCTCTATGTCAAAAAACATGGCTACCGTCTTAGAGTCGAAGCTGTACGGCTGGCATGCCTCCATCTGGAGAAGGTAGCCCAGGCAGCAAAAAACACAGAACTCCAGCAACTCTATGCTGCTGAAAGAATAAAATGTGAAGAAGAACGAAGCAGGCTCTCTGATGAGCAAAGGTGGTAACCTGTGACAAAAAACAACTATCTGTTAGAGCAGGCTGCTTCAAACAACCAAGCACCTGTTTCTATCAGTGTTTTTTCTCCCTGTTACAATGAACAAGAAAACATCGCTCGCACTGTCGAACAGGCACTTAGCGTTCTCGAAAAGCTCGGCGCTGACTTTGAAATAATTATCGTTGACGACGGCAGTGCCGACAGAACCGGCCAGATTGCCGACGAAATCGCAAGGCAAAATACGAGGGTAAAAGTGGTTCATCATCGGACCAATCTCGGTTATGGGGCGGCTTTGCAATCGGGTTTTAGGGCAGCGACAAGGAAACTGGTTTTCTATACCGATGGCGACGGCCAGTTTGATTTGAATGAATTGCCGCCGCTGCTGCCATTGGTAAAGCGGTACGATATTGTAAGCTGTTACCGAATAAACCGTCAGGACAACCTGATACGCAAAATCAACGGCTGGTGCTGGACAAAATTAGTTTGCTTGCTGTTCGGTATGAAAGTCCGCGATATAGATTGTGCTTTCAAACTATACAAAAGAGAAATTTTTGATAACATTAAGCTTTCAAGCACCGGTGCGCTGATTAGTGCCGAAATCCTGGTCAGGGCTATGCGCAAAGGCTATTCGCTGACCCAAAAAGGGGTACATCATTATCCGCGGACAGCCGGCGCACAAACGGGCGCAAACTTATGTGTGATTTTCCGTGCGTTCAAAGAGCTACTTAAGTTACGTCGCCAAATATTAAGCGGCGATTGACTGTCAAAATGCGGTAAGGGGACTATATCTGCAATGCCGGATATGAGCGAAGGAAAAGTAAATCTCTTTATTTATGGCTCGCTACGCGACCCCCGTATCTTCAAGTCCGTATGCGGCTTTGGCTTTACCAGAAAGGCTGCTAAAATTGATGACAAGACCCTTTTCGCCGAACCGGCATTCCTGCCGCATCATCGCAGAGTCAGCCCGGACAATGTCTATTTCTACGCTGTCGCAGCTCTGCCCTCAAGAATTGAGGGTCTTGTAATTCACGATGTGCCTCTGTCGGCAATGGCTGAAATCGATAGATATGAAGGCAAACGTTACGAGAGAGAAACGGTCTGGGTCAATACCGCAAATGGTCTGGTTGAAGCACAGGCATACCTTGTAAGCCATGAGTCGATGAAAAAACGCTTTGGCGACAGGTTTCACGTGAATCTGATACACGAACTGTGGCTGCGAAAGCGCATTGCGAAATTTATCAAGAAACACACCCGCCCCGGCGAGCGAACGGTGGACGCCGAGCTGGAGCGTCAGGCCGAAAGAGAGCTGCTGGCAACCACCGAACGCGACCTGATTATAAGCCATTATCGTAGTGATGCCGTCAGCGATTATTATCTTGAGCACGAACTTGACCGGCCGCGGCCAAGCATAAAGCACTTGTACGATGACCCGCAGGCAAAACCTTTTATCAAAAATTATCTGGTTTTAGTCGTAAAGCAGGTACTGCTCAGTCAGCTCGACGAACAATTCCAGTCCCGATACCGCTTTGAGCTGGAGCATATACGCAATTCGGAAAGATATTTTGCGCGGACGGTCAGCTTGCTTGCGTCTCTGCAGATGATAAATGCGAACAGCACCGTGGTTGATTTGATTATCCAAAAATGCCTTCAAACAATGCCCTATCACAAATACGACCTTATCGACTACGTCAAATACGCCGTCAGCGCAGCAAAAAGTCTGTTTGATACTCGTGTTGCCGAAGCGCACCTAAATCGCATTCGTTCTAATCTTCAGCCGGGCCTGGTGCCGCTCGGAATTGAGCTTGAACTCAGTAATCTCGGCCCCGCAACTGTTGAGCCGTTAAGGAGCGCCCGGAAGGCCTTCGACCCGGTATACGATGGCTTTAAATACTTCTATGATTTTCACCTCGATGTTCTGTCCTGGAAGCTCGGCGGATATATTGACGACCACACCAGCTCAACCGACCAGCCGCGACGCCGCGGCTTTCTGGAACTTGCGCCGGGAAGACTGAACATCGCCGGCGAACTATCCCGGCCGGCAACGGCAGACCCCTGGCTGTTAAGTCAACTGATAAACGAGCTTGCCAATTTTTACGATGTCCGCCCGCACAGTTTGCATTTGTCTTTTCAGCTTCGAAAAAACCAGATTGGCAACCAAAAAGTCCTGCCCTTGGATTTCGTCAAGTGCCTGTTTGCCCTGGGCGGCGGCCCGGAACTGAAAGATACCGGCAGACTGTGGGTTTCAAGAATAGGCTATAATGAGATAACACAATATGGAGATGGCGAGGAACTCGTCTTTGCCAGAACCAGTAAACGCAGATGGTACCTTGGCAGAGACGAAATCGCAGACAAGCCCCCGGCCCAGGCGACAACTTATGTCCAGCAGTATAAATTCATCCGTCTGGAAAAAAGGGCCAATTATGAGCCGCTAATTATATGCCTTAAGGGCCTGCAATTGGCCTACAATCCGGGTGACTATTTGACCGCTGAACAGTTAAAACGCAGCAAAAAATTGCGCGAGCAATACGAGGCCTTGAAAAAATGGGCGCTGGAGCCCACCGAAATCAGCCCCAAAAGCATAAGCAGGTTTATTGAGACCGTTCAAAGCGGCTTAATGAATGAAGGCCGCCGCCGTCCTATCCATACGCTGCACTATATCAATTGGGCACTCGGCGCTATTGATATACGACTGCGTATGTTCAATAAACAGCTCAAGGAATCGCTCGGCGTTTCTTAATTGTTTTGCGATGCGCTTTTAGACGGAGTTGATGATATACCCTCTTTCTTTTTAACTTGTCTATCGCAAACTTGATTACTTCATTGTGGTCGAACGCCAGATTTTTCGGCAGTTTTTCTATATCAAACCAGCGTGCTTTTGCGGCATCATCACCGGCCTTTGCCTTTGTTTGTTCCTTTGTCGCAATGCCAAAGAATACTATCGTAATTTGCCTGCCTCTCGGGTCTCTGCCGCATTTGCCGAAGGTGTGCATTTGCTCTAACGGCACATTTGATAGTCCTGTCTCCTCTTTTAGTTCTCTGACTACCGCATCCTCCAGCTCCTCATCGATACCCACAAATCCGCCCGGCAGCGCCCATTGACCCTTAAATGGCTCGTTTCCGCGATTGATAAGTAACAGCTTGACCTTCTTTCCAAAAAACGCAAACACAGCCGCATCAACAGAGACCATCGGCCTCGGCCAATCGTAAATATATTTTCCCTTTTTTGCCATAGTTCGTTCACCTCACGTGCAATAGAATATAGTATATCCATTTTACTAAAGCAAAGTATAAGCGGGTTTCATTTTATCACAACCATTTCGCTGCAAAGGGTTTATACGGAGCGTAGATTCAGGACTACCTCCAGCGGCTTCCTCAAGCTCGGATTTGTTTGACAATGTAATGCAAGCCGGCTACAATTTGAACATCGAATATACAAAAAATTGTAGCCGAAACTCGCGCATTGCGCGGGTACGGGGGACCCAATAGTAGGGGCGAATTCCTCATATCGAGGAACGGGTACTTTCAAGCCCGAGCCCGACAGCTAACCTCGTAGGCATTTGAAAGGGCAGTGGCTGAGCAACGCCCCCGCGTGCGAGGTTTTGCGTCATCCTTTGCCCCAGAAGGGAAAAGGATGACTATGAAGAACTTACGCAATGGTTTCAATTTAATCACGCCTTATCAGGTCCTTGTTCTTGGCTATGCGATTGTTACATTGATTGGCGCAACATTGCTTTCCCTGCCGTTTTCATCGGTGCAGGACAAGCACCAGTCTTTGGTCGATTCTCTGTTTGTAGCAACCTCAGGTATAAGCACGACAGGCCTCACCCCTGTTGACATCGGCAGTTACTATAATCTCTTCGGCCAAGTTGTCCTTCTTTGCATTTTCCAGATAGGCGGCGTGGGCTATATGACCTTCGTTGTCTTCCTTACATATCTGGTGGGCGTTCGATTGCCGCTCACCACCCGGCTTCTGGCAAAGGAGTCACTGCCCGGGTCAGACCTGAGAATGCTGGAAAGATTTTTCCTTGTCGTCGTGGCCTTTACGTTTATATTTGAGGCAAGCGGAGCCGCAGTATTGACGCACTTCTGGTCAAAAGAATTTCCCTTTGGAGGGGCGCTATATCTCGGCATATTCCACTCCGTTTCCGCCTTCTGCACAGCAGGGTTCAGTCTCTTCCCGGACAATCTGGCCGGATACAGGGACAGCACCGTCGTTAATCTCACAATCATCGTGGTATCAATTGTCGGCGGGATTGGCTTCTTCGTGCTCTATGACTTGTGCAGGTTTCTGATAAAAGTAATCAAACGGCAACGCCCACGCCGGCTATCAGTTCACAGCAAGCTCGCGGTCATCGTCACAGCGGCCGTTATGCTCACAGGCACGGTTATAGTGCTCGCTGCTGAAAAATGGCCGGATAACATCCACCTGCCCGGTAAACTAATGATTTCTGCCTTTCAGTCCGTCTCGGCCTCGACGACTGATGGATACAACACCATAGATATCGGTGCGATGGCGCCGATGAGTCTTACCTTTTTGATGCTGCTTATGTTTGTGGGGGCTTCACCCGGCGGAACAGGCGGCGGAATAAAAACAACTACTCTGGGTGTCATCATTTCTTTTCTCTGGTCGCAACTGAAGGGCAGGGACTCGCATGTCAATATTTTCAAAAGAGAAATCCCCACTGCTACCGTGTTCAAGGCCTTTGGAATACTATCCTGGTTTGGGATTATTGTCTTGGTGGATATGATTATCCTGAGCGCAACCGAAAAGGCTTCCTATCTGCAGATACTGTTTGAAGTCGTCTCCGCTCTGGGAAACACCGGCCTATCAACAGGAATAACGGCGGGCTTGACAACCGCAGGCAAGATTATGCTTATAATCACGATGTTTATAGGCCGAATCGGACCTTTAACGGCCGGTTATTTCCTGGTGGGGCGTCAAAAACCCATACTTTACGAGTACGCAACCGAGGATGTTTTTGTGGGGTGACATGTGACCTCAACAGCCACTGTGCAGGGCCCAAAAACCATCGCTTAACATGTGATTTTGATTTTTCGCCGCTGATTGCTGGAAAGGTGTTTTTTGCTTATAATTGGCTGAGTATGCCGGAAACCTTAAAAAATATTTTGATAATAAAGCCCAGCTCGCTGGGCGATATAGTCCTTGCCTTGCCGGCCCTGGCGGCTTTACGCAAGAGTTTTCCGGACGCCGAGATTAGCTGGCTGGTCCGTCCCGAGTTCGCACCGCTCCTTGAGAATCATCCACATCTGACGAGAACAATTCCTTTCGACCGCAAGTTTCTCGGCAAGGCCTGGTTTAATCTGCTCGCTCTGGGAGCTTTATTGTCACTTATCCGGCAGCTTCGCCGCAGTAAATTTGACGCCGTATTCGACTTTCAGGGGCTGTTTAGAACCGGCTCTTTAGCGTGGCTGTCCGGCTGTAAAAAGCGTTTCGGTATGGCAAACGCCCGGGAATTTGGTCGCATATTCTACACACAAAAGGTCACCCAGGACCAAGATTGTATCCACCTGGTCGATTACTACCTGAAGATTGTCAAAACTGCTGGTGCCTATAATGCCGATGTCCAATTTGTGTTCCCACAGGATGTCACGGCTGCCGAATCAATCAGAAAATTATTAGCAAAGCATAGGATTGAACGTGGCAATTACGCGGTTTTGGTGCCGGGGTCTGCTCACAGGGATAAGTGCTGGCCGGTCGAACGGTTTGCCGCTCTGGCTGACAAAATCTCATCGCAGTTTAATCTATCTGTCGTCGCCGTTGGGACTTCATCCGAAGCAGACCTGGTTGACCGGCTAAAAAATCTCGCTAATGTCTCTGTAGCGAACCTCGCAGGTCAAACTTCGCTTAAGGAACTTGTAGCTCTGCTAAAAGCAGCCAAACTGGTAGTGGGTAACGACACCGGCCCAGGCCACATCGCTGCAGCGTTAGGTGTGCCGCTGGTTATGATATTCGGCCACGTAAACCCTGCACGGCTTGCTCCATACAGGAGGAGCGATTGTGTGGCAGCGATTGAACCCCATAACAGAGGCCTTGTAATCCGCAGCCCCGACCCAAAGTATGACATTAAAGCCGTAACGGTTGATGAGGTTTATCAAAAAGTATGCGAGCAATTAAAATCATAGCACATACTATCATGGAGGAAATCAAAAAATTATTGCTTTATAAACTCAGGTTTGGTAAAATTAATTTAGATACTTTTTAGGGACAGTCAACTTATATTTTGAAGGGACGAATGGACGTAATTTGTTGAAACGCAAGGGGAACTTCTTATGCAGAAGAAAGAAGTCTGTGTTTCCAGTTTTATACAAACTGTATAATCATTGTTAGATGGAGATACTTAATGAAACGGAACCTGTTATTGCCTGTGCTAATAACTACTGGTGTCGTTTTCGTAGGTTGGTTTGTTGGCCATTATCTATCGTCACAACGTGAACAAGCAAATAAGCGTAGAGAACTCGAAGCCCTCAGACAGCTAAATGCGGTTATCGAATGGGAGTTAAATAAAGAAAATAAAGACCTACAAAAAGACAAAGTATTGGTCGCCTTCTATTTAGATACCGAGGAAAACGAAAATTCAACGAAAAAAGCAGAGTATCGGTGTTATTCCCTTGAAGGAGGCGGTTACAGCGGCATTAAAATGATTCCCTACGGGACTCCCTGGTCAACATGGGAAATGGTTCGCACGAATGATTTCAAAAAAAAGATAGTCATCGACCCAGGTCCTCCCTACAAAAATTTTACAAAAACTGTCACTTTAATACCCGGTGAGGTGACTAACTTAGGTCACATAGTGCTGGAAAGAGTCGAGGATGAAGGAACTGCATCCATTTCAGGAATTATTAAAGACGAAGATGGAGAACCATTGGAAGGCATAGAAGTATCTTCAAAAAAAGGACTTACAACTACAAATTCGGAGGGTTACTATCGTATTGACGGATTTGGACTTGAAGTTTGCGATTTAGAAGCGACGAAAAAGGGTTACATACCAAACAGCACAAAAGTATCAATTCGAGACATGGACAAACGTATTATCGAACAAAACTTTGTATTGTCCTTCCCAAGAAGAATCAGGATTCGTTATACGATAAGTCCAAAAGAAAAAGATGATTTTAACGATCCCGAGGCAACCGGTGGAACAGCGGCGTTTTTTATCGGTGAAAAATATTTGCCCGTTCCCGTCGATCAGATTAAAAATGACGATTTTAGACAGTTTATCAATCAAGTACGCCTGAATTTTAGAGTTAATGACGGCAGATTAACTTTGAATAATTCTTATGCGCCAATTTTTTATGAACGTCTGTGTTCATCTTCCAAGGAATTTGAAGCAATTAACAGTGTAGGCCCTTTAAACTACAACTCACAATTCTGTCCTGCAATTCAAGAAGGTGACATAATTTTAATCAATGGAGGGAAAGTAAGTGATCATACAGTTAAGATTCTATTTGAAGAAATCCAACGTATTCTTCCTTAACTTAACACCACACCTCATCCGAACTTTTTAACTGTGTTTTCAACAGGAATCAGTCTCCCGTTCCCCGCCCTCTACGCTCCACGCTACCCACTAGGAGTCTGTCCGAGTAATTCCTTCAAACAACATTTCTTCCTTTCTTCGTAGCTGGTATTTTTCAACTGGCAGGCTGAATCATCTCACCAGTCTCACTGGTGTTTATTTTTTCAGAGAATTGG
>Ga0315280_10004788_pt1 | contig 19714 bp, 9 predicted proteins | sample YL17G06_40_MG_FD_203697 | JGI IMG/M metagenome (GOLD analysis project Ga0315280, IMG submission 203697) | Sediment microbial communities from Yellowstone Lake, YNP, Wyoming, USA - YL17G06_40 | ecosystem: Environmental > Aquatic > Freshwater > Lake > Sediment | place: USA: Wyoming | collected... | reverse complement strand
CAGGTCGTCCATCGAGGTCGGGTGCTCCGCGTTGTCGAAGGCGACGATTTCCGGCGGACGGGTAAGCAGGCAGCCGTAGTAGCAGGCAACCCGCAGCCCTTTTAGCCGTGGGGCAGGTTGGCAACCTGCCCTGCGGCCGACGCTCCGGACCGTTCCCGGCAGATTGGCAACCTGCCCCACGGCCGCGCGAATCGCGTCCAGGCCGAAACGGTTGACCAGGACGTCAAGCACGTGGTGGACCTCGACGCCGCCATCATAGGGCTTGCCGGTGATTCGCTCGGTGCGCTCCCGGTCGGCCGCATCGTTGCGGACTTTGTGATTGGCCGTCCGCAGCCGGGCGTAGCACGAGGCACACGCGGCCATGACCGGCAGACCCGCAGCCTGCGCCCTCTGGAGATTCAGCACCGGCAGCGCGACCGCCAGCGGGGCGCTGGTGGCGTGGGCCGGGGTGGAGCCGCAGCAGACCCAATCGGGAATGTCCTCCAGCTCGATTCCCAGCGCGCGGCAGACCGCTCGCGTGGACCGGTCGAAGTCCCACGCGGTCGATTCGAGGCTGCAACCCGGAAAGAATGCGTACTTCACGGTCCGGTCTCCTCCTGTTTGTGGGACGGATTGGAAATCCGTCCTACCTCCTCTTCGGCCCGGCGGAAGACCTCGCGAAGTTGCTTGACGTCGCCGGTCCGCTTAGGCAGCAACGAGAGCTTTCCCTTGACGAGCATGCCCGGGACCTTGCCCACGTCGGCCAGCAGATCGAGGGTACGGAGCTTGTAAGCGGCCATCATCCCCATTTCGTACACCCGGCCGTGCCGCCGCACGCTTCCCAGGAAGGAGCGGTTGAACTGCCGGCCGCGGGCGTCCGGCAGGGAGACCTGGCGGTCGATGGCCATGATCCGCAGGGCGTCCATCACGCCGGCGATGTCGATCCCCATGGGGCATCGCGTGGTACACGCCTCGCAGGAGACGCAAAGCCAGATGGCCCGCGATCCGAGCACTTCGGTTTCCGCCCCCAGGTGTACGAGGCGCATGATCTGGCTGGGGAGGAAATCCATCTCCGGACCGATCGGGCAGCCGGTGCTGCACTTGTGGCACTGGAAGCACGCGCCCGGCGCAGTGCCGCTGCGCTGGCGGACCTCGTCCGCTAAATCGTTTCCGTGCCAGCCTATGATGTCGGACATAAGCGACCCAATTAGCAGGATCAAGAATGCAAAATGTAAAATGTAAAATGCAAAAGGCAAAATGCAGGACGGCAGTCTTCAACGTGCAAATCCGGCATTTTCCGTCTTGAATTCTTCATTTTACACTTTGCATTTTACATTTCGCATTTTACATTCTCCTATGCGCCCATTCCTTCCATCTCCGCCTCCAATTCGGCGTCTTTGCGGGGCATCACCTTGCGGTACACCTGGACCGGCGCGCCCAGAATCCCGTCGACCGAGAGGAGATCGCGGTCAATGCGAATGCCGAACAGCCGCTCGTTCTCCTCCAGGTAGGGGAGGATGAGTCTCCAGTCGGCGGCGGAAAGCGGCCGGTACGCGCCGCCGTTGAGCTGCTCCTCGACCAGCGTGTGGTGCGGATCGCGGACGTAGACCGCCCCGCCCGAGGCCAGCGAGAGCAGGTTGCTGCCGGGATACGGCAGCTCCAGCGGGTGCAGCCGGCCGTACTGGTCGTAGTGGAGGCCGTTGACGATGGCCAGTCCTCCGCCGTTGTGCGGATCGCCGGCCATGAACGACTCGGCCAGGAAGTCCAAGGCGGTGCCGTTGATGACCACCCTCGGCGAGCCTACGGCGTTGATCATCGGGCGTCCCGCCGCGTTACCCAGCACGTAGATCTCGCCGCCTTTGGCCCCATAGAGGAAGGTCTGGCCCACGTCCCCGTAGACGACCAGCTTGCCCTGTTTGCTAATCTGGCAGAGTTGGTCCTGGGCGTTGCCGTGAACGTATATCGCCAGCCCGTCCATCCCGGAGCCGAGGTAATCGCCCGGGTTGTCGTAGCAGTCGATCCGCAGGCCCTTGGTGCCGGGCCCGAAGCCCACGCCGTGGAACCGCGTTCCCCGGGTGTTGTAGTGGACCAGATGCCTCCACCCCAGTCTGTAGGCCCTGATCGCCAGCGCCGCGTCGCAGTTCTCGCCCTCCGGCGCGAAGCCCCGGGCGTTGATCAGCAGCGTTGTCTCCCCGGGCCGCGGGCCGCGCAATCGCTGGCGAGACTCCCAGTCGACTCGCACGTGGCTGCTGGTCCTTTCGTCGTCCAGAAGGGGTTGCCGCTGGAAGATGTGGTCCAGGCCGCCGCGGAGGATGGTCAGCAGGGAACTGCGTTTCTTCCCGCCGGTGGGATAACGACGGTCCATCGCCAGCGTCAGGGCCTCGATGCCGAGGGCCGGCACTTGCACGGCGGTCTGGCGTGCCCAATGATCGACGAACCTGCGGAGCCGGTCGTAGTCCATGTCCGGCAGCCGCTCGCGGAGATAGGAAAGGAACCCGTGGGGGTCCTCTTCCTGCGCGCACCTCTGGGTCGCCGCGGTGTCTCCATCGTTTTCCGGGGGTGCAGCCGGCGGCACGGAGAGGTTGCAGTGTACCTGCCAGGGGACGGTGGCGACCGGCAGTCCGAACTTGTTGGTCACCTTGAGCCGATAATGCCCATTGGGTAGGACGGATTTGTAATCCGTCCTACCATTCGTGTGCGGGACGGATTGGAAATCCGTCCTACCATTTGCTTGTGCGACGGATTGGCAATCCGTCCTACCATTTGCTTGTGCGACGGATTGGCAATCCGTCCTACCATTTGCTTGTAGGGCGGATTGGCAATCCGCCCCACCATTTGCTTGTAGGGCGGATTGGCAATCCGCCCCACCATGGCCGTTGGCCGGAGAGACCGTCAGGAGGAATGCCCCGCCGTCGGTGTGGCTTCCGCCACGGGCATTCCAATAGATGTCGGCAACGGGGGTGAACCGCGGGTCCTCGGCGGCCAGGCTGGCCAGCGTGGCATCGATGGCCTGCTTCTCCGAGCAGATCAACCCGATGGAAACCTCGCCCTCCTGCAAGGCGAACACTTGCGGCCGCAGCATGGCCGTGTCCGTGATCCCCAGCAGTTGAAACTCCCGGGTCTCGGGGAGGCTGCGGGCGATGATGAAGAACCACGGTCCGTCGGGCGACGCATGAATGTGCGCGGCCTGGATCTGCCGGTAGATCCGCTGCTTCTCGGCCGGCAGGCGATCGAAATCCAGCTCGGTCGTCGGGGCCAAGGCTTCGATGATGTACTCGACGGGATACCGGTACACGCGGTTCCAGAGATCGAACAGCAGGACCGACACCTCCGTATCCGTGAGGAACTGCGGGAAGATGTTGCGCCCGGCGAGGTATTCGGAGACGGAAAGATAGTTGGCGAAGTCGCCGTTATGCACGAGGGCCTCGTTGAGCCCAATGAACGGATGCGCCCCGGCGGGGTGCCAGACGCGTCCCTTGGTCGGATAGCGCTGATGGGCGATCCACACGTGGGCCCGCATGTCCGGCATGCGGTAGTATTGGACCGCGGCCTCGGCGTACCCCACGATCTTCACGATCAACAGGTTCCGCGCGTGCGACATGACGAAGGCCCGTTTGTCGCCCAGCGACGCGTAGTACTGGTAGTTCAGGCGGATCGAGTTCTGATAAACGAACTCGTCTTCGACCTCGCGGTCGGTCATGCCGGCCTTGCCGAGCCCTTTCTCGCCGGCAAAGCGGTCCAGCACCTCGGGCTTGAGGCGGACGAAATAGCGGACCACCTCGGGGGGGCGGACCTCCAGGAGGGGCACGTCGCGGTAGTCGTCCACCGTGGGGATCAGGCCGCCCTGGTCGACGTCGAAATACGGCTCGATGAAAGCCTTTTCCACTTCGCCGCGGGCGCCGGAGTCCAGCAGGGCCACCTGGAGGATGTAATCCTCTTCGAGCACCTTGCGCGACACGCCCAGGTCTTCCGGCACCAGTCCGCAGGCGGCGATGCCGCCGCCCTTGCCGTTGCCGCGGTTGCGCATCTGGATCGAGGGCTCGTAGATGTGCCGCCCGCCCACGGGGACCGTGCAGGCGAAGCCGGTCACGCCGCAGCCCCCCTCGGCTTCCGGCGAGCGGGGGAACCATGGCCCCGCGGGGCGCAGATCGGCGCGGGCGCGAAGGATCGCTTCAACATGTTTCATCGAGTGCGACATGCTTCGCTCAGTTCGCGTCCTCGTAGTCCAGGTGCCTCAGCAAGTCGGTCCGTGCCCGCAGGGAGGCGATGGAGTCGAGCCCCAGGCGATAGAGCAAGTCCACCACCCTTTGCTGCCATGCGGTGTACATGTTGACCAGCCGCTGCGTACACCACTCGACGGAGACCATCTCCAGCAACTGGTCGTCGGTGGTGGCGATTCCCCGGGCGCAGCCGCGCCCGCTCTCGCAGGCGCCGCAGCGGATGCAGCCCAAAGCGACCAGCTCCGCCGTCCCGATCACGCAGCCGTCGGCGCCCAGGGCGATGGCCTTCACGACGTCGGACGGGGTGCGGATGCCGCCGCTGGCGATCACCGTGATCTGGTCACGGATCCCCTCGGCGACGAGGAACTGGTGTACTCGGCCGATGGCGTACTCGATCGGCATGGCAATGTTCTTCTTGGCGATGTTGGGCGCGGCACCGGTTCCGCCGTAGCTGCCGTCGAGGTGTACGATATGGCCGCCGGCGTAGTAGACCCCGACGGCGACCATGTCCACGTCCACCGGGGTCGATACCTTGGCCGACAGCAGGGCCTGCGGGTTGACGTGCGCGATCCAGTCCAGGTGTTTCTTGTGGTCTTCCACGGAATAGACGCTGTGGAAGGGGAACGGCGAGAAGAGCGAAACCCCGACGACCGTCTCGCGCATGGCCGCCACGCTGGGCGTGTTCTTATCGCCGAGCAAGTGGCCGCCCAGCCCCGGCTTGGCCCCCTGGGCGTACTTGAATTCCACGATCCGCGCCCGCTGGATCGTCTCCTCGCGCACGCCGAACAGGCCCGTCGCCACCTGGGTGATGACGTGGTCCTTGTAAGGAATGAATCGGTCCGGATAGCCGCCTTCGCCGGTGCAAGTGAAGCCATGGAAGGCCTTGGCCACTCTCGCCTTGCCCAACAGGACCCGGATGTTGGTCGAGCCGAACGACATGCCGCCGCCGTACCAGGGGACCTCGATGGTGATCTTGGGCCGGGAGTCGTTGCGGCGATTGAGAACCAGCCTGGTCGAGATGTCTTCGCGGCGCAGGTCCGCGGGCGGCGACGGCGGGAAGCGGAACCGCAGGCAATCGAATCCCCCGCCCGAGGCGCCCACCTCGCTCTCGAGGTGCTTTGGGGGCAGGCGGCCGGTCTCGGCCATGGCCCAGGTGCTGACCAGCAGGTCGGGCGTCCAGCGGTAGTCGCCCAGGGTCTCGAAGGCCGGGTTCTCGGCCAGCGACAGGGCTTGCTGCGGACAGGCTGCGACGCAGTAGCGCCCGGTCTCCGCGCAGCCGAACCCGGTGCAGCGGTAGTCGAACGGACGAATGATCGAACGATAACCCTTGGGGTGGACGTGGACGCCGTGGGCGCAGACCTCCGCGCACCGGCCGCAGGCTGCGCAGTTCGACGCCCGGCGAATGCTGAACTTGCCGATCTCGTTGCGGTAACGAGGCGGCGCCGGCCGCACCTCGCGCGCAACCTCGGCGTACTCCGGCTGGCAGAGGTCATCGGCCGGCGGCTCGGTCCCGGCGGGCGGCGAAGTCGATTGAGTCGTACTCAAAGTGGTCAACCCTCTCATCGTTCTCCCATCAACTCGTCTTCCGGCGGCCGAACAAACGGCCGAAGGTCTCGCGTTCCAAGTCCTCGAAAAACATCGCGCGGCCGGTCTCGCCGCGCAAACGGCGTATCTCGCGAATGCCCATCGCGCCCAGCACCTCGATCAACTGCTGGTGCCAGGCCGCCATCAGGTTCACGATGCGGCGGGCTCCGTATTCCGCGCCGATCTCCTCCAGGGCGATGGGGCAGAGCTCGCCGCGCTGGCATTCCCCGCAGAGCCGGCACTCCAGGGCCAGCATCAGCGGGACGTCGATCGCCACCAGGTCGGCCCCGCAGATGATCGCTTTGGCCACGTGCTCCGCCAGGGCGATCCCGCCCGAGGCAATCAGCGTGACCTCGTCGCGGATGCCCTGCTTGACGAGCGTGCCGTGGACGTCGCGCAGCACGTCGCGGGCGTGGCGAACGGGTGGCGGGTGGTGGGTGACGGGTGGCGCGCAAAAGGGGACAGTCCCCATTTGCCGGAACGGCCCGGAGGGTGCTTCGCACAAATGGGGACTGTCCCCTTTTCCGGCAAGTGGCGGGCGGTGAGGGGCCTCAAGGCCGTGGCTGTCGAACACCAGATGGATCACTTCCGCTCCATGGCGAGCGAGTTGGAGCACGCGCTGGCCCGCCGCGGGGCTGGCTTGCACGCGGATGGCCACGACAGAATCGGCGTTCTCCTTCTTCAACGAAGCCTGGACCGCCATCACGTCCCGGTCATCGGGTATCATCACCAGGGGCGAGGACCGCCCCCCCAGATGCACCATCGCGTTTACGGGCTCCAGCAGCGGAACGATGTGGCGTCGTTCTTGGGCGATTCCGGGTCCAATGTCCCGTATGTCCCGCTCGCGGAGGACCGCCAGCGTCCCGATGTCCGCTGCGGCCCGGGCAACCGCGGCCACCACCTGCCCCCGCTGCCAGTGTTCAGGGATCAGATCGAAGATCACCGGAAACGGTATCTCCACGAGCGGCGGCGGCGCCGATCTCAGTTGGCCGTCCGCAAACGCGAGGTAGGGGAGCTTCCGTCCGATGTCCACGCTGGTGCTGATGTACTCCCGCCCGTGGATCCCATCGCGCGTGGGACGGACGATCTCGGACATGTCCGTCCACATGGAGTCGAAGCCGGGGCCGGAGAACGGGCCGCCATAGCCCGAGCCGGATACGGGAATGCGGCCCGACTCCGCCTGGAACCACGTGGAGAGGATGATGTCCGGCGTGTAGTAGGCGTCGCCGAGCCGGCGGTACTCGGGGTTGACGACGCGGGTGAGGATGTTTTTCGTGCAATTCTGCACGCAGTTGAGGCACCCCTTGCACTGATAGATGTAGTCCAGGTAGCCGATTTCGCTCCGGAGCGCGTCGGCCTCGTCGCGGTACAATCCGTAGACGCAAGCGCGTTTGACGCAGTTGTGGCAACTGGAGCAGTCTTCCCGCCAATCGACGATCCCCAGCTTGCCCACGGGGCGCAAGCGGGGCGCGGCCGGCGTGGAGTGGATGACGTACTTGGCAGGCACGGTCAGTTGCTCCCCAAACCGGATTTGTCGATGACCGTCAAAACGGCATCGAGGTCGCCGTCGGCCGAGATGCAAAAGCCGCGCAATCCGGCCAGGCGCGAAAGGCGCTCGATGGTTTCCAGAGCGATCTGGATGGCGCTGGCGCGCTGGGTAGCATGATCGCTCTTCAAGGCAAGGCGATCGAGCGTCGCCTGCGGGACCCTCGGCAGCGGACGTTTGCCGGCCTGCACGTCGGCCAGGAGGCCGCCGCAGAGCGGCTGGATGCCGGCCAGGATCGCAACCTGCCGGTGAATGCCGCGGCGGGTGACGTCCTTCCACCAGGCGTCAAAACGATCGAGATCGTAAGCCGGCTGCGTGACCAGGAACTTCGCCCCGGCACGCGTTTTCTTTTCCAGCCGGGAGACTTGCACCTCCAGCGGATCGGCATAGGGGGCAGCCACCGCGCCCAGGCAGAAAGGACCAGCGCCGTCGATGCCGCTTTCGCCCAATAGCCCGCAGTCGCTCCTCAGATTGGCGTAGGTCTGAATCAGTTGCACGGAATCGACGTCGTACACGTTCCTGGCAGCGCCGAAGTGGCCTAAGGTCTGGTGCGTTCCGCTGGTGCAGAGCAGGTTGCGAATTCCCAGGGCTTGTGCCCCCAGGGCCTCGGAGACCAGGGCAACGCGGTTGCGGTCCCGCGTGGTTACGTGGAGGATCGGCTCCAGACCCTCGGCCGCGACCAGCGAGGCCGCAGCCAGGGCCGCCATGGAAACGCGATCCCGGTTGTCGCTGACCCCCAGAGCGTGAACCTTGCCGGCCAGGCGCCGCGCGGCGTCGCGCACCGGGGCGGGATCCACGCCCCGCGGCGGCGAGATTTCCGCCAGCAGGATCGTCTCTCCGCGGGCAATTCGTTCTTGTAGGCTCGTAGCCTGTTGAATCATGGGTCTCCTACCTTGGCCGCGCGGAGCGGGCTTTCCCCGAGGGCGCAAATGCGGTCTACCGCGCCGCGCACGAGTTGTTCGAGATGCTGGGGCGACTCTTCGGGAGAGCAGTGCATCAATTCGGCCCGCTCGGGCTCAAGTCCGATCTCGGCCAGCAGCCGCTTCAGCGTGCGGACTCGGACCTCGGCCCGGTAGTTGCCCTGCGCCAAATGGCACTCTCCCTTGGGACACGCGACGACGCAGAGCCCGCGCGTGCCCCCCTCCAGGGCGTGAAGCATATACTGGCCGTCCATCTTGCCGCTGCAAGGGACCTCGCGCACGAGAATCCGCGCCCCGTCCCGGTTCCACTGCCGCGGCAGACGCCCGCCCCGCGGAATGCAGTTCGTACACACGTACACGACCACGTCGGGAGACAGGACTTCGGACATCGAATCGCTCCGGACCCTCGAAACGCGCGGGCAATTCCCGGCCGCCGTGTGCACCGCAAAACCGGGGGGTACAACCCGTCGAAATCGACCGGCGGCTCAAGCCCGCCGCGTTGCCCACGTCCGCCAGGAAGGAACCGCCATTGTAAACCCATCCTGCAATATTAGGAAGCGATATTACATGTAATAGTTACTATGACATCCTCTAATGCCATTGGCAGCCAGAAGGAAACGAACCGCCGCACGGAGGCCATGGAGGAGCGAAGGGCTCACGTGAAGAGCCGGAGAATCGCCACCCCTTCGGTGGGTGTGCGGGGGACGGGCGTCGGTGGCGTCCAGGTCATTGGTCGCGCAGGAATCTGCGCTCGGTCAGCAACCGCACGAGGTCGCCCCGCGCGTCCGTGTTAAGGCGACGGCCGCGTCACCTCAAGTGGCCGACATACTGGAGCTTCCCGCGCCGCCACGCGGTCACGATGTCTTCCGGAACACTCGTGCTGGGGTTGCCGGCAATCAGGTAGATTCCCGCCTGCTTGAAGCTCTCCAGCACGAGTTCGGAGCAGTAGTAGCGGCTTGGGGATTGCAGCATGCCGGCGCCGGCCACGGCGCAGAACGCGGGCGCGGTCGCGCCCAGCGTGGGGTAGAGCAACGCGCTGCAAGCGGCTGGGTTGTTGTGCGCTCCGCCGCCCAGAGCCCCGGTCAAGTCGTAGCGCCGCCCCACCTTGGAGCGGGCGTAGGCGACGACGACCTCGGCGACCCTAGGGCTCAGATTCTTGCACCGGTAAGCGACCGCGAGGGTCGCGCCGGTGAGCGCTTTCGAGAGCGCGCGGCAAACGACGGCCTCATGGATGGCCTCGATGACCCGGCCGCGGCTCGCGTAGAGCATGCAATGACTGACCGGCGATCCGGTAAAGCCCCGGATCACCCCGGACACTGCCGCGTTGGTGGTCGTGACGATGATGTCCGCCGGGGCCAGGGCAGAATCGGTAGTGCACACTCCCCCTTGCCGGGGAGTCAGTGGGACGGTAGCCATAGGTCGCCCTCCTTTTCCCTACGAGCTATGCCTGTTGCAGGCACCCGGCTCGCGTGCTAACGTGCCTGGGTTTCCTTGAGCTTCGCTTCGAGCTTCTGCTGTTCCGTCTCAAGATCCTCGGTCCGCGTGCCGAGCGTCTTGGCAATCTCGATCCGTAGCCTTTGCCACTCCAACGCGCGCCGAAGAACTGTCTCACGCACTTGTTGCGGCAGGGCAGCGTCGTCCAAGACTGTCTTGGTGAGTTGGACGCCCTGTTGCAGGAAATAGGCGAGGTTTTCAAGGGCCTTAAGTTTTGACGTCTGCAGGGACAGACTGTCGACGTACTGCTTCTGCCAGTCGATGGCCTGCGCATAGCTTTCGAGGACCTCGTGGACAAAGGTCGATGCTAGGATCACGTTCCGCGCCAACTTATCTTGGAGAAGCCCGACTCTTGCTTTGGCGTGCAGGTCCACTCCCAGCGTGAGAGCTTCCGCATTTTGCCCGCGCGAGGAAAACAGCAAGGCGTCCTTGACGCTCGCAATGGCCGCGTTCAGGGAGTCCTCGTCCTTTGTAACCGCATGTTTGCAGGCATATCCGTTGGCCGCGAAGGTGTGCGCGGTGGCCTTCTGTTCGCGCCAAATGGCCACTGTGAGCGCGGCTTTGGCGTCCCGGATCACCGCGTCGGCGGCCTCCCTGGCCTTCTTGGGGTCATCGACACGGTGCTTGTATGCCAAGGCGATATTGCACTTGGCGCGTTGGAGCAACAGGTCGGCGTCGGAGAACGTGGCCTGCGCGAGATCCGGCGGCAGGGCGTTTTTGCACTCCTGCTCCGCCTCCTCGTACTTCGCTGCACAGTAGAGGGCCTGGCTCCGGATCCGGGCGGCTTGGGTCAGCGGGTTCAACGATGCTCCTGGGGGGACTCGGGGCATCTCGAGTTCGCGGGCGAGGCCCTTCGCTTTCTCGATCAAGTCAGCGGCGTCCTGCGGCTTGGCCCGCGCGATCCGGTCTTTGTCGATCAGGCATCGGGCCCAGTCGCGGACGTAGATCGCCCACTCTTGGAGCTTCAACTTCTCAGCCTCGGTCTTCGCCTTGGCGAAATGCTTGTCAGCGTCTTCGTACTTGTGCTGGAACAGACACGCCTTCCCCAAGTAGTAGTGGGCATCGGCAAGATCGGGGGCCTGGTTCGTCGCCAGGGTCAGCTCGAGCTTGGCAAGGTCGATTACCTCGTTGGGCGTCTTCTGCTGAAACTTTTCGTCGAGTTCGCCGGGTTTCAGGCCCGTCTCGGCAATCGCCCTGTAATAGCACCGGCCGGCGCCGCAATAGGCTCCGGCCGACGAGTACGTCTTCTTCTTGGCGTTTTCGAACGCCTGAATCGCCAGGCGGTAGTATTTCCCCCTTCCCTTCTCGTCCTCAGCCGGCACCAGGCAGGCAAGGTCCTCGTAGGCGTTCCCCAGCGCGAGGTACGGGAAATCCTGGTGCAGGTTCGGGGCGCCCGCTTCGCTTGCGGGCGCCAGATTACTCGCGTCCTCCGCGTACTTTCGCGCCTGGTGCAAGTCCTTGACCAAATTACTTTCATTGTGATCGTAGTTGGCCCGGTAAACGCACGCGGTGCTGACTTCGATCAAGTACTTTGGCAGGAGAGGATCATCCTTGGGGGGAGGATCGACCGACTGGCGGCCCGACGCGATCGCCCCGTTGAGGTCCGCGAGGAGATCCTCGCGTTTCTGCCGCCCTTTGGCGCGGCGGAGCAGCGCGCTACAGAGCAGCGCGTGGGCGCCGTGCAGGGCGGGCTGGTAATCAAGGGCCTGCTTTCCGTCATTGAGCACGTCCGTAATCGCCTTCTGCTCCGCCACGTTCTCCGCGTAAGAGTCGGCCAGCCGCGATCTCCCCCGGAGGACAGAAAGTCTTGCCAGCCTGGCCGCATCGGAAGGGCTCTGTCCCTTCCCGAAATTGATCGCTTCATCCAGCAGGCCGACGGCCCACTGGTTCCTGTTGGCGAAAGGCCAGGGCGTCGCCTTCTGATTCTGGTCGGCGACGAACTCGCCCACGGCCGCGTAGAATTTGGCCAGCGCCGCCTTTTCCGCGGGACCGCCGGCATTCATCTTCATTGCGTCCGCCACGGACTGGGAAGGCTGCAGCACGGACTTGTAGAGCGACTCGGCGTCCTCTTTGGAAAGCCGGTACTCCCCCAAGTCCTGAAGCCGCTGGCGGATGTGTGCCAGCAGGTCGGGGCAAGCCTCCAGAACATCGAGACGCCGCTGGGGGGTCGGGGTCCCGGACTGCGAGAGGCGCGACTTCAAATAGGTCACCCAAAAGAGGACCGGATCGAACTTGAAGTTCTTCCACCCGGAATCTTCGTGCAACTGGCGGGTCAAGTCTTCCGCAACCGTCCAATCGGGGTCCTTCTTGTATACCGCGGCCAAGGCCCGATTCATCGCTAGCCCCGCCCTCAGATCAGCCGCCTTGAGCGCTTCGCCCGCGAAGCCGTCGGCGCTCTGGAGGAGATTGAAACAGCGATCGGCATCGAGATTAAGTTCGGCAGCGGCCGCTGAGCGAAACGGGTCGTTCAGGCGCGCGCCGATCCCGACGCCCGTCTTCGTCGTCTGCGTCACCTCCTCTACGCCGCTCAGCGCCCAGGTAATCGCTTTCTCCCGGCGCTCCGGCACGCGGACCTCGGGCGCCGCGTCGGGCGCCTTGAACACCGCCTCCACTTCCGCTAGGGTCGCTCTCCACGGCGGGGCCGCCGACTGGAACGCCAGCGCGCGAACGTATCGCACGTAGGGTGAGCCGCCCGCAGGGAACTTGACGGCAATGTTCATCGCCGCGCCGCGATCGCCGACCGCCACGAGGTATTCGCATCGTGCCGCCTTGACGAAATCGCTCGCGGCCCCCGGCTTCTTCACGACATCGGCGTTCCTCAACTCGTCCCAGTTCTTCCAGAATTCCTTGAAAACGGGCAGATCGGCCGCCGGTTCGAGCGTCGTCAAATAGATCGCGAGCCGCCTTTCCGAGAGCGTCGCTAAGACCTCGCCCACTGCCACCTTCGCCGCCTCCGTCGGGTGCATCGCGGACTTCCAGGCCGCGCGGACCGTGCGAATCGCGCGGTCGGTCTGATCGACGCTGAGTCCGTCGGACTTGTCCGCCAAAGCTCGTAGGAGCCGGGTCACGATCGGCATTTCCGTGGGTAGAATGGGGCATTCGCCCGCGCTAGCCTTGGCGAGCGTTGTCTCGAGAACATCGAGGGCCACGGCGACTTGCGGCTCCATCCAGCCCGGATCGGAAATGGTGACGATGGCATCCCAGACCGTGACGAGGTCCTTCTCGCCGGGCGCGGCGGCACGCTGCCTGGCCTCGTCAAGGTGCTTCCGCGCGTCCGCGGGCTGGTTAGCGCCCAGATCCGACTTCACCTGGGCGAGGAGTTGCTCGAACGTCCGTGGCGGCGGAGGGGGCGGCGGCGGCGGGATGATCTCCCTTTCGATCTTCTCGATCGCGGCGTTTTCCCCCTTATTCAGGTCCCACGGCGCGAGCGGCGTCGGGATGTTCCTTAAGTCGGCGAGCCGCTTCTTCAATTCGTCCGGCAGCGGGCGCCGTTGACCCTCCGCATCCGCAATCAGGTTCAGCGCTTCCCACAGCCTCTGATACTGTTTCTGCACGGGCGCAGGGATTCTTTTCAGCTCGTCGGATGCCGAGCGGTAGCTCTTCTGTGCAATAAGCGCCCGTGCGTACAGCAGTCCCGCCTCGTGGCACTCGGGGATCGCGTCGAATAGGTCCTTCGCGGCCTTCGCGGAATCGCGGGTCTCCGAAGGCGTTCCCGATTTCCAGAGGGCTGTCACCTGCTCGAGCCATCCTGTTCGGACCCGATCCCGGTACTTGACGACCTGGGCTGGCTCCACCCCCTGATGGGGGTTCTTGAGCATTGCGTGGGCCTCGGGAAACCGTTCCGCACTAATATGCGCGGTGAGGCTGGCCAACCACTTCTCCGTGGTCAGCTTTTTCTCCGCTGTTCTGAGTTCGGCGTCTAAGGACTCTTTCAATGCCGTATCAACCCAAGGAGGCGCGGGATCGAGCATGCGCGCGAGCATGCGTCGGGCCCTGGCAAGACTCTCAGCGTCGCTCTCCTTGAGCAGGGCCTTGAAGTCTTTCGACCACGCGGTGCGGAGGAGGGCAATCAGTTTCTTCGCTTCTGCGCCGATCGGCGCGGTGAGCATCGGTTTCAAGCAAGCCCAGGCCTCGTGATACTTCTCAACGGCTATGAGTTGCCCTACTTGTTTAGGCCGGAGGCGATCCAGGTCGGTGCGGCACTTCTTCACCGCGGAATCTTCCGTCCAGGTGGGCGGGGCCGCGTCCAGCAGCGCAAGTCCGTCGTCAATCTTGTTCTCTGTGCCCCGAGCCTCGGCCGCCTTCACCAACCGGTCGATCAGTTCGCGGCGCAGCGTCGGCTCTTCGTTCTCGTCTCCCGACTGCTTCGCGCGAAGTGAGAACTCATCGAATTCCGTGAACAGCGCTTTCCACTCCTCAATCGTCGAGTACGGCATTCCCCGGAGTTGCTGGCTCCAGTCCGCCAGAATGCTCTTCCGCAACCCGAGGCGCTCTTGGAGGCTGAGGAATGGTACTTCCTGCACCAGCCAGTCGAGCGCTTGAGGGTATCGCAAGCTCTTGGCCCGGGCCACACAGTCGTCGTGCAGGATTTTGCGGAGTTCTTCGCGTTTTCTGTTCACCCTGGCCACAAAGTCTGTGTCCAAATTGGCCGGAGGCTGCTCGTCCAGCACCTCCAGCGCCTTCGAGGGCTTGGTGGTTGCCAGATTCCAGGTCCTTTCCTTCCATCCCTCCTCCAACTTGGCGAGTCTCTTCTCCTTATCTTCCACGACCGAGGCAGGGGCCTGCTGTAGAACCGCCATCGCCCTGACGAAACGGTCGACCCCCTCTTCGCTCAGCTCATGGACGCGAGCGAACAGGTGCTCGAGGAGCAGCCTCTTGAGTTCCTGGCTGGCGCCCCCGCTCGGGGCCGTGTTCGCCGTCCACGTCAACCCCTCAAACGCATCCTTATACTTCTTTATGTCGTCCTGTTTCTTCTCCTGGTCGGCCAACGCCTGCAACGGGGGCCACACCTTTTCCACCCAATCCGAAATCTGGTCCTTCCGCAGGTAACTAACGATCTCCTTGATCCCGACGGCCAACGCGATCACAACAAGCGAATACCCCAAAAAGCGGACCAGCTTCGACAAGAGCGGCCGCTTCGGCGGGACGCCAACGGTGAGTTCCCCGATCCGCGGCTCCGTGTCGGTCAGCAAGCCCCGCACCGCGTCCCGCAGCGCCCTGACCATCTGCGCAGCGCTCGCATAGCGCTCCGCCGGCCTTACCGCCGTGGCCCGCCGGAGCACCTCTTTCTCGCCGTGTGAGACCCCGGAGAAGTCGAGCTGGCCCTCCTGTTTGGCGTGAAGCACCGTCGCGATCGTCTCGTCCTCGTAAGGGAGCTTGCCGGCCCGCATCTCGTAGTACGTGATCGCCAGCGAGTACTGGTCGGTCGATTCGCTCGGTCTGCCCGGTGGCGCCAGGCATTCCGGGGCGGCGTAGGGAATGGTGGCGGCGCAGTTGGTGGTCCGATCGGCGCCAAGGATGCGGGCTAGCCCGAAGTCGCAGACCTGGATCGCATCGCCCACGATGAGCAGGTTGTGCGGCTTGATGTCGCAGTGCTGGATGGCGACGGGTCCGGAGCCCAGGTCGTGGGTCCGACTGTTGAGGAAGTCGATGGCGCGGGCGGTGTCTTCCATGTAGCCCAAGAGTTCTTTGACAGGGATCCCGGAGAGACCCTTGGCCAGGCACTCGTCAAAGCAGTCCATGAGGCTCTTGTCGCCCAACCCCATGGCAATGATCAGCTCCGCCGGCCGCTGCGGGCTGGCAACGGGCGGGGCAACCATGGTTTGCCCTGAGCGCGGGTCCTCTTTTCGCCGGTCGAGCAGCTCGTTGGAATCCGTCAGCGCGGGGTCGAGGACGGTGCCGTCTTCGGCCTTTAGCCAAAGGGCGTGGATAGGCGTCAGGAAGGCCGACGCGAGTTTCTTGACTAGTTGCAGGGCACGCAGCTCCTTGCGCCCCTCGGCACCGGCAAGCCGGAGGATCTTGACTGCCGCAAACGCTCCGCCCGGGGCCGTCGCCTTCCAAACCTCGCCGAAACCGCCCCGCCCCAGGAAGCTCACCAGGCGATATCCGGACCCCGGGACCGGCTCGTCGCCTTCGTGGTAAACGCGCGCCATCGGAATGCACCTGATCCGCTCGCCGCTCGACCAGACAGATCGCGTTGGCGACCTCCGCGGGGCGAGGGCAATGAGCGTCGCCAAGTTGCACAATACCACGCCTGCGTGCCCCTTGCAAGATGCCCCTAAGGAGGGGACAGCGAATTGCGGGTTCGAAGCACTTCGGCCACTCTGGGCTGCGCGGCTCGGGAGCGAGCTGCGCGGTCGGCAGGTCGGCGGGCAAGAAACCGCGGCAAACTCGAGCCGCCAAAGATCCGCCCGCAAATCTCCCCCATCTTGTCGCAAGTGACGCGCAGTAGATTGCGTGGACCATTCTGCCCGGAAAAGTCTCACAGCAGTTCCCCCAGACGGGCCGGCATATCCTCGCCGGCATCCGGACCGGCCCTCAAGGTGGGACACATTGAATGACGAAGAGGAAACTAGTTGTAGCGGTTCTTCGACTTCTTCAGAAGACGACGGTTTTGCGAAGGCGGGGGGGGGCTTATGAGAAAACCGGAATCTACGGTCGTCGTGTTTTTGTTGTTGGGCCTCAGCCTGGCGTGTACGGTCGGCGCCGCGGGGCCGCCGTCCGGCACACCGGCTGCACGTGGCGGAGTCGAGCCAAGCCCACTGCGGGACGAATCCGGCACCGCCAGCGCTCGCTTGGGGCCTCTTGCCGTCCCAGAGCCGGCAGAAATGGGCGGCGGGTCCCCTATGGCAGAACCGGGTCCCGTCGCGGTAGCTACGGACACCAGGCCAAGCGAGGCCGAGGTGGGCGACGACCAATTGACTTACCTGTCACCCGGCATGATCCGCTTGGTGAACGGACAGTTCCGGGTGGTCTCCTATGCAGAGGAAACCCAGGGGGCACCGGGCCAGCCCACCACGGCCCGAGAGACTGTGATGGCCGGAGTCATTTCGCCCTTCGGCGGGACTTACGCAGAGATGGGAGCAGGCGCGCTCCAAGCACTTCAAAAGGCCAACAGAACTCCTGGGTCGGATAGCACGCAGCCCAACGTAGAGAGTCTTGGGGGGGATCCGGACATAAGCGCCATATTGAGCCAGGCCAGCGGCGTCCAGAACGTCGAGGTCCAGCGCCGCAACCCGGTGGCCCTCGATCCGCACATCCGCGGCTACAAGGCCGGCCAGATCTACGCCGAGGCCAATGGAGTCTACTGGATGCCCGCTCGGCCCGACCTGGACACGATGCTCAACAAGATCGATCCGGGCATGGTCCAGGACGTGATCGTGCTGAAGGGGCCTTACGGACTGCGTTACGGTCCGGGATTCGCCTTTGTGGACGTGCACCGGGCCCCGACGCTGCGACCCGACGGCTTCGAAGCCCATCTCGAGAGCAACGGCAGCCTTCGCACCAACGGCGGTCAGCTCTACGGCCGCGAGACGGTCTATGGCGGCAATAGCGACTATGGGTTCCGCTTCAGCTACGGCGATCGCAAGGGGAGCGACTATGAAGCCGGCAATGATCTGAAGATCCCGTCGAGCTACCACAACCAGGACGTCTGGGGCGAAGTGAGCTACGACATCAATCCCCATCAGCACATCGACTTCGCGTATCAGCGCTTGGACCAGACGAACAGCGAGTATCCCGGCCAGTTCTTCGACGTCAATTTCCTGGGGACCTACGGGTTTGAAACGCAGGTCGTCGACGAGGACCCTTCTGCCCCGTGGAGCAGACTCGTCGTCGGCGGATGGTACAACCGGACCGTCTTCCAGGGGGATACAAGCCGAAAGAACAATCCGAATTTCCGAGTGATGCAGCGGGTGGACTTCGCGTTGGACCAGGAATTGGGCGGCACCAATAATCTCAGCGGAAACACGCTCGGCGGCTTGGCCTCGAGCGGGGTCCGGTCGGCGATGACGTTCGGCGAGGCTGAGTCGGGGCAACTCACTTTGGGAACCGACTTCCGCTACCTGACGCAGGTGATCCGGGAAAACTACACGATCACGGGATCCAACCCCCAGGACCCCTTCTTCACAAACATGCCTCACGCCTGGATGGCCGATCCAGGGCTCTATGGGGAGTGGTCCAGAGCCCTCACCGACGCCTGGACCCTTTCGCTGGGCGGCCGCGTGGATCTCGTCCACAGCAATGCCTTTGCCGGCGATTTGCGCGAGACAACCAGCCTTCCCGGCGGCGCCGCCTTCTTGAGCCAAGACGACGTGCTGTATGCCGTTTACCTCAGCAACAACCTCAAGCTCAACGAACACTGGACGGTCACCGCCGGCGCCGGCGAGGCACAGCGTCCCCCGACGCTCATCGAGCGCTATGCCGACGGCCTTTTCCTCAGCCTGATGCAGAGCGGCTTCACCCGGATGATCGGCGATCCGAGGCTGCGGCCGGAGCGCGACTGGCAGGTGGACGTTGGCCTGAGCGCAGAGTACGAACGGTTCCGCGGCCGGGTAAGCGGCTTCTACGCCTGGGTGGACGACTACATCACGTACTTCGACGATACGGTGGTGAACTTCGCCGATGCGAGGCTCCTGCGGTACATGAACACCAGTCTGGGCACGCTGACCGGCTTCGAATGGGCCGGCGAGTACGACCTGGCACCGCGGTTGAGCCCGTTCGCCAAGATGTCGTACGTCGAGGGCCGCGACCAAGGGCTCCACGCGCCCCTGCCGATGATTCCGCCGCTGGAGAGCACGGTGGGCTTGCGGCTGCACGACCCGGAGAAGGGCCGCCGCTGGGGCATTGAGCTGGCCGCCCGCATGGTCCACTCGCAGCACCGCCTCGGCACCGTCCGGCTCGGCAGCCCCCCCGTCCCCGAGATCCTCGAGGAGGCGACCCCCGGCTTTACTGTCTGGGGCCTGCGGAGCTACTACAACTTCCACAAGAACTTGAACCTCGTGGCGGGCATCGACAACCTGTTCGATCGGACGTACCAGGAACACCTCGACCTGCGGCTTATCGGGCCGACTTCCGGAACACCGCCGACTCCGGTCTTCCCGGCGACCCGGGTCCTGGAGCCCGGGTTTACGCCCTACCTTGGCGTCCGCTGGCTCTTCTGAGCACGGTCAGAGGTCGCCGCGACCCAGATGCCGGTGGATGAAGCGCTCGGTATCAAGCTCCAACTACAGGTTGTTCCACGGACCGCTCACCGCCAGGACGTAATCCAGCGGATCGATGGCTTTCTTGTTGTTCGTCCCACTGGCTGCGGATCCGAACAGGTTCACGGTGTCCTTCAACGGGTCCAGCCCAGCGTTGTCGAAACCGGTGACCCTGTAGTAGTAGCTCCCGGCGGCAAGGACGTTGCCGTTGGTGAGATCCAGCGTGCCGTCGCTCAGCACCGCGTCGTGCAGGTTGCCCCAGAAGGTGTCGGTCCCGGTGCCGCTGCTGGAATCGTACAGGTTGGCCACGTCCTTGTTGCCCGTCTTGAGGTCCGCGTAGACCTGCTGGAACCCCGTCGCCTGGATCCAGTACCCGGTCCCCGACAACTGGGCATTCCCTGCCACGACGCCCGACACGGTCGCGCGCGGCTTGCCGACGGCGATGAGCGTGTCGTCGCCGGTCGTGCCGCTGAGATACGCCCTGTCGACACCGCCGATCGCGCCAGTAATGTTGACCTGGCCGTAAACCTTGTCCCACCGCTCGCCGCTCAGCCCATCGGCGGCAATGTAGGTATAGGGTGCGCCCGAACCCGGGAGCGTTCCGGTCATCTGCGCTAGCCCCGCCGTTGCGATGAACACGTCGTTGCCCGTGGTGCCTTGCAGGTAGGCCTGATCGTTGGTGCCGCCCAAAGGATAGGCGGCGATTCTCTTGAAGTCCACGGCGTAGGTGGTTTGCCCGCCGCCGGCCTTCATCAAGAAGGCACGCCGCAT